>JABLTQ010010363.1_pt1 | contig 54660 bp, 52 predicted proteins | sample 7160101 | NCBI WGS metagenome assembly JABLTQ01 (sample SAMN14651228, study PRJNA627086) | human gut metagenome | isolation source: feces | host: Homo sapiens | reverse complement strand
CGTGTCTCTTTTCTTTTTGGCGGAGTACAGTCTGCTACGCAGACTGTGTCGCCTGCGGGCGGGAATTGAACGCGCAAGGAACCCCTGATGGGTTTCTTGCACACATTCTTCCTTTCCGAAACCAGGCGTCTCGACATTGCCCCGAATGGGTAAATCCCACTGCTCCGATTTCGTTCTATTGAAAGGTTGTCGGGTTTTCCAGCAAACCTTTCCATGAGATTCCTACCTTTCCGTCTCTCCCGCCCGCAGGGTAATGACCGGGATTTCGGGCTGGTTTGCGATACGGACAGGGATTCTTCGGCTGCCGCCAAGCCCGCGGCTGACGGCAAGGGTCGTTTTTCCCATCGTGTAAAGCCCCGCCGTGTAGTCTGGAAAAAACTCATAGTGCGTGCCGAAGACCGCGCCAAGGAAGGGCAGCCGGACCACGCCGCCGTGCGCATGCCCGCTCAAAACCAGATCTGCGCCCAGGCGCGCGAAGCGCTCCAGCTGATCGTTCCGGTGGCAGAGCACAATCGTATATGCCTGCGGCGCTGCCTCGTGGATTTCCTGCAGCAGCTGCCCCGGCGTCTTTTGGTCTGCCGGTCCGTTCGGGTCGTCGACGCCCGCGAGAACGACGCTGCCGCCTTCGCGCGAAAGCATCACAAAGCTGTTTTCCAGCCGGGTGACGCCGCAGGCGCTTAACAGTTCGAACCACTGCTTCCGGTTTTCCATGCGCCACTCGTGATTGCCCGTCACATAATAGCACGGCGCAATCGCCGCCATGCGCGGCAGCAGGCGCGATAGCACCTGCAAATTGCTTTCTTCGTCCGCAATATCTCCTGCCAGCGCAATGAGATTCGGGTGCGCATTTGTCAGCTGCCCGACCAGCCAGTCGTTGTCGGGTCCGAAGGTTCTGCCGTGCAGGTCCGTAACGAGTGCGATGCGGAAGCCATCGAACACAGCAGGAATCGACACAGACGAAACTGTCATCTCCGTCAGCGAAAGTGTAAAATTTCCTGCCCACAAAAGCCCCGCCGCCAGCGCTGCCACAGGCAGAATCACTCCCGCGCGGTTTCTTTTTTTCGCGTTTTTTTCCATCTGCACGCCTCCGAGCAAAATTTTAACCATTTTACCATGCCAGACCGGCAAAGAAAAGAACTTTTGGGCGCGCCGGTTTGCAATTTTTCCACAATTCTTCCCGTTCCGGGATTTGTTCATCGTTTTTTTATTGTGATATGCGAAGGTTGATGCTATAATGATATGCAGAAAAATAGTGCCCGCCGGCTTTTCCGGCGGGCGGTAATGGATGTGTATCGGATTTGAAGTACGGAACCTGGACAATTTCGTCCTATGAAGAAAGCGCGGCAGGTGCGCTGCGCGCGGCAGGCTGGTCGCCGGTAACGGCGGCTGTTTTGTGCAGCCGGGGCTATGACACGCCGGAAAAGGCGCAGGAATTTCTGTCGGCAGATGTGCCGCTGTCAAGCCCCATGGATCTGCTGGACATGGACAAGGCGGTGCGCCGGGTCAGAAAAGCACTCGAACGGCGCGAGCATATCTGCGTGTTCGGAGACTATGATGTCGACGGCATCACGGCGACGTGTCTGCTCACGGACTTTCTGCGCAAGCGCGGCGCTCATGTGACAAGCTACATTCCCGCCAGACTCGAAGAGGGCTACGGGCTCAACGAGATTGCCGTGCGCGCACTGCGCGCGCAGGATGTGAAGCTGATCATCACGGTCGACTGCGGCATCACGGCAAATCAGGAGGCAGCGTTGTGCAAAGAGCTCGGCATGGAGCTTGTCATCACGGACCACCACGAGTGCAAGTCCGATCTGCCGGAGGCGGTCGCGGTGGTAGACCCCCACAGGAAGGACCAGCCGGAGCCGGTTCTGGAGATGGCAGGCGTGGGCGTGGCGTTCAAGCTTGCCGCCGCGCTCGCGGGCGATCAGGAGGCGCTGCTCGCAGAATACTGTGACCTGCTGTGCCTCGGCACGGTGGCAGATGTGATGCCCCTGACAGGAGAAAACCGCAAAATGGTCTGGCGCGGGCTGCAGGCGCTCTCCAACCCCAAGCGGGTCGGGCTTGCGGCTTTGATGGCAGAGTGCGGCGCGCTGCGCCCGCCCATCACGGCAGGGACCATCGGCTATACCTTAGCCCCCAGAATCAACGCCGCCGGGCGCATGGGACATGTGGAAATTGCAACAGAGCTGTTTCTGACAAACGACGCGGCGCGCGCGGTGGACCTGGCAAGCCAGCTGTGCAAGCTCAACCGCAAGCGGCAGGATGTGGAGAGCGGCATTTACCGGCAGGCGGTTTCAATGCTCCCGGCAGGAAAGGCGCCGAAGGCAATTGTCCTGGCGGATGAAACATGGCACCAGGGCGTGGTCGGCATTGTCGCCTCGCGGCTTGCCGAGGAATACAGCTGTCCGACATTTCTAATCTGCCTCGACGGCGACAAGGGAAAAGCGTCCTCCCGCTCGTATGGCGGGTTCAACCTGTTTTCCTCGCTGGAGCAGGTATCGGATTTGTTGGAGAGCTACGGCGGGCACGAGCTTGCCGCGGGCTTTACCATCCGGCGTGACCGGATTGACCGCTTCCGCGAGCGGATTTATGAGCTGACCGACGCCTTTTCAAAATCTCCCGATTGCAATCCGGCGCTGCAGATCGACTGCGAGATTCCGCCGCAGCTGCTCACGGTGCAGAATGTGCAGCAGCTCGACGAGCTCGAGCCGTGCGGCGCGGGCTGTCCGCGTCCGGTACTTTTCATGCGCAGCCTGACTGTCAGCGATCTGTCTGAGGTCGGCGGCGGCAAGCATCTGCGGCTGCGCCTGTCCGGAAACGGGTATCATTTTAACGCCATCTTCTTCTCTACGACCGCAAAGCTTGCCGCGGTTGCGCTGGGAGATGTGGTCGATATCGCCTACACCCCGCAGATCAATGAATACCGCGGACTTCGCACCGTGCAGCTGAATCTGCTGGATATTCGCCCCGACGAGCAGGCGCGCGCGCGTCTCGGCGCCGGCAAGGCGCTCTACCGCAGGCATCTGCAGGGGCAGGCGCTGAGCGCGCAGGAGCTCGACCGGCTGATCCCCGAGCGGCAGGACTTTGTCGCAGTCTGGCGGTATCTGGCGGCAAACGCACAGAACGGCGTCGTTTGCGAGGAGTTTGGCTGTCTCGTGCGCAAAATCACGCGCTACGCGGGCTGCACCTACAGCGGCAGCAAAATCCGCGTGTGCCTCGACGTTTTTCAGGAGCAGGGACTTTTGCAGATGGAGCAGCGCCCGAAGCTGCTCGTCATCCGCCTGACCAGCGACGGTCATAAGGTCGATCTGGAAAGCAGTCCCACGCTTCTTCATCTCAAAGAGTTAAAGGCAGGAACCTGAATGGAAACCAGAGAAGAACATTACGCTTCGATGATGCAGGCGGTGCAGCGCTATGCGCCGTCGGCAGATCTTGAGGAGATTCAGAAGGCGTATGAATACGCCGACCGCAAGCACAAAAACCAGCTGCGAAAGTCGGGAGAGCCGTATATCATTCACCCGCTGGCAGTGGCAGAAATTGTGGCGGAGATCGGTCTGGACACCGACGCAATTGTCGCCGCGCTGCTGCACGACTGTCTGGAAGACACCGACGCAAGCTTCGACGAAATCTCCCACATGTTCGGGCAGACGGTCGCCGAGCTGGTCGAAGGCGTCACGAAACTCACGCGCGTGCAGTATTCCACGACCGAAGAGCAGCAGATGGAAAACCTGCGCAAGATGTTCATGGCAATGTCCAAAGACATCCGGGTCATCCTGATCAAAATCGCGGACCGGCTGCATAACACGCGGACCCTGCAGCACCAGACGCCTGCCAAACAGATTTCCAAGTCGATGGAGACGATGGAAATTTACGCGCCTCTGGCGCACCGGCTCGGCATGCAGAAGATCAAGTGGGAGCTCGAAGACGTGTCGCTGCAGTACCTCGACCCCGAGGGCTACCAGCAGATCATCGACTATCTGCACGAAAACGAGGCAAGCGCGCAGAACTTCATGAACGCCATCCAGTCGAAAATCACCGACCGGCTTGCCTCCGTCGGCATCCACGGGTCGATTTACGGCAGGGTCAAGCACACGTATTCCATCTACCGCAAGATGCGCGCGCAGAACAAGACAATCGACGAGCTGTACGATTTGTATGCTTTCCGCGTGATTGTCGACAACATTGCCGACTGCTACAATGTCCTCGGTCACATCCACGATCTGTTTAACCCGATTCCGGGCAGATTCAAGGACTATATCTCAACCCCGAAGCCCAACATGTATCAGTCGCTCCACACAACCGTCATCGGCTCGCAGGGCATCCCCTTCGAGGTGCAGATCCGCACCTGGGAGATGCACCAGACGGCGGAATACGGCATCGCGGCGCACTGGAAATACAAGCAGAACGTCGGCGAGGGCTCGGAAAAGGAATTCGAGTGGGTCCGCAGACTTCTGGAAAACCAGCAGGACACCGAAGCAGACGACTATATCCACTCTCTGAAGGTCGACATGTTCGACGACGAGGTCTTCGTCTTCACCCCCAAGGGAAAGGTCATGAGCCTGCCGTCGGGCTCGACGCCGATCGACTTTGCCTATGCGATTCACTCCGCCGTCGGCAACACCATGATCGGCGCGAAGGTCAACAACCGCATCGCAAGCTACGATCAGGTGCTGCACAACGGCGACATTGTCGAGGTGCTGACGTCGAAATCGGCAAAGGGACCGAGCCGCGACTGGCTCAACATCTGCCGGTCCAATCAGGCGCGCATCAAGATCAAGCAGTGGTTCAAGCGCGAAAAGCGCGACGAGAATATCATCCGCGGCAAGGCAAGCTTTGAATCCGAGCTGCGCCGCATCGGCATCAACCCCGAGATCATTCAGTCCGAGGAAGTGCTGCCGCTGGTTCTCAAGAGAGTCAGCTTCGACTGTCTGGACGATATGTATGCTGCCATCGGCTTCGGCGGTCTGACTGCCATCAAGGCGGTCGGCAGAATCCGCGACGAGCTGACGAAGGCGACGAAGGCGGCAACGCCGAAGGAGCTTTTGAACTTAAACAAGCAGCAGCCTGCCGTCAATGCCTCGGGCGTCATTGTCGAGGACATCGGCTCGTGCATGATCAAGTTCAGCCGCTGCTGCACACCGGTGCCGGGTGACGATATCATTGGCTTTATCACCAAGGGCTACGGCGTATCGGTCCACCGCAAGGACTGCCCGAACGCCAAAAGCGCGATGGACCCCTCGCAGTCCGGCAGATGGGTCAAGGTTACCTGGGCAGAGAGCCCGGAGGCGACGTTCACAACCGCGCTGGAGGTCGACTCGGTCGACCGCGACGGCTTGATGCTGGACGTGACAACCATCCTGACGAGCCTGCGGCTTCGCATGAACGAAATATCTGCCCGCTCGGTCGGAAGCGGAAGAGCGCTGGTCAGTCTGGTGTTCCAGGTTCACAATCTGACGGAGCTTCAAAACGTGATGGCGCGCCTGCGTGGCATTTCCGGTGTGAGCGCGGTCCGGCGCGCGGAAGGATAAGGAGTAAGATATGAAAGCAGTTGTCACGCGAGTCAATTCCGCGTCTGTTTCGATTGACGGTTCGGTCTGCGGCAGAATCGGAAAGGGATTTCTGATTCTGCTCGGCGTCGCGCCGGAGGATACCCCCGAAAAGTGCAGAAAGCTTGCCGAGAAAATTCTGGGGCTTCGCGTCTTTCGGGACGAAAACGACAAGATGAACCTGTCGCTTTCCGACGTCGGCGGCGAGGTGCTGGTCGTCAGCCAGTTCACGCTCTACGGCGATGTAAGCCACGGCAGACGCCCGAGCTTCATCGGCGCCGGAAAGCCCGACATTGCCATTCCGCTCTACGAGCAGTTTTTGTCCGAATGCGAGCGGCTGGGCTTCCCGCCGCAGCACGGCGAGTTCGGCGCATATATGCAGGTCGCATCCGAAAACGACGGACCGGTTACCCTGATTGTCGACACAAATGATCTCAAATAAGCGCAGCGGATCTTTTCCGTCGGAAGTGCGTTGCACAGGCTTGACGTACACACAATACGCCTTCGCCCGCGCGCCTTCTTCCGACGAAAAATCTCTCGCTGCTGCACACTTTCCGTTTTTTAATTTTTAAAATCCGAAAGGAACTCCATATGAACATTATCACTTTGCCGCTGGGACCGTTGGAGACCAACTGCTACGTGGTCTTTGAGAACGCACCCGGCGCGTGCGCACTCGTAGACCCCGGCGCGCAGGCGCAGAGCATTCTCGACTGCCTGAAAGAACGCGGTCTGACGCCGGGCTTGATTCTGCTGACGCACGCGCACTTCGATCACACGGGTGCACTTCGCGAGCTGCATGCGCAGTATCCGGACGTGCCGATTTACGTCAGCGCGCAGGACACCGACGAGACGCTGAACATGAGTCACGGCAACCTCGTCTATACCGACACCTTCCTCGACGGCGACAAAATTTCTCTGCCGCCGCTGCAGTTCCATGCCATCTCCACGCCCGGACACACGAAGGGTTCGAGCTGCTTTGTCTGCGGCAATACGATTTTCTCGGGCGACACGCTCTTTGAGGGCTGCTGCGGCAGAACCGATCTTCCCGGCGGCTCGGAAAAGCAGATGATGGCGTCGCTCAAGCGTCTGGCAGAGCTGCCGGGCGACTATCAGGTGCTGCCGGGGCACGGTCCTTCGTCGACGCTGGAACGCGAGCGGCAAACGAACTTCTACATGCGCGAGGCGATGCGATGAAGCTGCTGCTGCGAGGTCACACCGAGCGGTATCCGGTCGAGCAGCTGCAGATGCAGCTGTTCGGAAACGAACCGTCGGAATTTGTGACGGAGGAATTTGAAGAAGACGGCACCATATCGTCTCTTTCGCGTGGGAAGCTCTATCTGACCGCGACGGCAAAGGTGCGCTACCGCGGAAAAACGGGCTTTGCTGCACGAAGGCTCCCCTTGGTGCAGGCGGATGTGCGCCGGACGCGCCGGCTTTTGCAGCAGAGCTATTATCTTGCTGCCATTCAGGTGCTCGATACCGTTCCGCCCTGGGGCGCGCTGTCCGGCGTGCGCCCGACGAAGCTGTCGACCAAATGCATGCTCGAAGGCGGAAGCGAACGTGCGGCAAAAAAGCTTCTGGAGCAGACGTATTTCGTCACGCCGGAACGCAGCCGCCTGTGTGTCGATGCCTCGCGCCACACGCTGGAGGCTGTCAGGCTGTCGGAACCCACGGATCTTTCGGTCTACATCGGCATCCCCTTCTGCCCCACGCGCTGCTCCTACTGCTCGTTTGTCAGCGAGTCGATTGAGCGATTCGGCGCGTTCCTGCCGCCGTATCTTGCGGCGCTGCACCGGGAAATCGAATACACGGGAAAGCTGCTGCGCGCGTCCGGGTATCACATCCGCTCGTTATACATGGGCGGCGGCACGCCGACGACGCTTTCCAGCGCGCAGATGCAGGCGCTTCTGGCAGCGATCCACGAGAGCTTTGATCTCTCGCGCTGTCTGGAATTTACCGTTGAGGGCGGACGACCGGACACGCTGGACCGCGAAAAGCTGCAGGTCATTAAAAATGGCGGCGCGACGCGCATTTCCATTAACCCACAGACGATGGCAGACGACGTGCTGGAAAATGTGGGGCGGAAGCACACGAGCGCGCAGACTTTAGAGGCGTTTCATCAGGCGCGCGAGGTGGGCTTCGAGGATATCAACATGGACCTCATCGCGGGGCTTCCGGGCGACACGGCGGAGAAATTCGCCGCTTCTCTTTCGCAGGTTCTCGCGCTTCACCCCAGCAATGTGACGGTTCACACGCTGGCGCTCAAAAAGGGCGCGAATCTGTTCCAGAACCGGACGGCGCTGCCATCGCGCGAGGCGGTCGGGCAGATGCTCCATGACGCGGAGCAGGCGCTGCGCGCGTGCGGTTTCGAGCCATACTATCTCTACCGGCAGAAATACATGTCCGGCAGTTTTGAAAACACAGGCTGGTGCAAGCCGGGATTTACCGGCTGGTATAACATATACATGATGGAAGAGCTTCACACCATTTTGTCCCTCGGCGGCGGCGGTATGAACAAGATCAATCTCCCCGCCGGGCAGCTGGAGCGGTTCCACAACCCAAAATCGCCGCAGGACTACATTGCGCGCATCGATACCATTTTGCAGCAGAAGGACGAGATTTTCGAAATTCTGCATCGGCTCGCGCAGCAGCCGCCTGCACCCATTGAGGAGGAATGCGAATGAATACCCTCTTTTCCCATGTCTGCGTCGTCACGATGGACGAGCGGATGTCGGTCTGGACCGACGCCTTTGTTGGCGTGACCGACGGCAAAATCAGCTATCTCAGCAAGCACGCCCCGGAGGAAAAGCCCGCGCAAATCATCGACGCGACCGGTATGGTCCTGATGCCGGGACTGATCAACTGCCACACGCATCTTCCGATGCAGCTGCTGCGCGGGTATGCAGACGATCTGAAGCTGCAGGAATGGCTCAACGACTATATCTTCCCGCGCGAAGACCGGCTCGACGGCAGGTGCGTGCGCGCGGCAACGACGCTGGCGGTCGCGGAATGTTTGAAATTCGGCGTAACGAGCGTGTCCGACATGTATTACTTCTGCGACGATATCTGCGACGTCATTGCAAAATCGGGCATGAAGGCGAATATCTCCCGCGGCACGTCGATGTTCCTGGGAGACGATTTTGACTTTGAGAAATTCCCCGCCTGCCAGGAGCTGGTCGCGCTCAAGAACAAGTGGCACAATTTTGATGGCGGCAGAATCAAGATCGAAGCGTCCATCCACGCCGAGTATACCTCCACCTATCAGCTCTGGGACGCACTCGCCGAGTTTGCCATCAATGAAGGCATCGGCATGCAGGTGCATGTGTCGGAAACCAAACTGGAGCATGAGCAGTGCGTCGAGCGCTATGGGCTGACCCCGGCGCAGGTGCTCGACTGCCACCATGTGTTCGACGTGCCGACGACGGCAGCGCACTGCGTCCACTTAACGCAGGAAGACATGCAGCTTCTTGCCAAGCGGCGCGTGAGCGCGGTGCACTGCCCGGTGAGCAATCTGAAGCTTGCCTCCGGCTGCGCGGATGTGATGGGCATGGTCAAGGCGGGTATGAACGTCTGCCTCGGCACCGACTCGGTCGCATCCAACAACAACCTCGACCTCTTCGAGGAAATCAAGGCGTGCACGCTGATGGCAAAGGCAAAAACCGGCGACCCCACCGCCATTCCGGCGGAAGCCGCGCTCATGATGGCAACGGTCTGCGGCGCGAAGGCGCAGGGGCGCGAAAAAGAGTGCGGGCAGATCAAGCTCGGTATGGACGCGGATCTGATTCTGCTGGACTTCACGCAGCCGCACCTGATTCCGTGCCACAACGTTCTTTCGAATCTGGTCTATGCCGCGTCGGGTCACGACGTGGTCCTGACCATGGTGCGCGGGCAGATTCTCTACAACGCCGGCAAGTTCCCGACGTTAGACCTTGCGGGCGCACTCAAGGAGCTGCATGACTACGCGATTCCGAAGGTCTTCTCCGATGACTCTGAGGAGGCTCCCAAATGAACGATCAGCCCATCAAAAAGCAGACGTTTTTGCAGGGCACGGCAGTTCTCGCGATGGCAACGGTGCTGGTCAAGCTCATGGGCTTTTTATTCAAGGTCCCGCTCAACAACATCATTGGCGAAGACGGCTTCGGCTACTTCAACACCGCCTATGACGTCTATAACGTCCTGCTCATGATTTCGACCACGGGTCTTCCCGTTGCCATGAGCCGCATGATTTCGCAGGCGCAGACGCTCGGAAACCACGCGCAGATCAAGCGGATTTACCGGACGTCTTTGTACGTCTTTCTGACCATCGGCATGGTCGGCAGCCTCGGCATGCTGTTTTTCTGCCGCCAGCTGTCGGTCATGGTCACGACGAACGAAAACTCGTGGGCAGCAATTGCCGCGCTTGCGCCGTGCGTGCTGCTGATCTGCCTGGTCTCTGCCTACCGCGGCTTTTTCCAGGGGCAGAGCAACATGACCCCGACCTCCGTCAGCCAGATTTTTGAGGCGGTGACGCGCCTGGTCGTGGGTCTGGGCCTTGCATGGCTTGTGATGAAGCTCACCGGCAAGGCTTATGTGCGCATGCAGGGCATCGTCCTCGCGCCCGGCGAGACGGCGCAGGACTACGGCGACATTACCCTTGCCGCCGGCGGCGCGATTCTGGGTGTGACGCTCGGAAGTCTCATTTCGGTTGTTTACCTGCACCACAAATTCCGCCAGTCGAACCAGATTCTCTCGCTCGGCGGCGGCACGGCGAAGTCGACCCGGAGCACGATGAAGGAGCTTCTTTCCATCGCGGTCCCGATTACGCTCGGCTCGGCAGGTCTGCAGATCATCAATCTGTTCGATACGATGATCTATATGCGGCGGCTCACGGGCGCGCTGCAGTGGACCGAAAAGATGGCGGACTCCGCCAAGGGCGTCTATAATTTCTGCCAGACGGTTTTCGCGCTTCCCTGCTCGTTCATTCCGACGATTACCATCGCAGTCATTCCGGCAATCACCGCATCACTCACCAGAAAAGACCTTGCCGAGGCAAAGGCGACGTCTGAATCGTCCGTGCGGACAATGGCGCTCATTGCCATGCCGTGCGCGGCGGGGCTTTTCGTGATGGCAGAGCCGGTCATCCGGCTGCTTTGCTCGACGTATACGGAGGATAAAATTCAGCTTGCCGCGACGATGCTCGCGATTCTGGGACTCACAGTCATTTTCAATTCCCTCGTTCTGCTGCTCAACGCCATCATGCAGGCGCACGGGGATGTGGTCACGCCGGTCGTCAACATGCTCATCGGCGGCATCATCAAGATCATCGTGAACTATATTCTCGTCGGGCAGCCGAATCTCAACATTGTCGGCGCGCCGATCGGCACGTTCATCTGCTACATCTCGATCACGGCGCTCGACCTGATTGCTATGAAGCGGCACATTTCCGCCCGTCCGGCAATTTTCAAAAACATCATACGGCCCGGTCTTTCCTCTACAATCATGGGCGCAGCAACATTCATGGTGTACCGCGTTCTGTCGAACGCGATCTCCTCGTGGAAGCTTGCGTGCCTTCTGAGCCTTGCGTTTGCAGTGGTTTTGTACGCGGTTCTGGTGGTCTTCCTGCGGTGTCTGACGTATGAGGACTGCATGCTGCTGCCCAAGGGAGAAAAGATCGCGAAAATCCTGAGAATTCGCAAAAAAAACTAAAAAAAGCCTTGCGAAAGAGGGCAAATTATGATAAATTTTACTAGCAAAGACCGCTATGATTTTGCTGATCTTCAGCGTCTGGTCGAGGTTCTGCGCGCACCGGGCGGCTGCCCGTGGGACGGCGCGCAGACCCATCTTTCCATCCGGCGCAATTTCCTGGAGGAAGCATACGAAGCCTGCGAGGGCTTCGATCTGGACGACGCTTCGCGCATGCGCGAGGAGCTCGGAGATGTGCTGCTTCAGGTGCTGTTTCACACGGACATCGAGCGCGCCGCGGGTCGGTTCGACCTGAACGACGTGTGCGACGCCGAGTGCAAAAAGCTGATTTTCCGGCACCCCGCGCTTTTCGGCGGCGAGGCAAAAAGCTGGGACGAGGTCAAGCAGCAGGAAAAGGGGCAGACCACCGTCACCGAGACGCTTGACGGCGTGGCTCGTTCGCTTCCTGCGACCTGGCGCAGCGAGAAGATTCAGAAAAAAGCCGCGAAGTGCGGCTTTCGCTGGGAATCGGCGGAAGAGTGTCTGGACAAACTAGACGAGGAGTCGGCGGAGCTTCGGCAGGCAATTTCCAACGGTGAAGACCCGGAGGAGGAGCTTGGCGATCTGCTGTTCGCCGCGGTCAATGCCGCAGCCTTTCTGCAAAAGGACCCGGAGCAGACGCTTCACCGGGCATGCGAAAAATTTATCCGCCGTTTCGGCGCAATGGAATCGGCCGCAAGGCAGGCTGGCCGCTCGCTGGACGAGCTGTCCCGCGAGGAGCTTCTTTCTCTCTGGTCCGCGCAGAAGACCGGTCAGACGGAAGGCGCTGTCAAAACTGAAACAACGATTGGAAAAGAGGAACTGTCATGAATAAAACCGAATTGATCGCAGAGGTCGCAAAAAAGTGCGGCATGAGCAAGAAGGACGCCGAGAAGGCTGTCAGCGCAACGTTTGATACCATCACCGAGGTTCTGTGTGCGGGCGACAAGGTCCAGCTGGTCGGCTTCGGCGGCTTCGAGACCAAAGCGCGCGAGGCGCGTATGGGTCGTAACCCCAAGACGAAAGAGCCCATCGAAATTCCCGCGACCACAGTTCCCGTCTTCAAGCCCGGCAAGGCGCTCAAGGACCAGATCAGCAAGTAACACCCCATCGGGAAGGCTGCGAAGCTTTCCCGATTTTCTTTTGATGAATCACAGGAGATGCAAGCTATGCGTTTGGATAAATATCTGAAGGTCTCGCGCCTGATCAAGCGCCGGACCGTAGCAAATGAAGCGTGCGACAACGCGCGCATTTCGGTCAACGGAAAGCCCGCAAAGGCGAGCTACGACGTCAAGGTCGGCGATCAGATCGAGATTGCCTTCGGCGCACGAACGCTGCGCGTGGAGGTTCTTGCCGTTGCCGAGGCGGTGCGCAAAGACGACGCCTCCGCCATGTACAAGGAAATCTGAGTCATACTTCCCGCGTCCTCGCCGTATACTTGATTATCCGGCAAGCGGAGGAGGATGCGACATGACACCGACACAGCCCAATGCGCTCGAAGCGCCGCACCAGCTGCAGCTCGACAGCCGCGCGCGGCTTCATATGACGGGGGTCATCGAGGTGGAAAGCTTCGATGAAAGCACCATCGTTCTGACCACCACGCGCGGAACGCTGATCGTCCGGGGCGAGGGGCTGCATCTGCAGCTGCTGCGGTTGGACGGCGGCGAGGTGCTGGTCGACGGAACGGTCGACGCGCTTACCTATGAGGACAGCCAGCCGGCAGGCAGCTTTCTGGCGCGGCTGTTCGGCTGATGGAGCTGCCGGTCTTCTTTCAGGCGGAGCAGGCAGCGCTCGCGGCATTGCTGGGGGTTCTGCTTGCGGCGCTGTATGATCTGCTGCGCGCGCTGCGAAGGGTCCTGCCCGGCGCTGCGGGTTTTGCGGACGGGCTGTTTGCGCTTGTCTTTTTCCTGTCGATGCTCGCTTTCGCGCTCTATCCGGGACAGGGCGTGTTCCGCCTTGGCTTCTTTTTGGAGATCGCGCTGGGCGCGGCAGCGTATTTTCTGACGCTCAGCCGCCTGCTGCTGCAAATTTTTGAGGGCATCCTGCGCGCCATTCGGCAGATTTTGCATACGCTCCTGCAGCCGGTGCGGTTTGGTGCAAAAAAATTTTCAGTTTTTTTGAAAAACCTCTTTGCAAGATGCAAAAAATGGGGTACAATTATCGGTAAGATACCCGGAGACCGGACGGATTCTGAAAGGGGTCAGGCAAAGCATGAAACTCGTCAAGTCTTCCCTTCTGGTGAAGCTGGTTATCCTGATTCTGGTCGTGTACGCGACGGTGACGCTCGTGTCTCTGCGCAAGCAGATCACCGAGAAAAACGAGCAGGAGGCAATTCTCAACAGCTCCATCGCCGCGACGCAGCAGGAAAACAACCGGATTCAGGACTCCATCGACGCGCTGGGCACCGACGCGGGCGTCGAGGCAGTCGCGCGCGATAAGCTCGGCATGGTCGACGAGGGCGATATCGTCTTCTATGACGTGGGCGAATGACGGCAGACCATTCAGACGCGGCGTTTATGCGTCTTGAATAGAATAAAATGGGAGAACAGAACAAACATATGGATCTTACAGTTGGAGCAGTTGTGGAAGGCAAGGTCAAGAGTCTGAGCAAGTTCGGCGCGTTCATCACGCTGCCGGATGGTTCCACCGGCATGGTACACATCTCGGAAATCGCCCACGCCTACGTCAATGACATTCGCGACCACCTGACCGAGGGGCAGGACGTGAAGGTCATGATCATCAGCCGGGAAAATGGAAAAACCAATCTTTCCATCAAGCGTACCCTTCCGCCGCCCGCAAAGCCGCAGTCCTCGCGTCTGCAAAATCGCAGCTACGGTTCTGCGCCGAGGTCCAGCGCGCCCAACGACCGGTCTGCTGCGCCGCGCCAGACGGCAAGCGCGCCCGCGCAGCCGCAGCAGAAATCGTTCGACGATATGCTCAAGCAGTTTATGACAGAGTCGAGCAGCAAAATGTCTTCCATCAAGCAGTACTCCGAGCATAAGACGAAAACCAGAAGAAGATAACAGGAATCGCCCTTTTCGTTTGAAGAGGGCGATTTTTTAAGGAGAACTATATGAATATTCTGATTACCGGCGGCAGCCGGGGCATTGGCGCAGCCGCGGTGCGGCTGTTTCGCGCGCGGGGCGATTCGGTCTGGTTCCTCTATGAGAAGCGCCACGAGCAGGCGCGGGAGCTTTCGCGGCAGACCGGCGCGGCAGCAATCTGCTGCGATGTGGCAAATGCGGAGCAGGTGCAGGCGGCATTTTCGCAGCTTCCGGCGCTCGACGCGCTGATCTGCAACGCAGGCATCGCGCACTACGGGCTGATTTCGGAGATTACGCCAGACGAATGGCGGCGGATTTTCGCGGTGAACGTGGACGGAATTTTCCACTGCGTGCGCGCGGCGCTGCCGGGGATGCTGCGAAAGCAGCAGGGCGCGATCGTAACGGTCAGCTCCATGTGGGGACAGGTTGGTGCGTCGTGCGAGGCGGCGTATTCGGCGACGAAGGGCGCGGTGCTGGCGCTGTCGAAAGCGCTGGCGCAGGAGCTGGGTCCGAGCCACATCCGCGTGAACGCGATCTGCCCGGGCGTGATTCAGACCGACATGTGCGCGAACGTCGCGCCGGAGATTCTGGAAAGCCTGCGCGAGCAGACGCCGATCGAGCGGCTGGGAACGCCGGAGGATATCGCGCAAGCAATGGCGTTTTTGGTCGACGCGCCGTTTATCACCGGGCAGGTTTTGGGCGTTAACGGCGGATTTGTGATCACGTAGCATACTTTCGTGCAACAAAGGAGCATGTTCCTCCTAAGGGTAGAAGGGGATCTCCCCAAATACTTTTAGGAGGAATTTTTATGACCAGAACACAAAAGCTCGGCCTATGCACGTGGCTGCCGGAGGACCCGGTTTGCCTTGCAGAGGTCAACGACAATTTTACGCGGCTGGACGACAGCGGCGGTCGGGCGCTGCGGCTGGCGGAGGCGGCGATGGTCAACCTCGGCGGTCTGATGGCGGCGCAGGCGCACACCGGCGGCCACGCGGCATACGCAAATATGCAGGTTGACGCATTCCGCGACAGCGCGCAGATTTCTGCTTACGCCGGTGTGTTTTATCGCGGCAACTGCGTGGAGCTGCTGACCGCCGGTCTGGCGGACGGAACAGTAAAGGGCAGCACCACCGGCGGCAGCGGCGATTTTAACGCGGCGAACATCACGCGCTCTGTCAACGTCACGCAAACGTGGGCAAATCTCTTTACGTTCCATCCCGATGCGTTCGGCACGCTCACCAATCTGCATCTGCAAACCGCCAACTCGTCCAGCACGTCGAACGCCTCGCAGGTTAAGCTGTCGATCTGGGACGCAGAACGCGATGAAATGATTCTCGAAACGCAAATGGGAACCATTTCGCGCGGCAGCGGCGCCGATCTGCCCGTGGATTTCCCGGTCGAGCTGCTGCTCGACCCGAACAAGCGGTATGCGATGAAGCTGTGGGTCGAGTCTGCGAAGAGCGCCTCGGTTTCGATGTCGAGCCTTGTTTTTTCCGTTACGCCCGTGATTTACAACACCGGCAGCGTCACCATGCAGGAAACACCCATCCCGGCGGAGGCAGCGCGCGTTGAGCTGCTGCTGCACAGCGCAGGCACCGCCCCGGAGGCTTCGCTGCGCTTCGATGCCGGCGAATATTCTCTGCTTCACGCAACCCAGATCAAGCCGGATGCGCTTCCCGGCGGCGCAAGCTGCACCCTCCGCCGCTACACCGCAGACATTCCGGCAGGCGCGCAAACGGCGCAGCTCAAGCTGAGCCTGTCCGGAAACAGCTGCAAGGTCTATGATTATGCGCTTGTGATGCTGTAAAAACCTCGCGGCGGAGGGCTTGACTTTTGCCGGTAGGGCGCTTATACTATAGATGCAAGGGTGCTACCGGCAAACGGGCATGCTCCCCATGATTACTTAAAAGAAGTAACCGCTGGTTTGCTAGTCCGGGCGGTTACTTCTTTTTGCTACAGACCTTGACTTTCACCGGAGAGGGGCTTATACTATAGATACAAGGGTGCTACCGGCAAACAGGCAGTTCCCCAGTGTTACTATCTAAGAAGTAACCGCTAGTTTGGACGCTGGGCGGTTACTTCTTTTTGTTACAGACCTTGATAACGAGGCTGATAACACTGACCAGAAGAATACAAAACTGGAACAATTCCGAGTATGTAACCATAGCCGTGTCCCCCCTTCCTTTGTGTCAGGGGGCAACAAAAAGAGGTGTAGCCCCCTGCTGACGCCGGGGGAGCCGCCCGCTTGCCGTTTATCGGTAGCACCATGCACACCGTATCACATTTTTCCGCAAAAAGCAACCCCACCTCCCAAATAGAGGTGGGGTTTTCCATAAAAGCAAGATAGCCGCCCCCGACCAAGGTCTACGGCTATCTTACTTTTAAGTTTGATTTCCATTTTCTAAGGTCAAACCGCTGATCGGTAGAACCTCTCTATCTTCATTATACCCACTGGGCTGGATTTGTCAAGAGGCAGGAAAAATCCCCGGGGCTTGCGCCCCGGGGACTTTTTTAGGAGATGTTCAATCTGAACTTAGAAAAGGTTCGGATTAGTCGTCGTCCTTCTCAACAACGTAGAGAGCAAAGACCTGATCCTCGCCGTCGTCGTTCTTGTCGTTCCAATCCATGTAGACGGTGTCGCCTGCATCGATGTAATCCGCAGCGTACTCCAGACCCTTCTCTTCCTTGGCAACCGTACCGTTGCTCTGGATGGAGTAGATCACGCAGTCCTTCGCAAGAGCGATGATGGTCTCACCGTTGTCGTATGCGCTGGTAAGCTCAAGAACGCCGTCCTTGTAGGAAGCAACCTCGTACGGAGTAGCCAGATTGAAGTACGGATTCTCAGTGAGCTTAGCGGTGTTGACCTCGCCGATCTCTCTGTAACGGAACTCGAAGAAGTTGCCATGAACACCATCGCCAGTGCCATTCACTCTGTCAATGGTATCCTTATCCGTGTCGCTGATCTTCAGCTCGGTCTTGACGCCGTTGACATAAGCCTCGAGGATGTAGTAGATGTCGCCATCATCGGTGACCTCTTCACGCCAGATGTTAGCATTAGCCGGGACGTAAGCCACGAACTTGCCGTCGTTGAAGCCAACGATGTCGTACAGGTAAACAACCTCTGCGTACTCGTTGTCGTCATCCATCACGATGTCATAGCCCTGTGCAACAACGGACTTGACATTCGAGCCGGTGTAACCCTTCCAGGAAACGTAGGAGCCGGTGCCGACATCGTCGGTACGAACCAGGAACTCGGTGTTAGCAGTGACCTTGACTTCCTTGCTACCGACATAAACACCCTTGAGGACGGGTTTGCCCTTTACGAAGGTGACAGTTGCATCATCATCCCATGTATAGTCATCCTCCAAGCGAGACAGCGTGTACTCGCCCTTGGTATTGGTTTCGAACTTGCCAAGCAGGTCATAGACCATGAAGAAGCTCTTGAAGTTCTGCGTGTTGGGCAGGTAGCTCACGAAATCAGCCACCGTGAGTTCATACAGCTTCTTCATAGCTTCGGGAGCATCCGGAACGATGTCCTCTACTGTCGTTTCGCCCTTATCGCCGTATTTGACGGAAGCAACAACGACATCCTCAGTGACCTTTGCATCGAGACCAACAATGTTGGCGTGCAGGGAAGCAACACCCTTGCTGTACTCAATCCATGCCTTGTCAATAACGCCGTACTTGGAGACATCCGCAGCGTCCTTCATGCCGATCACGTTGCCGTAAGCGTCATAGAAGAAGCCCCTGGTGCCGAAGTTCGCAGTGTTCTTGGAGGCATCATAGCCGAGGTGGAAGTGTGCAGCGTCCTTGACGTACTCGCCGCCAATGCGGGTTTCGGAGGGATCGTCAGCAACGTCCGCATACTTGAAGCCGTTCAGACGGCCTTCCTTTGCGGTGACAACGTCAGCGGACTGAACGCCCAGAACCACGTTATCTTCCTTGGCGTCTTTGTCCTTCTTGAAGGAGTAGGTGAACAGGACATAATCATCCTTCGCCAGACCAGCGGGCTCGTCATAAGGAAGGTAAACTACGCCAGTCTTTTCATCTTCCTCAGTCTGGAAGTAGCCACACTGTTCGGGATCATACTCATCGTTACCGTTGCAGTAGTCGGAATAGTTGTGCTTGCTGTCCAAGCCGTCATTGCTGACAGTGAACGGAACGATCTGGACCAGATCTTCGCCCTTCTTGTGGTTGTCGCGGGAAGTCGTGGTCTTGGTGACCTTTGCGAGCTTGCCCAGCCAGGTGTCGATGGAGCAGATACGGTAGACAGTCTCGTTCTTATCGTTCTCCATCTTGAATACCTGCGTCAGGGTGCCCTGTGCGCCGTACTCTTTGTACTTATCGGTCTTGAGCTCGCACTTGCTTGTAGTGTGCTTCAGCGTGATCTCTTCGTCATCGATGAGCATGCCGTTGACATAGTACTCAGCAATGACCTTCTTGGTCTTGGTGTCGTTTTCCTTGACGCCCAGAGCAACGAGGAGCTCGCAAGCGTTGAACTTGGTGGTGAAGGTAGCCTTCGGGGCCTTCATCTGCTCGACGCTCTTGTCGTCGTCATAGGTCCACTTGGTGTAGGGACGCTCGAATGCATCGTAGGAAACGTCCTTTGCAAGCTTGAAGTCCTTGTAGAGCTTGTTGCCGGTCTTGACAGCACCAGCAACGGTCAGGTACAGCTTACCGCCGAAGGTCCAGACGCCGTCCTTGTTCTCGGTCGGCTTCCAGTTCGCGGACTTAGCTTCCTGTGCGTACTCGACAGTGTCAGCCTTCAGGGTGTTCAGAAGGATCTGAGCAGCTTCCTGACGGGTGAGGTCAGCTTCGGGCTTCCAGCCGTCAGCCAGACCGTCGATGAGGTCGAGCTTACGAGCCAGAGCCAGAACGTTGACAGCCCAGGACGAGCCGACAAAGCCTTCTGCTTCCTGATCGTAGCCCAGGGTGACCAGAGCCATCTTCAGGAACTGGGTGCCGGTGACGTTCGCGGTGGGAGCGAAGGTGTTGGCGTTCATGCCGGCGATGATGCCAGCGCGATAGCCGTAACCAACATAGGACTCGCCCCAGCGGCCCTTTTCATCGGCAAACGGGTTGATCGAGGTGTAGTAGGTGCTGATGTCGGCGTCCTTGTTGTCAAAGATCGCGATCAGCTTTGCAGCCTCTTCACGGGTGATGTTTGCAGTCGGCCGGAATTCCCCATTGGGGTAGCCCTGCATGGTTTCGATGAGATCAAGGACCTTGACAGCTTCGTCGTAATCAGCGGCGATCTTGTCGGCGTCCTTGTACTCAGTTGCGCTAGCCATGGTTGCCAGACCCAGCAGGGTAGCCAGAACCAGAACCAGCGCAAGAACCTTTTTAAAGTTCTTCATTGAGTTTTCCTCCTGTCTAAATTTGATTGCACGGGAACAAAAGCCCCCGGGCCATCATCTGGCAGTATCATAATCCATCCGCGCAAAAAGGTCAAGAGCCCCGCCGGAGTTGTAATGTTCTTGTAACATAACGCCCGCCCGTGTTACATTCGCCGCCGCCTCCGCTGGCGCGGCAGAAAAAGTGCCGGATTGCCAGCCCTTCTTTTTGCTGTTGCAAACCTTGACATTTTCGGGAAATCGGTTATACTGATGATACAAGGGTGCTACCGGCAAACGAGCAGCTCCCCAGCTGTTACAAAGAAGTAACCGCTATCTTGGGGAAGATGGGGCGGTTACTTCTTTTTGCTGTTGCAGACCTTGACATTCCGCAGATTCCGGTTTATACTTGAGATAAAGGAAGTGCTACCGGCAAACGGGCGCGCTCCCCAACATATGTTACAAGAAGTAACCGCTGGATTGCTAGACCGGGCGGTTACTTCTTTTTGCTGTTACAAACCTTGACAACGAGGCTAATAACTGCGACTATGAGCATGCAAAACTGGAACATGTCCGAGTATGTGACCATAATCCATTGCCCCCCTTTCTTTCTGTCGGAGGGCGCAAAAAGACGTTTTCCCTCCGCGAAACGCGTTGGGGGCCGCCCGCTTGCCGTTTATCGGTAGCACCATTTTTACAATAGCACAAGATTTCCAAAAATGCAAGAAAAAGCCTCCCAAATCGGGAGGCTTTCGCAGTTCATTGACAAATTCTGCTTTTTATTATACAATAATTCTGCCCTTATGGGCGGGAGAGACGATACGATACACGGTAGGCGGTTCGGCTACACTCTCGTAAAGGGGGGTGGATGCCAATGCGAATCACATTACATATTGGACCCTATACGGTCACAATTATTGTAAAGAGACGCGGAAACCGCCACTCGGCAAAGTGACGGTTTCTGAGGTTCATTGAAATCTTGTAACCACATTTGAGCCGAACCGCTTATCGGTATCGTCTCTTTCTTTTATTATAGCCGAATGCCGGAACTTGTCAAGGCTTATTCGTTTTCGAGCGCCATGACCTTGTCGATGCGGCGCTGGTGGCGCTCGGCGTGGGAGAATTCGGTATTCAGCCACGTGTCGACGATCTCGAGCGCGAGCATTTCGCCCGTGACGCCCGCGCCGATTGCCATCATGTTGGTGTCATTGTGTTCGCGGGTGAGGCGGGCGGACAGCACGTCGGACAGCAGCGCGCAGCGGATGCCTTTGACCTTATTGGCGGTGATGGACACGCCGATGCCGGTCGTGCAGACGACGATGCCGCGGTCGCATTCGCCGGAGGCGACGGCTTTGGCGGCGGGACCGGCAAAGTCGGGATAGTCGCAGCTGGTTTTATCAAAACAGCCAAAGTCCTTGTAGGCAAGCCCCTTTTCGTCCAGATGCTTCATAATGGCATGCTTGAGATCAAATGCGCCGTGGTCACAGGCTAAAGCGATCATTGTTTTTCCTCCTGAGTTGTTTTTTCTTTATAGTAACAGGTTTGCCGGAAAAAGCAAGGGCAGCCCTGCACAAAAAATCGCGGGTCCGAAGACCCGCGATTTTTGGTTTCGATCAGTCGACGTAGTTGACGGTGATGCCTTCGATTTCGGGGTTGACGTTGTCGGAGTTGTTGTCGACAACGATCTCGCCGCTCATCAGCTTGGCATGGACAGCCTCATACTGCTCCATGGTGAAGTTGTTGAATCTCCAGGAGGATTCGGCAGTCGGGATACCGACATAGTCGCCCTCGGACAGGGAGTAGGTGATGAACTTGCCGCCGTAGGTGGTGTCCCACTTACCAGCTTCCAGATCGGCGAGGATGGTCTCGGTGACGTTCTGCAGACCCTTCATTGCGGAAGTGACGATGCAGGCATCGATGTAGCTCTGGTCGACGTCAACGCCAACGACCTTTGCGCCGTGAATGTTGGCCGCTTCCACCGCGGAAGCATAAATACCGCCGCCGCAGGCAAAGACGATCTCAGTGCCATTGCTGTACCAGCCTTCCATCTTTGCGGTGATGGAAGCGTCCGGATTGAACTGACCGGCGTAGGTGTAGTTGCACGCAACTTCCACGCCGAGCTCCTTGGCGGCGTCGCGCGCGCCCTGGAGCCAGCCGTAGCCGTAACGGATAACAGCGGGAACTGCCATGCCGCCGAGGAAGCCGAGCTTGGTGTAGCCGTCCATGACGACAGCATAGCCAGCCAGATAACCGGCCTGCTCTTCGGCAAACGTTGCGCAGACAACGTTCTTTGCAGGATCATAATAGGTTGCGTAGTCCTCGGTCAGATCGCCTGCGCCAACGTCGACAGCGATGAAGTAGACCTCGGGGTACTTCTCCTGCTCGCGCACGATGGACCCGCCGAACAGATAGCCGGGCATGACGACGACATTCGCGCCTTCCTTGATCGCCTGATCAATGGAGATGCAGCGTGCATCGGTGGAGTCCTCGGTGGGCTGATAGTAGGTGTACTCGATGCCGTTGGCTTCGCAGTACGCCTTGACGCCCTGCCAGGTTGCCTGGTTGAAGGATTCGTCGTCGATGGTGCCGACGTCGGTCACGAGCGCGACCTTCTTGATGACGCCTTCCTCGGCGGGCTGCTCTTCGGTGGCAGTCTCTTCTTCCTTGGCGGGCTCTTCGGTCTTGGTTTCTTCGGTTGTGGTTTCGGCGGCGGGCTCGGTGGTCGTGGTCTCAGCGGGCGCTTCGGTCTTCGATGCGCAGGCAACCATGCCCAGAACCATAACTACCGCCAGAAGCAGAGCAAGGATCTTTTTCATGTTCGTTCCTCCAAATATGTTTTGTGTGTGCGGAATTTCCGCTAGCCTATTATGGCACAGTTTCTCGGTAAAATCAAGGCAAAATCACAAGAAGTTACCGTTCCACGGGAGCTTTCCGAAATTTTACGGCTCTTTCATATACTCGCTGGCGCGGAAGCCGTAGGGCATGAAGTCCGAGAGCTTTACGGTCTTGTATGTGCCGTCCTGCTTTCCCATGTAGATCTTAAAATCCGGGTCGCAGAATTCCAGCATCACCTGCCGGCACACGCCGCAGGGCGGGAAAAAATCTCGCGCAACCCCGTCCTTGCCGCCCACAACGGCGATGGCTTCAAACTCGCGCTTTCCTTCAAACACGGCGGTAAAAATTGCCGTGCGCTCGGCGCAGTTGGAAGGACCGTATGCCGCGTTTTCGATGTTCGCGCCGCACACGACGCTTCCGTCCCTGCACAGCAGCGCCGCGCCGACCTTGTAGCCCGAGTAGGGCGCATAGGCACGCTGCATGGCTTCTAACGCCATCGATACCAGTTTTTCAGGGGTCATGAAACTTCCTCCTTCAAACAAGCATGTTCTTACACAATTTTTTTCGCAAAGCTCCTGCCCGGCGTCTCATAGGGCACGTCCAGAAGCTCCGCGACCGTTGCCGCGATGTCGCAGAAGCCGGGGCGCGTGCCGAGGTTCACAGGCTTGACGGCTTTTCCGAGCGCGATCATCGGGATATATTCGCGCGTGTGATCGGTGTGCTTGAGATAGCCGGGGTCGCAGCCGTGGTCTGCCGTGACGATGACCAGATCGTCCTGCCCGAGCTTCGACAAAAAGCCCGGCAGCCACTGGTCGAATTCATGCAGCGCCTGCGCGTAGCCGTCGATGTTCCGGCGGTGTCCGTAGAGCATGTCGAAATCGACGAGGTTCACGAAGCAAAGCCCCGTGAAGTCCTTATCCGCATAGGAAAGCGTTTTGGAAAGACCGTCGGCGTTTCCCGTCGTGTAGGTAAACTCCGTCATGCCGCGTCCGGCAAAGATATCGTGGATCTTGCCGACGGCAATCATGTCCTTGCCCGCCTCGACAATCGCGTCGAGCACCGTCTTTTTGGGCGGCTCGATGGAAAAATCGTGCCGTCTGGGCGTTCTGGTGTAGGGCCACTCGCCGGTAAAGGGCCGGGCGATGACTCGGCCCACGCCGTGCTCGCCCATCAGAAGCTTTCTTGCGATGCGGCAGTATTCATACAGCTGCTCAGGCGGAACCACGTCCTCGTGCGCGGCAATCTGGAAGACGGAGTCGGCAGACGTATAGACAATCAGCGCGCCCGTTTCCACCTGCTCGCGTCCGTAGTCACGGATGACGTCGGTGCCGGAATAGGGAAGGTTGCACAGAACTTTTCTGCCCGTCAGCCGGGAGAATTCGTCGATCACATCCTTCGGAAAGCCGTTCGGGTAGGTCGGCAGCGGGTTTTCCGAGACGACGCCCGCAATCTCCCAGTGACCGATCGTCGTGTCCTTGCCCATCGAACGCTCCTGTAGTCTTGCCAGCGCTGCCGCCGGTTTTTCACACTTTGGCAGATAGTCGATGCCGTCGAGGTTGCCCAGTCCCATGGAGACGAGGTTTGTCATGTCAAACTTCGCAGAGGTCGCGCACCGGCGCAGGGTATCGGAGCCAACGTCTCCAAACTTGTCCGCGTCCGGCTCGTAGCCTACGCCGCAGGAGTCGAGAACGATCAAAAAAATACGTTTCATTGCTTTCATCCTTTCGGGTCAAAAAAGTGCTGCGAAATGGCAGCACTTTCCTGTTCATTTTTCCAGTTTCACAGCCGTCCTGAGCGCCAGCTCCATCATCTGTGTGAAGCCGTTCTGCCGCTCCTCGGCGGTCGTCGCCTCATGATGAAGGATATGGTCCGAGACCGTGCAGATGGCGAGCGCATGCTTCTTTGCCCGCGCCGCATTCATATAGAGCGCCGCCGCTTCCATCTCCACGGCAAGAACGCCCATCTTCTGCCAGCCGTAATTTGCCTGCCAGCCCTCGGGCATATCGCCGTCGTCGCCATAGAACCGGTCGGAGGACAGGATGTTGCCGACGTGGTACGCAACGCCCATTTCCTTTGCCGTCTCGACGCAGGTTTCCAGCATGTGGAAGTCTGCAATCGGGGCAAACGTGCCTGCCAGATGGTACTGCGACGCCCAGTTGGAGTCGGTGCAGGCGCCCTGACCGATGACGATGTCGCGCAGCTTGATCGAGTCCTGCAGCGCGCCGGTCGAGCCGATGCGCATGATGTTCTCCACGCCGAACACCGTGTAAAGCTCCCACGAATAGATGCCGATCGACGGCATGCCCATGCCGGACGCCATGACGGAGATTTTCGTGCCGCCGTAGGTTCCGGTGTAGCCCTGAATGCCGCGGACATTGTTGACCAGAACCGCGTCCTGCAGGAAGTTTTCCGCAATGAACTTTGCGCGCAGCGGGTCGCCGGGCATCAGCACCGTCTGACCGAAATCGCCGGGCTTTGCGTCAATGTGCGGGGTCGGATAATTTGCCATGGTGCATTCTCCTTTGTTTTTATGATTCCAATATACTATATATTATAATGTATTCACGCTCAGGCTTCCGCTTCCATCTTCTTGACGATCTTCACGACGCGGCTGGTGCCGAGTCTCGATGCGCCGAGCTCGATGAACTTTTCTGCGTCCTCCAGAGACGAAATGCCGCCTGCCGCCTTGATCTTCACGCCGGGCTTGACATGCTTTGCGAACAGCTCCACATCGTGGAACGTTGCACCGGCGGTCGAGAAACCGGTGGAGGTCTTGATGAAGTCCGCGCCGGAGTTTGATACAATCTCGCACAGTTTGATCTTCTCGTCGTCGGTCAGCAGGCACGTTTCAATGATGACTTTCAGAAGCTTACCGTGGCACGCCGCCTTGACCGCTTTGATTTCTTCCAACAGTGCGTCCCACTTTTTGTCCTTGACCCAGCCGATGTTGATGACCATGTCGACCTCGTCCGCACCGTTTTCGACCGCGTCGGATGCTTCAAAGCACTTTGCCTTCGTCGTGTCGTAGCCGTTCGGGAAGCCGATGACCGTGCAGATGGGAAGCTTGTCTCCGACATAGTCCTTCGCCTGCTTGACATAGGATGCGGGGATGCAGACCGACGCGGTATGATACTTCATGCCATCATCACAGATTGCCTGAATTTCCGCCCATGTCGCCGTCTGGCTCAGCAGCGTATGATCGCATTTACGTAAGATCTCTTTCACTTCCATGAAGCAGTTCCACCTTTCTATGCTGCAAAATATAGTCCTGATAACATTTATGGCACATGGCAATGTAGCTGTCGTTGCCGCCGAGCAGCACCTGATCGCCCTCGGTCACCACGTAGCCGTCCGCGCCGATTCTCGCGTTGGTCGTCGCCTTGCGCCCGCAGTCGCAGATCGTCTTGATCTCGGTGATCGAGTCCGCCAGTTCAAACAGCCGCCGGCTGCCGGGAAAGAGCTTCGTCTGGAAATCCGTCCGCAAGCCGAAGCACAGCACCGGCAAATCCTCCCGGTCCACCAGCTCGCGCAGCTGGTCGATCTGCGCCATGGTCATGAACTGGCATTCGTCGACGATGATTACATCGACCTTCTGCCGCGCATGATAGAGCGTGCGGATGTCGGTTTCCGGTCCGATTGCCTCGCACTCGGAGGACAGACCAATGCGCGATTTGAGCGTAAACTGCCCGTCGCGCGAGTCGGCGGAGGGCTTGATCAGCCAGACCTTCATGCCGCGCTCTTCGTAGTTGTATTTCGTAATCAGCGCGGTCGCGGTCTTGCTCGAACCCATCGCGCCGTATTTGAAATAGAGTTTTGCCATGTTTCATCCTCCTGCCCGGAATGGGGGCAAGTTATATTATACCGGATATTTTCCCGAATGGGAAGAGGGTTTTTGTTTTTGCTGCCCGCAGCGGGGGGCTTTTGGCTGGACTTGTGGTCCAGGGACCAGGGGAGGTTCTGGCAGAGACCTGCCAGCTGGTTCTTTTCGACCCCACGCTTCTTAGCTGCGCAAAGAATCGCGGTGTCGAGCCGCCGCGAAGAAATTGCTTTCGTTGCGCTTGCCGCGCAACATAACACAAGGGTCTGCGGACCCTTGTGCGATCCCAGTAGTTCTAGTCAAGCAATTCCTTCCCTGTCGGGCGCTTCTACGGTTTTAGTAAGCACTCTCGCTCTGGATTGCAATTGCAAACCGGTTTGCAGCTCATTCAACGATCAGACTGCCGGGCAGCAAATCTAGCAGTCTTTCGCCGCCGCAAGGCATTTTTGCTCTGCAAAAATCCTTGCGGGGGGACTGCGGTGGGGATGGGGTCCCCGCCGTAGTCGAGAGATGCACCGCCCGCGCAAAGAAATTTCCAGAGGAAATTTGCTTTGCGCCGAGTCTGGTCTGCCAGATTTGTCGTACCCCCGACTAGCAATCACTCAAAAGTACGTAACAACGCTCGACAAGAGAGTACTCAATACCGGGCAGCCCCAGGGTGCCAGAGGGACCGCGGTCCCTCTGTTTCGGGAAGCGTCCAGAGGAACCCCTTTCAAGGGGTTCCTCTGGGCAACTTCTTCGCGGAGGCTCGACACCGCGCTTCTTTTCGCAGATAAGAAGCGTGGGGTCGAAACCACCAGGCTGGCAGGGTACTGCCAGTTGAAACTGGCGCCTGCCGCCACGGACGGCAGTAAAAAGCCCCTCGCTGCCGCGCTCGGCAGTAAAAATAAAAAAAGAAGGGCGGCTTTCGCCGCCCCAAAACCCTATTCCTATCGCGGAACGATGATATTCACCGCCCGCTGATGGTTGACAATTTCCACGTCCGTTACCGTCCCGCCGTACTCGCCGTCGAGCGACCAGTCGACCGGGGTGTCGAACGTAAAATGCACGCGCCGCACCTTCTTCGAGACGATGTTCTCGTTCTCGCGGAAATCGCTTTTCAAAAGCGCGGTGCTGACGTTGTTGAAATCGATCAGATTCTTGATATCGCGCACCAGAAGCAGCTCCGACTGCCCGTCGTTGAGGCTGATGCCGAGACTGTCGAGCGCCAGAACGCCGCCGACCGAGGTCGTGCTGCATACCAGCCCGTCGAGAACATCCAGCTCCAGCGCCTGATTTTCAAATTCCACGCGCGCGTGAATCGGCTTGACCTCGCCAAGCGCCTTGACGCCGTGAAGAAAATACGCCAGCCTTCCGAGCACCTGTTTGTCCTCCTGCGGCGTCTGATACGATACGCCCGTAAACAGCCCGAACGCCGCGACATAGACAAACCAGCGGTCCTTGCCGAAGGCTCCGATGTCAATCGGAAACTCTCTGCCCGTCACGATATCCTGCGCCGCAAGAATCGGGTCCAGACTCAGCCCCAGCGTCTTTGCCACGTCGTTGACCGTTCCGCCCGGAATATAACCGAGCGGCGGGCGGTCCGCCGGCGGCAGCTGCATGAGCCCCGACACCGCCTCGTTGAGCGTGCCGTCTCCGCCGGTGCAGACCACGAGGTCATATCCGGCGGCGCGTTCGGCAATCTGCCGCGTCAGGTCGCGCGGCGCGCTGGTGGGGTGGACGGTTACCTCGTAGCCGCCCGCCGTAAAAATCTGAATCGCCTGCATGAGGCTGCCCCGGATTTCGGAGTGCCCCGCTCTGGGGTTTACAAAAAACAGCAGCTTTCTTTGCATCCACTACCGCCTCCTGTTTTGCGCAAGGGCTTATTCGTTCGCCGCTTCCTGCGTGCCTTCGGCGGCTGCCTCCTGTGTATCGCCTGCTTCGTCGGAAGCAGTCTCGCTCTGCGCCGCCTCTTCTGCCGCTGCGTTTGCAGCCGCGCGGTCTTCCGCCTGCACGTCGAAAATCGCCGCGTTCTCAAGCGTCAGCTCCATCGGATACTTTTCGCGCAGAGCATCCTCAAGGTCTGCCGCGCGCTCGGAAAGAAGGTCTCCCTTTGCCGTCTCGAACCAGAAGATCTCCTCGCCCTTCGAAACGAAGTACATGACATGATAGCCGTAGTCGGTCTTCACAATGCCGGTGTCGCCGGGCTGTCTTGCCTCGTCAAAGCACCAGGCATCGAAGCTGTCGACCATCTGACCGGGGTACACATCCTCGTAGAGTCCGCCGTTGGTGCTGCTGCCGGGGTCCTCGGAGTTTTCGTTTGCCAGCGCGGCAAACGATTCCTCGGTCGCCTCGCCCGCCTTCCAGGTGTCCAGCAGCTCCTGCGCCTTCTGTTCGGCTTCTGCCCACGCTTCGTCGGTGTATGTGCCGTCCTCGTTCTGCTCGGCGGGCATGACGAGAATGTGGCGGACATTTACCATGGGCTTGTCGATCTTTTCCACGCGGCTTTCCGCGTAGGTGTCGGCGTTCTGATCATAGTAGTCGCTGATTTCCGCGTCGGTAAACTCCATCTCGTCCATCAGCTTTTCAAGATAGCGCGAGGCGCGCAGATTGTCGCGTGCAAACGCCACATAGTCCTCGACCGTCGCCTTGGGCCCAAACGACGCCTGCAAATATGCAAGTCCGCTTTCCATGCCATAATAGTCTGCCGTCGCATCAAGGCTCTGTGCAATCGCATCAAGCTGCGCCTGATCTTCCTCGCTCAGCTCAAACCCCGCCGCGTCCGCCTCCAGATTCAGCGCCGTGATCGAATGGAACATGTCTGCCGCGCCGGTCAAAAACGCCTGCTGCCAGGTCTCGGTGTCGCTGTACGCCTGCTCGTCGAGTCCCTTCGACGTGTCCATCAGATAGCTCAGATACGCGCCGTAGTTGTTGGCGAACGTGTAATACTGCTGCCAGTAGTAAAAATCGAGCATCCGGTTGTCCAGTTCCTTACCGCCGCAGCTGGCAACGACGCGCGCCAGCACCTCGTCGGTGAGCTGGTCCTCAGTTGCGGTATAGGAGACAAATTCCTGCGTCTCGCCTTCCGCCGCCGCTTCCTCTTCGGTCTGCTCCGTCACGCCGGTCTGCGTCGCGTCAGCAGGCGGTGTCTGATCCTTTTTCCCGGCAATGAGAATTGCCGCGACAATCGCGACGACCGCCAGCGCGCCCACAATCCAGACCCAGACGGGCGGCTTTTTCTGCACGGGCGCAGCCGCTGCGGGCGTTTCTGCCGCAGGCTCCTGCGCGCCGTCCTCCTGCGGATCGGTTTTTTCTTCGCAGGTATCCTCGTCCGTTTCCGGACCCTTTTCGGTTTCCGGCTGTGCCTGCTGATTTTCGCTGGTCTGCGCTTCTTCCGTCACGCTCTGCCCGCACGCGGGGCAGACCGCTTCTTCCTCCGGCACCTCCGCGCCGCAATGGATACATTTTTTCATAGCTATTCTTCCTCCTGCCGCCTGCGCGGCATTTCTGACAATCGCAAATTTCCCGGCAAATCGGACCGTTCGCGCCGGAAATGATCTGCTACAGTTTATCACAAGCCCCCCGATTTTGCAACGACACGGGGCTTTGCGCAGCGTAAACAATTTGTGAATTGTTGCGCAAATGCCGCCTTTGCGCGGCATGGTTCGGTTTTTTCGTTGAAATGCGCCGGGTTTTCTGGTATAATACCTGCAAATTCGGCATTTTTTCGGGAGCCGCCTGTGGAAAACAGACGCGCTTTGTGTTATAATAATGTGCTACATCAATCGGAATCAAAAATCGGAGGAATCTGCTTTGGAACGTCAAACCACTGTGATCTCCCAGGAGGAGCTGAACCGGCAGTCGGCAATCTGCCACGAAATCGCAAGCTACTGGAATGCGCAGGGGCGCACGCCCCTTGCCTTTGTCGATACCTACGGCTGCCAGCAGAACGAGGCGGATTCCGAGCGCATCCGCGGCATGCTGCGCGAGTGCGGCTACCGCATGTCCGACACCGAGGAGGGCGCGGACTGTATCGTCATCAACACCTGCGCCATCCGCGAGCACGCCGAGACGCGCGTCTACGGCAACGTCGGCGCGCTGGTCCATACGAAAAACCGCCATCCGGCGCAGAAAATCTTTCTCTGCGGCTGCATGATGGGGCAGCCCGCTGTGGTCGACAAGATCAAGCACAGCTACCACCACGTCGACGGCGTCTTCAATCCCCACCAGCTCTGGCGCTTTCCGGAGCTTCTGCAGTCGGTGCTGACAAAGCGCAAGCGCATTTTTGCCGTCGACGACTCCGCAGGCAATATCGCAGAGGGCATCCCCGTCGTCCGCGCTTCGAACCTTAAGGCGTGGGTCTCGATCATGTACGGCTGCAACAATTTCTGTTCGTACTGCATCGTCCCCTACGTGCGCGGGCGCGAGCGGTCGAGAAAACCGGAGGAGATCATCGAAGAGGTCAAGGGACTTGTCGCCGCTGGCTATAAGGACATTACCGTTCTCGGGCAGAACGTCAACTCCTACGGCAAGGACCTGGACTGCGGGGTCGACTTTGCAGACCTTCTGGCAAGCCTTGCCGAGCTTCCGGGCGATTTCTGGCTGCGCTTCATGACGAGCCACCCCAAAGACGCCTCCAAAAAGCTTTTCGACACAATCGCAAGCCACGACAAGATCTGCAACCAGTTCCACCTGCCCTTCCAGTCCGGCAACGACCGGGTCCTCAAGACCATGAACCGGCACTATAACCGCGCGCAGTATCTGGAGCTGGTCGACTACGGAAGATCGGTCATGCCCGACCTTGTTCTGACGAGCGACGTGATTGTCGGCTTCCCCGGAGAGACCGAGGAAGAATTCGAAGACACGATCAGCCTCATTGAAAAGGTCCGCTACGACGCACTTTTCACCTTCATCTTCTCCCCGCGCGGCGGAACACCGGCGGCGAAGATGGAAGACCCCACGCCGAAAGAGGAAAAAAGCCGCCGCTTCGACCGGCTCTGCACGGTCCAGAACCGGATTTCGCAGGAAATTCACCAGGGCTACGTCGGCAAAACCATGAAGGTCCTGGTTGACGGGCGCGAGGGAGATAATCTTACCGCCCGCACCGAGGGCGGCCGGCTCGTCCGCCTGCCGGGTCCGGACAGCCTGATCGGGCAGTTTATCAACGCCAGAATCACCGGCTGCACCACATGGAGCCTCGTCGGCGAGGTCTCCGACTGACCATTTTCTGCAAACCATCATCCACTGATTCCACACAAAACCGGAGGTACTTTCATGGCTGAGCTTACGCCCATGATGCAGCAATACCGCACCGTCAAGGAGCGGAACCCCGACTGCATTCTCTTTTTCCGTCTGGGCGATTTCTATGAGATGTTCGACGAGGACGCGCGCATTGCATCCAGGGAGTTGGATCTCACACTCACCAGCCGCGACCACGCCAAGGACAAAGCGCCCGAAGACAAGGTGCCCATGTGCGGCGTGCCGTTCCATTCCTCCGAGAGCTATATTGCCCGCCTCGTCCAGAAGGGCTACAAGGTCGCCATCTGCGAGCAGATGGAAGACCCGGCGCTGGCAAAGGGTCTTGTCAAGCGCGACATCATCCGCATCGTGACTCCCGGTACCGTGACGGAAAGCTCGATGCTCGACGAGTCGAAAAACAACTACTACGCCTGCGTCTACGCAAGCGAAGACCGCTACGGCGCGGCGTTCTGCGATATTTCCACAGGCTCGTTCAACGCCACGTATTTTGAAGGTTGTGACGCGCAGGAAGCCGTCTGCAACGAGCTGGGAAGCTTCAGCCCCACGGAGTTGCTGCTCGGCGGGAACGAGGAAAATATTCGGGAAATCCGCGGCGTTGCAACCGACAGGCTCGGCTGCTGCATGGGAAGAAGCCGGGAGCACCAGTTCGATCTGAGTCTTTGCAAGGCGGCGGTTGAGTCGCAGTTTGAAAAAACGCAGGAGGCGCTGGGGCTTTCCGGGCACGACGAGGTCGTCATCGCCGCGGGCGCGCTTTTGTGCGCGCTGCGAGACGCGCAGAAAAACGAGCTGCCGCACATCCGCGCGCTCGACTTTTACGTCGCGGGCAAATTCATGGGACTGGACCTGACTGCCCGGCGCAACCTCGAGCTGACCGAGACGATGCGCTCGAAGGAGAAAAAAGGGAGTCTGCTCGGCGTTCTCGACCAGACGAAAACTGCCATGGGCGGGCGGCTGCTTCGCTCGTGGATGGAGAGACCTCTTCTCAGCCCCTCGAAAATCGGGCGGCGGCTTGCCGCCACGCAGGAGCTGGTCGACAAAACGATCGACCGCGAGGAGTTGCGGCTTTCTCTGCGCGAGGTGTCGGACTACGAGCGCGTCATGGCGCGCATCGTCACCGGCACGGCAAACTGCCGGGATCTGGTCTGTCTGGCGCAGGGCGCGTCGACGCTTCCGGCGATTCACGACCGGCTGCATACGCTGACGGCGCCCCTGCTGCAGGAGATTTATGCGCAGCTCGACCCGCTGCAGGATTTGAAAGAGCTCATCGAAAAAACGATTGTCGACGAGCCGCCGTTTGTTCTACGCGAGGGCGGCATGATTCGCCCCGGCGCAAACGAGGAGCTCGATAAGCTCCGCGAAATTCAGAACGGCGGCACCGGCATGCTCACCGCCATTGAGGCGCGCGAAAAAGAAGCAACCGGCATCCGGAACCTGCGCGTGGGCTATAACCGCGTCTTCGGCTACTATATCGAAGTTGCGAAGGGGCAGCTGAATCTGGTCCCCAGCCATTACATCCGCAAGCAGACCTTATCGACCGGCGAGCGCTATATCACGCAGGAGCTCAAAGAACTGGAGTCGACGATTCTCGGCGCGAAGGACCGGATTGTCTCGCTGGAATACGAAATTTTCACGCAGCTGCGCGCCAGAGTTTCCGAGCAGTCGCAGCGCGTGCAGAAAACCGCGCAGGCCATCGCCTGCCTGGACGTGCTTTGCAGCTTTGCAAGCACCGCCGTCCACAACCACTACTGCCGCCCCGAGGTTGATCTTTCGGATGAAATCCGCATCACGCAGGGCAGGCACCCGGTCGTCGAGCAGATGCTCAAAAACACGCTCTTCGTTCCGAACGACACGGTCCTTGGCGCAGACGGCTGCCGCGCTGCAATCATCACGGGCCCCAACATGGCGGGCAAGTCCACTTACATGCGTCAGGTGGCGCTGATTGTTTTAATGGCGCAGATGGGAAGCTTCGTGCCCGCGGCAAGCGCGCGCATCGGCATTGTCGATAAGCTCTTTACGCGCATCGGCGCGTCCGACGATCTTGCCTCGGGGCAGTCGACGTTCATGGTGGAAATGAACGAGGTGGCAGACATTCTCAAAAACGCGACGCCAAGGTCTCTTCTGATTCTCGACGAAATCGGACGCGGCACGTCGACCTTTGACGGCATGGCGATTGCCAAAGCGGTTTTGGAGTACGCGGTCGACCCCAAAAAGCTCGGCGCGAAGACGCTCTTTGCCACGCACTACCACGAGCTGACGTCCATGGAGCAGGAGATTCCCGAAATCCGGAACTTCAACATTGCCGTCAAGAAGCGGCAGGGCGAGATGATCTTCCTGCGCAAAATCGTCCCCGGCGCGGCAGACGACAGCTACGGCGTCGAGGTGGCGAAATTAGCCGGTCTTCCCGACAAGCTCATCGCAAGGGCAAGAGCCGTCCTGAAGGAGCTCGAGTCCGGCGCACCGAAAGCGCCTGCCATCCAGAAGCAGACCTCCGATCAGGTCAGCCTTATGGATTTGCAGGCGGATGCCATCCGCGAAAAGCTTGCTGCCATTCAGGTCGAAACCCTCACGCCCATCGAGGCGATGAACGTTCTCTATCAGCTCAAGCAGCTGCTTTGATTCTCAGAAAGGAGCGCCGTCCATGGCAAAATCCTATTATTCGCTCGGGTGCGGGCTTTCGCGCGCAGAGGCAATTGCCGGCTGGTGCTACCTGCCGTTTTATCTGGTGCTGCTGAGCGCCGGCATTCAATATGCCGCGGCGCTGCTGCACCTGAGTCTCTCGGCGCTGACGATCAACATCGTCTATTTCTCGATCAACCTGCTGTTCGTGCTGCTCGTCTTCCGCAATTTTCTGCTGCAGCGGTTCTTCGGCTCCGGCTTCTGGAACTTCGTGCAGGCGCTGATTCTGGGCTTTGTCCTGTATTACGCGGGCACGTGGGCAATTCAGGCGCTCGAGCAGCTGCTTGCCGGGCAGTTTACCATTTATAATAATGAGACGCTGAACGATCTGATTTTTGAAAACCGGTATGTGATGCTCGCCGTGAGCGTCGTCTTCGCGCCGGTGATCGAAGAGACGCTTGTGCGCGGCGTGGTCTTCGGAACCATCCGCCCGGCGTCGCGCGTGCTTGCCTACATCGTCTCGGCGCTGCTTTTTACGCTCATGCACAACTGGCAGTATTTTGGGCTCCATCCGTTTTTGTCCATCCTGCTCAGCTGTCTGCCATATATTCCGGCGTCTGTCGCGCTGGCGTGGGTCTATGAAAAAGCCGGCACCATCTGGGCGCCCATCACGCTGCACGCGCTGATCAACGCCATGTCCTTTGGTCTTCTGAACCTGTAAAAGGAGGTTTCCATGCCGAAAATTGTCCAGCTCAGCTCCCACGTTGCGGACCTGATTGCCGCAGGCGAGGTGGTCGAACGCCCCGCCTCCGTCGTCAAGGAGCTGGTGGAAAACGCCATTGACGCGGGCGCAACGCGCGTCACCATCGAAATCCAGAACGGCGGCATGACCTTCATCCGCATTTCCGACAACGGCTGCGGCATGTCCCCCGAGGACGCGCGCACAGCGTTTCTGCGTCACGCGACCAGCAAAATCCGAAATAAGGACGACCTCGCTGCCATCTCGACGCTCGGCTTCCGCGGCGAAGCGCTCGCTGCCATCTCGGCAGTCAGCCGGATTGATCTTCTGACCAAGGCGGAAGACACGCCCGGTGTGAGCCTGCATCTGGACGCGGGGCAGATCACGCAGGAAGCGCCCGCAGGCTGCCCGGAGGGCACAACGATTCTGGTGCGCGACCTGTTTTATAACACCCCCGCGCGCATGAAGTTCATGAAATCCGATCAGGCGGAGGCGTCCGCCGTGTTTCTTGCCGTGCAGCAGCAGGCGCTGGCGCACCCGGAAATTGCCTTCCGGTTTTTAAAAGACGGCGCCGAGCAGCTCTCCACTGCCGGCTCCGGCGACCGCATGAGCGCCATCTACACCGTCTTCGGCAGAGAGCTGTCTAACAGCATGGTCGAGGTCAAGGGCTCGTGGGAGCAGTTCACGGTGCGCGGCTTTGTCACCAAGCCCACCTGCACGCGCGGCAACCGCTCGTATCAGTATTTTTTCGTCAATTCCCGGTTTATCAAATCGAAACTTCTCTCGTCTGCGCTGGAGCAGGCGTATAAGAATCAGCTCATGGTTGGGCGTTTTCCCGCGTGCGTGCTGGAGCTGGACCTTCCGGTGCAGGCGGTGGACGTGAACGTTCACCCGGCAAAGACCGAGGTCAAATTTTTATCTGAGCGCGGCGCGTTCGACGCGGTCCACTATGCGGTTCTGTCAGCGCTCAACAAAGCGCCTGGCAGACCTGCCGTCCAACTGCCCGCAACGAAGCATGACGCCATCGCGCAGAGCCTTTCGTCCGGCGGCAGCGCTTCCAAGCAGGATGCGTTCCGGACCATGACGGCAGAAGAATTCCGCCGCACAGCGAGCGCGCCCGAGGTCAATCCCTTCTCTCAGGTCATCCGCCCGGCAGCAAAGCCCGTTTCGGTCTTTGTCGACGAGCCGTCGTATTTATCCGCCGCGCTTGCCTCCCCGGTGCAGGTTCCCACGCGGGATGCCGCGCCGGAAAAACCGCCGGAACCTGCGCGCCATCCAAATCCCATGCCCGCAGAGCCGGAAGAACACAGTCCCGTGACGCTGCCGCTGCTGCGCGAGGAGCGCCCGGTCGAGGTCTGCCCGTCTGAAAAGCAGGCGGAGCCGGAACCCGCGCAGCTTCCGCCGGAAGCGCCCGCACAGCAGGCGCTTTCCATGCAGGAGGTCTCCTTCCGCGTCATCGGCGAGACGATGGACACGTACATCCTGGTCGAGCAGGGAGAGAGCCTTCTTCTCATCGACAAGCACGCCGCGCACGAGCGTGTACTGTTTGAGAAATTAAAGTCCGAAACCCACCCCGTCATGCCGCAGCTTCTGCTGCAGCCCGTGCCGGTACATCTGACAAAGCCGGAGGCGCAGGCGGTGCTGGAAAATCTGCCGCTTCTGCAGTCGCTCGGCTTCGATGTGTCGGAGTTTTCGGATTGGCAGCTTGTGCTGCGTCAGGTCCCGGCAGACCTTTCGCCGGACGATGCCTGCGCAGCGCTCGAGGCGTTTGCAGAGGACCTTCTCACCGGCAAGCGCCCGTCGGAATCTGACCTGCGCGACAATTTGCTGCACACCATGGCGTGCAAGGCGGCAATCAAGGCAGGCTGGCACACCGAACCCAAAGAGCGCGAGGCGCTGGTGCGCGAGGTTTTGTCCCGCGACGACATCAAATACTGCCCGCATGGGCGTCCCGTGTGCATTGAGCTGACCAGAAAGGAACTGGAAAAGCAGTTCAAGCGCACCTGATTTCGATTTCTACTTTTCAAGGAGGCGGCAGGTCCGTGGAAAAGATCGTCTGCGTCGCGGGTCCGACCGCGTCTGGAAAGACAAGGCTCGCGGTCGAGCTGGCAAAAGCATATGACGGCGAGGTGCTGTCCTGCGACTCCATGCAGATCTACCGCGGCATGGCAATCGGCACCGCCGCGCCGACGCCGGAGGAAATGCAGGGCGTGGTGCACCATATGATCGGTGTCGCAGACCCCGGCGAGGATTTTTCCGTCGGAAAATACGTCGAGCTGGCAGAGCCGGTGCTGCAGGATATTTTGTCGCGCGGGAAAACCTGCGTCGTGTGCGGCGGAACGGGGCTTTATGCCGACAGCCTGCTGCTCGGGCGCAGCTTTGCCCCCTGCCCTTCGACCGGCATGCGCGAAACGCTGGAAGCGGAGGCGCGTCAATCGGGCATCGAGCCCCTTCTTGCGCGCCTCAAAGAGGTTGACCCCGAAGCGGGCGCGCGGCTTCACCCGTCGGATAACCGGCGGATTATCCGGGCACTGGAGGTCTATCTGGAAACCGGCGAAACAATTTCTGAACACAACCGGAAAACAAAGCTTCTGCCGCCGAAGCACGAGGCGGTGTGGATTGGCTTAAGCTTTGAAAACCGGCAGGATTTATATGACCGCATCGACCTGCGCGTCGAGCGCATGCTGCAGGACGGGCTGCTGGACGAAATCCGTGCGCTGCTTGCCTCCGGCATTTCCCCGGCGGCAACCGCCATGCAGGCAATCGGCTATAAGGAATACGTCGACTGCCTGACAGCGGGCGGCGATGTCCATGCCGCGACGGCGCTGGTGCAGCAGCGTTCGCGCAACTATGCCAAGCGCCAGCTCACCTGGCTGCGCCGCAACGAGCAGATTCATTGGATTCTGCAGCCGCGCGAGCCGGATTTTGCAGCCGTTTTCCGGCAGGCGTGCACGTATATTCCTTTTTTCGCGTAAGAAAAATGGTACGATATGGGTATCCAAAAATAAAAAGGGAGCCCCGATGCTTCCGAAAAAGAAGGAGACATACCTATGCAACGTACCGAAACTTATCAGGATGTATTTCTCAATCAGGCGCGCAGAGAGCGCACGCCGCTGACCGTCTTTCTGGTCAACGGCTTTCAGATGCGCGGCGTGATTACGGGCTTTGATCCATTCGTCATTGTGCTGTTTTCCGAAGGCAGGCAGCAGATGATCTACAAACACGCGGTCTCGACCATCACGCCGTCGGTGCCGTTGCGCCTGAGCCAGGAGGAGTTGCAATAGCAACAGCGCAGCCTTAGCGGAAAAGATCCGCCGAGGTTTCTTTTCGAAAGGCTCGTTGCTGCTGAAGTTTTTCTTTCCTTCTGGTGGAAAGGAGTTTCCATGAAGCAGGGCAAACACTACACCACCGTCATTCTCTGGATTTTCATCGCTGCCATCGCCGCCTATTTCGGCTACCATGTGGTTTCCTCGCTCACAGAGCCGCTGACCACAGCAAGTGTCATTGAATACGAGGCAGGCGCGGGCTGCTACACGACAGGCTTTCTTGTGCGCGACGAGGAGGTTCTGACCTCCGCCTATGACATCACCGTCATCACCTGCGCCGAGGGCGCGCATGTATCCGCAAACGAGGCGGTCGCCACCGGCTATCTGACCGACGGCGCGCAGCAGCGGCAGACACGAATCCAGACTCTGCAGGAGCAGCTGACGCAGCTGCAATACGCCTACAGCGCCTCGTCGAGCCTTGCCGATCAGGCGGCGCTGGACGAGGAAATTTCCAGCGATCTGCTCTCGCTTGCAAAATTCACCGCGCGGCGCGACATGAACTCCGCACAGGATTTATCCCCCGAGCTCAAGGGGCTGGTGCTGCGCCGGCTGACCAACGACACAGACAGCGAGACCATCCATACGCAATTGAAAACCGTACAGGACGAGCTGACCCGCCTGCAAGCTCAAGCGGCAACCGACACCCGTGCCATCACCGCCGACCACGCCGGAACCTACTCCGGCGTGGCGGACGGATACGAAAGCGTCCTGACGCCGGAGAAGCTGCAGACCATGACCGCGCAGGACTACAACGCCGTCACACCGGAGCCTGTTCCGGAAAACGCGATCGGAAAGCTCATCCGCGGCACCACGTGGTATTATGTCACGACGCTTCCGGCAAGCGAACTCAAGGGCGTCAAGGAGGGCGCGAGCGTGCAGCTTCTGTTCGCGCGCGACGTGTATGACCAGATGGACATGACCGTCGAGCGCGTGGGAAACAATGAGGCGGGCTACCGGCTGCTTGTGCTTTCCTGCAATCAGTACATACAGAACGTGACGCTGCTGCGCCAGCAGTCGGCAGACGTGGTCTTCAACTCCTATCAGGGGCTTCGTGTACCCAAGGACGCGGTTCGTGTCGAAGACGGCGGGCAGACCGGCGTCTATGTGCTCGAAGGCGCGACGGCGCGCTGGAAACCGATCACCATCCTCCACGACAACGGCGAGAGCTATGTCGTCGAGCTTGATAAGACCTCCACTGCCAACCTCTGGCCGGGCGACGAGGTCATCATTCACGCAAAGAATCTATATGACGGAAAGGTTGTGGGCAAATGAGTACCATTGCAGAAAATATCCGAACCATCCGCGAAACCATGGCGGAGGCCGCACGGCAGGCAGGGCGCGACCCTTCGGAGATTCGCCTGTGCGCGGCGACAAAGATGAACGATGCCGCCGCCGTCCGCGCGGCAATTGAAGCGGGCGTTGACTGCTGCGGCGAAAACCGCGTGCAGGAAATTCAGGAAAAGCGCCCGCAGGGCGCGTATGAAGGAAAGCCGCTGCACTTCATCGGGCATCTGCAGACGAACAAGGTCAAATACATCGTCGGCGTGGTAGATCTGATTGAATCGGTCGACCGGCTGGAATTATTGCAGTGCATCGAAAAGCAGGCGGCAAAGGTTGGCGTGACGCAGGACATTCTGCTCGAGGTCAACATCGGAAACGAGGAAAGCAAATCCGGCTTCACGCCCGACGGCGCGCGCCAGATTGCGGCAGAAATGGCAGACTATCCCCACGTGCGGCTGCACGGGCTGATGGCAATTCCTCCCGTAAGCGAAAAACCGGGCGATAATTGCAGATATTTTGCAGAAATGCGGAATCTTTTTGTTGACATAAGTGCAAAAAAATACGATAATGTGTCCATGGACTGCCTGTCGATGGGCATGAGTGGCGACTACCCCGACGCCATCCGCGAGGGAGCGACGCTCGTCCGTGTCGGCACCGCCATTTTTGGCGCAAGAAATTATAATAAGGTCTGACAGACAGATTTATTTGGAGGATATCAGAGTTATGGGATTCATGGATGAACTGAAGAAATTGGCGAAGCCCTACACCGAGGACGAAGACGATTTCGATGAATTTGACGACGACGTAAGACCCACGCGCGCCTCGCGCTCTTCTTCCGCGCCCGCGCCCAGCCGCGCGCCCAGTTTCGATCTGGACGACGACGCAGACGACACATCGTCCGCTTCTTCCGGCGCATCGACCCGCCGCACCCCCGGCAGCAACAAGGTCGTGAACATCCACACCACGGCGCAGATGCAGGTGGTGCTGGTCAAGCCCGACCGGTTCGACAACGTGTCCGACATTGCCGAGCATCTGCGCAGCAAGCATGCGGTCGTGCTCAATCTCGAGGCAACCAACAAGGACGTTGCGCGCCGTCTGGTCGATTTCCTGTCCGGCTGCGCCTACGCGCTCGACGGCAAGATCAAGAAAATCGCCATCAGCACCTACATCATCACGCCCTACAACGTGGACATTGTCGGCGATCTGATCGACGAGTTGGAAAACAACGGTCTGTACCTGTAATACCCGGAAAGGAGAAACCGTATGTTTACACCGCAGGAAATTCAGGAGCAAACCTTCTCCAAAGCCGTTTTCGGCGGCTATGATATGCAGCAGGTGGACGATTTTCTTGAACCGCTCACCGAAGACTACATCATGCTCTACAAGGAAAACTCCGTGCTCAAGTCCAAGATGAAGGTCCTGGTCGAAAAGCTCGAGGAATACCGTGGGCAGGAAGCTGCGATGAAGCAGCAGATGGCGCAGGCGCAGGCGCAGTGCGACCGCATGATCGCAGAGGCGCAGTCGCGCAGCGCAACGATTGTCGCAGGCGCGGAGACGACGCTCCGCTCGCAGAGCGACGATCTCAAAAAGGAGCTTGCCGAAGAGCAGACGCGGCTCGACGATGCGAAGAGGACTGCGCTCAATTTCATCGACGTGATCGAGCAGGACATCAAGGGACATCTCGAGCTGCTGGAAAAGCTCAAGTCGAGAGACCTGACGCTCTCTGCCCCGCAGGTGATGCCGCAGCAGAAGGTTGTGCGCGAAAAGCCGTATGACTGGCAGGCAGACCAGCCGAGCGCGCCCGTTCAGCCGGTCGTTCCGGAAGCGCCTGCCCAGCCCATTGCGCCCGCAGTCGCCATGCCAACCGAGAGCGCGGAGTCGATTGCCGAGGCGATTTCCGAGAACATGGAAAAGCTCGTCGGCGCAGACCCCAAGCCGGAAACGCCGCCCGCCCCCGTTTCGGGTCAGAAGCAGAACACGCATTCGTTGCGCATGGACAGCGCGACGATCAAGTTCACCGACTTACAATTCGGCAAGAACTACGACCCCACGAACGGGTAATTACAAAAATGCAGAACAAAAAATCGGGCAGACACGAAACTCGTGTCTGCCCTTTTTGTAAGGTGGACCGGGAGGAATCGGCGTTCCGGTCCGAAGAGATTCAGGTTACAAAGAAGCGGTGGAGCATCGCGCACGCCGAAGCGCGGGTCGCGCCGGACTGCGGGTTGAGCCTGAAGCTATCGCCGCGGATAATCGCCTGCGCTACTGCCCACTGCATCGCGGGCAGCGCGTCGGAGGAAATGCTTGCTGCGTCGGTGAAGCCCGTCAGATCGTTGCCCGCCAGCGCCGTGGTTGGCAGGAGGCTCAGCGCGAGCGCGAGCAGGAGCAGCACGCTCAACAATCGTTTCTTCATGGTATTCCTCGCTGTCCGGGTTCGTTGGGAGTTGGAAGAATACACCCCAAGAATTTGCGCCTGCCGGTTGACAAGGGTCGCAGGCACGTGGTACGATAGAAAAAACGGAGGACGTACCATGCAGACAAGAGTAGCGGTTATCAGTATGATTTTAGAGGCGGGCAGCGACGTTGCGGGCGTCAACGCACTTTTGCACGAGTTTGCGCCCTATATCCTCGGTCGGATGGGCATCCCCTACCGCGCGCGCGCCATCAATATCATCTCCGTCGCCATCGAAGCGCCGCAGGACGCCATCAATGCCCTCACCGGCAAGCTCGGCAGACTCCCCGGCGTGAGCGCGAAGACCATGTACTCCGGCAACATCTACGAAAGCGAAGCCTAAATTTAACACCCCCGCTCCCTGACGCCTAAATCCGGGAATGCTCGACGTTCCTGCCTTGCGGCGAAAGCGATGCGTTTTCCGCCGTGCGTGCATGGGCGGGCAAGCCGTATCCTGTTCAGGGATACGGTCTTTTTGTTTCTCAGGAGGAAGCATGAAAAAACAGCCGATTCCCGGCAGCCTGCGTCTGTGGCAGCTGGTTGTGTTTCTGATCGCGCCGGTTCTGTGCGCGCTCGTGTGCCTTTGCATTGGGCGGATGAACGTCCCCGTGCGAGACCTCGTTTCGCTGCTGCTCGGGCGCGAGGTCGGCGCGCAGGCAAGGGCAGTTCTGTGGTCGATGCGGCTGCCGCGCGTGTTATTGGCGGCGCTGGTCGGCGCAGGGCTGTCCGTCTCGGGCTGCGTGTTCCAGAGCCTCTTTGCCAATCCCCTCGCCACACCCGACACGCTCGGCGTCGCCTCGGGCGCAAGCTTCGGCGCGGCATTGGCGCTGCTTCTGGGGTTCCGGCTGATCGGCGTGCAGCTGACGGCGTTCTTTTTCGGCATGGTAGCCGTGAGTCTGACGTGCCTTTCCGGAAAGGGCAGCGCACGCACGACGATGATTCTCTCGGGCATCATGATGGGGTCTTTGTTCTCCGCGCTCGTCTCGCTTGTCAAATTCACGGCGGACACCGAGTCGCAGCTGCCTGCCATCACCTACTGGCTGATGGGAAGCCTGAGCGCGGCGGGCTTCGGCGCCTTAAAGCTCGGCGCACCCGCAATTGCGGTTTTCTGCGGCGTACTGCTTCTTCTTCGCTGGAAGCTCAATCTGCTGCCGCTGCCGGACGAGGAGGCGCGCACGTTCGGCACGAACATCCCCTGCCTGCGCGCGGTGTGCATCGTCTGCTGCGCAGCAATGACCGCCTCGTGCGTCGCAATGTGCGGGCAGGTCGGCTGGGTGGGACTGCTGGTGCCGCATGTGTGCAGGCTTCTGTTCGGAAACAGCCACGCAAGGCTGCTTCCGGCGTGCATCAGCTGCGGCGCGTGCTTCCTGATGATTGTAGACACTCTCGCGCGCACGATCAGCGCGGCGGAGATTCCGGTGTCGATTCTGACCGCGATGCTCGGCGCGCCGATTTTCATCACCATCGTCCGGCGGAAGGGAGGTTGGAGCCTGTGACGCTGACGGTCCAAAACGGCAGCTTTTCCTACAAAAAGGGCACGGCGCTGCTGGAAAACATTTCGCTGGAAGCAGAACGCGGCGATGTGCTCGCCATCCTCGGTCCAAACGGCGCGGGCAAGACGACGCTGCTTCGCTGCATGCTGAATCTTTGCCGCTGGAAGAAGGGTCAGACGCTGCTCGATGGGCGCGATGTGCGCGCGATTCCGGCGCGCACGCTTTGGCAGATGATCTCCTACGTGCCGCAGGCAAAGACTGCCGCCAGCTCCTGCACGGTCGAGCAGATGGTCCTGCTCGGAAGGTCCAGCCACATCGCAGCATTCTCCGCGCCGACGCAAAAAGACCTTCAACAGACGCACGACGCCATGGACCGGCTGGGGCTTTCCTCGTTTACAGACCGGCGCTGCTGCGAATTAAGCGGCGGCGAGCTGCAGATGGTCCTGATTGCAAGAGCGCTTGCCGCCGAGCCGCAGGTGCTGATTCTCGACGAGCCGGAGTCGAACCTCGATTTTAAGAATCAGCTGCTGGTGCTCGATACCATGCAGTCTCTTGCGCGCGCGGGGCTCACCTGCGTTTTTAACACGCACTACCCTGCCCACGCGCTGCGCCGGGCAAACAAAGCGCTGCTGCTCGGGCGAAACGGAAAAAGCCTTTTTGGCAGCACGCAGGACGTCGTCACCGAACAGAACATCTCGGACTATTTCGGCGTGCGCGCCGTCATCGGTTCGATCGAAACGCCGGACGGGGCGTATGCAGACGTGATTCCCGTCTCGGCGGCACAATCGGAGGAAGCACCATGAACGAGATACAGCGCATGATCACAGCCCTGTCTGCGGGCGAGCCGCTCCAGCATGAAGACTGGCTCCGGCTGATTGCGGACGCGAGCGAAGACGACCGCCGGTTTTCCCGCGACCTTGCCTGTAAGCGCGCGCAGGCGCGCTTCGGTCGTCGCGTGTTCTTCCGCGGCATCATTGAATTTACAAACTACTGCAAAAACGACTGCTACTACTGCGGCATCCGCTGCTCGAACCGATGTCTTTCGCGCTACCGGCTGACGGAGGACGAGATCTTAAGCTGCTGCGAAGAGGGCTATCGCCTCGGCTACCGCACGTTCGTCTTGCAGGGCGGCGAAGACGGCTGGTGGACGGATGAAAAAATCACTGCCCTTGTCCGGCGCATCCGCGCGCAGTATCCCGACTGCGCCATCACGCTCTCGATCGGCGAAAAATCGTGCGAGGTGTATCAGGCGTTTTTCGATGCCGGCGCGGACCGGTATCTGCTGCGCCACGAGACGGCAAATGAAGCGCACTATGCAAAGCTTCATCCCGCGCGCCAGACGCTTTCCAACCGCATCCGCTGTCTGCGCGATTTAAAAGACATCGGCTACCAGACGGGCGCGGGCATGATGATCGGCGCGCCCTATCAGACCGCCGAGACGCTGGCGCAGGACATGGAATTTCTGGCAGACCTTCGCCCCGAGATGGTCGGCATGGGTCCGTTTCTTCCGCACAAGGATACGCCGTTTCGCGATTTCCCCCATGGAAGCGCCGAGCTGACGCTCTACCTTCTGAGCCTGGTGCGGCTGCTGCTACCGGACGCGCTGCTTCCGGCAACGACCGCGCTCGGCACCCTGGATGCCGACGGGCGGCAGCAGGGCGTTCTGTCCGGGTGCAACGTGGTCATGCCGAACCTGTCTCCGATGGCAGTGCGGCAGAAATATCTGCTCTACGACAACAAGGCGGGCATCGGCGACGACGGAGAAAGCAGCCTTCGCAAGCTGCGCGCGCAGATGCAGGAAATTGGCTACGAGGTCGCGGTCGGACGCGGCGACTATACGGACGGGAGGACGAAGCAATGATCAAAATTGCGGTTTACGGCAAGGGCGGCATCGGAAAATCGACGACGGTATCCAATCTCTCGGCAGCGCTCAGTGAAAAGGGGCTGCGTGTGATGCAGATCGGCTGCGACCCGAAGGCAGACTCGACCGTTCTTCTGACGCACGGCGAAAAAATGCCGACTGCCCTGCAGCTCATGCGCGAACGGAAAAATGATTTTACGCTGTCTGACATGGCGCGCGAGGGCTTCGGCGGCGTGGTGTGCGTCGAGGCGGGCGGTCCGACGCCGGGGCTCGGCTGCGCCGGGCGCGGCATTATCGCGGCGCTGGAAAAGCTCGAAGAAAAGGGCGCGTATGAAGCCTTCCGCCCGGACGTGGTGTTCTATGACGTACTGGGCGACGTCGTGTGCGGCGGGTTTTCCATGCCGATGCGCGCAGGCTATGCCGACCGGGTCTTCATCGTGACCTCGGGCGAAAACATGGCGCTGCACGCGGCGGCAAACATCGCGATGGCGGTGGAAAACTTCCGCGGACGCGGCTACGCTTCGCTCGGTGGGCTGATTCTGAACCGCCGGAACGTCAAGAACGAGGAAAAAAAGGTGGTAGAGCTGGCGGGCGATATCTCGTCGCAGATTGTGGGCAGCCTGTCTCTGAGCGACACCGTCCATCAGGCGGAGGAGTTTTCAAAAACGGTGATCGAAGCATTCCCGGACAGCCCCATGGCAGCAGAATACCGGGCGCTTGCTGAAAACGTCCTGCGTGCGTGCGAGGTGGGCGTATGTTAAAACGTGTCTCGCCCGTCTCGGAAGACGGCGCCATGGTGCGCATTGCAGACGCCAAAGCGCCCGCGCCCTTCGTCTCGGGTCTGGAATACGGCGCGCCGGCAAGAGGCGTGTGGAACATTGTGCACGTGGGCATGCTCATCCCCGGCGCACACGAAATTTACGTCTGCGCGGGAAACTGCCTGCGCGGCGTGGTGCTGACGGCAGTGGAAATGGGCGCGCAGCGCCGGTTTTCCACCATCACGATCAAGGAAAACAACGTTCTCGACGGCGACATGGAGCGCCTTCTGATTGACGGCGTGACGGATATTTTAACCCGCCTGCCGTCGCTTCCGCCCGCGGTGCTGGTCTATACGAGCTGTATCCACCATTTTCTCGGCTGCGACCTTGCCCTGTGCTACCGCGAACTACGAAGCAGATTCCCGGGCGTCGATTTTACCGACTGCTACATGAACCCCATCCTGCGAAAAAGCGGGCTGACGCCGGATCATCTGATGCGAAAGCAGCTGTACTCTCTTTTAAAGCCGCGCGCGCAGGACGCAGGCGTCAACATCCTCGGAAACTGCTTTGAAACCGATGAAACCTCCGAGCTTGTCAAAATCATTCGTCTGGCGAAGCGCCCGCTGCGCGATATCACGCAGTGCAGAACCTATGAAGACTATCAGAACATGGCAGCATCCACGCTTCACATCGCCTACAATCCTCCGGCAAAGGCGGGCGGGCAGACGCTTGCAAACCGCCTCGGCGGAACGTTTTTGTATCTGCCCCTGAGCTACACGCCGCAGGTCATCCGCAGAAATCTTCAAACCCTCTGCACGGCGCTCGATGTAACCTATGACCCGGCAGAAGACGAAGCGCGCGCGCAGCAGGCGCTGCGGCACGCAAAAGCGCTTCTGGGGGATACGGAAATTGCCATCGACTACACCGCGACGCCCGCTCCGATGAGTCTGGCGCGCTGCCTGATCGAGCACGGTCTGCGCGTTTCGCGCATCTACGCAGACTCGATTGCCGCCGGCGATCTGGACGACTTCCGCTGGCTGCAGGAGCACGCGCCGGATCTTTCGCTGTACGCAACCGTCGAGGTCAAGCTGCGCGTCCTGCCGCGCCGGACGGAGCGCCCCATGCTTGCCATCGGGCAGAAGGCGGCGTATTTTACCGGCACGCGGCACTTTGTGAACATCGTCGAGGGCGGCGGCATGTATGGCTTCGACGGCATCTGCAGGCTCTGCGCGCGAATCGAAGAAGCGTTTTTGACCGCGCGCGACCCGCGCAACTACATTCAGCAAAAGGGATTGGGGTGTGAAAGCTGCCTATGAAACAGACGCAAGCCTTTCTTTCTACCTATACCGCCGATGTCTCCGGCGTCTGCTCGGCGCTTTTTGAGCTCGGCGGCATGACGGTGATGCACGACGCCTCCGGCTGCAACTCGACCTATAACACCCACGATGAGCCGCGCTGGTACGACATGGATTCTCTGGTCTTCATCTCGGGGCTTTCCGAGCTGGAAGCTGTGCTGGGAGACGATGAAAAGCTGATCGAAGACACCGTCCGCGCGGCAAAGGAGCTTTCCCCGCGCTTCATTGCCCTTGCCGGAACGCCGATTCCGATGATCACCGGCTGCGACCTTGCTGCCATTGCCCGGGAAATCGAAAGCCGGTCCGGCGTTCCGTCCTTCTTCGTTCCCTCCAACGGCATCGGCTCGTATGTCTCGGGCGCGGGGCAGGCGCTGCGGCTGTACGCAGAGCGCTTCGTCCTTCCGGCGCATGAAAAAAAGAAAAACGCCGTCAACATCCTCGGCGCGACGCCGCTGGACTTCTCCGTGAACGGACAGGTACAGAGCATCGCCCGGCGGCTGACAGAGGGCGGTTTTTCGGTGCAGAGCGTTTGGGCGATGGGCAGCGAGACGGCTGCCATCGCCCGCGCGGGGGAAGCGGAGGTCAACCTCGTCGTCTCGTCGGTCGGGCTGCCGGCAGCTGAATTCCTGCGCGAGCGCTTCGGAATGCCCTATGTTGTGGGCGCGCCGCTCGGCGATACGGTTTCCGCGCTGCTGCTCGGCGCACTGCAAAAAAGCATCCACACGGGAGAAAACGAGATCCTTCCCGCCGGAATGCCGGATGCGCCCGATACGGTCATTCTCGGAGAAAGCGTCACCTCCCGCTCGCTTGCAGCGGCGCTGCTGCTGGACTATGGAATCTGCGCGGAGGTAATCTGCCCCGTGGAGCTGCCGCGGGAGCTGGAAGGGTCCTTCTGCCGTCAGATCGAAGACGAGCAGGACCTTCAAGCCGCGCTTTCCGACGCGCGGCGCGTGATCGCAGACCCCCTGTTCGCCCCCATTGTGCCGCAAGGCGCGCAGTTTTTCCCGCTGCCGCACGAGGCGTATTCCGGCAGAATCTACCGCAAGCAGATTCCGAACCTCGTGACCACCTGGTAAGCCAAGTCCATCCTGACTTGATAGATAACCGGCAAACCCAAAATTTCTTACAGGAAAGGAACTTCTCTATGAAACACGGAAAATCGCTTTTCTGCCTGCTGCTGGCGCTGCTGCTTCTGACCGGCTGCGCGCCTGCCGCACAAAGCCCCGCGCCTGCCGAAACGCAGCAAACCACCGAGCCGCAAGCCGCTGCCGCAGAAGAACCCGCCGCGCCCGAACAGTCTGCCAAGCAGCAGCCGGAGCAATCCGACACTATCACTGTCACCGACCACAATGACAACGTCGTGACCGTTCCGCGCCGGATTGACCGCATCGTCGTCTGCGACATTCTGCCGCTGCCGTCGGTTCTTTCGGTGTTCTTCGATTCGGCAGAAAAGCTGGTCGGCATCGCGCCGTCGAGCATGTCTGCCGCGCAGAACAGCCTGCTTTCCCAACTCTACCCCGAAATTCTGAACGCCGAGACCGGCTTCATGAACGGCACGGATGTAAACACCGAGGAGCTGATGAAGCTTGCGCCCGACGTGGTCTTCTACAGCGCGATGAACCCCGCGCTCGGCGAAAAGCTGCAGACCGCGGGCTTCTGCGCCGTTGCCGTGTCGGCGAACAAGTGGGAATACGACTGCATCGAGACGCTCAACAACTGGATTGACCTGCTGTCTTCCATCTTCCCGGAAAATGACCGCGCAGCGCTGTGCCGGCAGTACAGCACGGAAGTGTACGACATGGTGCAGCAGCGCGTGAAGGACATTCCGGACGAAGACCGCGCCAGAGCCTTCTTCCTCTTCCAGTATAACGACAGCACCATCATGACCTCCGGCAAACTGTTTTTCGGTCAGTGGTGGGCAACGGCAATCGGCGCCCGGAACGTTGCCGAGGAGCTGACGCAGGATAACTCCGTGACCGTGAATCTTGAGCAGGTCTACGAATGGAATCCCGGCGTGATTTTCATGACGAACTTCAACACCGCCCAGCCGGAGGACCTTTACAACAACACCGTCGGCACCTACGACTGGAGTGGCATTCAGGCGGTGCAGGACCAGCGGGTCTATAAAATGCCGCTCGGCATGTACCGCAGCTACACCCCCGGCATCGACACGCCGATTACGCTTCTGTGGATGGCAAAGACCGTCTACCCTGCCCTCTTTGAGGACATCGACGTCACCCAGCGCGCCATCGACTACTATCAGGAGGTCTTCGGCGTGACGCTCACGGCAGAGCAGGTCGAGCAGATTTTCGCGCCCATCTCCGCCGCCGGCACGCTTTATTTCTGATACCTACCAAAGGAGGCAGAACCATGAGTCTCAACGATGCCCCGTCTGCGAACCGGATTCACATCGGCTTTTTCGGCAGGCGCAACGCCGGAAAATCGAGTCTGGTCAACGCCGTGACCGCGCAGGACCTCGCCGTGGTCTCCGACCGCCCCGGCACCACCACCGACCCCGTGCAGAAGGCGATGGAGCTGCTGCCGCTCGGACCCGTGGTCATGACCGACACGCCGGGCTTTGACGACGACGAGCAGGAGCTCGGCAGCAAGCGCGTGCTGCGCACGAAGCGCGTTTTAAACAAGACCGACATTGCCGTTCTCGTCGTCGACGGCACAAAGGGTATGGACGATTTCGATACGGAGCTTCTGGCGCTGTTCCGCGAAAAGGAGATTCCGCATCTGGTCGTTTTCAACAAGGCAGACCGGATGCCATCGCGCCCCGCGGGCGTCCTGTGCGTCAGCGCGCAGACCGGAGAGGGCATCGAGACGCTCAAAAACCGCCTCGGCGCGCTCGCGCCAAAAGAAGACGGCAGGAAGCTGCTGGCAGACCTCGTCTGCGCGGACGCGCTGGTCGTACTGGTCACGCCGATTGACGAATCTGCGCCGAAGGGGCGCATGATTCTGCCGCAGGTGCAGGCAATCCGCGACACGCTCGACGCAGACGCAGCGTGCATTGTCGTCAAGGAAACGCAGCTATCGGCGCTTTTGACCTCACTTGGAAGAACGCCGGACCTTGTTGTCACCGACAGTCAGGTCTTCGGGCTGGTTTCCAGAATCGTGCCGCCGGAGATTCCGCTCACGTCGTTTTCGATTCTCATGGCGCGCTGCAAGGGCTTTCTGGAGACTGCCGTGCGCGGCGCGGCAAGGCTGAAAACGCTGAAGGACGGCGACCGCGTCCTCATCTCCGAAGGCTGCACGCATCATCGGCAGTGCAACGACATCGGCACCGTAAAGCTGCCCGGCTGGCTCACGCGCTACACCGGCGCACAGCTCACCTTTGAAACGAGCTCCGGCACGGGCTTCCCGGAGGACTTGAGTGGCTTTGCCGCGATTGTCCACTGCGGCGGCTGCATGCTCTCCGCGCGCGAAATGCGCTACCGCATGAAGTGCGCACTGGACCAGAACATTCCCTTCACCAACTACGGTGTTGCCATCGCCTGCATGAACGGCATTTTACCCCGAAGCCTCGCGCCGTTCCCGGCGCTGCTGCGGCTGCTGGATGAAACGTAAACAAACTCCCCGATTGGGCTGACCAGTCGGGGATGTTTTTTTGGACCTTTTCCCACTTGGCAGGGAGCGTTTTCCCGGGTATACTGGATAGAAAACTGAAAAAGCGGGGAATGGTTTATGAAACAATCGAAATCCGCCCTCTGCGTGCTGCTGGCGGGAACGCTCTGGGGCAGCATGGGGCTTTTTGTGCGCAAGCTCAACGCCGTGGGGCTGTACGCGCTCGACATTGTGCAGCTGCGCATTGCAATCAGCCTGGTCCTTGTGGGGCTCTACCTTCTGATTTTTGCGCGCGACAAGCTGCGCGTGCGGCTGCGCGATCTGTGGTGCTTTGCCGGAACGGGCATTGTGAGCCTGCTGCTGTTCTCCTGGTGCTATTTTTCCGGTATGCAAGAGGCAAGTCTGAGCGTGATGGCGGTGCTGCTGTATACCTCTCCGGCGTTTATCGTGCTGCTGAGTGTGCTTCTGTTCCGCGAGACGCTCACGCGGCAAAAGCTTCTGGCGCTGGTTCTGACGTTTGCCGGCTGCTGTCTGGTCTCCGGGCTCGGAAGCGGCAGCGCGGTGTCGATGAAGGGGCTTCTTCTGGGGCTTGGCTCTGGCTTTTTCTACGCGCTCTATTCGATTTTCAGCCGCTACGCCATCGAGCGCGGCTACGGCTCGTGGACCATCACGTTCTACACCTTCCTGTTCTGCCTGCTCGCCAGCGCCCCGCTTGCGCACTGGGGTCTGATTGCGCAGGCACTGTCAAGCGATGCCTCCGTTCCGGTGTACGCGCTTCTGATGGGACTGCTTACGGGCTTTCTGGCGTATATCTTTTATACGAAGGGGCTTGAGGGCATGGAGTCGAGCCGCGCGGGCATCCTTGCCTCGGTCGAGCCGGTCGTCGGCACGATCATCGGAACGCTCGTTTTCCACGAGCCGCTGCCTGTTCAAAGCGTCCTCGGCATCGCGCTGGTTCTGGGCGGAATTGTCGTTCTGGGCGGCAAAAAAGTCTCCAAAGCGTAAACTTTTTTTAAACACTTCGACGCATTTCTTGTAAACCCGGTAACGAAACAGTATAATGAAGCTAGCAAATGATTTCATATGAAATACAGGAGGCTGTCACATGTTTCAAAAGCTGGGCGATGCGCTGCGGCGGTTCATGTACGGACGCTACGGTGCAGATTCGCTGAATAAATGGCTGCTGATTTTCGCGGTAATTCTGATCCTGCTGGGCTCGCTCGGCAGCCGCTATCTCGCGCCGTGGATGGCTGCGTTCAATACGCTGGCATATGTGCCGCTGATCTGGTCGCTGTTCCGGATGTACTCGCGCAACATCGAAGCGCGCCGCCGGGAAAACGCCGCGTTCCAACGCTTCTTCACCCGCCTGCGCGACCGGCAGAACCGCTACTTCACCTGTCCGCGCTGCCGGCAGGTTGTCCGCGTTCCGCGCGGCAAGGGCAGAATCAATATCCGCTGCCCCAAATGCGGCGAGCAGTTCGTCAGGAAAACCTGAGCAAAACACCCGCAGACGGCTTCTCTGGAAGCTGCCTGCGGGTGTTTGTGTTCCATCCATCTGCATTTGAATGGATTGACAGATTTTGTTTTTTCATGCAACATAGACTTGCCCGTATGGGCAGGAGAGACGATACGATACACGGTAGGCGGTTCGGCTGACACTTCCGAAAGCAGGTGTCAGCCATGCGTATTACGTTACATATTGGTGCTTTTACAGTTACCATTATCGTAAAGAGACGCGAAAACCGCCACTCTGCCAAGTGACGGTTTCCAGGATAAAACTATAACCCCAACTTGAGCCGAACCGCTTATCGGTATCGTCTCTTTCTTTTATGATAGCCGTTGCAGGCGGTTTGTCAAGCGCCTGCCGCCTGCGGCGTTTTCCATGCAGCGGTCTGCTTACGGAAGGCGCGGAAGAAGTAGACCATCTGCCCAATGGCGGTGAGCGCCCAGGAGAAGATGTAAAGCAGATACAAAGACGTCAGCGTGTGGAACATGGCAAAGATCGTATAGACCCAGATCACGCGGAACACGCACGAACCGAGAATCACAATCGCGACCGGCACCGCGCTCTTGCCGAGCCCACGCGAAGCGGCAAGCGAGTTGTCCATGAACGCCGAGAACGCATAGCTCCAGCCCATGATATGAAGCTTTTCCATGCCCGCGGCAATGACCTCGGGGTCCGGCGTGAAAATGCGCAGGAAGCCGCCGCCGAAGAACATGAGCGCCAGCCCCAGCACTGCGCCCACGCCGAACGAATACACCAGACTCACGCGGTAAGCCTTTTGGATGCGCTCTTTGTTGTGCGCGCCATAGTTCTGGCTGATGAAAGTCGAGCATGCCGTATAGGGCGCCGCCATGACCTCATAAACCAGGGAATCGGCATTTGCCGCAGCGGAGTTTCCTTCGACGACCGCGGCGCTGAACGTGTTGACGGCAGACTGGATGAACAGGTTTGCCATCGCAAAAATCGCGTGCTGCAGCCCGGAGGTAATGCCGAGGGCAAGAATGCGCTGCGCCTTTTCCCAGCTGAAGACAAAGTTCTTGAGCTCCAGCCGGTAGTCCTCCTGCGTGCGCAGCAGAACGCGCAGCACCAGCACCGCCGAGGTGTACTGCGAAAGGATCGTCGCCAACGCGACGCCGTCGGCTGCCATCTTGCAGACAATCACAAAAAACAGGTTCAGGCAGATATTGAGCCCGCCCGCGATGGAAAGGAAGATCAACGGGCGCTTCGTGTCGCCCGAGGCGGTCAGCACGGCGCTGCCGAAATTGTAAAGCGCCATTGCCGGAAGCCCGAAGGCATAGATGCGCATGTATAAAATCGCGCCGTCGATCAGCTCCTCCTTCGTGCCGAGCAGCGTCAGAAGCGGGCGCGCCAGACAGAAGCACAGCGCAAACAGAATCACGCCCAGCCCCAGGCACACCGCAGACGCCGTATGGACCGTCTGGCGGGTATTTTCCCGCTCGCGCGCGCCGATGAAGCGCGCGGTCAGAACGTTTACGCCCGCGCCCATGCCGATCAGAAAGCCCGAGTAGAGCGCGGCAAGCGTTGCCGTGGAGCCGACGGAGCCGAGCGCGTGAGACCCGGCAAACTGCCCGACGACGGCGATGTCCGACATGTTGAACAGTACCTGCAGCAGGTTCGACGCCATCAGCGGCAGGCTGAAAATCAATATTTGCTTCCAGAGATTCCCGTGCGTCATGTCCCGCGGATCGTAGCGCATGGCGATCAAGCCTCCAAAATCCAATCTGTGCCGGATTTCACGCGGCACCGCCATACTATAGCACCGAAAACCGGTTTTGGCAATGGGATTTTCAGAACTTTTCTGCACAAAAAGCACTGCCCCACCCGGCGCGGCTTTTGCAGCAGAAACACGAAAAATCCGCGCCATTTTCCGCTTCCCGGAAAACATTCCGGACAAACGCGCGAGAAAACCCTTGATTTTGCGTCCGCTTGCTGGTATAATGTTCTGGCAAAGCGCGCACAGCGCCTATGGAGTGGTATCGAAGTGGTTATAACGGCCCTGACTCGAAATCAGGTGTACCGGCAACGGTACCGTGGGTTCGAATCCCACCCACTCCGCCAAAAAAAAGAGACACGCAATCGCGTGTCTCTTTTCTTTTTGGCGGAGTACAGTCTGCTACGCAGACTGTGTCGCCTGCGGGCGGGAATTGAACGCGCAAGGAACCCCTGATGGGTTT
>JABLTQ010002542.1_pt1 | contig 54809 bp, 59 predicted proteins | sample 7160101 | NCBI WGS metagenome assembly JABLTQ01 (sample SAMN14651228, study PRJNA627086) | human gut metagenome | isolation source: feces | host: Homo sapiens | reverse complement strand
TTGGCAATAATAAAATAAATTTTTATAACTTAATAAAAAATTGTCAAAAAAATTCATTCGTAATTGCGATTTGGCAATTTAAACCCGGAACCGATAGCAACTAATTTTTTTCTACAATTTTCTTTACTTTTTTCGTTAAGTAATATACAATACACTTAATAATAAAATACAATTTTGGATATAATAAGAAAAAATTTGGAGGAAACAAATGAAAAAGAAAAATGAATTAAGTTACAAAGATTTAAAAATGACTTGTAATACTAATATTTTCGATTTTGAAACTACTGAAGAACTAGAACCTATCCAATCTGGAATTGGACAAGATAGAGGTATAAAAGCTTTAGAGTTTGGATTACAAGTAAATGTTAAAGGATATAATCTATATCTAGAAGGTCCAAGTGGTGTTGGAAAAACAATGTATACAAAAAACTACTTGGATAAAATTGCTTCAAAGCAAAGGCCACCTCATGATTGGTGTTATATATATAATTTTGATAATCCTAATGAGCCAATTGCTGTTGATTTACCTGCTGGTCAAGGTAAAGAGTTTAAAGAGGCAATGGAAGGCTTTATAAAGGAAATTAAAAAAGATATCAAAAAAACTTTTAATAATGATGATTTTGAAAAGGAAAAAGCTTTAATTAAGCAAGAATTTGAAACAAAACGTTCTACTTTATTAGAACAATTAAATAAAGAAGCTTCTAAATATGATTTCCAAGTAAAGACTGCTCAAAATGGAATTTATATGATGCCTGTTGTTGATGGGAAAGCAATAGAAGAAGAAGAGTTTGATAAATTAGATGAAGAAATAAAAAAACAATATGAAGAAAAATCTACAATTGTTCAAGAACAAATTATGAATGTTATTGGACAAATTAAAGAAATTGAACGCTTATCTGATAAGAAAATTTCAGAATGGCAATCAAATATAGCTTTACTAACAGTTAATGTACACATTAATTACTTAAAATCAAAATATAAAAGATATAAAAAAATAAATCAATTTTTAACAAACATAAAACAAGATATTTTAAAAAATATTTCTGCATTTTTAGACACCGATGAGAATAAAAATCAACAAGCTCAAGTACCTCAAAATCCTATGAACAAAAAACAAGATCCTTGTTTAAATTATAGAGTTAATTTATTTGTTGATAATTCAAATCGCGAAGGTGCTCCTGTTATAATGGATTCTAATTATTCATTTAATAACATATTTGGTACAATAGAATATGAAAATTATTATGGCTCTTTAAAAACTGACCATACAATGTTAAAACCAGGTCTATTACAACAAGCTAATGGTGGATATATCGTATTCCAAGCAAAAGATTTACTAGCAAATCCTGCATGTTATGAAAATTTAAAAAAGGCCTTAAGAGTAAAAAAAGTTGGCATTGAAAATGTATCTGAACAACGTTCTTCTATGGTTTTAGTATCATTAAAACCTGAACCAATACCTCTTGATTTAAAAGTTGTTTTAATTGGAAATGATTCAATTTATCAAACTTTATTAGCTATGGACTCTGATTTTAGAAAACTATTTAAAATAAAGGTAGAATTTGAAGAAACAGCTGCAATAAGTAAAGAAAATGTTAATAAACTGGCTCAAATCATACACGGATTTTGTGAAAATGAAGAATTACCTCACTTAGATAAAGATGCTATGGCAAGATTAATTGAGTATGCTTCTAAATTAGCAGGTAGCCATAACAAAATTTCTACAAGATTTAATGATTTAATTCAAGTAGTTGGTGAAGCTGCAACATGGGCTAAAATTTCAAGGTCAAAAACAGTAACTGCTAAATTTATAGACAAAGCTTTAGAACAAAGAGTTGAAAGAGTTAAAAAATATGATGAAAGATATATGGAAATGATTAAAGAAAACACTCTTTTAATTAACACATCTGGTTTTGAAGTTGGACAATTAAATGGTTTAACAGTTTTAACTATAGGAGACTATTCTTTTGGAAAACCAGCAAAAATAACAGTAAATACTTATACTGGAAAAAGTGGAATTGTAAATATAGAAAGAGAAATAGATATTTCAGGTCCTTCACATTCTAAAGGTGTTTATATTCTTTCAGGATATTTAGGAGAAATGTTTGCACAAGATATCCCATTATGTTTAACAGCTAGTATTTGTTTCGAACAATTATATAATGGTGTTGATGGAGATAGTGCTTCTAGTACAGAACTATATGGATTACTTTCTAGTTTATCTGGAATACCTATAAATCAATCAATAGCAGTAACAGGCTCTGTTAACCAAAAAGGAGAAATACAACCTATTGGTGGAGTAAATGAAAAAATAGAAGGATTTTTCCAAATCTGTAAAATGAGAGGCTTAGATGGATCTCATGGTGTTATGATACCAATACAAAACGTTGATAATTTACAACTTTCTGACGAAATTATAGAAGCAGTTAAAAATAAAAAATTCCATATCTACTCTGTTTCTACAATTGAAGAAGGTATAGAAGTTTTAACAGGTGTACCTGCTGGTAAAAAAGATAAAGACGGTCACTTCCCTGCTGGTACAATTAACTATCTTGTTTATGAAAAGTTAAAAAAATATTCAAAAGTAAGCAACATTAATAAATCATAATAAAAAAATGTGATATAATTTATCACATTTTTTTATTATAATTTATTAAAAATCTAATAATTAACTTTTTACTTAAATCCATATTACGTATTTCATCATTAAGAAACTTCATAAAACTTTAATTACTAATAGATATTTCCCAAATTCCACAACTACTCATATTATAATTATTATTTATAATATATGCTACATTCTGAGGAATAGTATATTTAACAACTTTCGAATAAGAATTAAATCTACAATCTCCTAAAATTATAGTATCTATTTTTGTACCAGATAAATCATATACATACATTTCATAATTATTATATCTATCACTAGCAGATAAATACGAATATATAGAAATAGTCTTTCCCCATGCAGAATTATCCACATTAAATCTAGCATTACTTACTTTACCAGCAGTAACATTTTCAGGTATATCATCTCTATTTCCTTTTGCTATTGTATCATTTTTTCCATCATAAGCATTACTACCTATTGCATCACTTGCTAAATCCATCTGCCATTCTTGTGATATAAATTTTGTTATTTCATTTTCTTGAATTGTTTTTGCTATTATTTTTCCTTTTCTTTCAGTTACAGTAATTGGACCCTTATATTTATTCCAAGTTATTCCATCATCTATGCTATAATAGTTATTTATTCCATCTCCATAATCTATAGATATATTTTTTTGTAGAACAAATCCATCGGCTGTTAATGTTGGATAATTTTTTGACGTTTCGATATTAATTATTGGTTTAGCATTTAAATCTGCGTTTAATATATATTCTTTTAGTTCTTCTTCTCCTTTATATTTTAATTTAAATTTATAATTTTGTCCTGATATTACATCATAATCCATTGCAAATTTTGTTTTATTTTCATCTTTTATTATTATTTCGTTTCCATCTGGTGCTATTATACTTTGTATTCCATTATTATTTTTTATTGTTATTGTTACATTTATTGTTTCTCCTTCTATAGAATTAACAACATAGGTTGTTTCTATTTCTGAAGATAATAATTCATTTGCTTCTTTCTTTTCATTATTTATGTTTTTATATATTTCCTTTTTCTCCACATAAAATATACTTGTTAATCCTAATAGCATCAATAAAATTATCATAATTACAAATATTTTTCTTTTTGCTATCTTTTTCATCTTTTCATCTTTTCTCCTATTATCTTATTTTTACAATTATCTATTCTGCCATATTCTTGTCTTAATAATTTTATCATTGACTATAAAAATTGTAAATACTTTTTAAATGATGCTTTTCCATATAATATTTTATTACATCTAATTTAAACCCATTTTAGTATTTGCTAATAAAAAGGTCCCTCCCTTGTTAAACTTTTATGTCTAAAAAAGAGAGACACCTTAATTAATTTACTTATCTTTTATTTTCTATAATTATTGTTCCCATTTCAATGTTGGGTATTTTCCATCTTCAATATTCCAAATACTTGTATCCCATCCAGCAAATGTTGAAGCTTGTTGTAATTCACCTGTAGTCTTTGGAGTTCCATACCTACTACTACTTACTCCAGCTGTACTTGAATTCCAAAATACCCCTTCAGTATTACTAGAAATACTGGCAATTGGGTAACTTCCAACTTTCATTGTTGTATAACAATTTGAGATGCTGTTGGCTTTATAACCAGATATACCTGCTACTTTTGAATATCCTGTTGTGTATGAATTAGATATATTTACCTTTGTATAATTTGGATATCCTATTATTCCACCAGAATAACTTCCATATACATTTCCGTTAAAAACTGCTTGTTCTATTGTGAGTGTTGATTCAGCAGATGCATATCCTACAATTCCACCAACTTCTTTACTACCTGTTATTGAGGCATTAGTTACTTCTAATTTTGAAGCTGTTCCCCAATTCATTTGACCTGCTATTCCGCCCACATCCGAACTAGAAGATTTTATATTTGCTGTATCTAAGTGAACATTATATATTGTTCCGCCTTCTAGCTGACCTACTAAAGCGCCAACACCAAAATTAGTACTATTTATATTTACATTACTTAGTTTAATATTTTTAAATGTAGTAGAATTGCTAGAATATCCAAATAGTCCACTATAATATTTAGTAGTATTTATATATAAATTACTTATTGTATGATTTTGTCCATCAAAATTTCCTTTAAAAGCACTACTTGTACTTCCTATAGGAGTCCAACTATTATCAGGTGTTCCATCATTATTCGCATCTGCATTATAATAGTTATATTTTGCATCTGTTTCATAACTATTTCTATCTTTAAAATCCAAATCTTTTGCTAATTCATATTTTCCAGCTAGTGTTTGAGCACTTTCATTTATTTTTTCTAATCCTTCTATAGAATTTATTTCAATTCCTTTAGTTGTTACAGTCTTTTCTTCACTTTCTTTATATTCAGTATTATCTCCAATATAAACTCTTACTTTTACTTTATATTGTGTTGACGATGCTAAACCTGTTATTTTACAACTTCTTTCTTTAGATGAGCCTTTTTCTGTTTCGCCTATATAATATTTATAATTTAAATCAGCATCTGTTGGATAAGAATTTGTAACTTTTACAACAAATTCTGATTGTTTTATTTCACTTTCTGGTATTTCTATATTAGGTTTTTCAATTATATTAGCTATATTTACCATAAGTGTTGTTTTGTAATCTGCACCATCTTTATTTGCTATTACTTCAATTTCATATGTTCCATTTTGGCTAACACTATATCCCTCATCAGTTTTTGTTACGCCATCTGGCAAGTTAACTGATGTTACAGCATCTTTCAACTCTTCTGGTAATTCAATAGTTATCTTAAATTGAACTATATTACCCTCTAAGACATATCCATTTGTTATCATTTCAACAGATGCTTTAGGTCTTACTTTTGTTGTCGCATATAATAATATCTTTAAAGGATCTTCATCTACTGTAAAAAAATATCCATCTAATTCTATATCCCATAATTTTGTGCTATTTTCATTATAATTTTCATTTTTTTCATAACCATCTATTTTTTTATCATTTTTCTTCTCTTGCAAAAAATTTTTAAAACTTTTATTGCTACCAGTATCTCTTTCTATTCTATATTCTTGTAACATTAAGTTTATTTGTTCTTTAGCTTGAGCAAGTTTATTTTCTTCTTTTGCTTTAGTTGCTTTTTGCAACAAACCATTTTCACCTGTTAGCATTGCTATACTTACCGCCGCTAGTATTAAAAGAACTATTATTGTAATTACTAATGCAATTAGTGTTATTCCCTTTACATCTTTCTTCATTTGTTTCTCTCCTTTGTATTTTTCCTATTTATATTGTCGAAAATATTTTATCATTTTATATAACCTTTGTAAATATCATTCTAAAATATATTTTGTAAATTAAACGCATATTTATCTTCTATATGTTTTAAAACAAAAACACTTTTATCTAATTCACTAACAGCTTCTGAATTCTCATTTGCTTCTATGAAACTCCTTAATGAAGTTAAATTTGTTTCAACTTTTTCAAGTTCATCATGTTCAATATAATAAGCTAATTTATCATGTCTAGATTCCCAATTATCTTCTATCTGCTTTATTTTATCTTTTATACTATCTCTTTCAATATTTTCTTCTTCCTTAAAAATATCTGATTTTAAATCTGATAATTGATCTGCTAAAGATTCTACAGACTTAACTGTATAGTTTTGTGTTACAACATTTCCAACAATTATTAATACAATAATAAATATACAAACTATTACTTCTTTTTGCATATTTTAAGCCCCCTTTTCTTCCTTCTTCTGGCAAAAAATTTGTCCTTTACCATCTATTGTAACTACTAAAGCTTCTTCTGGATTTATATTAAATTTTTTAACCTCTTTTTTCAACCATTCATAATTTTTACCTATTATTTTTAAATTTTTGGTCATTATTTTTCCATCTATTACTAAATCATATGGTATTCCTTCATAATCAGGTGTTATATTAAAATCTTCTGGAATTGTATTTCTTTTTTCAGGTTTTTGTATAACAGTTACTTCTCCACTTGTTTCTAATATTGCGTATTCTACATCACCTAAATTAACTACATTATTTCCTCTTAATCTTTCTTGCAATTCATTAATTGTGAATCTTTCCTTTTTTAATGCTTTTTCATTTATTTTTCCTCTGTATATTAAAATATTAGGCTTCCCACATATTATTTCTCTTGCTTTTAAACTCTTTAAATTAACAACAGATATAATTAAATGCATAACTAAAAGCCCTAAAATAGGAGTAATTCCATTAAAAATTGGTATTCCAATCTCTGTCATTGGTATTGATGCTAAATCTGCTATCATTATAGATATTGCTAATTCAAATGGCTGTAATTGACCTATCTCTCTCTTTCCCATTAATCTCATTACTATCAATACAATTAAATACAAAATTATTGCTCTAAAAAATGTTATTAGCATGTTACACCTCTTTTTTATTTTTAAAATTTTTATTTTTTTATTTTTTACAAATATTAACTTTTTTATACTGATTTTTTTGAATAAATAATATTTTTTTGTTAATAATAATTTTAGAACCTTGAAAAAAAATTTACATTATGAATTTAAACGAATAAGGAGGTTAGACCTATGTCAGAAGCTCAAGGAAATCAAGCAAAAAGTGGAGCATCTACTGTATGGCAAATAATAGGAAGATTAGTTGCAGCAGCAGTAGTTTTAGCTATTACCGCATTTTTTACACCAGGATTTACGATCAATAGTTTTTGGACTTTAGCAATAGCAGCTGTCGTCTTAACTGTAATAGATTATTTAGTTATCAAATTTACTGGTTTACATGCTAGTCCATTTGGTAAAGGTTTTGTAGGATTTGCACTAGCTGCTATTATATTATATGTAACACAATTTTTCGTAGCAGGATATTCAATTTCTTGGATTGCTGCAATTATTGGTGCATTAATCTATGGTGTTGTTGATTACTTTATCCCTGGAAATCAACAAATGTAATGTCTTTTAGACTATCAAAAATATCCAAACGAATTTATATATCGTTTGGATATTTTTGATTATTTTTATATTTTTTGAACTATTTCATTTTGATTTTTATAAATACTATTTTCTTTTATAACTCCTCTTACAGAAGATAAAGGATAAATATTAGTATTTTTTCCAATAACTGAACCTGGATTTAAAATGCTTCCACATCCTACTTCTACATTATCTCCAATCATTGCTCCAAATTTTTTTAACCCTGTTTCTATTTTTGCATCTCCATTTTTTACAACCACTAATTTTTTATCTGATTTAACATTAGATGTAATAGAACCTGCTCCCATATGTGATTTATAGCCTAAAATAGAATCTCCTACATAATTATAATGTGGAACTTGAACTTTGTTAAATAATATAACATTTTTTAACTCTGTAGAATTTCCTACAACTGCTCCCTCTCCTATAATTGCATTTCCTCTGATAAAAGCACAATGTCTTATTTCGGCATCTTTTCCAATTATTGCTGGGCCATTAATATATGCTGTTGGTGCAACCTTCGCTGTTTTAGCAATCCAAATATTTTCACCTTTTTGCTCATATTCATCTTTATTTAATTGATTTCCAAGTTCAATTATGAATTTTTTAATTTTAGGCAAAACTTCCCATGGATATACTGCACTTTCTAACAGTTTTTTAGCAATTGTTTGATCTAAGCTATACAAATTACAAATTTTACATTCTTCCATTTTTATTCTCCTTCTTTGCAATTAATTCCGAGTCTTTTGCAATAATTAAAAATTGCAAAACAAACCCGGAACTATTAGCAATTAAACTTCTCTTTTTTGTCTTTCCCAATATTTTTCATATAATTCTTTTGCTGTTTTAGGACTGTCTACACCTTCTTTATTTTTTACTGGTGCAAAATCATCTTCTCTTTTTCCTCTTAAAATAGCAATATCGTCAAAAAATTCAAAACTATCAAAAATGAATGATTCAAATTTATATGAATTTGGTTCTTCTGGAATTATTTCTTTTCCATTTTCATCAATATATGAATTTTTCTTAAATGCACTGTGATACATTAATACTTCTTTACTTACTTTTTCAATAGCATCTATACTAAATAGATTACACATAATATGTGATTCTCCATATTTTAGTTCTCCATCATCATCTACTTCTTCTGCCATTTTTTCTGGAAGTTCAGAATATTCTATAACTTTTGGATGACCATTCATTTTGCAGAAAACCCCTACTTTTTCGTGTGGATTTGCTTTTACAACAGATTTTGATGCAATTTGAACTCCTTTTTTAATAGCCATTCCTAATAATATAACATCAGCCATTTTTAAAATAACATTATCTACTCCACCAATAAAAACCCATTTTATATTTCTTTCTTTCATATCAGATAACATTCCTGTAGTTCTTAATGAAGAAAAAACTCCACCATTTCCATCTGATGCTTCTTTTATTTTCATGTCTTTATTTATAAGTAATCTTCCATTTTCATCTATTAAAGGTAATTCCCCTTGTTTAAATAATATAACTTCACTTTTAGGATATCCAAAGTAATTATTTTTTTCTAGAAAGTTTAAAGTTTCATCATTATTATCTTTACTTGTCATTATGTACCATGGTATTGTCACACCATATTTATTATTTGCTTCTTTTAAGTTTTCTGATAATATTTCAAATAAGTATTTTCCTTTACCATAAACATCTAAACGAAAAGTTCCTTTTGGTCCATTATGCCCTAATCTTGTTCCTTGGCCGCCTGCCATTGTTACTACTGCATATTCTCCTCTTTTTATAGCATCTTCTCCCAATTTTTCAAATTCCGCTTTTTGTTCATCTGTCAATTTTTCTTTATCTAAATACTTTATTGCTTCTATTTTATTTTCTTTAATTTCGACTTCCTTTTTAGTATTGTCATATAATTCCATAATTTGATGAAAATCTATTTTACTAATTTGATCTATTAATTCCCATTTCTTTTGTTCATCTAATTTATTTAATAAATTTATTATATGTTCTTGGTTATACATCTTTAACATATTTACTATATCTTGAGTCTTATCCATTTATTTCATTCCCTTCAGCGATAAATTAGTATATTATATGCTCCTATATTTAATAAGGTTATTTTATCATATATATTTATCTTTAGCAAGTTTTTGAAATAAACTTGTCATATTCTTAAAAAATCTTCCATATATATTAACTAAAGTAATTTTAAGTAATCAATATTCTTGCTAATTAAAAGGAGGTATATAGATGGAAAATACAAGATTGTATCAAGACATCGCAAAAAGAACAGATGGTGACATCTACGTAGGAGTGGTGGGACCTGTTAGAACTGGTAAATCCACTTTTATAAAAAAATTTATGGATTTACTTGTTATTCCTAATATTGATAACGAGTATAAAAAGGAACGTGCAAATGATGAATTACCACAAAGTGCTGGTGGTAAAACAATAATGACTACAGAACCAAAATTTGTACCAAATGAGGCTGTAGAAATTACATTAGACAATAATTTAAAATTCAAAACTCGTCTAGTCGACTGTGTTGGATATTTAGTAGACAACGCTATTGGATATTTAGAAGATGATATGCCAAGAATGGTAAAAACTCCATGGTCAGAAGAAGAAATTCCATTTGAAACAGCCGCAGAAATTGGAACAAAAAAAGTTATTGAAGAACACTCTACAATTGGAATTTTAGTTACTACAGATGGAAGTATTACTGACATTCCAAGGGAAGATTATATTAAAGCAGAAGAAAGAGTTGTTAATGAATTAAAAGCTTTAAACAAACCTTTTATAATTTTATTAAATTCACAAGAACCAAATTCAAGTTACACACAACAACTATCTGAAAAATTAAGTGAAAAATATGGAACAACTGTTATTCCTACAAACTGTGAATATTTAACAATTGATGATATTAACAATATGTTCTCAAAAGTTTTATATGAATTTCCTGTTGACCAAATTCGTATAAAATTCCCTAGATGGATTGATGGATTAGATTTTAATCACCCACTAAAAGCTGAACTATATAAAGAAATTCAAGAAGCATTTTCTAATATAAATGTTTTAAAAGAAGTATCTAGCTGTGTTGATACTATAAAACAAACAGAAATTATTAGTAAAACTTCTATTGAAGATATACAACTAGGCGTTGGTAATGTTAATATCGAAATAACTTTAAAAGAAGAATTATTTTACAATGTTTTAACAGAAATCACTGGTGTTCAAGTATCAAACGAAGGCGATTTATTTAGTATAATATCTAATTTATCTAAAACAAAGAAAAAATACGACAAAATTGCATGTGCATTAGATGATGTTAATCGTAAAGGATATGGAATTGTAACACCAACAATGGATGAATTAATTTTAGAAGAACCTGAAATGATAAAACAAGGCTCTCGTTTTGGAGTAAAACTAAAAGCAACTGCACCTTCTATCCACTTAATAAAAACAAATGTGGAAACAGAAGTCTCTCCTATTGTAGGATCTGAAAAACAATCTGAAGAATTGGTTAACTATTTACTTTCTGAATTTGAAAGTGATCCAAAACAAATTTGGGAATCAAATATATTTGGGAAAAGTTTGCACGAATTAATAAATGAAGGATTACAAACCAAGCTTGCAAAAATGCCTGAAGATGCTCAATTAAAACTACAAGAAACATTAGAAAGAATTGTTAATGAAGGAAGTGGCGGATTAATTTGCATAATTTTATAATAAACACGAAGAAAGGATTGGACAATTGTCCAATCCTTTCTCCTTAAGGAATTTATAACATCGAACCAAACTAATATTTAAGTTTAACTACCTTACCGTTCTTCTTCACATAAGAAGTGGCAAGTCCACGACTGTTACATTTGAAAGCTACTGCACCTTTGCCAATAGTCTTCACTTTCTTGGTGCCTTTACCGCTTGGGCAAGCTTTCACTACACCCTTCTTGGTAATGATTACAATATAATGCTTTTTGGCACTATACTGAGCTTTTTTGACACCTTTGATCCGGTAAGAATTCCAATCCATTTTACCTTTCTTTCTATCAAAAAGACAGATTGAAAGCCATTTACGAGTGGTTTTTATCTTACCATTTACTACTTTCTGCGTCACTTTATACAGTTTCATTCTGTTTCCAGACTTAATCGCTGCATAGTAAGTTTTCGCTTTAACCTTTTTAGTGGTGGTATTTGCTGCTGTTGTCGTTGTCTTTGTAACAGGTACTGGAGCATTTACTCCTGTTCCTATACTATTATTGTTACCATTAACTGTAGTATTTATAATGTTTTGATTAACATTAATAGTATTTCCATTTCCAGAAGCATCAATTCCTGAATTGTTAACATTATCTCCAGTTACTCCACCATTTCCGCCATTGTTGTTGTTATTGCCATTTAAACATTTGCAGTTACCATTACAACAGTTGCCATTGCAATCGCTTCCGCATCCGCATCCGCAATTTCCTTTACAACCACCATTAGGTGTTGCTGTTGGAGGCACAGTAGGTGTCTCTGTTGGTTTGCAAGGTTTATCCTTGCAAGGGCAATTGTCACATGTACATTTGCCATCAGGGCAATTACATGTTCCTCCATTTTTGCAATCACAACTTGGCGTTGGTGTTGCTGTCGGTGTTGCTGTTGGTGTTGGTGTAGGATCTTCTTTGCCGTTTACAATTTCTTCAAACTGTTTACGAGTCATAAGAAGTTTCTTTCCAGTCTGTCCATACTGATAAAAATATTTTTTATCAATAATGCAGCTATGAAAAGCAGCATTTGGAGCTGAAGTTCCTTTTACAATATGCGTATCATTTACATCAGTTACCTGATAGTAACTAATGCTTGATCCACTTACTTTACTGTACCCAGCAAGAATATACAGACCTGATTCATACAAATCATATACGTAATAATCTCCTGTATGCCAGAAAATGTGAAGCAAATCATCATCTGATATCACACATGTTCCAACACATATAGTGTTGTAATAACCATACTTCTCTCCATCAACAGTAATGTTAATGATTGAACCGTCAAGAGTTACTTTTGCATTCTTACCATTAAGAAGCGTTTTTGTAATCTCTCCGTTACCATCATAAGCAATTCCTGTCTCCGTTACAGCAGCTTTTGCAATATTTACATTCATATTGCTAAAACTAGCAATAATCAATGCAAATAATACTAAAAACGCCCATGCTTTCCGTAAATTTTTTGTTGTTGTCTTCATCATAATGATCATTCCTTTCTTTTCAATGTTCGATGTTTTTATTCCTTCTTAACCCTAACCAGGATTATAAATGAGTACTACTTATCTCATAATTATATTATAGCACTCTTTACATAAAAAGTCAATTTTTGGATTATTTTTTATATGTTCAAAAAAAAAATGTTACCATTTTAGTAACATCTTTTTTGACTAATATTTTAATTATTTTATTTTTCTATATTTTCTATATGAAACTCCTGCTGATGCTCCAGCTACTGCAATTAATCCTAATACTGTACTACTAATACCTGTTTTTGGTAATATTTTACCTGAACTAGATGCTGTTGTATCTGTTTTAGTTGTTGTATTTGGAGTTACTGTACCATTATCTTTTTTTGCTGTATTATCATTTTTAATTGTATTGTCATTTTTAGTTGTATTATCAGTTTTATTATCATCTTTTTTGCTTCCTGTACCTTTAACTACATAAGCTTCTGCATCATATACATCTCCACTTTTTACCCATGCAACATAATATTTTGTTCCTTCAAATTTTGTTATGTCTAATTCTACTTTACTACTTGTAGCTGATTCCCATTTACTTGCATCAAAATTTGGTAATGCTACTATCCAAGCGTTTCTACATAATTTTAAAATATCTGGTCCTATTCCATATTGATTTAATACTTCTGTAACAACTTGATTTGTTGCAGTTGAACCATTTCCATATTTTTTAGCATATTTTTCACATGCTGCATTCCATGAGTTTGTTAAACCTTCATCTGTTGGATTAGCAGCGTAACTTACATAAACTTGAATTAATTCAAATTGTGCTTCTAATTTCTTTATTTCGTTATATTTTGCCTCTGTTATTTCTACAAATTGATATTCCATTGCTCCTGATACTCCTGAAACATTTCCTGCTCCATTTGATAATGTACCTGGCATTGATATTGCGTAATCTGGATCTACATCTCCTTCACCTGTATATGCATAAACTCCTGTAGATATTGTTAATAATATAGCTAATACTATTGCTGTTAAAGAAATTTTTAAATTCTTCATATTAAACCTCCCAAAATTTATTTATATTTTTTCTCGCGTTTACATAACCACTTTCTATATTATAGAATGTTTTTTTGGAAAAGTCAAGTGTTTATGTTAATTTTTTCAAAATTTGTATTAATTTATGCTTATTTTTCTTTCTATCTATTAATTTTATGACTAGTCCAATTGTTATATTACTAGTTATTTCATTATTTATAACGCAAAAAACTCAAAAAACTCAAAAAACTCAAGAAATCTTTCACATATTCTTGAGTTTTTGATTATATATAATTATTCATAATTGCTTGTATTTAATTCTGGGTAATTAAATTCTTTTCCTCCTTCTGTAAATTGTCCTTTTGATATATGGTCTTTTGATATATCTTGTGAACCTTTTAAAAAGTATTTATATTTTGAAGATTTACTTACCCAACCTCCACCTTCAACTACTGGGTCATCCCATGTACAATCTATTGCATACCAATTTCCTGATATTTGCACATAGTTCCATGCATGGTTTTCTGTATTTCCTTCTGAGTTAGTTCCTTTTCCTATTACTAACGTACATGGAATTCCTAAACTATCCATTAAATATTTAAATCCTCTAGCATATCCTTCACATACTGCTTCCCCATTAATTAGTGCTCCATATATATTATAAATATTTTGTTTTGAAATACTTGTATCATATTCAATATTTTCAACTAAATAATCATGAACCATCTTTATATCTTTGTATGCATTACCTGTTTTATTTTCTATAATAGTATTTTTTATTTCTTCTAATCGACTAATTGCTTCATCTATTTGTTCTTTTGATGAAAATTCATCAATTAAATAATTATCTTGATTTCCATTATTCATATACACATAATATGTGGTTTTACTTCCTCTTGTTGTCGTCTCTATATTTAAATACATTTTATTTGGGCTTAAATAAAATACATCTGGATTGTCATATGTATATGCTTCTATTGCAGATTGATAATATCTTCCTAATTCATCTTGTCCATCTTCTTTATTTAATATTTCTGAAAATGAACTTCCAAATTCTACTTTGTAGTCTCCTGTTTTCATATTTTCTTTATTAGTTTCAAATGCTTTATATATTAATTTTTCATAATCATTTAATTGATCATAAAAATATTTATCTATATTTACATTACTATAATCAACTTCTTTAATGTCTGAATTATCATCAAAAGGATTTTCTATTATTTCTGGAGTCTCAATATCTTTATCTATTGTATTTTCTGATGAAATAATTGTTTTAAAATTTTCTGGGTCCACAAAGATTTCCATGTTTTTTAATTCATTATAAAATATTATTCCAAGTAATATCATTATTAAAGTTATTAAAACTAGTACTATACTAATTATAAATGTTGAAAATTTGCTTTTCATCTTTTGCTCCTTTTTTATTTGATACAATTTTATTATATCATTTTTTTATTTCCAAAACTAGTATATTTTATTTGTTTTTAGAAATAATAAGAAAAAAAGTTTATATATAGGAGAAAATTATGAATTTTAAAAAATTATTTGATTCTTATTTTAAATATGAACCTCAAAATAATTATAAATTTACAATTCCAAATGAACAATCCACTCAAAAACAACCAAATTCTAATAAATCTACTGAAGAAATAACAAACATTTTTCCAAGTCTTAAAGTTAATTTAGAGTATATGAAAACAAGGTATAACACTTTAATTAATAGTGATATTATTATAAGACAATTTACTCTAAATGCTCGTGGCAAACAATATGATGCTTTTATTTCTTACATTGATGGTATGGTTGACTCTAAAATAATGGATGATTTTATTTTAAAACCTTTAATGATGAGAAATAAAAACAATTTATTTGATAGTTCACAAAATAAAGTTATTTCTGAAGCTGTAACTAATAACATTACAATTAGAAAAGTCAAAAAATTTGATCTTTCTAATTATATTATGGGATGCTTAATGCCTCAAAATTCATTAAATGAAATTAAAGATTTCGATAAAGTTTGTTCTCGGTATGAATTCTCGGAAATTGTGTACTTTTTGTTGAAACATTAGATATTGCGTTTGATATAGATGTAAAAGGATTTAAACAAAGAAGTGTAGATACTCCTAATAATGAAATTGTTATAAAAGGCCCTCATGAAGCATTTGTAGAAAATCTTAGAACTAATACATCTTTAATTCGTCGTATTGTAAATAATGAAAATTTAATTATCGAAAATTTAGAAGTTGGAAAAATTACTAAAACAAATTGTGCAGTTTGCTATATAAAAGACATAGCAAATGATGATTTAGTAAATGAGGTTAAATATAGACTAAATAATTTAGAAATTGATTCTCTACTTTCTGCTGGCGAATTAGAACAATTAATTGTTGATTCTAACACTTTAGGAGTTCCTCAAATTGTTTCTACCGAAAGACCTGATAAAGCTACAAAATATTTATTAAATGGTCGTGTTATTGTAATTGTTAATGGTACTCCCTATGCACTTATTGTTCCTGCTATATTAATAGATTTTCTAGTTTCTCCTGAAGATACTAATTTAAAATTTAATTTTGCTAATTTTTTGCGTGCTTTAAGAATTCTTGCAACTTTTATAACTTTATTATTACCTGGATTGTATGTTGCTTTAACAAGCTTTCATCAAGAAATATTACCAACTAGCTTGCTTTTCTCAATTTTAGCATCTCGTGAAAATGTTCCTTTTCCTATTATATTAGAAATTTTATTGATGGAAATTTCTTTTGAACTAATACGAGAAGCTGGGTTAAGAGTTCCTTCTCCTATTGGTCCTACAATACGGAATTGTTGGTGCTTTGGTTTTAGGACAAGCAGCTGTATCTGCTGGTATTGTTAGTCCTATATTAATTATTATTGTTGCTATTACTGGAATTGCATCATTTGCTATTCCTGATTTCTCATTTGGATTTCATTTAAGATATTTTAGATTTGCATTTATATTGTTAGGATTTATGTGTGGCTTTTTAGGTATATCTCTAGGATTATTTATATATTTATCTATACTTTGTGACTTAAAATCTTTTGGCGTACCTTATTTAGTGCCTTTTGTTCCTACTAATAATTCGAAAGGAAATGGATATTTTCTTTCTCCTATGTGGAAAAGAGAATACAGACCTTCATATATAGCTCCTAAAAAATCTAAATCTCAAGAAAAAATTGCAATGAAATGGAAATTTAATCCCAATTTATCCCATAAATAAAAAAGAAAGGATGATATTAATGAATACTTATAAAATTAACACAACTGAAGCAATTATGATTGTGCTTACATCTATTATAATTCATACTATTTTATCTCTCCCTAGAAATTTACTAACTCAAACCAAGTCTGCTACAATTATAAATTTAATATATGTTAGTGTTATTGCTATTGCTATTTCATATTTTATTTATAGGTTATTAAAAAATTTTCCTGGATTAGATATAATTGATATCTCTGAATTATTAGGTGGAAAAGTTTTAAAAAACATTCTTGGAATAATCTTTATTTTATTCTTTTTGGTTAGTTCAGGTATGTTTCTTAGAAATTTTTGTGAGATTTTAAAAGTAATTTATTACCCTATGACAAATATAACTTTTATTATATTAATTTTTATATTAGCTGTTTGTATTGCAAACAATTTTAATTTTAATACAACTATAAAAACAAATGCATTAATTCTTCCTTTAGTTTTAGCAAGTATAATTTTTCTGTTTTTAGCTAATATTAAAAACTTTACTCCTCAAAGAATATTTCCGATATTTGGTGATGGTTTATTTAATACTTTTGGATTAGGTCTTATTAATATTTCATCATTTAGTGGCATTGTATTTTTATATTTTATACCACCTTTATTAAGAGATCCTAAACATATGAAAAATATTTCTCTTATTTCTATTGGAATATCTGCTATATATTTGATTTTATGTGTTTCTGCTTTATTATTTATGTTTTCATTTTATATTGATACTAATGAAATTACTCCTTTATATAATGCAGCACGTTACATTGAATTTGGTAAATTTTTTCAAAGGTTAGAATCTGTATTTTTACTTTTTTGGATTTTAGCTTTTGCTTGCTATGTTAGTATAATACTAAAATTTAGTATGAGAATTTTTCAAAAATTAACAAATATAGAAACTAAAAAACCTCTTGTTAATTTATTCGGGTTACTTCTTTTTGGAATTACTCTTATACCTAAAGATTATTCTGTTTCTGAAAATTATGAAATGAATATTCATAAATATTTGGTATTAGGATTTACATTTGCTTTTAGTATGGGAATATTAATATTAGCAAATTTAAATAAGAAAAAAAGAAAGGATCATTACAATGCATAAAATTTTTATGAATATAACTATATTTTTACTAATTATAATATTTATTATTGCTTTTTCTAGTTCTTATTCATCTCTTAATATTGATAATTTGGCCTATGTATTAGCTATTGGTATTGATAAATCTGATAAAAATAAACTACAAGTAACTTTTGAGTTTGCCTCTACTGCTGCATCAGAATCTGGATCTTCTGAAAAAATAACTCCAATTATAAATTCTGTTGATGCTTCTTCAATAAGTAATGCTATCAATTTAATAAATAGTTATATTGTTAAAGGTATAAATATGTCACATTGTAAATCTATTATTTTTTCTGAAGAATTAGCATATGAAGGAATTTCTGATGAAATATATACTTTAATTAATGATACACAAGTAAGGCCATCTGCTAACATTATTATTAGTAAATGTAAAGCTAAAGACTATATAAAATACACAATACCAGAGTTAGAAAATTCAAAATATAAATATTATGAAATCATGTCTAATTCTAGCAAATATACAGGATATTCTATAGATTCAAGTATTGGTGATTTTTTTAATTCTTTAGCTTGTAAAGCGTGCGAACCTTATGCAATTTTAGGTGGTATAAATCAACAAAATACACAAAATAGTGCAAGTGTAAATTCTCAAAAAGATTCTAATATAAAATCTAACGAAACTTCAATCGAAGGTGAAAATGGAACTGAAAATGTAGGTATTGCAGTCTTTAAAGGCGATACTTTAGTTGGAGAATTAAATGCTATAGAAACAGTTGTTTTTTCTATTTTAAAAGGTAATTTAGATAGATTTTTAGTGTCTGTTCCTGACCCTATTAATCAAGGTAATTATTTAGATATATATTTCACACCTTATCAACCACCAGATATCAAAATAGATACTTCTTCTGCTTCTCCTTATGTCCATGTAAGAGCAAAACTATCTGGAAGAATTTATTCTATGTCTCAGAATTCTAGCTATTTAAAGCCTGAAACTTTAGATGCTATTTCTGAAAGTTGCAATAGTTATTTAGAATCTATTATTTCTGATGTATTGTATAAAACTTCTATTGATTTTCATTCAGATGTAATGGGATTTGGTAAATATGCTACTTCCAATTTTTTAACCACGCAGGATTTTGATGATTACAATTGGCTAAACAATTACCAACATGCTTTTTTTGATATAAATATAGATAGTTCTGTAAAATCCGGTATGTTAATTACAGAAACCTAAAATATAAGGAGGAACTAATTTGACTAATTTTATTTATAATATTATTTTTTTATTATTTACTATTTATATTATGTTACAAACAATTGGATACGGGATTTATGAGATTAAGGAAAAAGGAAATAAACCAGGAGGAATTATTGTTATTTCTTTTTCTATACTTGTAGTCATTTTTTCTAATATTATGATGTATATAAATTAATATTTTTAAATAACAAATATACAAAAATAAAATATTTAATAATAAACTAAAAACTCCGACTTTTTTATAAAGCCGAAGTTTTTAGTTTATTATCTTTTTATTTTTTTATAACTTCAAAATCAATTTGTCTTAATAATTTATTTGCATTTTTTACACGAATTTCTACTTTATCACCTATTTTATATATTTTATTTGTTTGTTCACCTATTAATTGTTTTCTTTCTTCATCATATATAAAATATTCATTTCCTATATCTTCAAACCTGATTAATCCTTCTACAGTATTTGGTAATTCAACAAACATTCCAAATGATGTTATTGACGAAACTATTCCTTCGTATTCTTCTCCTATTCTGCTTTCCATATATTCTGCCTTTTTGATATCTTCTGCTTCTCTTTCTACTTTTGTTGCAATCTTCTCTCTTTCAGATGATTGTTTTGCTCTTTCTTCCGCTTCTATTTTGTATTTTTCAACTACTTTTTCTTGTACATCATAATTTTCTTTTAAGTACATTGAAATTATTCTATGTATAAACAAATCTGGATATCTTCTAATTGGTGAAGTGAAGTGGCAATAATATTTACTAGCAATTCCAAAATGTCCTTTATTTTCTGCTTCATATCTAGCAACTTTTAATGTTCTTAAAACTAAGTTTGAAACAACTTTTTCTTCTTCTTTTCCTTTTATCTCTTCTAATACTTTAGAAAATTCTTTTGGATATATATTGTCTTTATTAGCTTTTATTTTTAATCCAAAATTAAATAAAAACTTATTTAATTCTTGTACTTTTTCTAAATCTGGCTCTTCATGGACACGATATATAAATGGTGCATCTAACCAAAAGAACTTCTCTGCTATTGTTTCATTTGCTGTTAGCATAAATTGTTCAATAATTTCATTAGCAAATGTAGTTTCATATTTAGAAATGTTTGTTACTTTTCCATCAATATCAAGATCTATTTTGCTTTCTGGAATATCTAAATTTAAATAACCTTGTTCCATTCTTCTATTTTTTAAAACATGTGCTAATTCTTCCATTAATTTAAAATCTTTAATATATGGTTCATATCTTTTTAGCACTTCTCTATCTGTTTCATCTATTATTTTTTGTACATCTTTGTAACTCATTCTTTCTGTTACATTTATAATTCCTTTATAAACCTCTGATGATACTACTTTCCCTTTATCATCGATTTCCATACTACATGATAATGTAAATCTATCTTCTCCTGCATTTAAACTACATATACCATTTGATAATTCTCTTGGTAACATTGGTATAACTCTTCCAAGCATATATATACTTGTTCCTCTAATTAATGCTTCTTTATCTAACAAACTATTTTCTGTTACATAATAGCTAACGTCTGCAATATGTACATCTAATCTATAATTTCCATTTTCTAATTTTTCTACTCTAACTGCATCATCTAAATCTTTTGCGTCTTCTCCATCTATTGTAAATATTGTTTTATCTCTTAAGTCAACTCTATTAGGAATATCTTTTTTATCGACTTTATTTCCGCACCTTTCAGCTTCTTGTACTACTTGTTCTGGGAACACAGATGGTAAACTATGTTCTTTTATTAATGAAAGCATATCAACTCCTGCTTCATTTACATTTCCTAATACTTCTATAATTTTTCCTTCTGCCTTTTTTCCTTTTTGAGGATATTTAGTTATTTTAACTAATACTTTATGGTTATTTCTTGCTTTTCCCATATCTTTTTTAGCAATATAAATATCTGTTCCAAAATTTTTATCATCTGGAACTACAAATCCAAATGTTTTATTATTTTGGAATATTCCAACAACTGTGTCTTTTTCATGTTTTAAAATTTTTACTATTTTTCCTTCTGCATTTTTTACTTTATTTTTTTCTTCAATTATTTCAAATAAAACTCTATCTCCATTTAATGCATTTAAAGAGTTTTCCTTTGTTATATAAACTTCATCTTCTTGGTTTTCAACTTTTATAAAACCAAAACCTTTTTGATTTTTACGATATATTCCATCATAGTATATTTTATCTACTATTTTATATCTATTTTTTCTGTTTTTTTGGATTTTAAATTCTAATTCTAACTCTCCTAGAATTTCTAAAAATTCATTGTACTCATTTTTTGGTACTCTCATAATCATGGCAATCTCTCTTGCCTTCATCGGCACATAATCATCATCTTTCATTAATTCTAAAATTTTTTCTTTCTTTTCTTTCATTATAAATCCTTTCTTTCTATTACATAATTTGTGTTATATCTAATTAAAATTATCATTAATTTACTTCATATGACTATGAAACTAATATTTTTCATTAAAACTTTTATATTATATAAAAAAGGGATAGTTAAAAAAACTATCCTTTACTACATTTTATGCCATATATAATATTCCTAAAACTATTGTTAATATTACAAAAGCTATTGATAATATTATTGTCCATCTTTTTTGTCTTCCTTCTTTTGTTCTACCTTTATTTTTTTCATAGAAATTATTTGTTGATGAACCTGTTATTGTTGAAGATAGTCCTGCGTCTTCTTTTGATTGTATTAAAGTTAATATTATTATTGCTAAAGAAATTAAAAAATATATAACTATTAATATTCCCTTTACTATTCCCATTTATTTATTCCTCCTAACGGTTTTTTCACTTTTACTTATGTACTGTATTGTAACATACATTTATATAAAATGCAAATATTATTTCAGATTTTCTATATTAATCTATTAAACAATGATACCCTCTATAGAATAGAGAGTATCATTAATTTTCATTAACATTTCAAACAAAATTTGTTCAAAACTTGATTTGAGATTATTTGGCATTTAAAATCCTTGCTATATCATTAGATAAAATACCGGCTTCTCCTAACAAGAATGCGATCTCATCATTTGTTCCTGTCATTTTCCTTTTGATTTGCCGCCCCTCCTCATTTGTTACTATGATTTCGAGTTTGGCTTTTTTGGTATTTCTTTTTGCCATATTATCTCCTTTCTGTTAATACAACTACATGTTACAGTTATTATTATATCATACTTCTATGTTATTTTCAATAATTGCTAATTTAATATACACCATGTTCCTATAGGTTCTGGTAAATCTTTAAAAGTCATCTCTTCTTTTGTAATAGGATGAATTATTGTAAGTTCATATGCCCATAATGCTATCTGTTTTCCTTTTCCTCTAGTTCCATATTTTTGATCCCCAAAAATACTATGACCAAAATTAGCTAATTGTACCCTAATTTGATGATGTCTGCCTGTATGCAAATTTACTTTTACTAAGCTTAAATCTTTTATCTCATTATATTTTAAAACTTCATAATCTAGTTTTGCAAATTTAGAATTCTTCTTTTCTTTACTTACAACTTTACTAATATTATTTCTTTCATCTTTATATAAATAATCTTCTAAAGTACCGCTTTTTGTTTTCTATTTTTCCATCTACTACAGCCAAATATTTCTTTTTAAAAACTTTTTCTCTTACTTGATTGCTTAATCTTGAAGCAGATTTTGAGGTCTTAGCAAAAATCATCACTCCTCCAACAGGTCTATCTAATCTATGAACTAACCCTAAATATACATTTCCTGGTTTATTATATTTTTCTTTAATATATTTTTTTATAATAGTTAACATGTCAACATCACCTGTTTTATCTGCTTGTGATGGTACATTTGGCTTTTTCTCTACTACAATAATATGATTATCTTCATAAATCACTTTTAAATCTTGCATTTGTTTTCTCCTTTTTCTTTCAAAGTTGCCATCGGGGACGGACCTTTTTGGCAATAATAAAATAAATTCTTATATCTCAATAAAATACAGTAATATAATGTTTTTAAGTGAATGGCTGTGGGGACCGACAAGTTTAGAATATGCTATAAAATTTGCGTTAGTCATAATTTTATTTACATATTCTACGTAGTTGAGAATGAATGTAAAACATTATATTACTGTATTTTTCTATATAATTTTAAAAAATTGCCAAAAAGGTCCGTCCCCGATGGCAACTTTTTAAATTATTTCTCCCATCTTCCATAAATTCCACATGGTAATACTAATTTTGATTCTTCCATTGGAATTCCTATTTCTCCTGCTTCTAGTTTTCCTTTATATAATTTTCCTACTGTTAAATTCAATATGTTTTTTAATACAGTGCTTGAAATTCCTGTTGTGTATGAATTTATTAAGAAAAATAATGGATTGTCTGATAATACTTTTGTACACAATTCTACTAAATCATATATATTATCTTCAAATTGCCATACTTCTCCTTTTGCTCCTCTTCCATATGATGGTGGGTCCATTATTATAGCATCATATTTATTTCCTCGTCTTATTTCTCTGTTTACAAATTTTACAACATCATCTACTATAAATCTAACTGGTCTATCTTGAAATCCTGAAGCTGATACATTTTCTTTTGCCCATGTTGTCATTCCTTTTGAGCTATCAACATGGCAGACAGATGCTCCTGCAGATAAACAGGCAACAGTTGCACCTCCTGTATAGGCAAATAAATTTAATACTTTTATATCTCTTTTTTCTGATTTTATTTTGTTAATCATCCAATCCCAGTTAACTGCTTGCTCTGGAAATAGTCCTGTATGTTTAAATCCCATTGGTTTAATATTAAATGTTAAATTTTTATAATGTATTTGCCATTGTTTAGGCATTTTTTTGTTAAACTCCCATGAACCTCCACCTGTTTTACTTCTATGATATGTGCTATTCACTTCTTTCCATTTACTAGGAAAACTTTTATCTTTCCATACAATTTGTGGATCTGGTCTTGATAAAACAACATTTCCCCATCTTTCTAATTTTTGTCCATTTGCCATATCTAAAATTTTATATTCTTTCCATTCGTTTGCAAGTTTCATTTTATTTTATCTCCTATACTAAAATAATACTATCTTTTATTTCGATAGTATTATTTTACCATATTATATTGTATTTTCCAAGTTTTATTAATATTATGTATCATTTATATATTAGTTAAAACTTTCATAAAACTATATATCATTATGATATTTAGAGTGGAAAACATAAAAAATGCTACTATTGTTGTTGTTAATAGTTTATGATTTTTAATTGTTTTAGTTAATCTGCTTGTCCACCTTTCTTTTTCTATTTGTAATTTGTTTAGATCTGAATTGTATTTAATTTTTAAAAATACATCTTTTGTATATTCCATAAAAAATCCCCCTTGTTTATTTTTATTTATATATATATTCATAAAAATAAAATTTATTCCTTATTATAAAATTTTGTTATATATAACATATTATTTTGTAATAAACTTAATTTATTAATATTGAATTTTTAAATATTTTTGTTATAATAAGATGAACTGATAATTAGGGTATATTCCCTCGCTTTTTATAAGGAGGCTTTCTTATGAAAAAAGCACTTTTATTAGTAGGTTTTGGATATCTTTTTATAATTATTTATTATCTTAAGGTTACAAAACCAATTAAGGACAGCTTTCCTATTGGATTTAAGCTAGGCTCTTTAGTTCGAAGTAAATAAAAATTTATATTATTTCGAACATAAAACCAGGGATTTTTCCCTGGTTTTATATTTCTTATTTTACTCATAAAAATAGTTTATAATTCCACTATATATTCCCCATGCTAATCTATTTTGATAATTGTCATCTAATAATTGTTTTTCTTCTTCTGGATTTGATAAAAAGCCACATTCTACTATAGAAGTTGGAATTTCAACATGTTTAATAATATAAATATTATCTATTTTCATTGCTACTCTGTTATTTTCTTTTTGCATAGATTTATTCAAATTTTCTTGTATGCTTTTTGCAAGTTTATTACTTTGTTCATTTCCCTCTTTATAAAAACATTGCCATCCATAATATTGTTGTTGAGGTATTTTATTTAAATGTATTGAAACAAATATATCTGCACTGCTTTCATTACCAATCTTTACTCTGTTTCTTATATCTGATATTTTCTTTTGCTTTAATGTATTACTATCAACATCATAAATTGCATTTTCATCTGAACGCGTCAATATTACTGTGCATCCACTTTGTTCTAATAAATTTTGTACTTTTAAAGATATTTTCAAATTTGTTTCTGCTTCTGTTGTTCCTGTACTACTTTGAGCTCCTTCATCTGGAACTCCATGTCCTGCATCTATTACAATTGTTTTTCCTGATACAGGCGTTGACGTTGTTTCAACTAAATTATTACTAGAATTTGTGCGTTGTGTATTATTTTGAGTTTGACTCATTTGAATAGAAAATGCAAATAAACTTATAAAAATACATGCCATTATAATTTGTATTCTTTTTTTATTAATAATTACCATAAAAAAACTCCTAATATAAATATTTATTATATTTATATTAGGAATTTACTTTTATTATTCCTCTAATTTACATTTTTTCTTCTATCAATAGCATAGCTACTACCCATTACTGATTTAGCAGCATGTTTTACTTGTGCACCAACTTCTCCAATTTCCAAAATATTATGAAATCTTCCTGGATCTGCAACTACCACACCTATTGATAATGATGTTAATGGAAATTGTTCCATTATTCCTTTTCTGTTTGCCACCTCTATATAACCTTTTTCTAAATCGTCTTCTGTAAAATATCTATTAACATGGTTTTCAAAATATGCTAATATACTCTGGCAAGTATCTTCACATTCTGTCCCTGGTATAATAGCTACAAAGTCATCTCCACCTATATGCCCAACAAATGTATCATTAAATTCACTATTATGAATACACTTTAATATTGTCTCTGCTGTAAATTCTATTATTTCGTCACCTTTTAAAAATCCATATACATCATTATATGCTTTAAAATTATCTAAATCTAAATACAATACTGAAAATGACTCTTTTTTTACAATTCGTTTCTTTAATTCTGCATGGATCTGTACATTTCCTGGTAAGCCTGTAAGTGGGCTTATCCTTCTATTACTTGATAATAATCTATTTAAATTTTTAACTGTATAATATAAATATTGTTCATCAACTGGCTTTTTTATAAAATATTCTATTGATTCTTGTAAAATTCTTACTCTATGTTCTTTATTTGATTTAGATGATACAACTATAACTGGTGTTATTGTATTATCTTCGTCTTTTCTTATTTTTCTACATAAATCCACAACATCTCTATCTATTGCATCTTCATTTATTACTATTAATGAAGGTATATTCTTTAGAGCTATATCTATTTGTTCTGTTTTTACACTAATAAATTTATAATCTTTATCATTTTTAAATAATTCTCTAAATATTACAATTGAAGAATCATCATCATCAATAATGTATATTTCTTGTACCATTTTTTTCCTCCGAATTTTATTTTGTTTTCATTATATACAAAACAAATTATCCATTCAAGTATTTTATTTATTTTTTTCTTTTTTCTTTAATTTTTTTATATCCATTTTTTTACTTAAGACTTCTGTTATTTCTTTTGTATTAATTGTTGGGAATGCTTTTTTCAATCTATTTACATTTCTATATAAGTGTATGATTGTTCTATTTCTTTTTCTTTTTAATTTATTTACTAGTTTTTGTATATTTTCTATAGATTTTGAAGTATCTGTATCTTTTTTCATTCCCTTTATTTCTTTTAATTTCTCTTTTATTTCTTTGTTTAATTTTTCTACTCTTTCTAGAGTTGATTTTATATTTTTTACTTTAACAATGCTTATAATAGCATCAATTAACATTAGTACAGCAATTACTATTATTATATATTTTAATATAGAATTATCAATTTTTAATACTATATTTTTTATAAATGGATGAATATATTTTACTAAAAATACTCCTAATATTCCCCAACATATTGAGTTTGTTAGACATACTCTACCTTGAATATTAAATTTTTGTTTTGAATAATCCCAATATTTTGTGTCAAATAGTTTTTCAAGCATCCAACCTACAATGTATTCCCAAATTGTTAAAACAATTATTGCTACAAAAAATAAAAGTATTAAATTATTTTCAAATTTATCTAAAAAAGCAAATAGTATTATTGCTCCTATTCCATATATTGGGCAAAATGGTCCATGTAAAAAACCTGTATTTATTAATTTCTTTTCACTTATAGTTCTTACTATTGATTCCATTACCCATCCTAAAAACGAGTATATAATAAAATATGTTAATAGTTCAATAAATTCTTCCATATTGTATTATTTTCTCCCCTCATATGATAAAAAACTTAATTAACCTCCTACTAAAGAATACTACAGTAGGAGGTCAATTCTATTTATTAAATACTACTTTTGATACTTCACTTACATCATTTACATTATAAACTCTTACTTCAAGTTTATTTTCTCCATCATGCAATGGATATGCATAATCTAATTCTGTTCTTCCGTCTAAATTCAATCTGTATTTTTCAGTTTCATTTATTATAAATTCTACTTTTTTTAGTCCTTGTTCATCTGTTGCTCTAATAACAAAATTATCTCCACCATCTGTTGTAACTTCAAGTTTTGGTTTTGTTACTCCATTTATTTCTTGTTCTTTAGTTTCAGTCGTATTATTTACATCTACTGCTATAGCTGTTAAAGTATGTAATCCTTTTGGAATATCTATTATTTGTTCTGTAGCAGTATCATTTATATCTATTTTTGTTTCTTCTTCTTCATCCCATCTATATGTTAAATATGAAAGTTGATTTTTTCCATTTGCAGTAATTTTTAATTTAGTACCTTCAACACTAAAGTCTATAGTTATATCTCCCTCTACAGTATACGTTTTAGATGCTTTGCTTTCCTGTCCATTAACATCAATAGCTGAAATATTTAATGTATTAGTTCCTGTTGGTACTTCTATCTTTTCTTCTATCTTCTTTTTACCATCACACTTAATTTCTTGATTCTCTTTTCCATTCCAGTTATATGTTAATTTAGAAAGTGCTTTATTATGCTCTACTCTTATTGTTATTTCTGTACCTGATGGCTCTCCTAAATATATTGTTGCCTTTGATGATGAGTTATTTTGTGAATTTGTATACATTGAATAAGAAGCTGTTCCTATCATACAAATTCCATATATTAATAAAATTATGGAAAAGAATTTCAAGATTTTACTAATTTCAATTGGTCCATTATTACTTTTATTATATTTTTTGTCTTTTTTATTGGTTTCTACACTAAGTATTTGGTTCATATTTTCACCTCTTTTGTTTACTTATAAAATTATATCATAGGGCTTTTAAATTGTAAATGTTTTTAGTTTAATATTTTTTAGTTATATTTTAGTAATTTTTAACATAAAAAAATCGTTGATATTTCAACGATTTTTTGTTTTTCAACTTAATTAATTTTGTGAATATGGTAATACAGCAATATGTCTTGCTCTTTTTACTGCTGTTGTAATATCTCTTTGATGTTTTGCACATGCTCCTGTAGTTCTTCTTGGTAAGATTTTTCCTTTATCATTAATAAATTTCTTTAATTGATCAGGATTTTTATAATCTAATTCAAAGTTTTTATCACTACATAATACACATACTTTTTTTCTTTGTTTTCTGAATCTTGGATTGTAGTCCTCATCATAATTTTTGTTATTTCTTTTATTTTGTTTTTTGTCTGACATTCTATTGTCCCCCTCTCTTATACTAGAATGGTAGATCATCATTTGAAGTTACTTCAAAATCATTTCCCATATTTCCTGGAGCAGTGTCTCCAAATGCATTTTCAAAAGCATTTCCACCTGTTTCTCCATCTCTTTTGCTGTCTGCAAAATATGCTTCTTCTGCAACAACTTCTGTTATATAGTGTTTTGTTCCTTGGTCATCATCCCAAGTTCTAGTTTGTATTCTTCCTATGATACCTACTTGTTGACCTTTCTTAAAGTATTTACTACAAAATTCTCCTAATTTACTCCAAGCAACTATGTTTATAAAATCTGCTTGTCTTTCTTCACCTTGTCTTACAAATCTTCTGTTTACTGCTAAACTAAAAGATGCAACTAGTGTGTTATTTGTTTGTGTATATCTAACTTCTGGATCTCTTGTTAGTCTTCCCATTAATATTACTTTGTTCATTTTCTATCACCTTTCTCTACTCTAAATAAAGGCCCCTTCTTTATTTAATTTTTTCTAATTTTCTAATTAGTCTTCTTTTCTTACAACGATAAATTTGATTATATCATCTGTAATTCTGTAAATTCTTTCAAGTTCTTTTATTGAATCAGGTTTTGCTTCAAAGTTGAATAGCATATATGTAGCTTCTTTGAATTTTTTGATTTCATATGCTAATTTTTTCTTACCCATATTTTCAACTGATTCTACTTTTCCGTTTTCATTGATTAATCCTGTAAATTTTTCTTCTAAAGCTTTAAGTCCAGCTTCATCAACATTTGGATTAACAATGATAATACTTTCGTATTTATTCATTATTTTTCACCTCCCTTTGGATATAAAACCTACATTTTTTAATGTAAGTAGAGATTAAAAAATAGCCATGTATTTTTTAACATAGCTATTTTACTATATTTGGGAACAAAATTCAAGTGTTTTGGTAAAATTTATATATAACTAATTCTATTTTTTACTTGAATTTTATTTAATTTTGTTCTATTTTACTATTTTCATTTATAAATACTGTTTTTCCAAATTTAACTTCATTTACTTTCTTTTGCACTTCCATAATCGGAATTGGCAATATAGAAATTATTAATGTTATAATCCATTGAACTTGATTTAATGGTACTAATTTAAATATATTTGCTAGTTCTGGAATAATTGCCACTATTGTTTGAACAAATACTCCTAATATAAAGCTTCCTATTAGAAATTTATTTTCTAATATTCCCACTTTAAATAATGATTGTTCACTTTTTATATTAAAACTGTGTACAAGTTCAAGTATTCCTATTGATACAAAAGCCATTGTTCTTCCTACTTCTACACTGTAATATTTATTTCCTATACTAAATGCTACTAATGTTAACATTCCTATCATTATTCCTTCAACAATTATCTTGTTCCATAGCCCATCTGAAAATATACTTTTTCTTGAATTAACTGGTTTTCTGTGCATTATATCTTTCTCTGGTGGTTCTAATCCTATTGCTATAGCTGGTAGTGAATCTGTTACTAAATTAACCCATAACAATTGAATCGCAAGCAATGGAGATTTCATTCCTAATAGTAATCCCATAAATATTGTTACTATTTCTCCTATATTAGTTGCTATTAAAAAGTGTATTGCTTTTTTTATATTATCATATATATTTCTTCCCTGTTTTACAGCTTCAACTATTGTAACAAAGTTATCATCTGTTAAAATCATATCAGATGCATTTTTGGCAACATCTGTACCGTTTTTTCCCATAGCAATTCCTATATCTGCATTTTTTAATGCAGGACTATCATTAACTCCGTCTCCTGTCATTGCTACAACTGCACCTGTTTTTTGCCAAGCTTTTACTATCCTTACTTTATGTTCTGGCGTTACTCTAGCAAAAACAGAATATTTAGAAATATTTTTTTCTAACTGTGTCTGTGATATTTGGTCTAATTCTTGTCCTGTAATTGCTTTATCATTTCTTTCTAGTATGTTCAACTCTTTAGCTATTGCTGTAGCCGTAGCTATATGATCTCCTGTTATCATTACAGTTTTTATTCCTGCTTTTTTACAAGTTTTTACTGCTTCTTTTACTCCTTCTCTTGGAGGATCTATCATTCCTATCAAACCAACAAAAACAAGATTATTTTCTATAGTTTTAGTATCAATATTTTGTGGCAAATTGTCAACTTCTTTATATGCTACAGCTATTACTCTTAGTGCTTTTTCTGCCATTTTCAAATTTTCTCTTTGTATTAATTGTTTTTCTAATATTTTTGTACTATTTTTTGTGTCTCCAATCTGTCTTACACATTTTTCTAATAATACATCTGGTGCACCTTTTGTTATTATTCTATATTTATTATCAATTTTATGAATTGTTGTCATCATTTTTCTATTTGAATCAAATGGAATCTCATTAACTCTTGGCATTTGAATATACAGTTTCTTTTTGTTTTTTCCATTAATAAGTCCATTATTTACTAAAGCTATTTCTGTTGGTTCACCATTTACTTGTACTTTATTATCTTTATAAGTTATATCACAGTCTGTACACATTGAACTTAATTCTGTTGCCAAGCTTGGATTATTAGAATTTATTTGTACTACTTTCATTTTGTTTTGTGTCAATGTTCCTGTTTTATCTGAACAAATAACACTACTACTTCCTAGTGTTTCAACTGCTGGTAATTTTCTAATTATACTATTTTTCTTTGCCATTTTAGTTACGCCTATTGAAAGCATAATTGTTACAATTGCTGGTAATCCTTCTGGTATAGCTGCAACTGCTAACCCTACTGATGTCATAAACATTTCCATTGGTTCAATTTTCTTTATTAACCCTATTAAAAAAATAATTAAACAAATTGCTAAACAAACTATTCCAAGTATTTTTCCAACTTGACTTAATTTCTTTTGTATTGGTGTTTGTGGTGCTTCATCTTCAATTATCATATTAGCTATTTTACCTACATTTGTATTCATCCCAGTATCTGTTACTATTGCTTTCGCATGTCCATTTACAACAATACTTGCCATAAATGCCATATTTAATTTATCACCTAATGGTATATTTTTTTTGCAAATCATTTCTGAGTCTTTTAATATAGCCTCAGTTTCTCCTGTTAGACTTGATTCTTCTATTTTTAAATTATAGCTTTCAATTAGTCTACAATCTGCTGGTACATAATTTCCAGCTTCTAATATTATTAAATCTCCTGGCACTAATTCTTCAGCATTAATTTCTTTTGTAATTCCATTTCTTACAACTTTAGCTTTAGGAGGTGTCATTTCTTTTAAAGCTTCTATAGATTTTTCTGCTTTTGCTTCTTGAACCACTCCCATTATTGCATTTAATATAACTATTGCAATAATTATAATTGCATCAATATAATCATTTTCTCCTTGAATAGTCGAAATTGCAGCAGATACAATTGATGCAATTATCAGTATTATTATCATAAAATCATTAAACTGTTTTATAAATTTTACTAATAATGTTTCTTTTTTCTTATCTTCTAATTTGTTTTTTCCATATTTTATTTGTCTTTCTTTTGCTTTTTCTTCTGTAATTCCTCCTCTTCTATCAGTTTGCAATTTTTTGAAAATTTCCTCTTTTCTTAATGTTTCCCACATACTCTTATCTCCTTTGTATATTATTTATTAAACTATATGTGGCTTGTACTATTTTTATTACAAAAAAGTGATTTTAGATTACCATTTTTTTACTTGCGTAATTATTTTACTTGTTATATAATACTTTCAACATTATATAGGAGGTACTATTTTATGGCAGTAATCTTAAAAAGTGACATTCGGGAGGTAAAAATTTCAAGTACTGATAAGGTTCTATATCATGAGTTCAAGAGATGGTTGTTTAAACACAATCACTATGTTAAAGGACATGATAAAAACCATTACCTCTTTCAAAATGATCTTTGGATTTCTGGAGCTATTCAAAAAGCTACTAGACTAGGACTTTTAATAGAAGTTCAGTAATTTAGTTCTAAAGTACCATTTACGTATCTTTATAAAGATACAAAAAAAGGTTATAAACTTTTTTAGTTTATAGCCTTTTTAGTTTTTTAAACTTCAAGTGATCAATAGTTGTATCTCCTAAAATTACATTCCTAGTAATTTTAATTCTACATTTTCCATTCTATATTTTCCATCAACTAATTTAAATTCTGCCAAAGTATCTTCCAATGTTTCTTTATTTTGTCTTAAATCAGTTGTAAAATACAATTTTATTTGTGGTATTTCTACTTGATTTGTTACTATTTCTTTAAATACTTCTGCCATATGTTTTTCATCTTCACATATTAAAATCAATTGTGGAAGATTTGAAAAACCAGAGTCTCCAGGTATAAAGTTTTCATAAAAGTCTTTATATAATCTCATTCTATCTACTATTTTTTTCTTCCAATCTTGCTCTCTTCTTATTGTTTCAAATAAAAATTGTATTGATTTATTGTTTTTAGTTAATTTAACACTGCCTCCTGTTGCTTTAAAAACTTTTCCTGTTAACTTAGCTGTAATTGCTGGTTTTACAACATAACTATCAAATGCTTTTACTTTTCTCAAATATGCTATTAAAGTCTGATTTCCTGCAAGTCTTTTTTTAATCATTGCTACTGGTTTTGTATTATCAGATGGTTGCCATTTACACTCGATTTCTTTTGATGTTAATAAATATTTTCCCATTTTTTCTAAACAATAAATTCTATAAATACCTTTTCCTTCATCAGAAGTAAAATAATATCTTGTTAATATTTTAGATTTTACCAATTGCTCTAATTTATTATTTAATTTATCTTGTGATTTTGGGTCAAATCCTTTTATTTCAAGCATTTGGTATAATTGTCTTGATGTTATAAATTCAAATTCATTTACTAAATCCAATATTGCAAAATGAATTTCGTTAATATGTCCAATATTTATCTTGTGTACAATTTGGTTCATAGATACATATCCATCTTTACCATCAAAAGTTTTAATTTCACCCTCTCTTATTGCAAAAGGTGATACTTGTGCTTTTATTTGGTTATCTTCAACCATTCTTATTCCTCCTTTTACTGATATTATTAAATATCAGAATATTATAATTAATATATAATCATATTTATATAATTACTAATTTGACTTTTTTCTTGTCATTATCTATTTTCTTGATATATACATCTACATTTTGTCCATATTGTAAACCTTCTTCATATTCTGCCATTCCAACTAAATTTGGTGTTAACTCTATAAATATTCCATTTTTGTTTTTTTCTGTTTCTCTTACAATACCTTTTACTTTATCTCCAGAATTAAACTTTTTCACATTTTCTTCCCATGTTCCTAAAGTTTCTTTATAAGACAATATTACTCTTCCGTCTGCTTTATCTATAGATTTTACCATAATATTTATTTTTTGTCCAATTTTCAATCTTTCATATGGTGTTTTTATTCTTGCCACTGATAAATCTTCAATATGTACTAGTCCTACAATTCCTCCACCTATTTCTACAAACGCTCCATATGGTTTTATATTTTTTACTATACCTGTTACAGTTTGTCCTACTTTCAAATCACTTTTTACCCAATTTAATGCCTCTGACTGTACTTGTTTTCTTGATATCATTACAGTATTCTCATCTTTGATTTCCTTTATTTTAAATTGTATAAATTTATGTACCTTTCCTGTACATAAATTTGTTTTTGGTAAACCATCACTTTGAAGATTAATAGCTTCTATTTCTTCTCTTGGCATTATTCCAGTTAATCCATTCTCAAACTTTACGTGCAAATTATATTTTTCATCACATTCTTTTACTAGTCCTTGTAATGTATCTCCTGTTTGTATATATTGATTAACATTATTTATATCTAATTTGGTAATTTCATTATTCCATCCTTCTGGCATAAATCTTAAGGTATTCATTTGTATATTTTCTCCTTTTTCTTGTGTTTTTTATATTATATAAATATTTTTTTTAGTTGTAAATAGTTTTTATTTTACATTTTTATCTTATTAACTTCTTTGCTGTTTAAATATCTCCATTTGCCTAAAGGAATATCTTTTACATCTATTCCTGCAATTTTGCTTCTATGAAGTGCTAATACTTTATGCCCAATTGCTTCACACATTTTTCTTACTTGTCTATTCTTTCCCTCATGAATTGTTATTTCGAGTCTAGACTGATTTTTTTCTTCATCTATTTTTAATATTTTCACTTTTGCTGGCTTAGTAATATAATCTTCTATTTCCACACCTTTTTTTAATTTTTCTACTTCTTCTTTTTTTACTATTCCTATTATTGTAACAGTATATGTTTTTTCAATTTCATGTTTTGGATGTGTAACTTTATATACAAAATCTCCATCATTTGTAAGAATTAACGCTCCTGACGTGTACATGTCTAACCTTCCTACTGGAACTAATCTTTTATTTGTTTTTACTAAATCCAAGACAGAATCTCTATTAAATTGATCTTTAACTGTTGTAACATATCCAATTGGTTTATTTAACAATATATATACATATTCCTTTTTTAATTCTATCTTTTTACCATTATATTCCACAATGTCTTTATTTGGTATAACCTTCGTACCAAGCTCTGTTATTGTTTTTCCATTAACTTTTACTTGTCCTTGTTTTATTAATTCTTCTGATTTTCTTCTTGATGCAATTCCACAATCAGCTAAATATTTTTGTAATCTTATTTCTTCCAAATAATTTCCTCCTCTAATCAGAATTTTTTTATTTATAACTCTTTATCTAATTCATTTATAACTTCTTCAAAATACTCTGGCATTTTAGCTTCTAAAAACATTTCTTTTCCTGTAATGGGATGTTTGAATTTTAAACTTTTTGCATGCAAACATTGTCCTTTAATTCCCCATTCATTTTTTCCATTAGAATATGTTGTATCTCCTACAATTGGATATCCAATTTGTGATAAATGCACTCTTATTTGATGTGTTCTTCCTGTTTCAATTTTAACTTCAAGTAATGTGTAATTGTGAAATCTTTTTATAACTTTAAAATGAGTTATTGCATTTTTCCCTGTTTTAGTAACTGCCATTTTCTTTCTATCTTTTGTACTTCTTCCAATTGGCATATCTATTGTAGCCTCATTTGCTTTTACTACCCCTTTTACCAGTGCAATGTATGTTTTTTCTACCTTATGATTTTTTATTTGTTCACTAAGATTTATATGTGCTTTATCATTTTTTGCCACAACTATAACTCCTGATGTATCTTTATCCAATCTGTGAACAATTCCTGGTCTTATTTCTCCTCCTATTCCTGATAAAGAATCTTTGCAAATTGACATCAAACTATTTACTAATGTTCCATCTGGATTTCCATTTGCTGGATGTACCACCATCCCTTTTGGTTTATTTACCACAATTATATCTTTGTCTTCATATATTATTTCTACTGGTATATCTTGTGGTTTTAATGAGATTTCTTTTGGTTTTTCTTCTTCTACTTTTATATTATCATTTTCTTGAACTTTGTATGATGCTTTTGTACTTTTTCCATTTACTAGAATTTTATCATTTTTTATTAATCTTTGTACTGCTACTCTTGAAATCTCATTATCTTTATTAGATAAATATGAATCTATTCTTTTTCCCACTTCATCATCTTTTACTATGAATTCTTTCATTAATCTCTCCTATATTTTACTTCTTTTCCTTTTTTTGCCATTCTGTAACAGTAAAATAAGAAAATACTGCTACAACTAAAACCCATCCTAAAACTGTAAAAATATCTGCAATATTAAAAATAGGAATATTTACACTTGGTGTAAAATCTATAAATTCTACTACATATCCTCTAATTATTCTATCTATTACATTTGATATTCCTCCAGCCATAATGAATGATAAAAATACTTTTAATTTTGTATCAACATATTCATTTTGTGTTGTAATAAATTTAAATATTATTCCTAAAATTATTATATTTGTAGCAACATACATAAATGTTGAATTAGAACCAATTCCATATGCTGCTTTTTCATTATGAGTTACATTAAATTTTAATACATTTTGAATAACATCTATATTTTTTTCTACTTTTACCATGTAAATTTTTGTTATTTGGTCTAATACTATAATTGCTAACACAATTATTATTAATATTATATCTATTTTACTTAACTTTCTTTTTTCAGATTTTTTTACTAAATCTTCTTTTTTTTCCATTTTACATTTACCTTTCTAATTACTTAATCTCTCATATACAACAAAGTAATCATCTTTATATAATTGTTTATAATTTGGATCTTTTGTTTTTTCTATTATCATATTCATTTTTGAATTTTCATATGTAATTACATGTGTAATATCATATTTTTTAAATATATCTTCATAAAATTTAGCTATACCAGAAGTTTCTATAAAGTCCATAAAAATATCATCACTTTTTCCACTAAACTCTGGTGCATATAAATCTGCTCTTGAATCTATAAATACTGGTATTCCTCTAAATAACATATAACTACCATAATTGTATTCATTATAAAATCTTGCTTTTCCTAAATCTATGTTTTTTAATATATAATCACAAGCTTGTACAGGATAAGATGATTCATCTATATACTTGTCATCTACTTTATCTTTAGCCAAATAATATGTTAAACATAATGTTAATATTGATATAATTAACACACCTATGATACTAGTTGCTCTTTTTTCCATATTTTCAATATATTTTTCATCATTATATATTACTATTAATTGGGTTATTAATCTATTTAATATTACTGAACCAACAATTACAAACATAGTTACTTGCCTTCTAGATGATAACATTAAAATGCATAATCCACCTATCATAAATAAATCACTTAATCTAATTTTTACTTTTGTAAAAATTAATGGTGCTAAAAATAATATTAAACAACAACATGCTTCTGACTCATCTATTAATGTCATTGGTAAATGTTCATTAATATTTTGCGTTGTATTTCCTTGTAGTGTTTTAAATAAATATGTATATGGTGTGTCACCTAAAGGCGTTAATAGTCCTGTAAATATACATATTACCATTATTAATATTAACCATTTAACATTATCATTTTTTGTTAATTTTATCTTATATGGATTTTGTAAATTTTTGCTTCTTTTTATTTTTATTTTGTCTACTTTTTCATTTAATTTATTTAAATCTTCTTTTAACTTTTCTACTTTTTCTTGATTCTTATTATCTTTAGAAAGTCTTTTTATTTTTAATTTTATTTTTTGTATTTTCAACTTTCTATATATTACAATTTCACCAAGTATTGCTATTATATATTCAGCTATGTATGGTAAATACAATATAAAATAAAATGGAAATACTGCTAAATGTATATTTGCTATAATAATAGGAATAATTATTAATGCTACTGCATATCTTTTTTTCTTTGTTTCTAAAAATTTCTCTATAAAAAGTATTGTTAATGCAAATAATATAAATGTAACTAATTGAGCTCTAGCTGCTATATATCCTCTAATTACATACATTGCTCCTATAGTTATTAAAAATGACAATACTTTATTTTTAACTAGTTTAGTATTTACTGTATATATTGTAATTCCTAAAATAGCAGATAATATACATGTAACAACATAAATACCTGTCATTCCAAAAGCTGAATATATATAATATGTTATTAAATCATATCCCCAATGAGGATATGTATAACCTAAATTTTCATGCCATGAAAATGGGTCTTGCATATCTATTCCATATTTACTTATATGCTCTCCTATTTTTATAGTATAAAATGTATCATTTTGTAATGTGACTGGTGTTAATGCTATAGATATTATTGATATAGCTATTATTTCCATAATAGTAAAAACTACAGCAGAATTTATTTTTTTATTTTTTACTTTATCTTTATTTCTAATTTTTTTATTTTCTTTTTTCTTGACTTGCTTTTTGGCCATAATACCATCCTTTCTATTTTTTTACCAATTATATCAAAAAAAGTTTTAAAAGACTAGTCTTTTAAAACTTTTTATAACTATTATTTATTTCTAATAACAACTAATTTATACAGCTTCTTTTTCTTCAACTTCGTTTGCATTATCTTTTTCATCTATAACTTCTAAACTTCCAACTGATACTTCATATGCAACTCTTTGTTCAACTGTACCATCTTCAAATTTCTTTTCATATGTTCTAGATTGTACTCTTCCCACTATCTTCACTTGAGTTCCAACTTCTAAATCTTGGCAGAATCTTGCATTTCTTCCCCATGCAATACATGGTATATAATCAGATTTGTTGTATGCTCTATTTACTGCAAGTAATATGTCAGAAATTTCTCTTCCAAATGGTGTTTGTCTATATATAGGCTTTTTACATATGTAACCTACTAATACTACTTCGTTAGTTATCATATCTTTTTTTGCCATTTCGTTTTCTTCTTCTTCATTTTCTTCTACTTCAATAACGTCTTTTGCAAAAACAGTTAGAATTAATCTATTTCTTTCATTTTCATAACTGTTATATGATCTAAATTGTCCTTTTACTAATAAATTATTTCCTTCTTTTAGCATTTCATCTTTAATTAATCTTTCTGAAACAGTAACTGGTATTATGTCTGCATTTCCACTTAAACGTGCTACTGATAAATCAAAAACATAAAAACTCTCTCCATAAATTTCATGACTAAATCTTTTTTCTCCTGTAACTTTTCCAACTAATGTTAAATAGTTGTTTTCTAAATAATTTGTATCCAATTTTTTTCCTCCCTATTATTTTTTTATCGGTTTACAAAATTTATAATTTTGTATAAGCTAGCTATAAATCTTGTTTATAACTTACTTAATGTATATTTTTCCTTACGCTCGTTTTAACCTATGTTTATTATTATACATCATTTTTTTGGTTTTGTCTACATAAAAAGTTAATTTTTATTAAAAAAGTTAGTTTTTTCCTATACTTCTGAGATTATTTTTTTATTATAAATAGTAAAAATAATATATAATATCATAACATCATAAGTTTTACATTTACTTTTTTCTTTTATTTTTATTCTTTTTTCTTCTACTTCTATAATTGAATTAGAAATGTTTTTTATATTTCTTTGCAAATATATTAATATATCTGTGTCGCTAATACTTGATATAGTTACTGTTGATTTATGATTTAAACCATATGTTATAATTTGTATATGTTTATTTGGTTCAAATTCTTTTTTATTAATATCTGTATTTAAAATTAAATATTTCGCATTTGAATATATTTTTTCTAAATTTGATTGATAATCTTTTAACTCTTCTAATTCACAATTTACGACAAGCACTTCAAATCTTATATTTTTAATATTATCTATGCTTTTTGAATTAATGTGTATTAAATTAAATTGATTTTCTTTATCATTTTCTTTTATTTTTTCTTTTATAATATCAAAACACTTACTATCTGAAACAACTCCAATAAATGACATACTTTTCCCCTTAATTTTTTTATAAATTTATTATCTCCTTTATTGGTAATATTATACATACTACTGTTTTATTTGTGTTCCATTACTATTTATATTATAATTTTCTTTATAAATTAAATCTGAAACTTTTACAACTTCAAATCCTTTAGCTTTAATGTTTTTAATAAGCATATCTAAACTATCAGCAGTATGTTTAGTCCCATTGTGACTTAAAATTATATCTCCTTCTTTTATTTTTCCTTCTAATCTATTCCACATTTCCCCTCCAGTAATTCCTGTATAATCTAGTGTATCTAAATCCCATTGAATTGTATAATATCCCTTATCATTTGCTGCTTTTATTACTGTATCATTATATTCTCCATATGGTGCTCTATATATTTTGGTTCTTTGTCCTGTTATTTTTTCTATTTTCTGATTACTTTTTTCTATTTCTTCAATATTTTCTTCATAACTTAAATTATTAACATGTGGATGTGTATCACTATGACTTGCAATTTCATTTCCAGATTCATATATTTTCTTTACACTATCAGGAAATTTTTCTATCCAATCTCCTACCATAAAAAATGTTATTTTTGTGTTGTTTTCTTCTAATGTTTTTAATATGCTATCTATGTCATCTGCATTCCATGCACAATTCATTGTAAATGCAACTTTTTTTTCTGATGTTTCCACATTATATATTGGCAATAATTTTTTATTTGTAGATGATGATGTGGCTACTGTATTACTAGCAGTTGTGTTTAAACTACTTGCCACGCAAAATAATAATACTACTGTAATTACTGATACTAGGTATGCATAAATTTTTTGTTTGTTAAATACTATAAACATAAAAAAACCTCCAATTTAAAGCTATTTTAATTGTATGCTTTAAATTAGAGAAAAATTCAATTAAATTTTAATATTTTTATATTATATTTTCATCTTTTTTATTTTTAATAAATGTAAGACAATTTTTTTCAACTTTCTACATTTTTTTCATATTATATAATAAGCAACTTAAGTTGTAATTATAGAAAGGAATGATTATAATGGAAATGGATAATAAAAAACCTCATTGCCCAGTATTAGATGTAGATGGTGTAATTTCAGGAGGAAAACAATTTGATCTTGATATAACTTTACCAGAAGATAATCGTGACGTTATTTATGGTGTTGTAAAAAACTGCTTTAAAGAACCTGTTTGTGATGCTGTTGTTAAATTAGTAGAAGTAATTTGTGAACACGGAAAAGAAGAAAGAAGACCTATTGGTCATACTTTTACAGACAAAGAAGGAGAATTTGTTTTCGGACCTCTTTGTCCTGGTAAAGAATATGCTCTTCAAATTTGGGTAAATGACACTAAAAAAATAAAAATTTGTGCAAAATGTCATCATGAAGGAAAATGCTTAAAGGGTGATAAATGCGATAAATGTGACTGCTTTATAGAATCAGACAACAAATGTGATAAATGTCATAAACATGAAGATTTCAAAGAAGATAATTGTTTTGAAGCTTCAGAATGTAAATAATGCTAATAATACAAAAATGAAGTGAGAATAAACTCACTTCATTTTCTATTATTTTATTTAATTCTTATAAATTAATTACATTATCCCCATTTTCTTAACAAGTTGTTTTCCTTTTTTCATCATTTTCTTTTTATTTGCCATTCCTGTTTCAGTGTACATCATTACAAGTCCTGTAGTTATTAATCCACCTATCATAACACCTTTTACAAATTTCATATTATCACCTCTTTTTTATTTATTAGTATCTCTTATTTTGGTTTTTTTATACTCTTTTACAATGGAATATATTTCATTTATTGCTATTATTGCCAGAAATACTCCAAAACATTTTTTTAAAATTTTTACATCTATATTTATTGATATATTTGCTCCTACAATTGCTCCTAATATTCCAAATACTGATATTATAATTGCTAATGGCATATCTATATTTTTATTTTTTAAATTTACTATAATTGCAACAATTGATGTTGGAATAAAAAAAATTAAATTCGTCGCTTGAGCTATATGTTGTTCTATTCCCATTATAAATGTAAGAAGGAATATTAAAATTGTTCCTCCTCCCATTCCTGTACCACTTACTATTCCTGAAACTAACCCCATTAATATTTCTGCCATTTTTATTTGATAATATATTTAATATATTAAATACATCATCTTTTCCTCCCTATATCTATTTTTATATCAACATTTTGTATGATGCATATATTAAAAATATTGTAAATGCTATTTTTAATATTTTTTCTGGAAGTTTTTTTAATAATTTTGCACCTATATAACCACCTATTGCTCCTCCAATTGCACACAAAACAGCTACTTTCCAATCTATAAAATGTCCTTTATAATAGAAAAAACTACTTGTTATTACCATAGGTAATATGCAAAACACTGATGTTCCCCTTGCTTTTGTATCTTCTAAATTTAATAAATGTATAAATGCAGGAACTAATATCATCCCTCCACCTGTTGAGAATAATCCACTAACAACTCCTGCTAAAATTCCTATTCCTATTTTTTTTATCATAATAAAAACCTACTTTTTAGTAGGTTTTCCATTTTTTTTGATTTTATTCAATAATATTTTTTAACTTTATTCTTTTATTGTATCATCTTTTATATAATACTTTGTTCCTAACATTTCATCTGGTAAATATTGTTGTTCTACAACATGTCCTGGATAATCATGTGGATATTTATATCCTTCATTATATCCTAATGATCTCATTTTTTCTATTGGTGCATTTCTAATATGCATTGGGATTTCTCCAGTATCTTTTGTTTGTACATCTTCTAGTGCTTTGTTTATTCCTAAATATGCAGCATTAGATTTTGGTGATGTTGCTACATATACAGCTGCTTCTGAAAGTATTATTCTTGCTTCTGGCATTCCTATCATATGTACCGCTTGCATTGCAGCATTTGCTACTACTAATGCATTAGGATTTGCCATTCCAACATCTTCTGAACTGCATATTACTATTCTTCTTGCTAAAAACATTGGATCTTCTCCTCCATTTAATGCTCTAGCTAAATAAAAAATTGTTGCATCTGGATCAGAACCTCTCATAGATTTTATAAATGCACTTATATTATCATAATGAACTTCTCCATTTTTATCAAATATAGCTTTTTTACTTTGTACACTATTTTTTATTACTTCATCTGTTAAATGAATAAATCCATCTTCACTCATAGTAGTTGTTAATGTTGCAACTTCTAAACCATTTAAGGCTGTTCTTACATCTCCATTTGAAATTGTTGCTATTTTTCTTAAAGTTTCATCTTCTATTTTTATGTTGTATTCTCCAAGCCCATCATTTCTTTTTAATGCATTTTTTAAAATTTTATAAATATCTTCATTTGTTAATGGATTTAATTTTATTACCATTGACCTTGATATAAGTGCTTTATTAACTTCAAAGTATGGATTTTCTGTAGTTGCTCCTATTAATATTATTGTTCCATTTTCTACATATGGTAACAATGCATCTTGTTGAAGTTTATTAAAACGATGTATTTCATCTATAAATAATATACTTTTTCCAGATGGGTTTAACATAAAATTTTTTGTTTCTTCTACAACTTTTTTTATATCAGCCACTCCTGCTGTTACTGCATTTATTTTATAAAATTTATATTTAGTTGTTTCACTAATAACCCTGGCTAATGATGTTTTTCCACATCCTGGAGGTCCAAATAATATAATACTTGATAATCTATCTGCTTTTATTGTTCTATATAATATTTTATCTTTTCCAAGTACATGTTCTTGTCCAACATATTCTTCTAATGTTTTTGGCCTCATTCTAAAGGCTAATGGTTCATTATTACTCATATTTTTCACTTTCTTTCTATAGGATTCTTAGATAAAAAACAATTAAATTCATTTTCTAAATTTAATTGTTTTTTATTTTATCTTCCTAAAAACATTAATCCTTTTCTAATTAATTCTTCTGTAGTTAATTGTTCTTTTTCTAATTTTTCAAAAGCTTTTTCTATTTCTTTCTTATTATATCCTAACACTTGAAGTGCAGCAATTGCTTCTGAAATTTTTGCATTATTTTCAATTGCTTCTTGTATTTTATTTGTAGTTTTTTCATTATTTTTGATTTCATGTTTTATTGCTTCTATTTGTTGTTCTTTACTTATTTTATCTTTTAACTCTAATATAATTCTTTGTGCTGATTTTGCTCCAATTCCAGGTATTGATGTTAATTTTTTTACATCTTCTGAAATAACTGCTAGCGCAAATTCTGTAGGTTCGCATGTAGCAAGCATCGCTAATGCTGTTTTTGCTCCAACTCCACTAACACTAATTAATAGTTCAAACATTTTTAGTTCTTCTAGTGTATTAAATCCAAAAATACTTATATCATCTTCACGAACTTTATAATATGTATGTACTTTTACTGTTTCTCCTATGTCTCCTAATTTTTCAATTCCTACATCTGACATAAATACTTTGTATCCTAATCCTCCTACATCTATTACTACATATTCTGTCATTTTCATTTCTAATTTACCTTTAATATATGCTAACATTTCTTACCTTCCTAACTTTTGTTTATAAACCTATTTGAGCTTATGTATTAATCTTATATATCATAAAAATAAGTTGCTTCTAAATCTGCTTCATGTGTTAATAATGCAATTGGATATTTTTTGTATGTTGCTCCTATTGCATTGTAATTTTCTTTTGGCTCTGTATATCCCATATGCCAACGTATAGAATATTTTTCTTCTGGTGTTAGTTTCATATATTCTGTTATCATCATAACTGATTTTTCACCATGTCCATATGGTATTGTATCATCTACAGTATAATATGGTACTTTTTCCCATACTCCTAGAGCATTTTTTGCATTTCTGTAGTCTACTTTATAAAAGTTAGCTTTGCATAAGTCATGTAATAATCCTATTATAATAATTGATTCTTCTGGTATATCCACTTTTTCAATGTTTGTTTCTACTTTATGTTTTAATATCTCATATACTTTTATACTGTGTTCTACAAGTCCTCCTTCATAACTTCCATGAAATCTAGTGCTTGCTGGTGCTTTATAAAAATCTGTTTTTTCTATAAATTCTATTAATTCGTTTATTCCTTCTCTTTTTACTTTTTTTAATAATTCTAAAAATTGTTCTTTCATATTTCCTCCATTTATTTTCTATATTTCTTTTTGCTAATTATATAAATATCAATTTAAAAAGTCAATACTTTTTGGCAAATTTTTGTTTGTTTTACCGCCGTTATACATTGTTATAAATAGCAATAGCTAGCAAAATCATTTTTGCTAGCTATTTTATTATATAAATTCTTTATTTTTTTAATGTTATTTCAACATCATATGCATTTGCATAGTCCATAGTCATACTTGCATTTAATTGTGTTGTTTCTCCAACTTGCATAGGTGAAATTATTCCTCCTACTGTTACTATTTCATTTCCCTGTTCATCTAATAGTTTTATATCCAATAATGTTATATCCACTGCTTTTCCTGTATTATTTGTAACATTTGCTAGTAATACTGTTTGTCCATCTTTATAAGTAAATTGAATATTTGATATTTCTATACCATCAATATTTTTTGTTTCATTAAATTTTGAACTTTTGTTTAATTTTGTCCCGTCTTCTAAAACTTGTACAAACTTTTCATCTGTTACAGTATTTTGGTTTTGTACTTCATTCTCTTCATTTTTATTTTTCTTTATAAATAAACCTATTATCAATACAATTGCTAATATTGCAATTAGTATTAAAATTAATCTTTTTTCTTTCTTTTTCATAAAATTCTCTCTCCTTTTATTATTTTATAATTTCCATAGAAACTCCTGATTTCATCCTAACTACTGGTCTAATACCTGCCGTATAGAAATAATATGGATCACTACCTACATACCCTCTATTATCTATATTTATTAGTCTCTCGCCTGCCGTTCCATCATCTTTATATACGAATGCAGAAGGTGAACAAGTCCAATAAGTATATACTCCGTTCCATGCACTACTAATATTATGAGGATAATATAATTTATTCTTATATCCCTCTTTTTTGTTCATTACATTATAATCTATATATTCCGTTGATGGTGTTGAACTTGTTCCAACACGATAACCATAAGTATTAGTACTATTACAATATAATTTATCATTTGGATAAATCTGATTCCAACTTGCCATCCACATTTCAATAGTTGGTCCTCCTATTGCCAAACCTGATTTGTTTGAGCTTAAGAAATTAGACCAATTACTTGTCCTTAATAAGGTTGAAGCACATTTAGAATTAGGATAATTTTGGTTTAGAGTATATCTTGTACCTTTAAATATAGTTCTACTACTTCCAACATTTTGCATAGCAGGTGGATTCGAAGTCTCCCATCTAGCTTGATAATTACCATTTAGCTCCATACCCGTATTATCATTAATTAAATGATTTGGTACATAATCATCTGCTATTAAATATACATATGTGCCTTGTGCATAGAAAATCTTCCATCCTGACCATCCATTAGTTGATTTATGATCTGTAACTGTTTTTCCATAATAAACTGTAGGACTAGCAACCACTTGATCTGTTGTTACAGTTTGCGTTAATTTACCTTTTATAGCACCAGTTGCACCACCAGATTCTCTTTCATTTCCAGCATTATCTATTACTTTTATTCTAAATTGATATGTTGAATCTGGAACTAAATCTGAAAAACTATAACTTGATGTATTTTTAGCATCTGTCCATTCCCACTCATTTTTGTCATCTTTTATTTTACCGAAATAATATTCTTTTATTCCACTCTGTCCATTTGTGGATGTTTTTTCTGCATCTGTCACATCTGTACTTATTGTTAAACCTACTTTGTAAGAACTTCCTATTACTTTAAAATATTCTATAGAAGTAAGAGTTGATCCATATCCCGCTAGCGCTGATTTTATGCACAAATAGTAATTTCCTGCAAAATAATATATTTCACCAGCATATGTATTATTGTAAGCAAAATATTTATCCATTCCCGTTCCAGTTGTGAATATACCTTTGTAATTATATTCTTGTTTTATTGTATCACTTGCATCCTTAAGTTCTGTATATGTCAAAGTTGGTGTAAATATATTTGGTGCTAACTTATCTATATTGGTTGCGTTTCCTGTTGCATATGAACCTCCATTTGTTCCATCCCATAATCTCGCATATATTTTTTCACTATTATTTGTCAATTCTTGCGTAGCCGTGCTACTCCAATTCGTTCTATCTTTACTTGTTTGTAGTGTAAATCCTGTTACTGTCGTACTTGCTGTTGCTATTACATTTCCGTTTGTCCAGCTTGAAGGATTATATGAAAATGTTGTATTTGCTACTGTTAAATCTGTTACCTTAGTTGTCGCTGTTGATTTGCTTGTACTAATATTTCCTACTGCATCTTTTACCCATACATAGTATGTTGTACTTTGTTTATATCCAGTTAGTGATGTATCTAATGATTTTGTATTTGTCACTGATGTGAAATTACTTGGTTCTGTATTGCTTGTTGTTATTGCATATCCTACAATTCCAGATTCATCATCTTTTGCTTTTATTGTTATTTTATTTGTTGTTGCTGTTGTTTCTGTTACTACTGGTTGCGTTTTATCTATATTTGTTACGCTTAATGATCCTGTTCCTCCTATGTTTGTTCCATCTGTATATAAATATGTTATTGTACAATTACTACTTACTGTGAATTCTCCTGTATATTGTGTACTATCTTTTGTTGGTGCTACTCCATTTGTTGTATATCTTGTTGTAAATCCACTCTTTGTTGGTAATGTTACTGTTACATTTCCATTTGTCCATGTTGTTGGACTATATGTTCCTCCTGTTGCTGTTTCTACTGTTCCTGTTCCTTTACTTACACTTCCTTGTCTTACGTTTCCTGCATTATCTTTTGCTTCTACTTTTATTGTGTAATTTGTTGTTTGTGGTAATTTATCCCATGTGTATGTTCCACTTGTTTGATATTCTGTCCATGTACTTCCATTATCTTTACTAAATCTATATCCTGCTATTCCACTTGAACCACTTCCATTTGCTGCTGCTGCATCTGTTGTACTTGCTGTTACTGTTATACTCTTTGTTGTACTTGTTGCTGTTGGAATAAATGTATTTGGTGCTAGCTTATCTATGTTTGTTATATCTGTTTCATATACTTTTCCTGAATTATATCCATCTGATAATCTAGCATAAACCTTTCCATTCTTTTCAACTATTTGATATGCAATATTTTTCCAGTTTTCTTTATCTTGGCTTGTTTGTATTGTATATCCTGTCATTTTCGTTTGTGCTGTTACTGTTACATTTCCATTTGTCCAACTTTCAGGTGTTTTTATAAATTTTGTATTTTCATCTGTTAATTCTGGTAATTTAACCATATCAACATCAATTATATACGGCGCACTTTGTTTATCATCTTTTTTTGCTATTACTTGTATAGTATATTTTTTATCTATATCTAATCCTGTAAAAGTATATGTGTTATCTAATTGATTAGATTTCAATTCATATTCTCCGCTTCCTCTCTCTTTTATCCAATATTGAATATTTCCACCTTTATTTCTTCTTGTTACAACATTCAAAGTTAATGTATCATATGCATTACTATATGTATGCCATATAACTCTAGGTCCCAATTTTCCTTTTTTTCCAAGATATTCTATTTTTATACCTTCATTGTCTAATTTTATCTCAAATACATATTTATCATTTACTACCACTTCTTTTACATTTTTTTTCACACTTTCTTCTATTTCATCTTCTTCATCATTTTCAGTTACTTTCCACTCATCTAGCTTTTCTACTTTTCTCATATATTTATCAAGATTCAATTTTCCATTATTTTGTATATTAAAAGAAGTTGACTCCACTTGCAGCTTTGACTCTATTGACTTTATCTCTGCATTTTCTTTATTGCTGTTAACGTTATCTATAATCCCATTTTTATTTACCACATATGATATTGATATAGATGACAAAATTAATAAAACTATAATTGTAACTACTAATGCAATAATAGTTATCCCTTTGTTATTTTTCATATATTATTTTCTTCCTTTACATCTCATATTATACACACAAATTATATCATTCGGCACTGTATTTATCAATAATTATATCTTTACATTTTTATTACAGAATTAAAGTTTGATTTTTATGTAATCTGTGTTATAATAGCATTATATGTCGCATTAAAAATTTCTTTGTTTATTGAGGAGGTTTAAAATGAATGTTAACGAAGTAAAAAAGGCACAAAAAATTATACGGTCTGCTAAAATTGATTTAGCAATGATTGTAAAAAAACATCTTGAATCCGGAAATCCTTTAATGGTAAACAATTTAAAGCCATTTGATGTTTCCATAACAGATTTATTCGCAGATCAAAGGGTTCCTGTGCAAATTTTCTTTAAAGACTGCGAAACTAGTTTACAAATCCAAGTTGATTTAATTTGTAGACTTCCATCTGATTGTATTTATATTATATCTTGCGAAGAGCTCGGTATATATAATTACTATCCCGGTACAAATAATGATATTTCGGCACAGGGAAAAGCAGATATCTGTTACTACACAATCGGAAATGGTGATTTGGATCCGCAACCTAATTTGGTTGAAATTGAATTTCGTAATTACAATCGTTAACAAATAAGATATTATAAATATCTTATTCAGACAAAAAGTCAACTTGTATTGCCAAGTTGACTTTTTCTTTTAATATTAATATTTAATATATATTTTACTTGCAGAATTCACTGTAATTCCAGCTTTGGGAATTTGTTCTTTTATAATTATATTGTCTTTATCTAATTCCTCTGAATCATTTTCTATAACCATTTCTAGAGAATTATCCTTTAATATTTTTTGAGCCTCACTAATTGTTTTTTCTGTTATATCTGGCACTTGTACTTGCTCTATTTGTTCAACTTCATCTGTATTTCCTTGTGTTACTTCTAAATATGGCAATATCTCACTAAATACTTGCCCTCCTACTGGTGCTGCTACCCCTCCTCCTTGGTGTCCACCTTCTCCTGTTGGATTATAAAGTGTTACCAAAACTACAACTTGTGGATTATCAATAGGAGCAACTCCACAAAAAGATGTTACATATTTATTAGTATTAACTCCATCTTCAGATGTACCTGTTTTTCCCCCTATTCTATACCCCGCTACTTTTGCATTTTTTCCGAGTTCCTTCAGATACAACAGATTCCATCATACTTAATACTTTTTCTGAAGTTTCTTTAGATATTACTGTTCCATTATATTTTGCAGGAATATCTGTAACTTCTTTTGTTTCACTGTTAATAATTTGTTTTACCACTCTAGGTACAACACTATTCCCTCCGTTAGCAATTGCTGATACTGCTGTTGCTAGTTGTATTGGTGTTATTTCAAATCTTTGCCCAAAACTAATTGTAGCTAATTCAACAGGTCCGTGCTTTATTTTCAGCTAAAAATATGCTATTTGCTTCACCTGGCAAATCTATTTGCGTTTTGTCCAATAATCTAAATTTATTTAAATAACTATAATATTTTTGAACTCCTAGTTTTTGACCTAATCCTATAAATACTGGGTTACACGAATTCATTAGTCCTTGTCTTAAGCTTTCTGATCCATGTGGTCTATAATATCTCCAACATTTAATTCTAACACCTGCGACTTCAATTCCTCCTGTACATGCAAATTCGCCTTCTTTATCTATGTCTGTTACAATTCCTTCTTCTATTGCTGAAGAAGCTGTTATTAATTTAAAAACAGAACCTGGCTCATATGTATCTGCAATTGCTTTATTTCTCCATACAGCTTGCAAATTTTTTGTTTTTTCTGATTGATCCATTGATTGCCATATTTCTTTTAATTCATCTGTATAAGGTTCATATGGATTATTTAAATCATATGATGGATATGTTGCCATAGCCAATACATCTCCATTTTGTGGGTTCATTACCACAATATTTCCTCCATCTGTACATTTATTATCAATACATACTTCTTGTAAATACTTTTCTACAATTGATTGTATTGTTAAGTCTATTGTCAAAACAAGATCATTTCCATCAACAGCAGCAACATAATTCTCACCTTCATGTCCTATTTCTCCACCTTTAGCATCTGTATGCCTTTGGATAGCTCCTTGCTTTCCTTTTAATTCTGTGTCATATTTAGCTTCTATTCCATCTAATCCTTGATTATCACTTCCACAAAAGCCTATAATTTGTGCAGCTAACTTACTATGTGGATAATACCTTTTAGTATCTTCATCTATATTAATTCCTGTGGTTATATTATTTTCTTGCATCCACAATCTTAGTTGATCTGTTTTTTCTCTATCTACCTTTTTTACAATAGTTTCTATTGAGCTTCGTTTACTCACTTTTTTTAGAATTTTCTCATAATCTAATTCAAATAATTCTGATAATTTTTTAGCTACTTTTTCTTTATCTTTTTTATCAATATTACCTGGATTTACCGTAACTGTTTCAACAGTACTACTTACTGCTAAAACTTCTTTTCCACTACTATCATATATTGTTCCTCTTTTAGGATTAATTGCCCTATCTAATGTTTGTTGTTGATATGCAAGCTCCGATAATTCTCCTCCTTGAACAAATTGTATAAATCCTATTCTACCAATAAGACAAATAACAATAATAAAACATATAAATAATGTATTTCTCATTTTTCTTTTACTTGAAAGTTTTGTAACAGCCATAAAAAATCCTCCTAATTTATTCTATTAGGAAGATTTTCTATTATTCTTCTATTTATTAAATAATTTATTTGTTAACTTTTGAAACCAATTTTCATTACTATTTTTAACAATTTTTTCTGAAGCTGGTTCAACATAATCTTTTTTAGGCAAATTAATATAAACTGTTTGCCTGTTTGTTAATTTTTGCATTCCTAGCTTTTCTTTAGCCATTTTTTCTATTGTATTTAAATTTAAATTATTTTCTATGTTTACTTTCAATTGTTCATTTTCTTTTTGAGTAGCAGATAATTCTTTTTTTAATGATTGAATTTCTGTAAATTTTTCATTTATTTGAGAGTTTCTATAACTTATGGTTAGCAATAATATAAATATTCCTATAACAATTAATGTTAGCTTTACTTGTCTTTCTTTTTGAGCACTAGAAAGCTTAACATCCTGTCTTGGCACGTCTTTTACAACTCTTAAATTTCTTTTTTGTCTTTTTCTTTTGTAATCTGGTTCTAATTTTCTTGGACTTGTAGAATATTCATACATGTTTCTAGCCATAAGTTATTCACCTCCTTTGTATTTTTTATAATTTATTCTTAAGTTTATATCTTTTCAAATATTCTTAACTTAGCACTTTTGCTTCTTGGATTTTCTTCTTGCTCTATTTTTGTAGCTATTATTGGTTTTCTATTAATAATTTTTCCTAAAGATTTTGCTCCGCACACACAATATGGCAAATCACTTGGACATGTGCATTTGCCTTTTGCATCAATATACGCATTTTTTACAGCTCTATCTTCTAAAGAATGGAATGTTATTATGCATAATCTTCCATTTTCATTTAAACATTCTATGCTATCTTTAACAGTGTTATATAATGGTTCTATTTCATTATTAACTTCTATTCTTATTGCTTGAAATGTTCTCTTAGCTGGATGCCCATTATTTTGTTTTGACTTTGGTATAGAATCTTCTATAATATCAACTAATTGCTTAGTAGTTTCTATGGTTTTATTTTTTCTATACTCACAAATATTCTTAGCAATTCTTCTTGAAAATCTTTCTTCACCATATTCATATATAATATTTGCAAGTTTATCTTCTTCATATGTATTTAAAACAATTTTTGCAGTTAATCCTTGAGATTTGTCCATTCTCATGTCCAATTCATTTTCACCTAAATAACTAAATCCTCTATTTCTTTCATCTAATTGATATGATGACACTCCTAAGTCTAGTAAAATCCCATCTACTTTTTCTATATTTAAGTCTTTTAATATATTTTTTATATTATCGTGATTATCATGAATAAATATAACATTATCAAATTGTTTTAGTCTTGATTTTGCTGCATTTAAAGCTTCTTCATCTCTGTCTATTCCTATTAAACGTCCTTTTGAAGATAATCTTTTTGCAATTTCTATACTATGTCCAGCTCCTCCGCATTGTACCATCTACATATATACCATCTGGATTTATATTTAAACCATCAATGCATTCTTGTAACATTACTGGATTATGTTTAAATTCCAATTTAACACCTCTAATATTTGATTACATTTACTAAAATTTATAATACATTTACAGCTGGCAATTTTAGAAAACTACCAGCTGTATTCATCTAAAGTATATACTTTTCTTTGGTTTTCAAATATCTTAAGTAATATTTTCTTATGTTTATTATAAAATCCTTAGTATTTTATAATTTATCTTTTGTATAATTTTCATTAGTAAAATTGTCTTTTGTAATTTTATCTTTTGTAACTTTATTTTTTATCTTTTGTACAGTTATCTTTCGTATTTTTTTCTTTTGTGTTTTTATATAAACTTTTGCAAGTTATATACCAAGCATTGTCATATTCTCGGCAATTTCATCTGCAGAAATGTTTTCATCACAACTTTCCCAAGTATCTTTATTCCAAATTTCTAACCTTGTTCCTACTCCTATAATAACTGCTTCTTTTTGTAAATTTGCTGCTGTTCTTAAATTGTTTGGAATTAAGAATCTTCCTTGTTTGTCTAATTCGCACTCTGTAGCACCAGATAAGAAAAATCTAACAAAATTTCTTGCATTTCTATCTGATAATGGAAGAGTTTTTAATTTAGTTTCAAAATTTAACCACTCATTTTGTGAAAACGCAAATAAACATCCATCTAACCCTTTTGTTACGATGAACTTATCTCCCATGTCTTGTCTCAATTTGGCAGGCATTATCAATCTGCCTTTAGCATCTAGAGAATGCTCGTATTCACCTATTAGCAATTAAATCTTCACCCCTCTCCACATTGTCACCACTTTGTGCCACTTTTCTCCACTTCATCTAAATTGTAATATAACTTTTTTTATTTTGCAAGCATTTTTTAAAATTTTTTTAATTTTTTTGACATTGCCATGGGGGACGGACCTTTTTGGCAACTTTTTGCAAAAAAG
>JABLTQ010022357.1_pt1 | contig 55464 bp, 47 predicted proteins | sample 7160101 | NCBI WGS metagenome assembly JABLTQ01 (sample SAMN14651228, study PRJNA627086) | human gut metagenome | isolation source: feces | host: Homo sapiens | reverse complement strand
TGAATATCAATCAGCAAACTGCCACTGGGTTTTGCGGGAGCATCCATGACCCGCTTCTTTTTCAGGGTATGCGCTTTCGTTCCGGCAATGATGGCCCGAAGATCATCCGGGGTATAGCCTGCGCCCAGCGTGTCCATACGGATAAATCGCTTCTGTCCTTCCCCCAGCAGGGCGGGAACCTTGCCACCCTTGGCCTGATACCCGGAGAGTTGCAGCTGCTCCAACAGCTCCTCAAAACTGCGGGGCTTCTGTGCCAGCGCTTCATCGATGGCATAGCAGATATGCTCCCGGTGGGAGGGCTTCTTCTGCTCGCCCAGCCACTTGTCGTAGGTCTTGCCTTTGCCCTTTGGATTCTCCACGATGGAGTAACCGTTCTCAATACAGATTGTATCGCTGAGGCGGCGAATCGCTTTGGTGCTGCCCCAGAAATTGCGAAACTTGCTGTGCTCATCGAGAGCGGTGGAGTTCCAAATCACATGATTGTGAATATGGGCTTTGTCAATGTGCGTACAGACGATATAGGCATGATTGCCTTTTGTGAACCGACGTGCCAGCTCGCAGCCCAAACGATTTGCCTCCTCCGGCGTGATCTCACCGGGACGGAAGGACTGGCGAAGGTGGTAAGCAATCACATTATCCGCACCACGCACCCGCCCGGTGTTTCTGATGTACTGCTGCTTGGAAAGCAGGAACTCCCTGTCGGCAACACGGCTGTCGCATTGCCAGCTTGTAATGAGTCTTCCGCTATCTGTCTTTTCCGGGTTTGCTACATAGTCAATGATGGCTTCGATTGCGGTGCCAACTGTCCGACCCTTTCCGGTGTGCAGCGGCATCAGCCGCGTGGTCGCCAAATGGTATCACCTCCAGATATGATTATGAAATGCGGGCTATTATAAAGACCACCCAAATAGCACAGCCGCCTCCGTTTGGAGGCGGCTACTTGTCATTTCCTCGATGTGAGTATAGGAACCGCACCTAAAATGATGTACACGCATCATCCCTCATACGTTGTATTGACCTGCTGTATCATTACACTTAGTAATAAAATGGCATCCTCTTCGGATTGTAGCCACGCTTCGTACCGTTCTTTTAAACAGAGCACGTCGCTGTTTTTCATACAAGTTTCTATAAAAATTTTCTGAACCCTTTCCCATGTCCTTTCATCAATTTCTTTGTGGGGAGTACATCCATGGAGTAGCTCATTAGCTAAATCAAAGTCACTATCTGTCAGTACTCTCCCAATTATCACAGTTCCGATATTAACAATAGAACAGGTGATTTCCAATTCAGCCTTAAGGACATCGTTGAGAATAGTCGTAAGAATCTTGCCTACATTGTCCCTAATTTCCAGATAAGCCATAACATTCGATTCCAGTTTTTCCATTGCTCTTGCCAGTTTTTTAGGGGATTCTAAATATCTGGAATCAGATTTGATGGTTTTCCAGACAACAAACTGTGGATGGGCAATTATTGTTTGCTGTTGTTTTCGGAAAGCAATATAGTCTGGATATGGATTGCTTTTAAGGATTATGTTGTGAATCTCCACAAGCTCATCATACAGAGGGGTGTAAATCAAATTCTTTCGTCTAATTTGGGTTTGCGCCCTAATCTGATACTTGTTCACGCTAATTGAACCAACAAGAGAGAAGAAGCCACCTATAACAGCACCTAATAAGGTGCCGATTATGCCAACTGCCGTTGCGTTCTGAAATAAGGTTTGCACCGCTGCCCAATTATGCAGTATCAGCTGATAAATGACAGCCACACATAAAACCACAAAGAGGAGAACAAGGAGCAATTTCATCCTTGCAAATGCAATTCTTGTACGTTCAATAGCCACGTCAAAAAACAGCCTAATTCTGTTACACGGTTTTCTCATAGCAACACCCCCACCCCGCTTTCTTATTTGGTCAGTTCCTGATACATTTTCATCAGCTCTGCCACGCACTCGGTCTCTGTGTTGAGCTTGCCCCAGAAACCATATGCTTGCATGACTGCCTTGTCATTCTGCTGGTGGGCTTTTCGCAGTTCAGGCGGCATAGTGACTTCATCATAGAGGTCAGCAAGGCTACAATCGGGATACAATGCTCTGGCATCCAAAATAGCTTGGGCTGTTTGCTCTATTTTCTTCCGCTGCTCATCTGTCGGTGCAGGCCATGGGAAGTTGTTATACACAATATCCTTAGAGTAGCGATAATCACTCTTTATTCTTCCGCAAACAGCGCGAACCCAAGCCATATGAACATTAGATTCCAACACACCAAAATCAAAAACAGACGCATTAGGAATACACATAGCTGCATCGGTCAAAATCATTTCTTTTCCAATGAAGCCAAACGGAATATATTTTCTATTTTCAGAAGAATGGCGGGGAACAACAATAGCTGTATCGGGATTCTTTGTTTCTCTAAACAGAGAGGGGGTTAATGCCAGTTTTTGACGGTCTTCCGCTCCTGAGAGTCTATCTTGTCTACACAGTTCTATCCGCTTCATGACTTCAGGCATTTTTCGCAATTCCGCAGGAGACACATTTACAAGCCAAAGACACCAACGCTTTTTATTGTTAATAAATTCAGTTGCACCACTTAATCTTCTGATATAGGGCAATGCCTTGGGTTCTTTATTGATAAAATCTTCATATTCTGATTCTTCGATAATCAAATGACCGCCATCTGCTGGTCTGTTGCCTGAAGTCATTTCTGCAACTTTACAAATGGGCTTTGTCCTGCTGAGAATAAATGTCGAAGGTGCCTCAATTAAGTAAGCATTGATGCAATCGACTTCCTGGCATCGGTCAGAGGTAAAAAGAAGCCTCTTTTGACTGGATGTTGCTACGCTAAATCCAACAATTACACAGTGAACATGGGCTTTTAGGCTAGCTTCACTATCCCAGCGAAATGTACGATGTGCAAAATCAATATGAATATTAAAACGGTCATATAACGGTTTCCAGACACCTGCTACTTGCTCGCCTTGTGTAATAGAGTTGGTTGAAACAAAGGCAGATCGAATTGTAGTTCCAAACATTAGCTGTGAAGCCTTGAAGTACCATCCTGCTACATAATCAATTTTTCCCGCAGTTTTATAGGGCTTGCCTTTCTCGTCTACGTAGATGGATAGAATGTCATTCTTTTGAGACTTGTCTTGTAAACCATATCCAACAAAAGGCGGATTGCCCATAATGTAATTCAGCTTTTCCTTGGGAACCACATCTTCCCAATCTATCCGCAGGGCGTTGCCCTCAACGATATTTGCATAGCTGGTAAGCGGCAGGAAGTCCATGTGCATATGCACAATTTCTTCCGTTTCCTTGAGCATCTGGCTTTCCGCAATCCAGAGGGCGGTTTTGGCAACGGTCACAGCAAAGTCATTGATCTCGATGCCATAGAACTGACCGATGGACACCTGAATGGGGTTGAAGTCGGCGGAATCACCCAACACAATCTGGTCTCCTAGTCTCGCGGCTACGGCCTTATTTTCCAGACGGCGCAGGGACAGATAGGTTTCTGTCAGGAAATTGCCCGAACCACAGGCAGGGTCAAGAAAGGTCAGAGAAGCCAGTTTTTTCTGGAAATCGCCCAACTGGGTGTCTCTGGTTTTCTTGACAGCAATGGCTGTAATCTCGTCCAGCTCAGCGGCCAAGGCATTATAGAACAGCGGGTCAATGACCTTGTGGATGTTCTCAATGCTGGTGTAGTGCATACCGCCGCTGCGGCGGGTTTCGGGATTCAGGGTGGATTCAAACACCGCACCGAAAATGGTGGGGCTGATTTCAGACCAATTAAAGTCCTCGCTGGCGTTGCTCAGCAGCAGGGTTTTCAAATCCTCCGTAAAGGGCGGAATCTCAATGTTTTCATCCGCAAACAGACCGCCGTTCACATAGGGAAACGCTGCCAGGGTGGGGTTGTCATCCGCCAGGTACGGGTCACGGTTTTCTGGCTTTGTGTCCAGAATACGGAACAGCTCTACCAAGGCTTTACGAACGCCGCTTGCAGGAATGTCTTGCAGATAATCATGGAACATTCCGTGCTTGCCAAAGATGCCTGCATCCTCAGCATAAAGGCAGAACACCAGGCGAACGCAGAGCATATTCAGGCTTTTCAGAGAGGCAGGATTGGAGGGATTCTTGTACTGTATGAGCAAAGAATCGTACAGCTTTCCTACCAACTCGCCAGCTTGCAAAGAAATCTGCATTTCTTTCTGGATACGCTCATTTCCCGTGTCCACCAGGAACTGCAAGCGGGGGTATTCCTTTTCCAGTTCCGCCAGCGCAATCACTTCAGGGGTATCATTGGGGCGGTTCATGTCGTGGATGTGAAACTCTTTGAAGTTGCAGACCACAATCCATCGGGGATTCATATTGTGGGGCAGATAACCAGCATAACGCCGTGCCTGTTGGAACGGGGTCAGCATAGAGCCGTCACTCTGCTTGTAGCCCTTTCTCAGATCAATGTCTGCGCCCTTCTGCTCAATCAGAACGTTGGTGTCCTTCAAATAGCCATCGATAAAGCTGGTGTGGCCAAGTTTCACAGGTACTTCAAATTCGATCGCATTTGTTGCCTGCTCCACACCGAACACATTTTGAAGCAACGCAATCCAAAACCGCTGGGTTTCCTGCTTTTCATCACCGTGGTCTGTCCAGTCCTTCACGAACTGCTTGGCTGCGGCTTTCTGCTGTGCATCTGTCATCTGTATTTTCCCCCAAAGCATAAAGGTGTTCTGTAGTTTATCATAAAAGAGAATACAGTAACAGTATACTTCGAGGAAAGAATAAAATCAAGTTGTCGCTTGCTTTCCATTAAGAACGCTAATCTATATCAGTGTATAGAGAAAAGGCTCCGGTGCCATGTTGACACCGGAGCTTGAATTTAGATGCTTTTCAACATTCCCTTCATACCTTGAAGCACGCTCAGAATCCAAACCGCAATCATGGGCAGTCCCATGGGACTGAACAGGAACGCAATGGTCAGAAGAATCAAGCCGTTCTTTGGGGAATACGTCACCAGAACCGCTATGCCGAGAATGCCGATAATTCCACTGACCAGCCTGAGAAGCATTGCGGAGCAAGAGATGATACCTATGCAGATCAGCGAAAACAGGTCGATTGCCAGCGTGACAGGGGCGGTTAGGATTTTGAAGATCAGTTTCATATGTGCTGCCTCCTTTTCTTTGTACTGTCATTATACGGTATCTGGGTAATTCACGCAAGGATGCGGCGGGTCAGTTCAGTTTTGCGAGGGCCGAGAGAATATCCCGTGCCGCGTCCCACAGCCGTTCGTGGCTTTTCCGGATATCTTCCAGGTCAGCATCATAGATTCTGCTGGTTTCATGGACACGTTTTGTGAGCTGGTTGAGGTTATTACTGGAATACCGGAGCAGGGATACCATCTCTTTCAGCTCCGGCAGTTCCAGCTTGACAACATAGCCGTCAATGGACATTTTTCGGAGAAATGCCGACAGGTTTGTGGTTCCGTACTGTGCCATTTTCTTATGGATCATCTCCAGCTCATCCTGCGTAACACGGAACCGCACTTCGATATTCCTTTTGCGGTTGGCCATTTCAACGCTCCTGCCTTTTGAGCTTCGCCGAATGTTTCGGCGAAGTTGCTTTCGGCATTGCTTGCAGCTTTTCCCGAACAGAGGATTTTGCGGACTTTTCCTGTTTCTGGCAATATTCCTGACGGACAGTGCTGAGAAACAGATCGGTAAGTCCCGGATGGCTGTTCACTACAAAGCTGGCGTTTCGGTCCGCGCCCCATGCATCGGGATTTTTATGGATGGGAATGGTTTTCGCCCATGCCTTATTGCCGGAAGAAATCCGCCCGTCCCAGTCTTTCTGCTGGACGGTATTGGCAAGGACATACAGCGTCCTGTCCAGTCCAAAAGCCTCCACTACAAGTTCCGCTGCCTGACTGTCCAGCGAGTTTCCATCGTAATGCTCCCGGATTGCCGCTTCGATAGCTTCCTTGCAGGCGGCGTTGGCTCGGTTGGATGCCCGGTACTGCTCCAGCTCGCCATGTTCCTGAGCATAGCTCGCCGGGAAAGGGTACACTGGCGTTTCTCTGAGCGCACGGCGCTGTTCTTCCAGAAGCATATCTGCCCTGGATTCCAAATCGGAAAGCCGCCCCTGAGCATCCCGAAGCCTACGACGTTTTACATACCCCGCCTTTTCCAGCTCCTTAATGGTAGCGCAAATACTGTCTACACCATCCTTGCAGATGCAGGAAAGCCCCTTTGTGGTATAATCCCAATCTTCTGGCAGGGACAGCATGAGAGAAAGCAGACCTTTTGCTTTCAGGGAAAGCTCCCTGTTACGCAGATGATGGTTTGCCATGACGGTGTAATCTCTGGTTTTGTCTACACGAAATACTGCGATAATTCATCACCTCTTTTCGCAGGGGCATTCGGCGGGGCAGAATCAGCCCCTGCCCATAATGGCCCTGGACTTAGGTTTCGTAGATAACGACCTCATCCGGGTGGTATTCATCGGGGCACAGACTTTCCAGCCGGTCCAAGAAGTCCAGCAGGTCAGGCACCGGCTCGGAGAAGGGAATCTCATCGCCCTTGTACTCCCGGTACTCAGTGATGTAGTCATTCCCGTCTCCAAAAACGATCTGAACACAGGACACCACAGCGACGCTCATATCCTCCAGCAGCCACAGCTCCAGATACCGGCTGGATGCCACCTCCGTCTCATCCACGCAAACCACAGGCTCCCGCCAGAGCAGCATAGCCTCCCGGTCAAACAGCTTTCTGCTGCGGTACTTCAGCGTCGTGGAGCGGTCACCGTCCGTGGAGTAGGCATACACAGTCTCCGCCCGGTCCCGCAGGGCATCATACATATGGGCGAACGCAATGTCGCAGACCAAGTCCGTGATCTCCTCCGGGGTGTACCCGCCCCGAAGCCCCAGGTCGATGCAGACAGCGGCGATGGAATCGATCATCTTTTCAATGGTAGTAGTGGTATTCATAATTACATTTCCTCCTTGTTTTTTCTGGCGTTTTTTCTTTTCGGTTTTCTATCGTCAACGAGATACCCGCCCACGACATTGGCATGGTGCAGGGTGCGCAGAATCCCGTTCAGTTCCATCCTGCGAACGGTTTTGAACTCATCTTCCGACAAATACAGTCGGGCGCGGTAAGGCTCGTTCCGATCATAGACGGGGAGTTCGTAATCGAATTGTTCCAGTGCCTCCGTATGCCGGTACACCTCGATCATCACCATGTGACGGGTGTCGAAATCGAAGCGGCGGTTGGAATACTCAACATGACCGGCAGTTACGCCGAAATCACTTGTCATGGGATGTTTCCTCCTTTTTCAGTTTCATTGCGGCGATTCCATACCGGGCAATGAGCATGGCGTTGATAATCAGCCGGAAGGCATCATCGTCCACCAATTCTCGGTCAGCCATTTCCAAAAGGGTAACACCCCTGCGTTCGGTACATAAACCGACGGCGGCGCGGTACAGAGCATAGTTGTGGGGACTGATACCTCTCAGAATGGCGAAGCTGAAATCCAGCCCGGAACGGCAGAAGCAGTTTGCCATGCGCCAGTAGAGCGTCTCATTGGCAGTCAGCAGATACATGGCGGCGTAATAGGCCGGAGTGTTTCTGCTGGGAGAATAGCCCATGCGGGTATTGAAGAACTCCATGCGGGATTTGTGCCGGTCGTCCATCCAAAAGGAATCCGAATAGGTCAGCATCAGCTTGGGCAGGCGGCGGATCATCTGGCATCCCGGATGCACCATGGCGTTTACGGCTTCCTGATAGGTCACGGCCCCGGCTTCAATGCGTTCTGTGATATACGGGCAGATCTTGTGCGGACATTTCTTTCTGCCCCGGAACTCCGTGCAGAGTTTGCAGTCCACATCTTCTTTCTTGTAGGTAAATCTTCGGATATACATGAAACCTCCTGTGGTTGACATAAAAATAACCGGGCAAGCGGGAGCCTGTCCGGTTGGGTGGGATATTCAGTTTTACCGACTTTTGTCGTGCTGGCGCTTGCGCATCCAGGCATCCAACAGCTTGAAGATGGTCTCCTGGATTTTTTCGGGAGAGTAGGAACGGGGGAAATACTTGCGCAATTTTTCGCCGGGAAGAACAATATCATTCTTCACGGGCTTTTTCTGCTCCATCATAATGGAAAGCAAGGTGTCCTCATTTAGTTCTCCGATCTGGCTCAGTTTTTTCATTCTCTGTGCCTGGGACAGTGACGGGGTGGCCTGTTCGCTGCTCATGGTTTCCACCAGCAGTTCCTGTTCCTGCTCTGAAAGAGCAGCAAGCTGATAGGCAGGGGTAAGAGCAATTTTCTTCTCGTCCACCATCTGCATCAGCGGCGGGGTGAGATTGTTCAGAGAAATGTAGTTGCGCACGGTGTCTCCGCTGACCCCATCCCTTTCTCCAATGAGATCATCACTTCGGAACTTTGCCGAACCGTTCGGCGAAGTTAAATCGGTCCTCGCACCCTGCCGTTTTATGGCATCCATTTTCATCTTGTATGCCCGGGCCCGTTCCGAGGGAAGAATATCCTCCCGCTGGATGTTGCTGTCTACAAGCTGGATGACGGCTTCATCGTCGTTCAGATTCAAAACGATCACGGGCATGGAATCCTGCCCAGCCTGTTCGCAGGCATATTTCCGTCTGTGACCGGCAATCAGTTCATAGCCGCCTTCCGCACGGGGGCGGGCAATGGCAGGGACAAGAACACCGTTCTGGCTGACGCTTTCCTTTAGCTCCTGCATGGCAGAATCGTCACGCACGGCGAAGGGATTTTGCGGGTGCGGGTGAAGCTGGGATAACGGCACACGGAGAACGGAACCAATCTTTTCCGGCGCTTTCTTTGGCATGGCATTGCCTCCTTTCAAAGATTTTGGGCATAGAAAAAGGGCATTCCCGTAGTGCGGAAATGCCCTGAATCTTGGATAAGGGAAGCCTTATCCGGGGGATATGAATTTGTCGTTAATTTAACACCTCCAAAAATTTGCCTTCATTCTGCTTGATTTTTCGGGTTGGAAAAGGACGAAGAATCAGGGAGCAGAATCCCAAAAACCGTTGGTAATTCAGGGCTTTCCCGGTTTGTCGTAATTATACCGTAAGGGCACACCGCTGCTTCCACAATGATTGCCAATGGTGTTGATCTGGTCACCACAGCAAATGAACTTGGACACGCAAACGCAACGACCACAGCAATGATTTACGCACATCAGATTGCCATTGCAAAGGCCAGGGCCGCTGATGTTCGTGCTGGTGTGTTTGCAGGAAGAGACAGCAAGCCCAAAGGAAGTAAACTCAGGAGTAAATTCCGTGGAGCTTAAAATACATAGGACCCAAGCAGTTTTTGAGGCTGCTTGGGTCCTATTTTTCTGTTTTAAGGCAGAGAAACTTCTCTCTAGGCAGGCACTTTGCCCGGCCTCTTAGCCTTCAGGTTAGGTTGCAAAACTCAGCGAAGTCTCTGGTAAGAGGACAAATTTGAGGGGACCTGCGTAATCTCATTGCGGTCAAGGCTCGAGATTCCATCACTCAAGGATATCAAAAAGTCGAGAATATTCAGAGTATTCCACAGAATTGTATCATGAAAATGGTGTTTTACCATTTTGAATGAAACTTTCCGGAACTTTCTCCCCAAAGTGTTGTTTTACCCCAAAAATCATTTTCGGCCAAAATGTTAGAAAAACGCTGTCCACCACTGGCGTAAACCCCAAATAAACCCCAAGTCGTAGGGTCTGTAACTTTTGTAACCACCAAAAAGTTAGAAAAACAGCCGTTTTCTGGTGAAAACGGCTGTTTTTTATGGTTGCGGAGGCAGGACTCGAACCTACGACCTCCGGGTTATGAGCCCGACGAGCTTCCAACTGCTCTACTCCGCGATATTTTGCTGCACTCCTTATGTGCTTACACATTATAGCATGGGCAGGATGCTTTGTCAACCCCTATTTTTGTGCGGAAGGGTAGTTGGCTGCAGACACCGAGATATGACAAAAGAAAGAAGTGCAGAAAGAATCGCGGATAGATGAAGAAGGCGCTTTTTCAGTATTGCGGCTTTCGGGTTATTTGCACCGCACACCATGGGGCGGGACTGATCGGTCAGCCCCTTGGATAACGCTCGTAAGGCGCTTTTCTCTGACGGAAATCTTTGCTTTCCTTTCGATACCGCGCAAGCAGCGATTCCGCATCCCAGTCGGGGTGCTCAAAATCGCGGTGCCCGGCAAGCAGGGAGAGGAAAGGCTTGCCATCCTCGCGAACGGGGGGCAGGAAGTGAAAATCCTCCGGGTACATTTTCCGCAGCAGATCCAGAAGCTTTACGCCCAGGGCCACGGGCTGCAGAAGCGTTTCGTCTGTGATGTGCAGGTGAATGCCGCCGCACAGGGTGCCCTCGTGCTTGGAGGTCGTGGGGCTGAAATACACCGGTGTGGATTCCACGCCCGGACAGCCCAGAGCGTTGAAGGCTCTCGAAAAAGCCTCTGCCTTGATGAAAGGCGCGCCGATGATGGCGAAGGGGTCGGCGGTCCCGCGGCCTTCGGAGCAGTTGGTTCCCTCGATCAGGCAGGTGCCGGGGTACAGCAGCGCCGTTTCGTAGCGGGGGATGTTCGGGCTGGGCATTACCCAATAATGCTCCCAGTCCCGGAAGGTCATATTCCGGGTCAGACCGGCGCAGGGGACGATGTGCAGGTCGCATTTGCAGCCCAGCTCCTCGTTCATCATCACTGCCAGCTCGCCGCAGGTCAGGCCGTAGCATACCGGGATCGGGTAGCCGCCCACAAAGCTGGCAGCTTCCTCCCGCAGAAGACCGCCCTCCACCCGGTCGCCCAGAGGATTGGGACGATCCAGCACCACCAGCCGCTTCCCGGCGGCAGCGCAGTCCTCCATGCAGTAGCGCAGGGAGGTGAGGAAGGTGTAATACCGGCAGCCTACGTCGGCAACGTCGTAGACCAGCGTATCGAACAGCGCCAAGGTATCGGAGGACAGACGTTTGGACTCCTTTGTATACAGACTGCGAACAGTCAGGCCGGTGTCTTCGTCCACCTCGTCGGCGAACACCGCCCCGGCGGGCTTGTCGCCGCGAACACCGTGTTCCGGCGCCAGCAGAAGCCGCAGGTCACAGCAGCGTTTCAGCGCGTCAAAAGTGGGTTCATTGCTGCTGGTACGCCCGGAAGGGCCGGTGAGCAGTGCCGTGCGCCCAATAAAGAGATGGGCATATTCCGCCACGCGGTCAGCACCAAACAAAACCATGTTTTTTCCTCCTTGATGCCCGGTAACATGCCGGGGAATAATGCTACGCCATATTGTAAATCGGAATGTGTTTCGTGTCAAGGAGATTAGGGAAGCTCTGAATAAATCGGCAAGAGCTGTGAGCGAGAGATTTTTCGGCCAATCGAGGCATCGAAAGCGGCGGAATACTTTGTGTACCCGCAAGGGGTATGCCGCATCCGTAAGCCGACTTACGTCGGCAACGGCTGCGCTATATTTCCCGTTTTCGATACCGAAGAGTGGGCGGAAAAGATCCGCTCACGGCCGCAGACGATTTGTTCAGAGGTTCCCTGGAAGGCAAACGAAAGCGGTGAGCTTCCACAGGGGAAACTCACCGCGTATATGGCGGAACTCAGGATTTCAGATCGACAGCGCGGTCGAAGAGGTCTTCCACATCCTTGCCGGGGCCTTTCGAGAGAAGAGAAACCACCACGGCGGCCAGCAGACCGGCGGCGAAGCCGGGGACGATCTCGTAGATGTCGGTGGAGGACAGGAATACCAGCCACAGGATATCCACTGCGGCACCGGCGGCAATGCCTGCCACCGTTCCGCCGAAGGTGAGCCGCTTCCAGAACAGACTCAGCAGAATGACGGGGCCGAAGGCCGCGCCGAAGACACCCCAGGCATTTTCCACCAGACCCATGATGGAGCCGGAGTTGGGGTCGGAGGCGATCATCAGCGCGACAACGGCGATGACGATGACCACGATGCGTCCAGCCCAGAGCATTTCGGAGTCGGAAGCCTTCTTGCGGATGACGGGCTTATAGACATCGCTGGCAAAGGCGGAGGACGCCGCCAGAAGCTGGGAGTCGGCCGTAGACATGGCGGCGGACAGGATCGCGGACAGCAGCAGACCGGATACCAGCGCGGGGAAGATGCGGCGAACCATGGTGATGAACACGGTGGAGGAATCCTCAATTTCGCCCAGATACAGGCGGCCGGCGATGGCGGTCAGGGCGGACATGATCAGGATGATGGTTGTCCAGGAAATGCCGATCACGCTGGACTTGCGAAGTTCCTTCTCGGATTTCAGGGACATAAACCGGATGATGATGTGGGGCATACCGAAGTAGCCAAGGCCCCAGCCAAGGCCGGAAATGATGTCCTGAGGGGTGGTGAAGAAGTTGAAGAAGCCGTCGGGCAGGGTCGCGCCGGTCGCGGCACCGTCGCCTGCTTTGGCCAGCGCCAGAGCGAACAGGGGGGCGATCAGCAGCGCGGCCAGCATGATCATGCCCTGGAAGAAATCCGTCCAGCACACCGCGCTGAAGCCGCCAAGGAAGGTGTAGGCCACGATGATGAAGGCGGCGATGTACATGGCGACGGTGGGATCAATGTCCATGACCGTGTTGAACAGGGTGCCGCAGGCCTTGATGGAGGAGGCGGCGTAGATGGTGTAGGCCACAAGGAAAATGATGGCGCTGAGGATTTGCAGGGACTTATTCTTGCTCAGGAACCGGTTGGTCAGGTACTGGGGGATGGTGATGGAGTCATTGGCCGCGATGGAGAACCGACGCAGCCGGGGCGCCATGAAGATCCAGCTCACGGCGTAGCCGATGCCAAGGCCAATGGCGATCCATGTCTGACCCATGCCGCTTAAGTAGATGGATGCGGGAAGCCCCATGAGCACCCAGGCGCTCATGTCGGAGGCACCTGCGGACAGGGCGGACACCCACGCACCCATGTTGCGGCCGCCGAGGAAGTAATCCTTTTCACCGGCGCCCTTGGACTTGCTGAAGAAGTACAGGCCGATGGCTACCATGAATACGAAATAGGCTATGAATACGGAAAGCTCAATATAATTCACAAAAATCCCTCTCTCTTTCGATACATGAAATAAAATCATGTATCCATGCTTAATAATGATGAAATCATTATACAAAGGTTTTAGGATTTTTGCAACGAAAACTTTCTTCCTGAGTTGTACAAAAAAACGTTGCCAAAGAAAGGAATTGGTGCTATTATACACAAGATATGATGAAATTTCCGCATGAAGAAGGGAAAAGCGGCATGAGCCTGAAAAAATATGAAGCATTTGTGCGGACGGTGGAGCTTGGCAGCCTGACCAAAGCGGCGGAAGCCATGGGCTCGACCCAGTCCCGCATCAGTCATGTCTTAAGCGCGCTGGAAGAGGAATACGGCTTCATCCTTCTGCGCCGGAACCGGAGCGGCGTCCGGCTGACGGAGGCGGGGGCAATGGTGCTGCCCAAAATGCAGGAAATTCTTCAAAAGGATCGGGAGCTGACGGAGCTGGTGGAGGACATCCGCAGTGCCGACGCCGGAACCGTCCGGCTGGGAGCCTTTACCAGCGTGGCCGTCCACTGGCTGCCAGGGATGATCCGGACGTTCCAGAGCGCCCACCCCAAGGCTGAGCTGAAAATGTTCAACGGCGACTACCACGACATGGAGCAGTGGCTCCGGGAGGGAGAGGTCGATCTGGGCTTTGTGACCCTGCCTGCCCCCGAAGGGATGCGAACCATCCCGCTGACGCAGGACCCGCTGGTGGCGATCATGCCGAAGAACCACCGGCTGGCACAGCTGGACGAGATCCCCATTCAGGAACTGGGAGAGGACCCCTTTATCAGCCTGCTGCAAAGCTCAGCTCACGATATCCACCGGGCGCTGGATAATGCCGGTGTGCGCCCGAACATCAAATTTACCACCAAGGACGACTATGCCATTCTGGCCATGGTGGAGCAGGGGCTGGGCATTTCCATCGTTCCCCAGCTGCTCATTCAGGGACGGACACAGAATCTGGCGGTTCGTCCGCTGAAGCCCCGGGCAAGCCGAACGATCGCATTGGCCATCCCGGAGGGGAAGCCTCTGCCTGTGGTCGAAGCGTTTGCCCGGACGGCGGTGGCATGGGTAAACGAACAGAGCGGGAAATAACAACGTTTGTATTGGAGGATACTGAAAATGAACACGATTTCTGCACCCGAAGGGGATTCCGTTATTTCACAGATTCTGGCGGCCTACGAGCTGCCGGGTACGATTCTGGACATTGCCCGCCACGGCAAGGGGCACATCAACGATACCTTCTGCGTATCGTGCCGTACCCCAGAGGGCGGCACTGTCCAATTGATATTGCAGGGGCTGTCCCAGGCCGCGTTTCCCCATCCTGAGGAAGTGATGGAGAATTTTGTGGGCATCACGTCCTATCTGCGCAGAGAGATTCTTGCCGAGGGCGGCGACCCCTCCCGGGAGACGCTGAGCCTGGTGAAAACCAGAGACGGCGCGGATTTTGTGACCGACAACCGGGGCAGGGTGTGGCGGCTGATGCCCTTCATCGAAAATGCCGACTGCTATCAGTCGGCCACGCCGGAGCTGTTTGCGGCGTCAGGGCGGGCGTTCGGGCGGTTCCAGTACATGCTCCGGGATTATCCCGCCCAGACACTTCACGAGACCATTCCCCATTTCCACGACACTGAAGTCCGCTTCGGTCAGTTTCTCGCCGCGCTGGAAGCCGATAAGCTGAACCGGGCGAAAGGGGTATCCGCGGAAATCCAATTCTTTCTGGCGCGGAAAGAAGACTGCGGCGTTGCTCTGCGGGCGCTGCGGGAGGGAAAGCTTCCCCTGCGGGTCACCCACAACGACACGAAGCTGAACAACATCCTGATCGACCGGGACACCCACGAGGGCATCTGTGTCATCGATCTGGACACCACCATGCCGGGCCTCTCCATCAACGATTTCGGCGACTCCATCCGCTTCGGCGCGAACCACTGCCTGGAAGACGAGCAGGACTTGTCCAAAGTCAATTTTGACATTCAGCTATACGAGGTGTTCACCCGGAGCTTTCTGGAGGGGGCGCGGGGCAGCCTGACGCCCGCGGAGCTGGAGTATCTGCCATGGGGCGCACGGCTGATGACGCTGGAATGCGGTCTCCGCTTTCTGACGGATTACTTAGATGGCGACCATTACTTCCACGTCAGCCATCCGCAGCAGAATCTGGACCGTGCCCGCACCCAGATGAAGCTGGTGAAGGACATGGAGGAGCAGTTCGACGCCATGGCGGCAGTGGTCGCAAAATATGGAAAATAAGAGTTGTTTTTTAGGATTGCATTTTTGACAGAGCACGCTATAATGTGTCCTGAAACCAGCCGTTCCTCCAATCGGTAACGGCGTCAGATGCAGATAACGCGCTTTTGCGCAGTATAAAGGAGGATACCACAATGAACATTCTGGTCACCGGCGGCGCCGGATACATCGGCTCCCATACCTGCGTTGAACTTCTCAACAGCGGATACGATGTGACGGTCATCGACAACCTGTGCAACGCCAACCCCAAGAGCCTGAAGCGGGTGGAGGCCATTACCGGCAGGAAAGTCAAATTCTACGAGGGAGACGTACGGGACGAGGCGCTCCTGCGGAAAATTTTCGCGGAAAATGAAATTTCCGCCGTCATCCACTTCGCGGGCCTGAAGGCCGTGGGAGAATCCGTCGCCCAGCCTTGGCGTTACTACGACAATAACCTCAATACCACGCTGGTTCTGACCAAGGTCATGACGGACGTGGGCTGCAAGAAGATCATTTTCTCCTCCTCCGCCACCGTCTATTCCGGCGACAACGAGATGCCCCTGCGGGAAACCAGCCGCACCGGCAGCTGCACCAACCCCTACGGCTGGACGAAGTACATGACTGAGCAGATCCTCTCCGGCATTGCCCACGCCGACAAGGAGTGGAGCGTCGTGCTTCTGCGCTACTTCAACCCCATCGGCGCTCACGAAAGCGGCATGATCGGCGAAGACCCCCGGGGCATTCCCAACAACCTGATGCCCTACATCACCCAGGTGGCCATCGGCCGCCGGGAAAAGCTCAGCGTCTACGGAAACGATTATCCTACCCCCGACGGCACCGGCGTCCGGGACTACATCCATGTGGTCGATCTTGCCAAGGGACACGTGGCGGCGGTGAAATACGTCGTTTCCGGTCTGGGCTGCGAGGTGTTCAATCTGGGCACCGGAATCGGCTACAGCGTGCTGGACATGGTTCACGCTTTTGAGAAGGCCAATGGTGTCAAGGTCCCGTACCAGATCGTCGGCCGCCGTCCCGGCGACCTGCCCACCTGCTACGCAGACCCGGCCAAGAGCGAGCGCGTCCTTGGCTGGAAGGCGGAAAAGAATCTGGAAGACATGTGCCGTGACTCCTGGAACTGGCAGTCCAAGAACCCCATGGGGTACGGGGAATAAAGAACAGCAAAAAAACACATCGGCCGTCCATTTGGACGGCCGATGTGCTTTTATAGTTTCAGATTTCCCGTTTCTCATAAAACCGGATGGACAGCAGCCATGAGACGGCGAAGATGACCATTGCCAGAATCGGAAGCAGTGCAATGGGGAGGGAGACACCGGACAAATCCGGCGTGTCCAGAATGGCGGACAGGCCGCAGAAAATGCCAATGACGCCGATGAAGACAATGCGGCCCTTCTGCGCGCCGAATTTGAACAGCGGTGGCATGGTCAGCGCGGAGGACAGCAGGGAGATCATGGCAAGCACTGCCAGCTGGTCAGTCAGGTCGGCCGGATTGAACGCGCCGCTCCGGCAGAGCCGGACGACGGCGGCAACTGCGGACAGCAAGAAAATGGTACCGGCGCAGATCAGGCTCATGATGTACTTTCCGGAGACGTATTGCCGCCGGGTCACCGGGAGGGTGTCGCAGTAGGTGAGCCAGTGCTCCGCATCGTCATAGGCCAGCAGGTTCACCGGCAGGACGCTGCTGAGAATGCAGGGATAGTAGATGAAAAAGGGCGACTGCCCGTCCGAAGAAAAGGCGGAAAAGAGAATAAACGCCAGCAAAAACAGGGGCATCAGCCGGCAGTAACTCCAAAGCAGGTAAAAATCCTTCCGAAGCAAGCCTCTCATATCAGTGTTCCTCCTTTGCCATGAAAATGAACAGCTGCTCAATGTCTACCGGGCTGAACGTGGGATTCCCGGGAACGCCAGACCGCTTCACCAGAAGCTCGCAGCCGAGGGGTGATACCCGCTTGCCGACGATGGCGGAAGCGGGAATGGCCGCCGCGTCCTGACCGGTGCAGTGGAGAACCCCGTATTCCTCCTTCAGCCGGTCTTTTTCTTCGCAGAGGATCAGTTTGCCCTTGTGCAGGAAAGCAATGTAGTCGCAGATCTTTTCCAGGTCGCTGACAATGTGGGAGGAGATCAGAATGGCGTGATTCTCGTCCCGGGTGAATTCGTTGAAAATGTCCATGACCTCGTCCCGGACGACCGGGTCAAGACCGCTGGTGGCCTCGTCCAGAATCAGAAGCCGGGGGTGGTGGGACAGGGCGACGGCAATGCCAAGCTTCATTTTCATGCCCCGGGAAAAATCTTTGAATTTCTTATCCGTGGGAACGGCCAGCCGGGTCAGATAGTCGGAAAAGACCGCTTCGTCCCAGCTGCGATAAATGCCCTGCATGATCTTGCCTACCTGCCGGGCGGTGAGACAGGCGGAGATGCCCACCTCGTCCAGCACCACGCCGATCTCCTCTTTGGAGAGGCACAGGTTCTCCCGGTTGTCCCGGCCCAAAATGGTGACGGTGCCGCCGTCACGGGAAATGGTGTTGAGAATCAGCTTGATGGTGGTGCTTTTTCCCGCACCGTTTTCGCCCACAAGCCCCATAATGCAGCCCCAGGGCAGGGTCAGGTTCAGATGATTCAGGGAAAAACCGGTGTAGTGCTTGGTTAAATCCCGTATTTCCAATGCGTTCATGTTCAATCCTCCATGGCAAATCTGACCATATCCAGAACTTCCTGCTCACTCAGGCCGACGGACTGGGAAAGGCGGACGATCTGGTCAATGTGGTTTTCGATGTTTTTCAGGGTTTCCTCCCGGAGCAGCTCCACGTTTTTGGGAGCCACGAAGCAGCCCTTGGCGGCGATGGTGTAGATGAATCCCTCTTTTTCCAGCTCGTCGTAGGCGCGCTTGGTGGTGATGACGCTGATGCGCAGATCCTTGGCGAGATTCCGGATGGAGGGCAGGGCTTCGTGCTCCTGAAGCTCGCCGCTGATGATCTGGGCTTTGATCTGGGAGTAGATCTGGTCGTAAATGGGAAGGCTACACTTGTTGTCGATCAATACGGTCACTTTGGCACCTCACTTCTGTTACAACTGTATATGTGCAGTATATACAGATATAACAGATTTGTCAAGTAGTTGGGCAAAAAAATATCCCAGCCTTTCAGGCTGGGATATCAGAATAATTACAGAACTTTGGACAGAAAATCCTGCAGACGGGGATTCTGGGGATTGCCGAAAAGCTGGGCAGGGGAGCCCTGTTCCAGAACCTTTCCGTCGTCCATGAACAGCACCCGGTTGCCGACCTCACGGGCAAAGCCCATCTCGTGGGTGACGACCACCATGGTCATGCCGGTCTCTGCCAGCTCCTTCATGACGGCCAGAACCTCGCCGACCATTTCCGGGTCGAGAGCGGAGGTGGGTTCGTCAAAAAGCATGACCTTGGGGTTCATGGCCAATGCACGGACGATGGCAATACGCTGCTTCTGACCGCCGGAGAGCTGGTTGGGATAGGCGTCCGCCTTTTCTTCCAGACTGACCCGGCGCAGCAGCTGGGTGGCCTTGTCGTCCGCTTCCGCCTGCGTCATCAGACCGGTGCGCACGGGGGCGAGGGTGATGTTCTTGCGGATGGTCATGTTGGGGAAGAGGTTGAAGTGCTGGAACACCATGCCCATTTTCCGACGGACCACGTCGATGTCCGTCTTTGGGTCGGTGATGACCTCGCCGTCAAAGGTGATGGTGCCGGAGGTGGGTTCTTCCAGCAGGTTCAGACTGCGCAGGAACGTGGACTTGCCGGAACCGGAGGGGCCGATGATGACCATTTTGTCCCCGGGGTAAATGTGTTCGGAAATGTCCTTGAGCACCAGATGGTCGCCGAAGGATTTGCTCAGATGCTTAACGTCTATCACTTTGACGCAGCCTCCTTTCCAGTAAACTTTGCAGCCAGCTGAATACCATGACCAGCAGCAGATAGATACAGGCGATGCCGATGAGGGGGAACATCTGCTCGTAGGTTCGGCCGTAGATGGCCTGAGCGGCGTAGACCATTTCCTTGCCGCCGATGACGGTGATGAGGGAGGTGTCCTTCAGCAGCATGATGAACTCGTTGCCGAGGGCGGGGAGAATGGCCTTGAATGCCTGCGGAATGACGATCAGACGCATGGTGTCGATGTAGCCGAGGCCAAGGCTCCGCCCGGCTTCGGACTGACCGGGGTCAAGGGACATGAGACCGCCCCGGATGATCTCGGAGACGTAAGCGCCGGAGTTGATGCCCAGCGTCAGCGCGCCCACCATGGTGTAGTTCCGGGAGAAGGAGAAGATAACGAAGCCCATGATCAGCAGCTGCACCATCATGGGCGTGCCGCGGATGACGGTGACGTATACCTTGCAGATGCCGTTGAACAGGCCGAGAATGGGGTTCTTGTGCCCTGTCCGCTGCTGGTCGTGGGCGGTCCGGATCACGGCCACCACAATGCCGAGGAGAATGCCCAGTGTCAGCGCCATGGCCGTGACCAGCAGGGTGGTGCCGACGCCGTTCAGGTACTGCTTCCAGCGGCTTCCTTCGATAAATGCCTGATAGAATTTGACGTAGAATTCCTGCCAGAAGGATGCGGTGCCGTCCCGCATCAGGGGTTTCCAAAGTTCGTAAAGTTCCACAGCTTCACCTTCTCATTTAATATTGCGCGGTATCGTGTTATACGCAGAAAATCGGCCTTCCCAGCGCGAAGGTCGGTTTTCCGGGTACAACCGTGCCAAGGGCGGCTTGAGCCGCCCCTGGCTGAGCGATTGGATTATTCAGCGGAGATGTACTTGTCAACGATGGACTGGACGGTGCCGTCAGCGGTCAGCTCGGCCAGCGCTTGGTTGATGGCGTCGAGCAATGCGGTGTTGTCCTTGTTCACGCCGATGGCGTAGCTCTCGGTGACGTACTCGGTGTCCAGAATGGTCAGGCCGGCGTTGGCGGCAACAAAAGCCTCAGCAGGAGCGGAGTCGATGACCACGCAGTCAACCTGACCGTTGATCAGAGCCTGCACGGCGGAGGCGCCGTTGTCATAGGCGGTGACGTGATCGTCGCCGTAATCATCGGAGGTGTAAATGTAACCGGTGGTACCACGCTGGGTGCCGATCATCTTCTCGCCCAGATTGTCCAGAGTCACATCGGAGCCTTCCTTGACGATGACCACCTGCACGCCGGTGGCGTAGCTGTCGGAGAAGTTCATGACCAGCTGCCGGTCCTCGGTGACGGTGACACCGGCCATGACGATGTCGGACTTGTTCTGCTGAACGGCCAGCAGAGCAGCGTCGAAGTCCATATCGTCCACGACCAGCTCCAGACCCAGCTTCTCGGCGATCGCGCCGGCGACCTCAACATCGATGCCCTCGTAGCTGCCGTCATCGGCGACCATCTCATAGGGAGGGAAGGCGGCGTTGGTGGACATGATCAGCTTGCCGGACTCGACGGTCTTCAGTTCGGCAGCGGCGGTCTCGGCAGCTGTGGTCGCAGCGGCCGTGGTCTCAGCGGCGGTGGCGGCGGGAGCCTCGGTGGTGGTCTTGGTGGTGTTACTGCTGCCGCAGCCGGCGAACATGGACATGACCATCAGAACGGTCAGCGCAAGTGCAAATACCTTTTTCATTATTTTACTCTCCTTTTCATTTTTGACCTCCCGTAGCTGGGAGGTGATTGATGAGTGCATTATAGCGCGTATTTTATTCATCGTCAATAGGATGAATATACAACAATAAAGAGAAAATAAGGCCGTATGTAATATAAATACTACAAAGACCCGCAAGTTTAACATGCATATGTGAATATTCAGGGAATTCATCCTAAATTATTCCAGCAACTGAGTGCATATTATTCATCGTAGATGAATATACAGCCATGCAAAGCCGCTGGTTGACGGAGAGGACAGCATCTGGTATAATTTTATGGAGAACATAATCGGGAGGACGCCCTATGAAAACCACCGTGAAGGAACTGGACTACGAAAAAGTCATGGCGCTGCCCCAGTATCCCCATCTGCACCCCATCCGGCCCGGCATTTTCTGGCGCACCCTCGTGCGGGGGCTGTCCATTCTGGGACTGGCCGGAACCCACTTCCATTACACCAGCGAGGGAATGGAGAAGGTCGGTAAGAACGAGCCGTGCCTGATTCTCATGAACCATTCCTGCTTTCTGGATTTGCAGATCGCAAGCGCCATTCTGTACCCCAGGCCCTACAATATTATCTGTACATCCGACGGCTTTGTGGGCATGGGCGGCCTGATGGTATGGGCGATGCGCACCATCGGCTGCGTACCCACCCGGAAATTCGTCACCGACCTGACGCTGGTGCAGGATATGGTCTACTGCCTGAAGGAGCTGAAAAGCAGCGTTCTCATGTACCCGGAAGCCAGCTATTCCTTCGATGGCACCTGCACGGCGCTGCCCCGGAAAATGGGCGTGCTGCTGAAAAAGCTGGACGTGCCTGTGGTGATGATCGAGACTTTCGGCGCCTTCAGCCGCAACCCGTTGTACAATGAATTGCAGGTGCGCAAGAGCGTTCCCGTTTCGGCGAAGGTGCGCCTGCTGTACAGCCGGGAGGATCTGAAGGAGAAATCCGTCAAGGAGCTGTCCGACGGGCTGGACAAAGCCTTCTCTTTCGACCAGTTCCGCTGGCAGAGGGAAAACGGCATTCAGATCACCGACGGTTTCCGGGCGGACGGTCTGGAGCGTATTCTGTATAAATGTCCCCATTGCGGCACGGAGGGGGAGCTGACGGGCAAAGGCACCGGCCTGACCTGCCGCCATTGCGGCAAGCACTGGGAATTGACCCCCATCGGCGACCTTGCGGCGTCGGAAGGGGAGACGGAGTTTTCCCACGTCCCTGACTGGTATCGCTGGGAGCGGGAGCAGGTACGCCGGGAGCTTGAGGACGGGACATACAAGCTGGACATCGACGTGGACATTGCCATGATGGTGGATTTCAAGGCCATTTATAAGGTAGGGCAGGGGCATCTGACCCACGACCGGGAGGGCTTCACCCTCACCGGCTGCGGCGGGAAGCTCCGCTACACCCAGAAGCCCATGGCCTCCTACGGCCTGTACGCCGATTACTATTGGTACGAAATCGCGGACACCATCTGCATCGGCGACAACCGGTGCCTCTACTACTGCTTCCCCAAGGCTGGTTACCCGGTGGCGAAGACCCGTCTGGCGGCGGAGGAGCTGTACAAGCTCTGCAAGACCCGGGCGCTGGCAAAATAACAAGGGAGAACGACCGGCGGCGCCCCAGAATAGACATGAAAAATCCCCGACTTTGGTTGACCAGACCAAGTCGGGGATTTTCAGAGAAAAAGAGAGGTAAGAAAATGAAAAAGAAAATTATCATTGAGTACGCTTTCATTATATCCGGGGGCTATTAAAAAAATAAGTGCGCAAATATTAAATAAGTATTAAGCACGTAAAATTGAGACGGTGAAATTTGTGCAGAATGCCAAATGTGAATTTTTTGTAGCATTGCTGTCACGACCCTTGACATTTTTTCAAATTGGGGTATAGTAAAGACAAATGAATTAGCACTCTTGCAACGAGAGTGCTAAAGCGAAAGGAAGGTAAAGTAGATGAACTTCAATAACTATACCCAAAAATCGATTGAGGCTGTCCAGAGCGCGCAGCAGCTGGCGGTTCAGAATTCTCATCAGCAGATGGAGCAGGTGCATCTGCTTCTGGCATTGCTGCGGCAGGAGGGCGGTCTGACCCCTCAGCTGCTGAAAAAGATGGACGTTACGGTGGAAAGTCTGGAAGCGGCGGCGGAGGCCGAGCTGCGAAAGATCCCCGGCGTGAGGACAAGTCAGGCCATGGACAGCTTTTATGTCAGCGCCGACGTGCAGGCCGCGTTCAATGCGGCGGAGCAGCAGGCGCAGACCATGAAGGACGAGTATGTGTCTGTGGAGCATCTGTTCCTTGGACTTCTGGAAACTGCCCGGGGCGGCGTGAAGGAGCTGTTCAAGACCTATCAGATTACAAAGGAGCGTGTTCTGAAGGCTTTGCAGGAAGTCCGGGGCAATCAGCGTGTCACCACCGACAACCCGGAGGGAACCTACGACGCGCTGGAAAAGTACGGCACTGACCTGGTCAAGCGGGCAAGAGAGCAGAAGATGGATCCGGTGATCGGCCGTGACGAGGAAATCCGGAACGTCATCCGCATTCTGTCCCGGAAGACGAAGAACAACCCTGTGCTCATCGGCGAACCCGGCGTGGGTAAGACCGCCATTGTGGAGGGGCTGGCACAGCGGATCGTCAAGAAGGAGGTTCCCACCTCTTTGCAGGATAAGACCGTGTTCTCCTTGGATATGGGCGCGCTGGTGGCAGGCGCCAAGTACCGGGGCGAATTTGAGGAACGGCTGAAGGCCGTGCTGAACGAGGTGAAGAAGTCCGAGGGCAGGATTATCCTGTTCATCGATGAGCTGCACACCATTGTGGGCGCAGGAAAAACCGAGGGCAGCATGGATGCCGGAAACCTTTTGAAGCCTATGCTGGCGCGCGGCGAGCTGCACTGCATCGGCGCCACGACCCTGGACGAGTATCGGCAGTATATTGAGAAGGATCCGGCTCTGGAGCGCCGTTTCCAGCCCGTTATGGTCAACGAGCCTACGGTGGAGGACACCATTGCCATTCTGCGTGGCCTGAAGGATCGCTATGAGAACTTCCACGGCGTGAAGATCACGGACCCCGCCATCATTGCCGCCGCCACCCTTTCCCATCGGTACATCACCGACCGGTTCCTGCCGGACAAGGCCATCGACCTGATCGATGAGGCCTGCGCCCAGCTGCGAACCGAGCAGGACTCCATGCCGACGGAGCTGGACAGCATGAACCGCCGTATCATCCAGCTGCAGATCGAGGAAGAGTCTCTGAAGAACGAAGAGGACGCGCTTTCCAAGGGGCGGCTGGTTCAGATCCGCAAGGAGCTGGCGGAAGAGCAGGAGAGCTTCAACGCCAAGAAGGCTCAGTGGGAGAACGAAAAGAACTCCTTGAAAAAGGTTCAGCAGCTGCGTAAGGACATCGAGGATCTGCATCGTCAGATCGAGGCTGCCGAGCAGAGCTACGACCTGGGCAAAGCGGCTGAGCTGAAGTACGGCCGTCTGCCGCAGCTGCAGAAGCAGGTGGAGGAGCAGGAGCGCCGAAATCAGCAGGAGGGAGACGGCGCTCTGGTTCACGAGAAGGTCACCGACGAGGAAATCGCCAAGATCGTGGAGCGCTGGACGGGCATTCCCGTTTCCCGGCTGGTGCAGGGAGAGCGGGAGAAGCTGCTGACTCTGGACGAGACCCTGCATAAGCGGGTAGTCGGTCAGGACGAAGCGGTTCAGGCGGTCACGGAAGCCATCCAGCGCAGCCGCGCGGGCATTCAGGACCCCAACCGCCCCATCGGCTCGTTCCTGTTCCTCGGCCCCACGGGCGTGGGCAAGACCGAGCTTGCCAAGGCGCTGGCGCAGGCGCTGTTTGACGACGAGAACAACATGGTGCGTATCGACATGTCCGAATACATGGAGAAATACTCCGTGTCCCGTCTCATTGGCGCGCCTCCCGGATACGTGGGCTATGAAGAAGGCGGCCAGCTGACCGAAGCGGTACGCCGCAAGCCCTACTCCGTCGTCCTGTTCGACGAGGTGGAGAAGGCGCATCCCGACGTGTTCAACGTCCTGCTGCAAGTGCTGGACGATGGCCGGATCACCGATTCTCAGGGCAGAACCGTGGACTTCAAGAACACCATTCTGATCCTGACCTCCAACCTTGGCTCTGAGTATATCCTGAACGGCATCAACGCAGACGGCACCATTGAGGAAAGCGCAAAGGAACAGGTTCGCGCGCTGCTGCGCCGCACCTTCCGGCCGGAATTCCTCAACCGTCTGGACGAGATCGTGTTCTACAAGCCCCTGACCAAGGAGAATGTGACCAAGATCATCGACCTGCAGATCGCCAAGCTCAACGACCGTCTGGCTGACCAGCAGATCCGCTGCGAGCTGACGCCTGCGGCCAAGGCCGCCATTGTGGACGCGGCCTATGACCCGCAGTACGGCGCCCGTCCCCTGCGCCGCTATGTGCAGCATACGGTGGAGACTATGCTCAGCAAGCGTCTGCTTCGGGGCGACGTTACCCCGGGTCAGACCGTCACCGTGGACGCCGAAAACGGCGAACTGGTGATGAAATAATTCCCCAGAAACAAATGCCCTGTCCGCTTTTCAGCGGACAGGGCATTTTGCGTTTATTCCAGTTCCGTGCGGAGGGTGAGGGCTTCCGGCAGGTGGAAAATTTCCTTTTTCAGGAACAGGGGATAGAAATATTCCCGTTCCAGCCGGTCAAAGGGCAACCATTCAAATTTGTGGGTGTGGTGCCGTTCCAACAGGGTAAACTTTTCGCCTTTGGACAGCAAATCCGTGTGGGAAATGTCCATCAGGAAGTACAGGCACAGCTCGTGGTAGTGCAGGCCGTCCACATCCTCCGTGAAAAATGCCTGATTCAGCCACAGGGGACGGATGATTTCCGGGGTGATCTCCAGTTCCTCCTGAACCTCCCGCACCACGGCGGCTTCCGCCGTTTCCCCCATCTGCACCCTCCCGCCGGGGAGGTAATAGTAGGGGGAGCGCTCGTCGTGCATGGCAAGAAGTTTGCCCTCCGAAAGGATGACGGCGCAGACACGGTAATTGAACTTTTCCTTGCCGGAGACAAAAGAAAGGTCTATGCCGCTCATACGTACTGCTGGGTGTTCACATCCACCACGCCCCGGGTTGTCAGACGCAGGGTGGGGATGACGGGCAGACTCATGAAGGACAGCGTCATGAACGGGTCGATGTCCGTGCCGACGCCCAGAGCGTGGGCAGCCTTCTTGGCGTCTTCCAGAAGGGTGTTGACCTCCCGCAGGGGCTTGCCGCTGATGATGCCGGCAATTTCCAGAGGAAGCTCGGCCAGCACCTGCCCGTTCTCCACGACCACGATGCCGCCTCGGTTCCGGGCAATGCGGTTGACGGCGAAGGCCATGTCCTCGTCATTTGTGCCGACGCAGATGATGTTGTGGCTGTCATGGGCGACGGAGGTGGCCACCGCGCCGGATTTCAGACCGTAGCCCTTGAGGTAGCCGATGCCGATGTGGCGGGTATTTTTATGCCGCTCTACAACGGCCATTTTCAGAATGTCCTTGGATACGTCCACACCGGCGGCGTAGCCTGCGTCCTCGGTGATGATCTGCCCCGGCACCATGCCGATGACGCCCCGCAGACGGGTGTTGGCGAAGTCCGCGGGAGAAAGCACGGGAAGATGGAAGGTGTCGTGGGCGCGCTTGTTCAGGTGTTCCGGGATCTCGGGCAGGGGGAAGTCCTCCACAATGCCGTCGTGGTAGACCCGCTTGCCCCGCTTGTACACCGTCACCACGTGGAAGTCCTTCAAATCCTCCACGATGGCGAAGTCCGCAAGATATCCGGGGGCGATGGCGCCCCGGTTATTCAGCAGGAAGTACCGGGCGGCGTGGAGACAGGCCACCTGCACGGTCATGATGGGGTCGGCACCCATGGCGACAGCTTCCCGGCAGATGTAATCGATGTGACCCTTTTCCAGCAGATCGCTGGGGTGCTTGTCGTCGGTGCAGAACATGCAGCGGCTGAAATATTTCTGGGACTTGATCAGGGGCATCAGAGCCTCCAGATTCCGGGCGGCGGTGCCCTCCCGGATCATGATGAACTGACCCAGCTTCAGCTTCTTCATGGCGTCGTCAATGTCCGCGCACTCGTGGTCGGAGTAGACACCGGCGGCAATGTAGGCGTTCAGGTCGGTGCCGGAAAGACCGGGGGCGTGGCCGTCGATCTTCTTGTGGTGCGCCTGAGACGCAATGATCTTGGCAACGGTGGGGGAGTCGGCGGAGATCACGCCGGGGAAATTCATCATTTCCGCAAGACCCAGCACCCGGGGGTGGTCGAAAAAGCTGTCGATATCCCGGTAGTCCAGATTCGCGCCGCTTTCGTCCAGCGCCGACGCCGGGACGCAGGAGGGAATCATAAACTGGGTGTCCACCGGCAGCCCTTCCGTGGCGCAGAGCATATAGTCGATGCCGTCGGTGCCCATGACGTTGGTGATCTCGTGGGGGTCGGTGATGACGGTGGTGGTGCCGTGGGGGATGACTGCCCGGGCAAACTCCGCGGGGGAAACCAGACTGGATTCCAGATGGATGTGGGCGTCGATGAAGCCGGGGCAGACGATCTTGCCGGTCATGTCCACTTCGTCCCGGCCTTCGTAGCTGCCGAGACCCACGATCAGACCCTCCGCTACGGCAATGTCGCCGGTGTCCAGCTCCCCGGAAAACACGTTGACATAGGTGGCGTTTTTCAGAACCAGATCGGCTTTCTCCCGCCCGGCGGCGACATCAATGATGTGCAGCTTTTTTAGAAGCTTGCGGTTGATCTTTCCCGACCAGCTTTCTGTATAACTCATAAACTCTGCCCCTTTCAAAATTTTTTGACCAGTATAACACAGACGGGAGAAAATGTAAATTGCCTATTTTGCGGCGGCTGGGATGAATTGAGACTTGCAAAAGAATGTAAAGTTGCTATAATAGAGAAAACGTATGATGGCGGGGTGTGCCTGCCGGAAAGGAGCGCAAATATGTCTCTGCGGGGAAAGCTGGTGGTCTTCTGGATGAAGCACCGACCCAGGCACATTGCTACCACGCAGATGGTTGCACTGATGTTTGCCGCAATCATTCTCCTGGGGGCGCTGCTGCTGACTCTGCCCGCCGCGTCCCGGGGCGGGGTGTCCTGCGGGCTGCGCCCGGCGCTGTTTACGGCCACCTCCGCCACCTGCGTGACGGGACTGGTGCTGTACGATACCTGGAGCCAGTGGAGCGGCTTTGGCCAGATTGTGATTCTGTGTCTGATTCAAATTGGCGGATTGGGCTTCATGTCCGTGGCGACACTGCTGATTTTTCTGCTGCGCAGGAAGATCGGCCTCCAGCAGCGGCTGATGATCGCCCAGTCCCTGAGCGTGAACGATATCAAGGGCGTGGTGCGGCTGCAAAAGCTGGTGCTTACCGGAAGCTTTTCCGTGGAGGCAGTGGGGGCGATCATTCTGACCCTTCGGTTCTGGCCGGAGTATGGGTTTACAAGAGCGCTGCGCTGGGGCATTTTTCACTCTGTTTCCGCGTTCTGCAATGCGGGCTTTGACATTTTCGGCGCCATTGCCCCGGGGCAGAGCCTGATAGAATTTAACGCAGACCCCGTTGTGCTTCTGACGCTGTCGGCGCTGATCATCATCGGCGGCCTGGGCTTTCTGGTGTGGGAGAACATTGCCCGGAAGCGCTCCTTGCGCAAGTTCAGCGTGTACACCAAGCTGGTACTGCTGATCACGGCGGCGCTGCTTGCCGTCGGCTGGGCGGGAACCTGTCTGCTGGAATGGAACAACCCGGAGACGCTGGGCGGCATGACTGTGGGCGAAAAGCTGCTCAACGGCTTTTTCCAGTCCGCGACACTGCGCACCGCGGGGTTTGCGGCGATTGATCAGGCAAAGCTTACGGAAAGCGGCAAGGCCTTTTCCAGCGTGCTGATGTTCATCGGCGGCTCCTCCGGCTCCACCGCCGGCGGCATCAAGACCGTGACGTTTCTGGTGCTGGTGCTGACCATCTGGGCGAGAGCCAGAGGGAAAAGCACGGTCTGCGCCTTCAAGCGGACGATCCCCGACGAGCAGACCCAGAACGCCATGATCATTGCCTTTATCGTGCTGGCACTGGCCGTTTTCGGCGGCATTTTCATCAGTGCCACGTCGCCCATGGACTTTACGGACGCCGTGTATGAGGCGGTTTCGGCGTTGGCGACCGTGGGATTAAGCGCGGGCGGTACGGCTTCCTTAAGTATCCCGGCGCAGATTCTGATCATTATTTATATGTATTTCGGACGGGTCGGCGTACTGACCATCAGCCTGGGCTTCCTGGCGGGAAACCGGGCGGAGGAGCGGTTCCGCTATGCGGAAACCAATTTGCTGATCGGATAAGGAGAGAATTATGAAGTCTTACATTGTCATCGGTCTCGGTCGTTTCGGCGGCTCTCTGGCGCGGCAGCTGTGCACGCTGGGGGCGGAGGTGCTGGCCATGGACGTGCACAACGACCTTGTGCAGCAGCTTGCCAACGACGTCACCCACGCGGTGGTGGGCGACGCCCGGGACAAGGAAGTCCTGCGGGCGCTGGGCGTGCGGAATTTTGACTGCGCGGTCATTGCCATCGGCGACGATCTTGCGGCCTCCGTGCTGATCACCATGAACTTAAAGGAGCTGGGCGCACCCTACATCGTCTGCAAAGCCCACGACGAGACCCACCGGCTGGTTCTGGAAAAGCTGGGTGCCGACCGGGTGGTCATTCCGGAGCAGGAGCACGCCCAGCGGCTGGCAAGAAGCATGTATTCCCACAATGTGCTGGATTATATCGAGCTTTCCGAGGACTACGGAATTCTGGAAGTTCCCGCCCCCAAGAGCTGGATCGGCAAGTGCATCAATGAGCTGAACGTCCGGGCGAAGCTGGGCGTGAACATCATCGCCGTGGAAAACGGGGACAAGACCAACGTTTCCCCCGCCGCGGATTACCGGATTCAGGAGGGGGACGTGATGGTGGTTCTGGGGGACAATTACGCCCTCAGCAGGGTGCAGAAGCTGTGACGGAGCAGAGAATCACCTCCCGGAAAAATCCCCTTCTGCAACAGGTGAAAAAGCTGCTTTCCTCCCGGAAAGCCAGGGAGGAAGCGGGGCTGTTCGCTGCCGACGGGGTCAAGCTTCTGGCGGAGGCCGTCCGCTGGTATCCGGGACTGGACACGGTGATCTTATCCGACGGCGTTCATGCGGACGTGCCGGAATCGGTGCGGCTTTTCCGTGTGCCGGAGGACGTGATGGCATCCATCTCCCCCATGGAAAGTCCTCAGGGGGCGCTGTTTCTGTGCCGCCTGCCGGAAAAGAAGACATATGCGCCGACACCCGGCTGCCTGCTGCTGGACGGCATTCAGGATCCGGGAAACCTTGGAACCATTCTGCGCACGGCGGATGCGCTGGACATTCCTGTGACGCTGCTGGAAGGCTGCGCCGACCCCTACAGCCCCAAGACGGTACGCGCGAGCATGGGCGCGGTGTTCCGCACCCAGCCGGTGAAAGCGGACTGGGCGGAGGTAAAGGCCGCCTGCGGGGTTGCCGGAATTCCTGTGGCCGTGACGGCACTGAGTCAGCGGGCGAAGGATTTGCGGAATGCTGACCTTCGCGGTATGGCGGTGGTCATTGGCAGCGAAGGGCAGGGCGTGCGCCGGGAAATTCTGGAAAGCGCCGACGGGGAGCTTATCATCCCCATGAATAAGCGCTGTGAGTCCCTGAACGCGGCGGTGGCGGCGGCCATCGTCATGTGGCAGATGAAACAGTAGATATAGTGTATAGAGAGAAACAGGTGAGAAAATGCTGGTACACTGGATATGGTTCGCCCATCGCCCCGGGCTGAACGACCGGGACAAAATGGCGCTGTTGCAGCATTTTCGGGATCCTGAGGACATTTACTTCGCCGACGACGGGGCGTTTGACGCCATCGGTCTCAGCGAGGACGCAAAGACTGCCCTTCGGGAGAAAAATCTGACCTCCGCGGAGGAAATTCTGGAAGCCTGTGACCGGGAAAAGCTCCACATCCTGACCTGTCAGGATGCGGCTTATCCCGCACGGCTCAAAAACATTGCCGACCCGCCCGTTGTGCTGTATTATAAGGGGCGGCTGCCGGATTTTGACGGAAGCCCGGTGATCGGCGTGGTCGGCACCCGGAAGGCGTCGGCCTACGGCCTGACCACCGCCAAACGCATGGGCTATCAGATTGCCCGCTGCGGCGGCATTGTGGTATCCGGAATGGCCTACGGCATCGACGGCATGGCGATGTCCGGAGCGCTGACCGCAGGCGCGCCTGCGGTGGGTGTGCTGGGGTGCGGCGCGGATATCGTCTATCCCGTTTCCAACCGGGCGCTGTTCCGGGACACGGAGGAATACGGCTGCATTCTCAGCGAGTTCGCGCCGGGGACGCCGCCGGCAAAATGGACGTTTCCCAAGCGGAACCGGATTATCAGCGGCCTGAGCTGCGGGGTGCTGGTTGTGGAAGCGCCGGAGAAAAGCGGCGCGCTGATCACCGCCCGCTTAGCCGCCGAGCAGGGTCGGGACGTGTTCGCGGTGCCGGGAAACATCGACCAGCCGTCCTTTGTGGGGAGCAACCGGCTTCTGCGGGACGGGGCGATCATGGTTTCCTCCGGCTGGGACGTTCTGAGCGAATATGAAGCCCTCTTTCCGGATAAGATTCGGAAGGAAGATGCGCCCGCCCACCAGACGGCCTATCCGGATGAGGTGCGCAAGGCCGCAGAAGCGGAAAAACCGCTGCTGAAAGTGGCGCAGAAACTGCGTCTTCCCCGGAAAAATGAGAATCTTAAAAAAGATTTAGCCCCTCAGGGCATTGACAAGACGCCTTGCGCGCCTTATAGTGACGTAGGCTCGGTCAGGCCGAAGCTGTCGCCGGAGGAGCAGACCATTGTGGACGCCTTAAGCGGCGGGCAGCGGCTGGTGGACGATGTGATCGCCGAAACCGGCCTGTCCACCGGAAAGCTGCTTTCCAGCCTGACCATGCTGGAACTGAAGGGCATAATCAGGCGCCTGCCGGGCAAGCGCATTGTTTTGAGCGGGAAATAGAGAGACGTAACCGCTGAATCTGAAGTAACGAAACGGAGAATTTTCATTCATGGGCAAACCTGAAAATCTGGTGATTGTGGAGTCCCCCTCCAAGGCAAAGACCATTGGCAAATATTTAGGAGACGACTATGTCGTCAAGGCCAGCATGGGGCATCTCCGGGATCTGCCGAAAAGCACGATGGGCGTGGATCTGGAGCATGATTTTACCCCCCATTATATCCCTGTCCGGGGCAAGGAATCCCTGATCAAGGAACTGAAAACCGATGCGGAAAAGGCGAAAACCGTGTACCTTGCAACCGACCCTGACCGGGAGGGCGAGGCCATTTCGTGGCATTTGAAAGAGCTGCTGAACCTCCCCGACGGGAAGGCGCAGCGTGTGACCTTTAATGAGATCACCCAGAAGGTGGTCAAGGAGTCCATCCGCCACCCCCGGGATATCGACTATGATCTGGTTGACGCCCAGCAGGCGCGGCGTATTCTGGACAGGATCGTGGGCTATGAGCTTTCCCCGCTGCTGTGGAAGAAGATACGGCGGGGTCTGTCCGCAGGCCGCGTTCAGTCCGTCGCCACCCGGCTGGTGGTTGACCGGGAAAACGAAATTCGCGCGTTCCAGCCCAAGGAATACTGGACGCTGGACGTGACATTGAACCGTATGGGCAAGCCCGGCGCCTTTGTCGCCCACTACTGGGGCGAGGAAAAGAAGCGGGAGCTGGAGAATGAGGCTGATACCCTTGCCGTGATCGGCGACATCGACGGGAAGGAATTCGACGTTACCAACGTCAAAAAAGCGGAGAAGAAGCGTTATTCCGCGCCGCCCTTCACCACCTCCACCCTGCAGCAGGAGGCATCCCGGAAGCTGGGCTTCACGCCGAAAAAAACCATGATGGTCGCCCAGCAGCTGTACGAAGGCGTGGACGTGGCAGGGGAAGGTACCACCGGTTTAATTACCTACATGCGTACCGACTCTCTGCGGCTTTCCGACGAGGCCATGGACGCTGCCGCCGGGTTTATCCGCAGCCGCTACGGAAATGAGTATTATTACGGCCAGCACCATGTGTTCAAGACCAAGGCAGGGGCGCAGGACGCCCACGAAGCCATCCGGCCGTCCCATGTGGAACTGGAGCCGGAACGGGTGCGTACCAGTCTGACCCCCGATCAGTATAAGCTCTACAAGCTGATCTGGAGCCGTTTCCTCGCGACGCAGATGGCCTGCGCCGTTTATGACACCGTGTCCATCGACACGATGTGCGCCGGGCATGTGTTCCGCGCCAGCCACCAGAGCCTGCGCTTCGCCGGTTTCATTGCCGTTTACGAAGAAGGACGGGATGATGAGCAGGAGGCCGTCGGATCTCCGCTGCCGGATCTGGCGGTGGGGGAGAAGACGCTCCCCTCCAACATCCAGAAGGAGCAGCATTTCACCCAGCCCCCCGCCCGGTATACCGAGGCGACGCTGGTCAAGGCCATGGAGGAAAAGGGCGTCGGACGTCCTTCCACCTACGCTGCCACCGTGTCCACCATTGAAGACCGGGAGTACGTGGTCAAGCAGGACAAGCGCCTTGCCCCCACGCCCCTGGGCGAGATCGTCACCGGGCTGATGGTGGAGCGCTTCACCGATATCATCGATGTGGAGTTTACCGCCAATATGGAGTCCCGTCTGGACGATGTGGAAGCGGGCAAGCAGAACTGGAAGGACTTGCTGGCGGATTTCTATAAGGATTTCAGCAAGGAGCTGTCCGACGCGGAGACGGCGCTGGAGGGGGTTCATCTGAAGGTGCCGGAGGAGGAGACCGACGAGGTCTGCGAGCTGTGCGGACGGAAAATGGTGGTGAAAACCGGCCGGTTCGGTAAATTTCTGGCCTGCCCGGGCTACCCGGAGTGTAAGAATACCAAGCCTCTGGTGGAGCGGATGCCGGGGCGCTGCCCCAAATGCGGCAGCGGCTTGCTCAAGCGCAAGTCCAAGAAGGGCTACGCCTACTACGCCTGCGAGCGGGGCGCGGAGTGCGGCTTCATGACCTGGGACGTTCCCACCGCTGAGGATTGCCCGGAGTGCGGTCAGACCCTGTTCAAGAAATCCGGCAAGGGGCGCATGAAGCCCTTCTGCATCAACGAGAAATGCTCCCGCTTCCTCCCGGAAGACCAGCGGGGCTACTATAAAAAGAAGACCGCCGAGGACGGGGAGGCTACCCCGGAGGAAAAGTCTGCCGAGAAGAAGACGGCGGCAAAGAAAACGACGGCAAAAGTCCCGGCAAAGAAGACGGCAGCAAAGAAAACTGCGGCGAAAAAGACTGCGGTGAAGAAGACCGCCGCCAAGACCACAACGAAGAAGACGACGAAAACATCCTCTAAGAAGGAGAGCAAGGCATGAAGGTAAAAGTCATCGGCGCGGGGCTGGCCGGAAGCGAAGCGGCATGGCAGCTGGCAAACCGGGGCATCGAAGTGGCGCTTTACGAAATGAAGCCCAAAAAGATGACCCCCGCCCACCACAGCGAGGATTTTGCCGAGCTTGTCTGCTCCAATTCCCTGCGGGGCGACCGGCTGGAAAACGCCGTGGGGCTTCTCAAGGAGGAGCTGCGCCGCTGCGGCAGCCTGATCCTCGCCTGCGCCGATGCTACCCGGGTGGAGGCGGGCGGCTGCCTGGCTGTAGACCGGGGCGGCTTTTCCCGGATGGTTACGGAGAAAATCCGGAATCACCCCAATATCACGGTGATTTCCGAAGAAATCACCGAAGTCCCCGAGGGGCCGGTGATCGTGGCTACAGGGCCGCTGACTTCCGATGCTTTGAGCGAGGCCATCGGGCATTACTTCGGGGAGACCGGGTATCCGCACTTTTTTGACGCAGCGGCGCCGCTGGTTTCGGCGGAGTCCATCGACATGAATCTCGCGTGGTGGCAGTCCCGGTATGACCGGGGAACGCCCGATTACATCAACTGCGCCATGAACAAAGAGCAGTACGAAGCCTTCGTCCGGGAGTTGGTAAACGCCGAGGAAGCCCCGGTGCATGGCTTTGAGGACAAGAACGTCTTTGAGGGCTGTATGCCCGTGGAGGTCATGGCGCGGCGAGGCGTGGATACCCTGCGCTACGGCCCCATGAAGCCCGTGGGGCTGAGAAATCCCGCCACCGGCCATGAGCCTTACGCCGTGGTGCAGCTGCGGCAGGACAACGCGGCAAAAAGCGTGTACAATCTGGTGGGCTTCCAGACCCACCTGAAATTCGGCGAGCAGAAGCGGGTGTTCTCCATGATACCCGGTCTGGAAAACGCGGAATTTGTCCGCTACGGTGTGATGCACCAGAATACCTTCCTGCAAAGCCCCAAGCTGCTGGATAAGTATTACGCAGACCGCCGAAACCCGCTGGTGGCTTTTGCCGGGCAGATGACCGGCGTGGAGGGGTACGTGGAATCCACGGCCTCCGGGTATCTGGCGGCGGTGGCCATGGCGGCCAAGGTGCAGGGACGGGAAGTTCCCAATTTTCCCAAGGAGACCGCCATCGGCGCGCTGGGGCAGTACGTCAGCGACGAAAGCATTGAAAATTTCCAGCCCATGAATATCAATTTCAGCATCATCGCACCGCTGGAAAAGCGCATCCGTAAGAAGGCAGAAAAAAATCTCGCCATTGCCGCGCGGTCGCTGGACGTGATCGATAGGCTGGTGGCGAAGGGTATCTGAAAGAAAGAGGTGGAACGGTTGAAGATCATTCTTGACGCGATGGGCGGCGACAATGCCCCCGAGGCTCCCGTTTTAGGCGCTGTGGAAGCGGCAAAGACCTACGGTATCGAGATCGTGCTGGTAGGCCGGGGAGAGGATATCCTTGCGGTCCTCAAGAAGCACGGCATTGACAACCTGCCGGAAGGCATGGAGATCTCCAATGCCGACGATGTGGTGGACATGCATGACGATCCCGCATCCATCATCCACAAGCGGAAGAATTCTTCCATGGTGATCGGCCTGAAGATGCTGGCGGACGGGCTGGGCGACGCGTTCGTGTCCGCCGGTTCCACCGGCGCACTGCTCACCGGCGCGACGCTGCTGGTCAAGCGGGTCAAGGGAATCCGCCGTGCGGCCATGGGCCCCGCCATGCCCAACAAGGCAGGGGGAAAGACCGTGATCGTGGACTGCGGTGCGAATGCCGAGTGTACGCCGGAATTCCTGCTGCAATTCGGTCTGGTCGGCTCCGTTTACGCGAAGAAGCAGCTGGGCATCGAGAATCCCAAAGTCGGTCTTCTGAACATCGGCACCGAGGACAGCAAGGGCACCGCCCTGCAGAAGGAAGCCTATGCGCTGCTGAAAAACGCGGGGGAGAAGGGGCTTGTCAACTTTGTCGGCAATGTGGAAGCCCGGGACGTGCCTTTGGGCGCGGTGGACGTTGTGGTCTGCGACGGCTTCAACGGCAACGTGCTTCTCAAAACCATCGAGGGTACTGCCATGTTCATGGGCAGCCTGATGAAGAGAATGTTCAAGAAAAATCTGCTCAGCAAGCTGGGCTATCTTCTGTGCGCCTCCGGGGTCAAAGACCTGATGAAGATGCTGGACTACCGGGAGATCGGCGGTACGCCGTTCCTTGGCATCCGCAAGCCGGTCATCAAGGCCCACGGCGCTTCCGACGTGCTGGCGTTCCGCAACGCGGTAAAGCAGGCAGCGGACGTGGCCGCGTCGGACATCACCGGGGAGCTGGAAGAAAATTTACAGCGGCTGGCTGCTGAAAAAGAGAAGGTGACGGAGCATGATTAAGGACTTGGAGGCCGTCATCGGCTACCGGTTCCGGAATATTTCCCTTTTGCAGAATGCGCTGACCCATTCCTCCTACGCAAACGAGCGCTGGCACAACAGCCTGCTCAGCAACGAGCGGCTGGAATTTCTGGGGGACAGCGTGCTGGGAATGCTGGTGGCGGAGTATCTCTACCACAATTTCCCCAACCGCCCGGAGGGCGAGCTGACCCGGATGCGGGCGGACATGGTCTGCGAGACGACCTTGGCGGGTGCTGCCAACCGCATCGGCCTTGGGAACCATCTGCTCCTTGGCCACGGTGAGGAGCAGGGCGGCGGACGGAGCCGGGACTCCATTCTGGCGGACGCCATGGAGTCGGTGATCGCCGCGTGCTTTCTGGACGGCGGACTGGACGCGGCGTTACAGGTGGTCAGGACGTTCATTCTGGTGGAGGTGCCGGTGACCAAGTTGCACAACGCGGACTACAAGACCGAGCTGCAGGAGCTGGTGCAGCAGAAGAAAAATCAGGTGCTGGCCTACGAGCTGGTGGGGCAGTCCGGCCCCGACCACGACAAACAGTTTTCCGTGGAGGTCTCCCTCAACGGCGCGATCATAGGCAAGGGCATCGGCAGCAGCAAGAAAAAGGCAGAGCAGGACGCCGCCCGCTGCGCCATCGAGAACCTTTTCCCGGACAAAGCGTAAAACGTCGAAACGACGCGGTCTTTCATGGGCGGTCGTAAAACAGTGAATGGAGCGTATCGGTGCAGATACGCTCCATTTCTTGTGCAAACATGCTATTAACGAGGTACGGCCCCTTGGCTCTCCCTCTGGGAGAGCTGTCACCGCAGGTGACTGAGAGGGTCTTGCAGACTTGCTTACCCTCTCCATCTTCGCTTCGCTCATACGATTTCTCGATAAAATGGTTAACACCATTTTATCCTGCGAATCCTTCGCAGGCCGCCGGTGGCGGCGAGAAATGTATGGACTTACGTTTTTTTGCGGCTACGCCGCGGGCTGCTGAAACAGCAGCCGAATAAAACGGTTTTTAACCGTTTTATTGAAAACTAGTATCAGCCACCTCTCCCAAAGGGAGAGGCAAGAGATGCAGTTCATGATCCCACTGCGCCTGATAATTGTTTGATGCGCCCTGCCTATTATGGTTGCGCCATTTTTCTATGCATGCAAAAATGGTCCTCTGGAGATGTTGTAACGGCAAAACTTTCCCTTGCTGTATTCGACATATTGTGTTATAATAAAATGAACTATGCAGACAAAACAAAGTACCCACGGACAACTGCCCGCGGTGAAATACAGGATGTGAACAAAATGGGTTCCCGAAAGCCGATGAAACTGAATCTGGGCATGGCGCCGAAGGTCATTTTTATTATGATGCTGGACGTGCTTGCTACTGTCGTCTCCTTCTTTCTGGGGCTGTGGTTCCGGTATGATTTTTCCTTTGCCGAAATTCGCCCCGTCCATATGGAGGGCTTCCTGTCCGCCATCGGCCTATGGTGCGTGATCACGCTTCTGGTATTCTGGATTTTCCGGCTGTACAACTCCATCTGGGCCTTTGTCAGTACGCCGGAGGTGTTCCGCATTACTGGTGCATATGTGGTGCTGGGCGTGATCGGCGTGCTGGTATTCCACTTTGACGGCAATCTGATGCCCCGTTCCAGCATGGTGGTGGGCTTCCTGTTCAGCTTCGTCAGCACCGTGACCATCCGGTTCTCCTACCGGCTGCTCCGGACGGCGCAGCGGCGCATCAGCCACATCACCCATGCCAACGGCGTGAAAAACGTCATGCTGATCGGCGCGGGCGACGCCGGACGGGCGCTGGCTGTGGAATTTACCAACAGCGACCATATTCAGGATCACCTGTCCTGCGTCATTGACGACAACCCGGTGAAATGGAACAAGCAACTGTGCGGCGTTCCCATTGTGGGCGGCCGTCAGGACATTGCCACGGCTGTGAAAAAATACAAGATCAGCAAGATCATCTTTGCCATTCCCAACTGTACCGCAAAGTCCCGGAAGGAAATTCTGGACATCTGTGCCACCACCGGCTGCGAGGTACAGATGCTTCCCGGCATTTTCCAGATGGTCAACGGAGAGGTCAGCGTCAGCAAGCTGCGCAAGGTCGATCCCCAGGACCTGCTGGGCCGGGAACCCATCAAGGTCAATCTGGATGAAATTGTGGGCTATATTTCCGGCAAGGTGGTGCTGGTCACCGGCGGCGGCGGGAGCATCGGCAGCGAGCTGTGCCGTCAGATCGCCCATGCGAAGCCGAAGCAGCTTATTATTCTGGATATTTACGAAAATAATGCCTATGATATTCAAATGGAGCTGCGCCGCACCCATCCGGAACTGAATCTGGAGGTCATCATCGGCTCTGTCCGTGACGCCGTCCGGCTGAACCATGTGATGGAAACCTACCGGCCGGAGCTTGTGTTCCACGCTGCGGCCCATAAGCACGTCCCGCTGATGGAGGAAAGCCCCAACGAGGCCATCAAGAACAACGTCATCGGCACCTACAAGCTGGCGAAGGCCGCCGCGGAGTACGGCGTCAAGCGGTTTGTGCAGATATCCACCGACAAGGCCGTCAACCCCACCAACATCATGGGTGCGTCCAAGCGTCTGTGCGAGATGGTGATACAGATGATGAACCGGGAGTCCAAAACGGAATTCGTGGCGGTGCGCTTCGGTAATGTTCTGGGCAGCAACGGCAGCGTCATCCCGCTTTTTAAGAAGCAGATCGAGGCCGGCGGCCCCGTGACCGTCACCCATCCCGACATCATCCGGTATTTTATGACCATCCCCGAGGCGGTGAGTCTGGTGCTGCAGGCGGGATACTATGCCAAGGGCGGCGAGATTTTCATTCTGGACATGGGCGAGCCGGTGAAGATCGACACCATGGCGCGGAACATGATCCGTCTGTCCGGCTACGAACCGGATGTGGACATCAAGATTGAGTACACCGGTCTCAGACCGGGCGAGAAGCTCTACGAGGAGCTGCTGATGAAGGAAGAAGGAATGCAGGAGACTGCCAACAAGCTCATCCACATCGGCAAGCCCATCGAAATGGACGACGCGCTGCTGGAGCAGCAGCTGAAGCGGCTGGACGAAGCCAGCCGGGAAGAAAGTGAAGACATCAAGGACATCGTCGCGGAGATCGTGCCTACTTACAAACGCGAGTGTAAGGTCTGACCAAACGAAATAAGAGAAAATGAGGAAAGCGGAATGTACCGAACGTTTTTCAAACGCCTGCTGGATATTATCCTGTCCGGCTGCGCCATCGTGATATTGTCGCCGCTGCTGCTGGTTATCGCCATCGCCATCAAGATCGACGATCCCGGCCCGGTGCTGTTCCGCCAGAAGCGGGTGGGCATTCACAAGACCCATTTTTCCATTATGAAATTCCGCACCATGAAAATGGACACCCCCAAGGACACACCCACCCATCTGCTGGAAAACCCGGAGCAGTATATCACGAAGGTGGGGAAATTTCTGCGGAAGTCATCCCTGGACGAGCTGCCCCAGATCTTTCAGATTTTCACGGGGAAAATGTCCATCATCGGCCCCCGGCCTGCCCTGTGGAATCAGTTTGACCTGATTGCCGAACGGGACAAATACGGCGCCAACGACGTGCGCCCCGGCCTGACGGGCTGGGCGCAGATCAACGGGCGGGACGAACTGCCCATTGAGGTAAAGGCCCGGTTCGACGGGGAATATGTGGAAAAGCTGAGCTTTTTCTTTGACTGCAAATGCTTTTTCGGCACCATCGTTTCCGTGCTGAAGCACGACGGCGTGGTGGAAGGCGGCACCGGCCGGCTGGAAAAGGAGAAGAAAGAATGAAGAACATTCTCATCACCGGCGCCGGAAGCTATATCGGGGTTTCTCTGGAAAACTATCTGGGGAAGTGGCCGGAAAACTACCGGGTGGATTCGCTGGATATGCGGGGAAGCGACTGGGAGAGTCATTCCTTCCGCGGCTACGACGCGGTGTTCCACGTAGCGGGGCTGGTGCATCAGCCGGACAGCAAAAACGACCCGGCGCGCTCTGGCCTGTACGATCAGGTCAACCACATCCTCGCGGTGCGGACTGCCGAAAAAGCCAAGGCCGACGGTGTGGGTCAGTTCCTGTTTATGAGCTCGGAGAGCGTTTACGGCCTGACTGCGCCCATCGGCAAAACGGTCGTCATCACGAAGAACACGCCGCTGCATCCTGCGGACAACTACGGCGTCAGCAAAGCCAGAGCGGAAGCGGATTTGCAGGCGCTGGCGGACGACAGCTTCAAGGTCGCAATTCTCCGCCCGCCCATGATCTACGGCAAGGGCTGCAAGGGCAATTACGTGACCATGGCGAAGCTGGCGAAGAAGTTGCCGGTTTTTCCTTACGTTTCCAACCAGCGTTCCATGCTGTATATTGAGAATCTGACGGAATTTGTCCGACTGCTCATTGACGACGAGGCGGCGGGCATATTCTGCCCCCAGAACAACGAATACACCAACACCAGCGACATGGTCAACTGGATCGCCCACGCCAACGGAAAGGGCATCCTGATGGTGAGGGGCTTTACCTGGGCGCTGAAGCTGCTGCGGTTTGTCTCGCCTGCGGTGGACAAAGCCTTTGGCAGCCTGTGCTATGATTTTGCGCTGAGCCGGTACAGCCGGGATTACTGCGTGAAAACGCTGGAGCAGTCCATTCTGGAGACGGAGAGAACCTGATTTTTAGGAAGCGAAAGAGGGCGGTTGCTTGAAAAAGAAGCGGGATATCCTGTTTTTGTGCCAGTTTTTTTATCCCGAATATATTTCCTCCGCCCAGCTGCCCTATGACACGGTGCTGGCGCTTCGGGACGCCGGATTCTCCGTGGGCGCGCTGTGCGGCTATCCACGGGAATACGCCGAGGGCGGGAAGGTCCCCACGAAGGAGGATGCGGACGGCATCCACATTCACCGCCTGAAATACATCCAGACGGGCCGGGCGGGATTTCTTGGCCGGATCGTCAACTATTTTTCCTTTACGTTTCATGTGCTGCTGCACCTGCCGGAGATCGGCAAATACCGGGCGGTGGTGGTGTACTCCAACCCGCCGATTCTGCCGTGGATTGCTTCTTGGGCAAAATCGCTGTTCGGTACGAAGCTGGTGTTCGTGTCCTACGACCTCTATCCGGAGGTGGCCACGGTGACGAACACCCTCCGGGAAGGCAGCGTGATCTGCAGGCTGATGAACCACATCAACAAATGTGTGTTCCGCCGGGCAGACCGGGTCGTGGCGCTGTCGTCGGAGCAGAAGAACTGCATTCTCCGCACCCGGAACGCCGTTGACGAACTTGTGACGGTGATTCCTAACTGGTACCGGGACGAGGGTGGCCTGCGCGACCGGGAGGAAAACCGGTTCCGGGAGTTGACGGCGGGGCGCTTCGTGGTGTCCTATTTCGGCAATATGGGCACCATGCAGGATATGGACACCATTCTGGGCGCTATCCGGGCGCTGCGGGAGGAGAAGGACGTTTTCTTCCTCTTTGCCGGACACGGCAATAAAATGGAGAAGCTGCGAGAGATCATCGCCCGGGAGGACATTGAAAATGTCCGGATTCACAGCTTCCTTCATGGTCAGGACTTTCAGGACGCGCTGGCGGTGAGCGACTGCGCGCTGATTTCTCTGGAAAAGGGTGCGACGGGGCTTTGCGTCCCCAGCAAGACCTACAGCTATATGATGCAGGGCATCCCCCTGCTCGCCATCATGGACGAGTGCGACATCGTCCGGGACATCCAGTCCGGCGCGGGGCTTTGGGTGCGCAACGGCGAAAGCGAGCGATTAGCCAAGGCCATCCGTTTCCTGCGGGACAACCCGGAGAAAGCCCGGGACATGCGCAGAAAATGCCGGGAGCTGTATCTGCAAAAGTACACCACCGAAATTTGCACGGGAAAATATGTATCTCTTTTCCGGGAACTTTTACACCCGGAAACAGGGGAGGAGAATGAATTATGAGTATTTTTGCCAACAAAACGCTGATGATCACCGGCGGTACCGGTTCCTTCGGAAACGCGGTGCTGAACCGCTTCCTGGACACGGATATCCGGGAAATCCGGATTTTCTCACGGGACGAGAAGAAACAGGACGACATGCGCCATGAGTTTCAGGCGAAAATGCCGGAAGCGGCGGGGAAGATCAAGTTCTTCATCGGCGATGTCCGGGATCTCGCTTCCGTGAAGAACGCCATGCACGGCGTGGACTACATTTTTCATGCCGCCGCCCTCAAGCAGGTGCCGTCCTGTGAGTTTTTCCCCATGGAGGCGGTGAAAACCAACGTGTTCGGAACCGATAACGTGCTGACCGCCGCCATTGACGCGGGGGTCAAGGCCGTCATCTGCCTGTCCACGGACAAGGCCGCCTATCCCGTCAACGCCATGGGTACCTCCAAAGCCATGATGGAGAAGGTCATCGTTGCCAAATCCCGGACGGTTTCTCCGGAAAAGACCAAAATCTGCTGCACCCGCTACGGAAACGTCATGTGTTCCCGGGGCAGCGTCATTCCGCTGTGGATTGATCAGATCAAGGCGGGCAACCCCATCACCATCACCGAGCCGAACATGACCCGGTTCATTATGTCTCTGGAGGAAGCGGTGGATTTGGTACTGTTTGCTTTCCAGAACGGCGTCAGCGGGGACATTCTGGTGCAGAAAGCCCCGGCGTGCACCATTGAGACACTGGCAAAAGCCGTCACCGGCCTGTTTGCCCCCGGCCACGAGATCAAGGTCATTGGCATCCGCCACGGCGAAAAGATGTACGAGACGCTGCTGACCAATGAGGAATGTGCCCACGCCATTGATCTGGGTAATTTCTACCGCGTCCCCTGCGACAAGCGGGACTTAAACTACGACAAATATTTCAAGGAGGGCGACACCCAGCGCAACGTCCTCACGGAGTTCAACAGCAACAACACGGAGCTGCTGAACGTGGAGCAGGTGCAGCAGAAGCTGCTGAGCCTGAGCTACATCCGGGAAGAACTGGAAGCCATGAAGAATAAGTAACGGAAGGGTGAGCTGGCATGAACATTCTGATTACCGGCGCGGCCGGATTTGTGGGCAAAAACCTGACGGCGGCGCTGGAGTGCATCCGGGACGGCCGTGACAAGACCCATCCGGGGCTTACGGTGGGGGAGCTGTACCTCTACGACATCGACTCCGACCCGGCGCTGCTGGAAACGGCCTGCCAGAAGGCGGACTTCGTGTTCAATCTTGCCGGCGTCAACCGCCCGAAGAATCAGGAAGAGTTCATGCAGGGAAATTTCGGCTTTGCTTCCACGCTGCTGGACACGCTGAAAAAATACCATAACATCTGCCCCGTGATGCTGTCGTCTTCTATTCAGGCGACCATGGTGGGGCGCTATGCGGGCAGTGAGTACGGCAGGAGCAAGAAGGCGGGGGAGGAGCTGTTTTTCTCCTACGCTGCCGAAACCGGGGCGAAAGTGCTGGTGTACCGCTTCCCCAACCTGTTCGGAAAATGGTGCCGTCCCAACTACAATTCCGCCGTGGCCACCTTCTGCCACAACTATGCCCACGACCTGCCCATCACGGTGAACGACCCCGGCGTGGAGCTGGAGCTGCTGTACATCGACGATCTGGTGGACGAGATGATCGCGGCGCTGGAGGGCAGGGAGCATCACTGCGAGTTTGACGGTGTGAACACGGTTCTGACGGCGTCCGGGCGCTACTGCGCCGCGCCCGTCACCCACCGGGCGACTCTGGGGCAGATCGTAGCGCTGTTGGACAGCTTCAAGGCGCAGCCCCAGACCCTGCTGATGCCGGAAATTCCGGCAGGCAGCTTCGCGAAAAAGCTGTATTCTACGTATTTATCCTATCTGCCCAGGGAAAAGGCGGCGTTCCCCCTGAAAATGAACGTTGACGCCCGGGGCAGCTTCACGGAGCTGCTGAAAACGGCGAACTGCGGCCAGTTCAGCGTGAACATCAGCCGTCCCGGCGTGACCAAGGGACAACACTGGCACAACACCAAATGGGAATTTTTCATTGTGGTGTCCGGTCACGGCCTGATTCAGCAGCGGAAGGTCGGCGCCGGGGAAGTGCTGAATTTTGAAGTTTCCGGAGAAAAAATCGAAGCCGTCCACATGCTGCCGGGATACACCCACAACATTATCAACCTGAGCGAAACGGACGATCTTGTGACGCTCATGTGGGCAAACGAGTGCTTTGACCCGAAAAAGCCGGATACATTCTTTGAGGTGGTTTGACATGGAAATGAAGCTGGACTATTCCGACGTGGCGTTCCGCAATGACGGAAAATTAAAGCTGCTCATCATCGTAGGCACCCGCCCGGAGATCATCCGTCTGGCGGCGGTCATCAACAAGTGCCGCAAATATTTTGACTGCATTCTCGCCCACACGGGGCAGAATTACGATTATAACCTGAACGGGATTTTCTTCCGGGACTTGGGACTTGCCGATCCGGATGTGTATATGAACGCAGTGGGGGACGATTTGGGCGCCACCGTGGGCAACATCATCAACTGCTCCTACAAGCTGATGACGGCCATTCAGCCGGACGCCATGCTGATTCTGGGGGATACCAATTCCTGCCTGTCCGCCATTGCGGCCAAGCGGCTGCATATTCCCATTTTCCACATGGAGGCGGGAAACCGCTGCAAGGACGAGTGCCTGCCGGAGGAGACCAACCGCCGGATCGTGGACATCATTTCCGACGTGAATCTGGCTTACTCCGAACACGCAAGAAGGTATCTTCACGAGTGCGGCCTGCCAAAAGAGCGCACCTACGTTACCGGCTCCCCCATGGCGGAGGTGCTCCACGCCAACTTAAACGCCATCGAGGCTTCCGACATCCACCAGCGGCTGGGACTGACCAAGGGAGAGTACATTCTGCTGTCTGCCCACCGGGAGGAAAACATCGACACGGAGAAGAATTTCCTGTCCCTGTTTCGCGCCGTCAACGCCATGGCGGAAAAGTACGATATGCCCATTCTGTATTCCTGCCATCCCCGCTCCAAAAAGCGGCTGGAGGCAACGGGCTTCATTCTGGACAGCCGGGTGATTCAGCACGAGCCGCTGGGCTTCCACGATTACAACTGCCTGCAAATGAACGCTTTCGCTGTGGTGTCCGATTCCGGGACGCTGCCGGAGGAATCCAGCTTCTTCACCTCCGTGGGACATCCGTTCCCGGCGGTGTGCATCCGCACGTCCACGGAGCGCCCCGAAGCGCTGGACAAGGGCTGCTTCATTCTGGCGGGCATTGACGAAAAGAATCTTCTGCAAGCGGTGGACACCGCCGTTCAGATGAACCGGGACGGCGATCTGGGGATTCCCGTGCCGGACTATGTGGAGGAAAACGTATCCACCAAGGTGGTCAAGATCATCCAGTCCTACACCGGCGTGGTGGACAAAATGGTCTGGAGAAAGTCGTAAGAAGCCAGACGCCGACAAATTGCGCTGTTTTTTCTGGATATGATGAAACAGCCGGAGAATTTCACAACATCGGGGGGCGGGACGCATGAAATACCTGTTCATCAACTCCGTTGCCGGCTTTGGCAGCACGGGGCGCATCGCGGCGGAGCAGTGCCGTGGGCTGATGGCGCAGGGGCATGAGTGCGTGCTCGCCTTTGGCCGTGAAGAGGCAAATTGCAGCGATATTCCCACGGTGCGCATCGGTACGCCCATGGACTATAGGCTCCACGGGGCGGAAAGCCGTCTGCTGGACGATTCCGGCTTCGGCTCCCGGCGGGCGACCCGGCGGTTTCTGGATTGGGTCAGGGAATACGACCCGGACGTGATCTGGCTGCACAATGTTCACGGCTATTACATTCACTTGGGAGAGCTGTTTACTTACCTGCGCGGCTGCGGGAAGACCATTTTCTGGACGCTTCACGACTGCTGGAGCTTTACGGGGCACTGCGCCTATTTTGACTATGTGGGCTGCGACCGCTGGAAAACCGGCTGCTACGACTGCCCACAGAAACGCGCCTACCCTGCCAGCATCCTTTTGGACAACAGCCGGAAAAATTACGAAAAAAAGCGGGAACTGTTTACGGGCATTCCCAATGTGACCCTCATCGTCCCCTCCCACTGGCTGGAAAGCCGGGTAAAGGAGAGCTTTCTGAGGGACTACCCGGTGAAGGTGGTATACAACACGGTGAACCGGGAAATCTTCAAGCCCACCCCCGGCAATTTCCGGGAAAAGTACGGTCTTGAAAATAAAATCATCCTGCTGGGCGTTGCCAGCGTCTGGGACGAGCGCAAGGGACTGCGGGACTTTCTGGCGCTTCACGACCTGCTGGACGATAAATATGCTATCGTGCTGATCGGCCTGAGCGCAAAGCAGATTCAGTCCCTCCCGGCGGGAATTCTGGGGCTGCCCCGTACCAACAGTGTTCAGGAGCTGGCGGAGGCGTACACCGCCGCCGACGTATTTCTGAACCCCAGCACGGAGGAGACCTTCGGCATGACCGTGCTGGAAGCCCGGTGCTGCGGCACGGAGGCCGTGGTTTATCAGGGGACTGCCTGCGAGGAGGTCGTCAGCCAGTTCGGGGGCGTCGCCGTACCAAGGGGCGCGGCGCATCTGCTGGAAGCCGTGGAACAGATCACAAAGGAGAATCGCAAATGACCCATTATCCCTTCCCGGACAGCCGTGGGACAAAAATTGCCTTCGCCGCGTTTTTCACGGCCATGCTTTTTCTGGCGCGGGACAGCATGTTCACCACGGCGGTGATCGGCTTTGAGAAGGCGCAGTTTCTCATGCTGGGCGTGATCTGCCTGCTGGGTGTCGCGTTTCTGATTGTCAACCGGAGAAATCTGCTCCAAATTCTGAAAGACCGGAGGATGATTGTCGCCGGAATCGCGGCGGCGGTGCTTCTGCTGCCCATGCTGGTGAAGCGGGACTGGCAGCTGATGTATTTCAGCGTCCTGCTGTGTCTGCTGACGGCGGTGTTTTTGTCTTATTTCCTTACGTTGCGGGATGCGGCCAAGTATTATGTGGTGATTATGTCCGTGCTGGGGGCGTATTCCGTACTGGCGGCGTACATTCTGCGCATCGGCGTGGATAGTGGCGCTTACGCGGTGCCGGTGTTCCAGAATTCCATGGGCTTTGAATTTCACAATTTCTTTTTGTCCATTGTCCCGGATACGTATGTCAAAAATCGGAATTTCGGCATTTTCCGGGAGCCGGGCGTTTATCAGTTTTTCCTGATCACGGCGCTGTATCTGAACAATTACGAAGTCGAGTGGAAAAAGCCGCGGCAGCTCTGGCTGGTCAACGGCATTCTGGCCGCGACGATGGTGTCCACGTTTGCCACCGGCGGCGTCGCGGAAATGGGACTGCTGGCGATCGTGCTGTTTTTTGACAAGAAATGGTATCGGGACAAGCGGGTATGTGCCGTGGCGGTCGGGCTGATTTTGTGCGTCGCCGTGATAGCGGGGGTTTCCATTGCCCGGAAAAACGTCCTCTACTGGGAAGTTTACGACATGGCCATCGGCAAATTTGTCAACGGGCAGGATTCCTCGGTGGAGAGAATGGACGCTATTGTGACCGACATTTCCATTTTCCTGCACCATCCCATCTTCGGTGCGAAGATAGCGGAGGTGCTGTATGCCACTGCAAACAATACCACGTCCACCCTCATTCTTTTCTCCGCCTTCGGCATTCCGGCAGCGCTGCTCCACATTGCCTGCTGGGTCGCGCTGGTGTGGCGGAAGGAGCGGAAGATATGGGTGAATCTGGCGCTGGTGGTCATTCTGTTCATGTCCTTTAACACACAGAATCTGATTGCGGACGTGTTTTTATGGCTGTTCCCGGTCATGGCGCTGGTGGAACGGCTTATGAAAAGGGGGTAACCATATGGAACGGGAACTGCTGAGAAAGGTTCAGCTGACCCAGCTGGAAATTGCAAAGGAGATCCGCCGGGTGTGCGAGGAAAACGACATTCCCTATTTTCTCACCTGCGGCACCCTTCTGGGCGCGGTGCGCCATCAGGGGTTCATTCCCTGGGACGACGATATGGACGTGGGAATGCTGCGGGAGAATTATGAGAAATTCTGCCGCATCGCCCCGGAGAAACTGAAACCGGAATACTGCTGGCAGAGCTGGTACACAGACCCCAACTACGCCCTGCCCTTCGGCAAGGTGCGCAAGCGCGGCACGCTGTACTTGGAGGCCAAGTCCCACAGATTAGAAGAAAACGGCTTCTATGTGGACATTTTCCCCTACGACGCCGTGTCCCTGGATGTAGGAGAACGGCAGGAAACGGCGGGGCGTTTGCTGAAAATCTACCGGACAAAGCTGATGAAATCCCATTATCAGCCCTGGCGGGAGAATGAGAAAATCCTCTGGAAAAAGCGGATTGGCTACCTATACTATCAGGCGCGGGCGCTGTTTGCCGATCAGGAAAGCCTTGCAAAGGCGTATGACGCGCTTGCGACGGCGCTGCCGGAAAACGGCTATGTCTGCGAGCAGAGCGCCATGACGAAGCCGGATGCCTACAAGAAAGCGTGGTGTCAGGCGCTGACGGACGTGACCTTTGAGGGAGAAACCTTCAAAGCGCCGGCGGAATACGACAAGTTCCTGACCACGCTGTACGGAGACTACATGCAGCTCCCGCCGGAAGATCAGCGGGAAAACCGCCATCAGATCATGCAGATCGATTTCGGCGATTGACATTGAGAGGTTACAACGGTATGAAACGAGTGCTGTTCCTGACGAACTACGCTTCCCCCTACCGGGTCCATTTTTACGATGAACTGGCAAAGAGCATGGACGTGACGGTGCTGTTCACCGACCGGGTGGAAGATCAGAAGAACCGCAGTGCCGACTGGTTCGTTCCCGGGGGCGGCGCTTACCGCCCGGTGCAGCTGAAGCGGTGCGTTGCCCATTTTCTGGACGAAAATCTGTGTCTGGACGTGACCGAATGGCTGAAAAAGCCCTACGACGCCATCGTGATATGCGGCTATTCCTCGCCCACGGCGATCCTTGCGATGCGGTGGCTGCGCAGAAGGAAAATTCCCTTTTACATGGAAGTGGACGGCGGCCTGATCCGGCAGGAGCGGAAGGTAAAGTATCTGTTCAAGAAGTCGCTGGTGCGCAAGGCTGACCAGTGGCTCAGCTCGGGGCGGTACACCACGGAATTTCTTGTCCACTACGGGGCGGAGGAAAGCCGCATTCATTTTTATCCCTTCTCCTCTGTGTTTGAGAAGGATATCCTCCCTGCCGTTCCCTCCGCCGATGAAAAGCAGGCGCTGAAAGAGGAACTGGGCGTCCCGGAAAAGCGGATGGTACTGGCCATCGGCCAGTTTATCCACAGAAAGGGCTTCGACATCCTGATGCACGCCGCCTGTTCGCTTGGCAAGGACGTGGGAATTTACATTGTCGGCGGCGAGCCGACAGAAGACTATTTGCAGATGCGCGCTTCTCTGAGGCTGGATAACGTCCATTTTGTGGGTTTCCAGAAGAAGGAAGCCCTCAGCCGGTATTACAGAGCTGCGGACTTGTTCGTCCTGCCCACCCGGGAGGACATCTGGGGGCTGGTCATCAACGAGGCCATGGCCTACGGCCTGCCCGTCATCACCACCGACCGGTGCGTTGCCGGTCTGGAGCTGGTGGAGGAGGGCGTCAACGGGAGTATCGTGCCTGTGGAGGACGATGCTGCCCTTGCCGGAAAGATGAAGGAGATTCTGTCCTCGGACTTGGAGAAAATGGGGACGGCTTCTCTGGAAAAAATCCGCGCATATACCATTGAAAACATGGCGAAAGCCCACGTTGCAATTTTTGAAAAAGATGGGAGATAACCCATGCATATCATTTACGCTGTGACGACCTGCTCCGACCGGGTGTACCGTCAGCTGTTCGCGGACGCCCCTCGGAAGCCCGCCTTTCAGTCCCAGAAATATCACCGCCTGCTCATTGAAGGGCTTGCCGCCGGGGCAAAGGTGGACGTGGTGGCGAACCCGCCGGTGAACCGGGAGGTTCTGAAAAAGTCATTTGTCCGTCTGCCCCGGGAGACCGAGGGCGGCGCGTGCTACCGCTATATTCCCGCCGTCCGGAATCCCATTGTCAAGGCTGTATTTGTGGGCGTGGGAACCTTTTTCCGCACTGCGCGCCTTGCGGGGAAGGATTCGGCGGTGGTGGTGGACTGCCTGAACAGGACGACGGCGCTGGCCGGTCTGCTGGCGGCGAAGCTGCGGGGAAGACGGTGCGTGGGCATTGTGACGGACTTGCCGGATATGTTGGGGGGCAGCGCCTTTTCCAAGAAGCTTTCCAATTTCGTCATCCGTCACTGCACGGACTATGTGCTGCTGACCCAGGCCATGAACGACTATCTGAACCCGAAGGGCAAGCCCCATGTGATTCTGGAGGGGCACAGTGACATCGCTATGGAGCGGCAGGAGCCATCTCTGGCGCGAAAGACCAGCCCGCGGGTGTGTATGTACGCCGGGGGCGTCAGCAAGCAGTATGGCCTGGAAAATCTGGTGAAGGGCTTTCAGAAAGCAAATCTGCCGGACGCCCGGCTGGAAATTTATGGCCCCGGGGATTATGTGCAGGAGCTTTCCCAGATCGCCGCGGAGGATTCCCGGATTTTCTACGGCGGAATGCTGCTGAACGCAGAAATCGTGGAGCGGGAGATGGCGGCGACGTTGTTGGTCAATCCACGGCCGACGGGGGAGGAATACGTGAAATATTCCTTCCCCTCCAAGACCATGGAGTATATGTCCACGGGAACCCCGGTGCTGACCACGGTTCTGCCGGGAATGCCCAAGGAATATCACCCCTACGTGTACCTGTTGGAGGAGGAAACCGCTGACGCCATTGCGGAGAAGCTGGGGCAGATTTTTGCCCAGCCCGCTGATGCCCTGTTTGAAAAGGGCATGGCCGCCCGGGAATTTATTTTGAAAGAAAAGAACAACGTAAAACAGGCCGGGAAAATTCTGGCCATGCTTGAAAGGGACGGGGTACAATGAAGCTGCTTTGGCTGTGCAATATGGTGCCCGGAAAAGTGAAGGAAGCCGTCAGCGGCGGCTCCACCGGCGGCGGACTGTGGGTTGACAGCGTGCTGGAAGGGCTGCTGGAACGGGAAGACCTGAGCATCCGCATTCTCTGCCCCGGCGACGGCAGCGAGGGGAATGTGAATGAACGCTGCTCCTACGCTTTCTTTTCCGAGGGGCTGCCCTATGTGTACCTGACGGAGCTGGAAACGCAGTTCCGGGGGGAGCTGGATACCTTCCAGCCGGACGTGATCCACGTCTGGGGGACGGAGTACGGCCACACCCTTGCCATGGTTAACGCTGCGGAAAAGGCGGGGCGGCTGGACAGTCTGGTGGTCAGCATTCAGGGACTTTGCTCGGTTTATGCCGGGCATTATGCCGAGGGCGTTCCGGAGTCGGTTCAGCGGGGCAGCACCTTCCGTGATGTTGTCCGGCGGGACAATATCGTGAAACAGCGGGAAAAGTTCGTGCTTCGGGGGCTTCTGGAAGAAAAAGCCCTGCAAAAGGCACACCATATTATCGGCAGAACGGACTGGGACTTGGCCTGCGTCCGGCGGGTCAATCCGGAAGCAAAGTACCATTTCTGCAACGAGACATTGCGCCAGCCCTTTTATCAGGGGACTTGGCGCTATGAGAGCTGCCGGAAACACCGGATTTTCGCTTCCAGCTGCGCCTATCCCGTGAAGGGCTTTCACTATCTGCTGGAAGCCTTTGGCCAGATCGTCAAGACCTACCCGGATGCCACGCTGGCGGTGCCGGGAAAGAGCTTCCTGACGGCGAGCAGGCTGCGCAGAACCAATTACCAGAAATATCTGGCAGATCTGGCGGAGCAGTACGGCGTGGAGGATAAGATCGAATTTCTGGGCAGTCTCAGCGGGGAGGAAATGAAGCAGGCGTTCCTTGACGCGAACGTGTTCGTGCTGCCATCCACTATTGAGAATTCCCCCAATTCTCTGGGGGAGGCCATGCTGCTGGGCGTGCCCTGTGTGGCGGCGGACGTGGGCGGCGTCACGACCATGCTGCGCCACAGGCTGGAAGGAGAGGTCTACCCCTCCACCGCGCCCTATATGCTGGCGTTTTATGTGGAGAACATTTTTGCACAGGGCGAGGCGGCCGAAGCCATGGGCGCGGCGGCCCGCGCCCACGCCGGTGTGACCCACGACCCGGAAAAGAATCTGGCGGATTTGCTGGGAATTTACGAAAGACTTGCCAAAAACAGCGCCGAAGGGTGAGAAAGGAAGGAATGCGGCATGAATCAGAACCCGCGAATCAGCGTCATTGTTCCGGTGTACAATGTGGAGCAGTACCTTCCCCGGTGCGTGGAATCCATTCTGGCGCAGACCTATGAGAATCTGGAGATCCTTCTGGTGGACGACGGCACGAAGGACAACAGCGGTGCCATCTGCGACGCCTACGCCCGGCAGGACGCCAGAGTCAAAGCAATTCACAAGAAAAACGGCGGCCTGAGCAGCGCCCGGAACGCCGGGATAGACGCGGCGACAGGGGAGTACCTTTCCTTCGTGGACAGCGACGACTGGATCGAGCCGGATATGTACGAGAAAATGATGGCGCTGATGGAAAAATACGGCGTTCGTCTGGTCTGCGCGGGGCGCTGGGACGTCAGCAGCGAAACCGGGGAGAAGACGCTGGGGCTGTGCCCGCCAAAAGAGGAGGCCATTTCCGGGGAAGAGCTGGTGCGCCGGATTTTCCATTGGGAGAACATCGACTCCGCCGCATGGGACAAGCTGTACCATAGAAGCCTTTTTGCGTCTGCCCGCTATCCCCTTGGGGTGATCTGCGAGGACGTTCCTACCACCTACCGCATTGCGCTGGATGCCGGACAGGCGGCCATGCTGCCCTGCCCCGTTTACAATTATTACCACCGGCCGGGGAGCATCACCTCGTCCTCGGTTTCGGAGAAAACCTTCCATTTTTCCAGGCATACTGCGGAAATCTACCCGTTTATAAGGGACAATTATCCGGAAATTGCGGACGCGGCGCGGTATCTGCGGGTGCGTTCCCTCGCCTACAATCTGCTGACGCTGGATTTGGCGGACAAGGATACCCGGCAGAAATTTGCAGAGGAATACCGCCTGTCCCGGAAGGCGCTTTGCAGGCATATTTCCTTTTTGCTGACCAGCCCGCTGTTTGGCAGGCAGGAGCGGGCGACGGATCTGCTGCTGGCCGCCGGGCTGTACCGTCCCATGCGGGGGCTTTACCACGGGGTGCGTCCCGGGAAAACGGATGCAAAAAGCGCGGAGTGAACTATGAATCGACGAAACCGGGTTGCTTTTTTTAACATTCTGAGCACCGTTTTGCTCAGAGGCATTTCCATATTCACAGCGCCCCTGTTTACCCGTCTGCTGGGAACCAGCGGTTACGGCGTTACCCAAATTTACAACACATGGGTGGCGGTGATCGCCATTGTGTTTACGCTGCAGACCCAGGGGACGCTGGTCAACGCCCGGGTGGAGTACCCGGAGGGAGACCAGCTGCGCTACCAGTCCTCGGCCATGAGCCTGTCCACGCTGGTGTATCTGATTTTCAGCGCACTGGTGCTGTGCTTTATCGGCCCCATTTCCGGGGCGCTGAAGCTGAGCTGGTTTTTGATCGTGCTGATGCTCATTCAGGGCTTCGGCACCTTCTGCGTCAACTTCCTGAACACCAAATTCGTCTACGAATTCAAGGCAGGGCGGAACATGGTCATGTCCCTTGTGGTGACGCTGACCACCCTGATCCTCTCCATTGTGCTGATTCTGCTGCTGCCCAAGCAGATCAACTACTTAGGCCGCATTTCCGCTATCGCCGTGACCTACGGCGTGCTGGGCATTCCGGTTTGCATCTGGATTCTGGCGAAGGGGAAGACCTTTTACAACAAGGAATATTGGAAATTCTGCATCGTTCTTGCCATTCCGGCGGTATTTTATAATCTTTCAGACCTGATTCTGGGGCAGAGCGACAAGGTGATGCTCCAGCAGATGATGGACGAGGCCACGGTGGGCTGCTACGGCGCGGCGCTGAATTTCGGCGGCATCATGTTCACTCTGTTCACCGCCCTGAACAATTCATGGTGCCCCTTTTTCTTCGAGGACATGAAGCAGGGCAACCAGGAGAATCTGCGGGAAAAGGCGGGGAATTTTCTGGAGCTGTTCACGGTGCTTTCCGTGGGCTTCGTGCTGCTGGCCAGCGAAGTGTACCGCTATGTCTATGTTTCCCGGGATTTCTGGGGAAGCACCATGCTGATTCCCATTTTTGTGTCCAGCTACTACACCAATTTCCTGTGTACCTTCCCGGTGAATTTCGAGTATTACCACAAAAAGACCAAGGTCGTCTCGATCATCACCATTGTGTCGTCGCTGATAAATGTGGGGCTGAATTACCTGCTGATCCTGCGCATCGGCATGGCCGGGGCGGCGGTGGCGACGCTGATTTCCCACAGTTTGCAGCTGACGCTGCACTATCTGTACGTCCGTTTCGCTCTGGGCGGGAAAGAATACCCCTTCCCGCTGAAAATGTGGGTCGGGTACGCGGCGGTGTTCGCCGCTGTGGCCGTGGCGTCCGTGGCGGCGGATGGACTGTGGCTGGCGCGCTGGGGACTGGGCGCGGCCGTTGGCCTATGGGAGCTTTTGCGAATCAGAAAGCGGAAAGTATTGATCTGATACTATTTCCTGATTAAAATCTTTGATTTCAATCAGGAAGGCATCGCCTGATGTCGATGCCAGTTTTGTGATTTATAAGGAAAGAAATCACAAAACAAGTCTCGTATGAACTCCTTGCCCTTCGGGCAATTAAAATC
>JABLTQ010115749.1_pt1 | contig 56476 bp, 40 predicted proteins | sample 7160101 | NCBI WGS metagenome assembly JABLTQ01 (sample SAMN14651228, study PRJNA627086) | human gut metagenome | isolation source: feces | host: Homo sapiens | reverse complement strand
GAACGGCTGGTAGCAAAAAACGACTTTGACATCACCGAGTATTACACCGCCGAGGAGATTGCACAGAAATATAAGGTCAATGCCAAATGGGTATGACCTTATACACGACAGCACAAGGTCCCGAAAGTGAGAATCCGCCAGTTCAACTATTACAGCAAGAAACATATCGATGCTGCCTTTGCCAAATATGAGGTGGACTCCGACCTGACGGAATGGTACACTCCCGAAGATATTCAGGAGAAGTACGGCATGACACGTGTCGCCATCCGTTCGCATGTCTACCGCAACAATATCCCATCGAAAAAAGAACACGGGCAGATATTCTACTCGAGGCTACACTTTGACCTCTCGAAGAACTCCGCGGAGGAGAGCAAGGTCGAATACTACACCGTCAAGGAGGCAATGGAAAAATTCAAACTCTCTCGTGACTCAGTTTATAATATCCTGCAATTCCATCAGATCAGCCGAGAGAAGAACGGGCGCTTTGTCCGCTTCCTGAAAGTAGACTTTGACCGGGTGATGGGTGTCCGTAAGTGAGCTGATTATAGGCTACCGTAAATTATTCCAAAATTAATCTTCACAGAAGGTGGTCTGCATGGTTACATTACAGTGATTTGCCAGCGAATTAATAACAACCATAAAAGATATAACATTATGAACGATTGTAAAACAGTAACATTAAGGACTTTTTTATCATTATTATTTGCTATAGTCGCTATTCATTATCAGGGTTAATTTCAAATGGCAACAAGTTGTCACCTTCATTAAAACGGTCGAAATCCGAGCTAAACAAGCGGTCTTGAATGACACGGTATTTCTCAAATTCGGGTTCAGCAAATTTTTTGGCGAATTCGGCTGTAACCTTGCCGGCATCAGAAAGGATTGCATCTCCACCAGCTTCAAGAATGATGTCTATACGTTTTGCCCAATCTTCCATCGTCATGGGTATATGACGCTTTGCCATACGTTCAGCCATATCCAACACGGCATTGACCAAACATCCCATATCTTCCAGTTCTACGCCTTTCAGATAGTTTTTTGCAATGCTTACATCATCTTTACAATTTTCCGTCAGGGGCATTCTCCCATGTAGTCAGTCCCATATGCTCTTTCTCTGCATCGGCTCTATTCACGATCAGTTCTGCGGCAGTCTGACCATGTACGGCATAGTGCATTTTGTTCTGGACTTTTTTAAAGAACAGTTTTGTTGTCGGAGCATCACGGTTATAGCCAATTGCAGTGGCATAAATATCGGTAAGTTTCTGATAAAAAAGGCGTTCACTCAACCTTATCTCCCTGATTTCGGCAAGCAAATGTTCAAAATAATCTTCTCCAATGAAAGAACCGTTTTCCATTCTCTTTTTGTCTATCACGTAGCCACGGATAGAGAATTGGCGAATGACTGCAGTGCACCATTGGCGAAATTGTGTAGCTCTAATACTGTTTACCCGATATCCAACAGATATAATGGCGTCCAAATTGTAAAACTGGGTTTTCCTGTGGACCTGACGCTCACCCTCTGTTTGAACTACCGAGAAAAACTCGGTAGTTGCCTCTTTCTGTAATTCCTGACTGGCATATATATTCTTCAGGTGCAAACCAATGTTGTCTGTCGAACAATCAAATAAGGTGGCCATAGCTTTCTGCGTACACCAGATGGTATCATTCTGATACATCACCTGTATACCATCTTCCTTACCCTCAATAGCGAAGATAAGGAATTCTGCCGTACTGTTTCTTATCTCAAACTGTTTTGCCATACCTACACTTATTCAACTAGTCCCAATTCTTTCAAGTACACCTCAATCTCTTTGTCCAGTTCAGCACGTTTGGCTTCAAGTTCTTTAATTTCTGCCATTACAGCCTTGATGTCGATAGGTTCTTCTTCCTCAAAGGTATCAACATACCTGGGAATATTCAGATTATAGTCATTATCAGCAACTTCTTTTAAGGTAGCAAGATGGCTGTATTTTTCTATTTCTTTACGGTCACGGTAAGTTTCAACTATCTTCTGTATATGCTGCGGACGAAGCCTGTTTTGAGTCTTTACTTTTTCAAATTCTTTGCTTGCGTCAATGAACAGGATATTATCGTCCTCTTTGCGACATTTTTTGAAGACAAGAATGCAGGTCGGAATACTTGTACCATAGAAGATGTTGGCCGGCAATCCGATAATGGCATCTATGTAGTTTTTCTTTTCTATGAGGAAACGACGTATAATACCTTCTGCGTTTCCACGGAACAATACACCATGAGGAGCAACACAAGCCATTGTACCACCTTCATTCAGGTGGTAAATCATATGCAAAATGAAAGCATAATCGGCCGTTTTCTTCGGTGCAAGTCGTCCGGCTTTACTGAAACGATCATCATTATTGAACTTGTCAGCTGCACTCCATTCGGCAGAGAACGGCGGATTTGCAACTACTGCATCAAACTGGGTATCTCCAAAAGCGTCCCATTCGAGTGTATCACCGTTTTCTATTTTGAAGTTGCTGAACTTGATTCCATGAAGCAGCATATTCATTCGGGCGAGGTTATTAGGTAGTCGGATTCTTTTCCTGTCCGTAGATATATACAGCCTTCCCTATACTTGCAGCACGTAACAACAACGAACCACTGCCACAAGTGGGATCATACACATTGCGTAGACGTTGGTGGCCGATAGAAACAATCTCCGCCAATATGCGACTGACTTCCTGAGGCGTATAGAACTCTCCTGCTTTCTTCCCAGCTCCGGCAGCAAATTGGGAAATCATGTATTCATAGGCATCACCGAGAATATCAATTTCCTGTGAGGCTTCCACACCAAAATCTATATCATCCAAAGCAAGAAGTACATTGCTGACCAATGTATTCTTGTCGTCAGCAGTCTTACCCAACTTAGGAGAAGCCAAATCAATATCAGAGAACAGTCCTCCGAAATCCTCTTCGCTATCCTGTCCAAGTGTACTGTCTTCTATGCGTTTCAACGAACGTCCCAGCATTGGCAGGATATTTTCTTTCCGTTTGATAGTGTCTATCACAGATAAAAATAGATATTTGGGCTCTATAAAATAACCGATATTTTCCAGGCACTGGTTTTTGACCTCTTCCTGTAACTCCATTGCATCGGCATCGGTCATATTCCACAATTCTTTAAAAGTGACTTCGTCATCTTCAAGTGTACTGTTGGCGTATTTCTCTATTTTTTCAGACAAGTATTTGTAAAAGATAAACCCCAAGGTAAAATACATAAAGTCGCTCTTGCCGACATATTGCCACGCAAACGGTTTGCGACCTCCCAAAGCTAGTCACGGAGTTTCTGTTGTAATTCTTCGCTCATATTATTTTTTCTTATTTTTCGTAATTAATATTGCATCAGAGATATATACTGCAGGACAATTATACGAATTGTTAGTCAAACACTGATGCTTAAATTTTCCGCTGAATAGATCTAAGGCAATAACCATATTCCAATATGATGTTGGGTTACATTCATATCCGGGATCAAGACAAAACACATTGAATATACCATCTTCATCATATTCGTACCCAATGGCAAGAACAGCATGACCACCGCCCGTTTTAAAATCCATACCAAGAATAATGGGGATATTGTCATCTATTGCAGTCTTTACTAACTCACAAAAATCAGTTTCTCTAAAATTATCATTAATATTGGAATATTGGGCAGTAACAACCTCTCCATAAACCCTATTGACTAATTTGGTAAGCTGATCAAAATAAAAGCCACCTCTTATCATACCATGTTTGTCAAAAAATTCATGGAATAGTTTTTCCGTTTCTGGCGACTTCTTTATATTATCATATACATCTTCAATCTGAACTCGACTTATCGTCTTCAAGATAAGTAAATCATCATCAAAGAATATACAGCACATGCACCATCAATATCTCCTTGACGAATATGAACTGGATGATAATTGCGTTTTTTTATACTACATCCTTTCTCTGTAAGGTATAGACTATCTATAATTTTAATCATTTTCTATAGATTTTTGCTCAAATTGTTTGCGTAAATCATCCACCCCCTGTCCATTGTTAGTTCACGGATATCGGTTATTGGCGGAATCTGTAGAACTTCACTTGTATTGATATATTCTCCGTCCAAGGAGTCCTTAAAACGGAGACCACCCATGCGGGAGTAGTCTTCGATTCCGACAAGATAGTCAAAGGATGAAAGACGGCGGACAGGGCGCTTCTCCTCTTTCGCCAGAATCTGTTCCCTACGATTTATCAATGTGCGGCCCCATCTGTCTGGGAGGGCATCAAAAAAACATCCGAAAATATCCTTGCTTGGAGCTGTATATTGCTGCCCTGGATAGTTATTCAAGTCATCACTAAGAAACAAGTTGCCATAGTCCCTTAGCCAGTCATCACTATAGCAAAATCCATAACTGTCCGAGCCACGAAGTGATTCATAGCTCAGCTCTCCAATCAGCCTTGGTGCTTTCAGCCAATCAAAATCAGCAAACACATATAGTCGTTTCATGGCTTATTCTTTTTTAGATGCTCTCTCTCGCTTTTTCAAACATAAATCCTGTAAAGCCTTTCCCATTGCGTCTTCTTTGGCAAGGAGAAGTATATCATCATCTAGTTGAAGCGCATAGAGAACTCTGAGATAAATGCCGATAGCTACTGTCGGTGCCCCCTTTTCTATCCGGCCAACCGTAAGCGGTGAGCAGGTTGCACGTTCGGCAACCTGAGCCATGCTGAGATTCCTGCGCAGTCTTGCCAGTTTGATCTGCTCACCCACTATCTGCATCTTCTGCTCCAGTTTTCTTGGCAACTTGGTGCCCATTGTATTCTTTGCCATATTCAACATATCATATAATACGCAAATGTACTACTTTTTACCTTTTTAATGATGTGTTATAGGTAAAAATCGCAAGAATAGAAGATATGATATTTAAGCAGTTCAACACTTTTTCAAGCGAATAAATCGATTTTGTCACACTTTTTCAAGCGAATGAGGCTTCATTTATACACTTTTCTATCAAATTTGAGGCTTGGGAACTACACTTTTCCATGAAATCATCAACTTTACTTTATCCCCGTATTCATATAAAGTAAAGTCAAAATAAGGGAAGAAAAGAGATGGCTGCGCCATGGCGAAACAGCTCCGGCCATTTTTCTTTTGGCTGCAAAAGTTATGTGTGTTCCTGGTGTTATTAAAGCCGAGCAAAATGACACTCCGACCAAAGACAAGATTCCACAATTGGAACCCCAAAATATCCGTGAATCCATCCTCGATTTTACTGCCCTTTTTGGCGAAATAAAACCCGACATGCCCTATCTTTGCAGACGGGGTCTGTCGGGGCTCAAAAGGAAGGTTTTTGCCTTTTGCCCTCTGTTCGAAGAGGGCCGATGAAAAAAACGTTAAATCTTTGATTTTTCGCAAAAAAACAAGTAATTTTTGAGGAGTCTACCTTTTAAGACGAAAATATCCTAACTAATTAATAATTATTTTTACAATAATTGCCGCAATACAAAGAAAGACTAGTTGATATTGAATAATCACATGATTTCAGAAAAGGAGAAACTGATAAAAGCGATCCGGGAAAAAGGATTGCACAATAGCTTGATTTCCATATATTATAATATTGGAAGGGCATTGCCTTTCACTGCTCAGCGTTTTCCTGACGGACGAGTTTCAGGCTGGTATCACTCGCAATATGTCGAGGTGCATAAAGTAAAGCCATCAGGGAAAGGTGGACAATATGGAGATGCCTTTGCCTTTTATTACAGGAATGGAGTGAGGGCAAATAGTTCTGATGATCCTAGCTATTGTTGGTGCAAGATAGATGACATAGAACCGCAGCCTGTCCCATGTGGAGCATGTGGATCTTGGGTGTTGCTTGATATTCTTGGAGACCCCACTCATGACCCAGTCAAAGTGTTGGAATTGGATGATGTTTTTGAAAGAGGCAAGCATAAGGGAGAGAAAGTCGTAGATGTAATCCACAGTGATTGGAACTGGATAAAATGGGCTAACGAAGAATCAAATTTCTTTTTCTTTGACATTGATGATGTAATTTCTGAGCACCTTAAAGATGTTCTGATTCTACGTGCTGAAGATTCTTTCACATTTGGTAAATATAAAGGCAAGACGATAAAGGAGGTGGCTGAAGAGAATCCAAACTATTTGAGATGGGTAAATGAGAACAGTGAATCAATTGTGATAGACATCAAGTCTCTTTTTCCAGACGAAGAAGTTTCAATATTCACTCCCGCAGGAAAACATCCCCCATTTATACCCACGTACAACTCCGAATCTTCAAAACTGAGTAAAAGAGAACATCAAGATGGCAAGTAAATTCCACACGCCATTTTCCTCTCAATACATTATGTATAATTTGCTCAATTAATAATACTTTATCATGACTATACAAGAAATACTATCAGAATTTGACATTGAAGGCAAACATTTCGATTATTTCGATTATGCATCAAAATATTCCAGTTGCAATGATGCAGAAAAAAGTTCTGTAGCATATCAAGCGGAAGTTATGGCTTCTGAATTGACAGAAGATTACAAAAGTGATAATGATGCTTTTAATGGCAAATTCTATTTTGGTCCGCATCTGGTTTTTCAAGACAACAATACAGGAGAATTCATAGAATATCCAGACAGGGAACTCATCACCCCGGAAATAATATCATATTGGGAAACTCGTATCAATAATGCAAAGAATTGTATATTGAAAGCACGTTATGCTGGTTTAGTATGGGATTTTAAAGCTGCCGCAACGGGAGAAAAGTGCGATATTGAAATTGCCCGCACGTATATACAATCCTTAATTTGCATCATAAATAATGATTATTTATCTCATCCTATATTGGGCGTCAAACAAGCTGAGCGAGCAATAAAATTATCAAAAAAATTAAACCAAGTTGATTTGCTGGAAGAAGCTAAGTTGGCTTTATCTAACTTAATATCAAGGCATGGAAAAGAAAATGCAATAGGAATATGGGGGGGGCCGGCATACCGTATTAGCACAGAATCTCCTAATAGTTATACAAGTGAGGAACAAAAGGCTTTAATCGCTGATTTGGAAACTCGATTTATACAAATATATAAATTACCAGCATATGGAGAGAAAAAACGAGATCCCTGGCTGTTGATGGATTTAGCAGATATTTTATCTGGATATTACAAAAAATATTCGCCTGATAAAATAGAGGATTTATTTGAAAAAGTTGAAGAATCTTTTAATGCTATCATTTCCGATATGGCTAAATTGCAATTAGTAGGAAATTATAGTCAACTTCACAAATTATTAATCAAATATGGGTTGCAAGATAAAGCTGCCAAACTAAGCATTAAGATAGCTAAATTCGGAGAGGGTATTCAAGATGAGATGACTGAATTTAAGCAAGAGTTTACTGTATCTAAAGAGGAAATGGATTTATGTGTAAACTCTATTTTACATGAAAAAGATGTTGAAAATTCATTAGGGTGTTTTACATATTCATTTATCCCTAAGAAAGAGCGTGAAAAAGAGAGTCTTGATCGTATTGTCAAAGACGCCCCATTCCTGCATATGATTCCTCAATCAATATTTGATGAAAGAGGCCGAGTAAAAGCTGTCGTAGGAGGTATTGAAACTGACATAGAAGGTAACTTAATTGCACATATATCCATGTCAATGAAGTTTGAAACAATTTTCGTCAATGCCGTCATTGAAGAAGGAAAGCTAAGAGGTATTTTCACAATAAAAAATATATTGTCATTTATTACTAAATCTCCAGCTATAAAAACAGAAAGAATTCCTATTATTACAAAAGGGCTTGAAGCCTATTTCAATCAAGATTATTTAGTTGCTCTCCATTTACTCATACCACAACTCGAAGAGGCCATTAGAAATATTCTGGAAATAGGAAATATACCAACTCTTAAACCCAATAAATCAGGAAATGGTTTCCAATTAAGAATTTTGGACGACATGTTAAGAGATCCTATTGCTATTCAATTATTAACAGATGATTTCGCTAATTACCTTAGAATATTGCTGACTGATAATAGGGGGTGGAATTTAAGAAATGATATATGCCATGGAATTGCCTCTCCTCATCTTTTCAATAAGATGACATCAAACAGAATTATTCATGCGCTATTATGTTTTGGTGTTTTTAGGATTAAGCATGAATAATTAGAGGAGGACGCAAAAAGGAGAATTGAATATCAAGCCACATATAGGATATACCCAGTCAAGAGGATTGTCTTCACTGTTTTCTATTTCAGAAAGAATACGGTCTGCAACGCTACTGATTGTATAAGTAGATATGCATTTACCAAACTATTATAATGGTTACCGCACCTTTACTTTATTCCCGTATTCATATATACGTTCATTAAAGTAAAGTCAAAATGAGGGAAGAAAAGAGATGGCTGCGCCATGAAAATGGACTCTGTCATTTTTCTCTTTTGGCAGCAAAACTTATAAGCAATCCGGATGTAAAGGTTGGTCCCCAACGGTCACTCCGTTCAAGCAAAAAATACCTCATTGAGAATCCAAAAATATCCGTGAATCCATCCTTGATTTTACAGCCCATTTTGGCGAAATAAACCCCGACATGCCCTATCTTTGTAGACGGAGGTTGTCGGGGTCCCAAAAGGCCGTTTTTGCCTCTTTTCCCTCTGTTCGGAAGGAGTCGATGAAAAAAAATGTTAAATCTTTGATTTTTCGCAAAAAACAAGTAAATTTTTGAGCAGTCTACCTTTTAAGATGTAAACTATTGATAATCAATGAGAATACAATAGTGCATCGTAAGTAACTTAACTAATTAATTTACAATTATTTATCATTTACACAAATGTAAAATACTGATAAAATAGCACTTAAATAGAGGAAAAATAAGCTATTTTAGGAGTCATATTTTCTCTTGTTTGCTTATTTTTTCAGCATTTTTGTCCCCCGTTTGTTCCCTAAACGGATACAAAGGACAAAATTTTGTCCCTCGTGCAATTTAACGGTGGTAAATAGGCAAATTTTATCAGTACCTCTTAAATTTATCCAAATTACAGATAATATTCGAATAGGACTGAATTGTTTTTCAGCCAAAATAGATTATGATAATCAAGCGATTGATATATTTGAATATAACAGCAGAAATCATCACCAATGAGATTTCATATAATATTTTGATAAATATTCCCAACCATTATTGCGAAGTATTCGAATCATAGCATATTGAACATCCTCTTAAGTCTCACAGCGATTGTTATAGGGTAATTTGATGAATTCAATAAAAAATGGCACCTACATACCAGTTTACACTGACATATGAGATTAAGAAAGACGGACACAGATATTCAAATATCCGTGTCGTCCCTCTTATCTTTGATTCTTTCGTTATTTCTTATTCAAATTCAAAGTAATCTGTTCGTCATCATCTCCGACAATAAATGTCATTGTTGTTTTGGTTACTTGTCCTTTGATTTGATCTTCGTCGTAACTTGATGTGAAGTTTCCGTTTTCTTGATTATATTGATATTTTAGAGTTTCGTTATCAACATATACTGTACCTTTTGAACTCTTGACGTTCAATCTCAAATCGGTTTTGTTTACAATTTTGATTTCGTAGTTGTTTTGTGCTTTGTTTGTTCCTGACCATACAGTTCCAACAAGTTCATCTGCTGTAAAATAAGGTGAAGGCTCATTTCCGTTACCTTTATCACAAGCAACGAAATTCAGACTCATTACGCACGTAAGTAACAGTGCTCTGAACATTCTTAATGTTTTGATTTTGAATTTTGTTTCTTCACCTGTTCCCAAAAGAAGATGTTACCAGTTAAAATGCGAAAGCGTGAGGACTGCTAACTTATTTCAACCGATAGGCGTCTGGAAATGCCGCGAACTAAAACAAGCAACAGTCTCCCACGCCATATTGCATGACGCGAGAGATGCTAACTCATTCTCGTTCACCTTTTAGTTTTCCAGACTTTATCGATGAGAATCAGTTAAACACTTTCGTGTATATCTATTCCACAATGTTTAGAATCCGGTTATTACACCGAATTCCGGGGGCAAAGGTAATAAAATTACCCGATTATTTCCTTTCAGAAATCATATTTATCCGATTAGTAAATATTTAGCGTGTTTTCGGGATTTTCTGTATCTTATATTTCCATATATCGGGAATGTCTGCTATTTTCGGGTTATAAGAAAAGGAAAACGGATATGTTTGATTTTAAATTCAGGACATTGATAGAACTGACTGAGACACTTTCTGACGAACAGAAATGTATTGATTTACTGGAACAAATACTCTGGAACGGAAATCCCGTGTCTCCGTTTGACCCTACATCGAAAGTCTATAAGTGCAAGAACAATCGTTATCGTTGCAAGAATACGGGCAAGTATTTTAATGTCAAGACAGGAACTATATTCGAGAATACAAAAGTATCGCTCAAAAATTGGTTCATAGTTATTTGGATGTGTATGTCACATAAAGGTGGACTTTCTTCCATGGAGATACAAAGGACGCTCAAAATAACACAAAAAACAGCTTAGTTTATGCTCCAATGCATAAGGAAATGTTGCGAGTTTGATAACCAATCATTGGATAACGAAGTGGAAATGGACGAAACTTATGTTGGTGGCAAGAACAAAAACCGTCACGCCAATAAGAAAGTCAAATATTCACAAGGTCGAAGCTGTAAGGATAAAGTTCCTGTATTCGGTATGATTGAACGTAACGGTAAAGTTGTGGCACATGTTGTTCCGTCCACGACTTCCAAAGATTTGATACCAAGAGTAATCAAACATGTAAACTTATTAGCAACGGTTTACACAGACGAATGGGGAGCTTATAACAGATTGAATGATACCTATGACCACTATTCGTAAGACACCACATGAGAGAATACGTGCGTGGCAAAGTACATACGAACAATATAGAGAACTTTTGGGGTAATTTCAAACGTGCGATAATCGGTGTTTATCGTGTCGTTTCACCTCAACATCTTCAATTTTACGTAAATGAATTCGTATTCAGGAGAAATACTTGTAAATTTGTAACCGATGACAGATTCTTGTACTTCATGGAGAATGTGCAAGGTTATCGGTTAAGATATAAAGAATTGATTGAATATGCTCGTTGTAGTTGAATACATATCGAAAATTAAAATCGAGGGCACGGAAGTCCCCGTTTATGTTACTGACGACAGCCGTATGTTTGTCGGTATGGAAATTATGCCTTATCTGAATACACCTCAAAAAGTCAAACAAGCAATCATAACGGATAAGGATGCCGTACAGTACACGGTTTATCCTACTCTTGAAGTATTCAAACACATCAAGGATAAGAAACTTTTGTTGTTAGATACGTCCACCATTTGTGAGAAGCAACATGCTTTTATCCCTGTTGAGAAACAAGTATTGACCCCTGAAAACGAATTTGCCCTCACCCTTAAAAAGATGTTGTCTCCGAAAAAGAAAAAGTAAAAAACGATTGGTGAGATAAGCAATAAATATCCCATAGGAACTTAAAAATTAACGATTAAAATAGAAATCTTATGGGACAAATAACAGGCAACGATAAAGACTTTCCAACAATCAAGCAGGTCAATGATACTTTGAGTAGTGTTGGTGGAACTACACCGAAGGAAAATATACTTAGGGTAAATCTTTTAGACATCATTAATAACAGTGGGAAAATAACTGATAATGAAATAATTGAAGACGTTGAAAATATTATTAAACAAAGGCCTGATAGATTAGACCATTTTAGTATTGAGAGTGGTAAAATTTTACTTGTTAAATCTTCCAAAGTGGAATATTTTGAATTTGTTTATTACGAAAATCCAAAATCAGAAGTAAAGGCTTACAGATTTACCGTATTTATTCAAATAGCATGTTGTGAATGTATATTATATAGGGTAAATATGGATAACACTATTTCTTATCAATGCAATGTAACTAACTTATTGTAGATAAACTCTGTAAGGAGTACGAAATAGTTATGTATCAAGACTTATCAGAATTGCTCGAATCAGTTTATAATATTAGTACTTGGAACTTCAGGGGAGGGGTACTTGATTAACCCTCTGAAATTCTTTGGTGTAAACTGGTATGTAGGTGCCTTATATTTATTGCGTTTCTTCATAATTATACTGAAACGACTTATACGTTACGACATCAAAAAAAGACGTCAATGCTCTTGCTGATAATAATTCACTATCATTCAACACAATTTGTATAATGTAAACATTTCTGTTATGGAAATCTCAATACCAACAACTTGTAACAACGACTTACGCTTGTTATAGAGATCTCTAATAATAGCATCTTTTTCATCTTTACTACCAAAATGAATACGTCGGTGGCATGTAGGGCATAGACAAATGATATTCTCAACGCAGTCAATGTTTCGTTTATTTTCAGACCAGAAGCGCTCGGTATTTGATGCCGTACAAGGAATTAAATGGTGACCTTCCATGTAAGGAATACCCTTATCAGTTAAGAAGGTATAATGACTGCCATCAAACTCACATTTGAAGTTCGCCTTTTTTAAGGCTTGCTTTGAAACATTTGCTTTCTTCAGTATAGTTCTTCCCGAAGTTCCTTCGCTATAGCTCGGTTGCTGTCTCGATGCATCTGACAACACCTCATCACACTCTACATTCTGAATCTCTTTCTGAAAGTCAAAGTCATTGTCCACTTCTCGGCTTTTCCTTTGAAGATAATTTACCAACCACAGTAACATCTTTGCTTCTTGCCTTGGATGTCTGCCCGCATAGAATCGTTGCATTCGAAACATCTGCAGATCATCTCCGCTCACTTTAAAGACAAAGGGATTAGGCTCTGCTTGCAAGTCATAGATATAATCAGACTCTATCGTATAAGTACATTCTGTACGCGTTCCTTCCTCAAGAATAAATCGATGCAAACCTGGATTTGATTGTTTTTCAGCATATACTCTAGCATTATCAGTAAACGCAACTATTCGTCGATTGGTTGAATGAGGCAATTTTTGTACATAAACAATCATTACTCCATCAACATAATCATCTGACGAGGAGGCCCCAAGTTTTTTAATATTCGGATTGTCATGCGGAGGAAGATAACCATAAAAACGGCCATCTGCATCATTGGGCTTTAAATTAAATACTTCATGTCCGACATTGGTTTTACAGTATGCACCTGATTCCAAATCAACCACCATGTAATAGGATGGCAAGGTAAATGTTACAGTCTGTGCTGCTACCTTAAAAACATCATTAATATATTCAAGCAACTCTGTATTGTTACAACTAGGATTAAGAATAGAGTCACCGCCCTTAAACCCCATCCTTTTCAGAACTTCTTCCTTCAACAGATTGCCAGTATACTCAGCCACTAATTCCAATTTATATGTATTATCGTTTGGAGCTGAATCAACCCAATAATCACCATCTTCCCGCGGCACATCAACTTTATCGACTCTCAATTTAAATCGAATAGATCTGTCATCATTCATAAACAGATATACGATGTCATTTTCTACAAATTTCGATTTGACATTCGTCGTCCAGTTCACAAATCCCAATTCTTTTAATGCCTTACGGTGATTACATATATTTTCATTGGCAAAGGCAAGCCATGTGCGATTGCGTACCATAATTCTCTTTCAAAATAAGTTAAAACTGCTGCTGCCGCAACCATTCGCCCATAAAACGATCGTAAATGATATACCCGTAAGGTGTCTGATAAACCTGTTCGTTGTCGAGCAGTTTCTTCAAAGAAGCACTGACACTGCTCGCCGCGCGAAGTCGATGGCGGCTGATAAAATCTCCCGCCAACACCTCTTTGACGCACCCTTCGCGAGCGATGGCTTTCAACAGACGCACATGACCGGCCGAATAGGCCTTCAGCAAATCAGCATACGAATAGCTCTGTTCGGAAACGATCTGTTCCGTAGCATACACCACCAACTCCGTATCCACATCCCGATTATAGCCGTACAAGCGATTAAGAATGCACTGGATATACCAAGTATGTCCGTCAAATTTATCGTAAATCGTATCGAAAACCTCACGGGGAAGCTGCACGCCATGTTTGGCAAAGTGCCCGACGGCGAAACAAGCATATGCCTCACGATCAACGGGACCGATGGTCAGCAGTTGCGTACTCTGATAGAATGGTCTTTTCGACGAGGTAAACATCTCCTGCATCAAATGTTGCTTGCTACTCGCAAAGATGATGTTCACATTGGGCAGAAACTGGATGTAGGAGCGTAACAATGCCTCGACACCTTTTTCCTGATATTCAGCAATCTGCTGAAATTCGTCTATGGCAACGTAGCACCGTTTCTCTGACGAGCCTAAATACTCGAATATCTCTTTCAAAGTATTTTCTTCCTCGGCCGGAGCCACATCTATCGTCACCTTGGGGACACCTGTCAATTCGTCAAAAGTAAACACCGGACGGCAGCTGCGAATGAACTGCCCGATGCGGCTTAATGTTTTCTGAGGCGCTGTATCAAGTTTACCCAATACCGTATTGGCAACCAACCGCACGAAATCACCCATTGACTGTGTGGAATAGATGTCCATATAGAGTGTAACAATATCAGGCTCCTGCTCTTTCAGGCGATAAAAGGCATGACGGATCAGACCGGTCTTGCCCATACGACGGGGAGCAATCAGCGTTACATTACGCCCATTGCGGAGCGCATCGAGAATTGCTGCCGTTTCCATCTCACGGTCACAAAAGAATTCGGGGCTGTGATAACCTGCTATCAAGAAAGGATTATTCGGCTTCATATTATTTTTATCCGATAATTACGTAATTATCGTAACGCAAATATCGCAATAAAATACAAAACAGCCAAAGGATTCACTAAGATAATTTACAGCCAAATGAAAAAATAACTTTACTTTATCCCCGTATTCCTATATACGTTCATTAAAGTAAAGTCGAAATAAGGGAAGATAAGAGATGGCTGCGCCACGGTGAAATGGCTCCAGCTATTTTTTCTTTTGGCCAGCAAAATTCCGTCCCAGAATGTCCCCGACGCACGTCACATCATATACAATTCACTAAACATCAACAACATGAGTCATTTTAATATTTTTTGCTCGAAAACATGTTATAACCGGGATTATTATAAACGGCATAAGCAAAAGATATATCATCGACAAGCACAACGAAATATTGCCCCCAAAGAAACAAGGGTTCAGCCTTCCATTCAGCTCAGGTGACTGGATCGACAGTAAACAAGCAAGTACCCGTTACAATGTTTCAGTTAGTACTTTATATGTTTCAATTTGCAGGAATCGTACCACGCAAACGTGAAGGTAAAACGACTCTATATTCCACCAAACATTTGGATGCAGCCATGAAATTCATTCCGAAACAATTGACTGACGGGCTTATTACGTTAAAAGATGCAGTATCGAAATACAATTTTCTGATACCGAATCTTCGGTATCTTATCATACGCCTCGGAATACAATCGGAAAAAATCCGCGGAAAAATCATGTTCAGGGAAGCCGATTTCAAAAAATCATCACCGTGGCTAAAATCACCTGACAATCAAAGCATAGCAAAACAGATTTTTTTTGTTTACAACAATATTATCAAAAACTTGCAACCCTCAAAAACGACATCATGAAACGAGTGAAAGTGACTCTGCGCAGCCGCCCGATCTCCGGAGGGCGTCGTACCCTGTACCTCGATTATTATCCGGCAGTACGTGTCCCTGAAACCATGAAAATGATCCGGCAGGAGACTCTCGGCATGTACATTTATCAGAAACCCAAAAGCGCAACACAGAAACAATACAACGAAGCGATGTTGGCACAAACCGAAGCTATCCGCAGCCTGCGTGTACAAACAGTCATCAACGAGGAATTCGGCTTTCTCGACAGACATCGACTGAACTTGGATTTTCTCAAATATTTCCGTAAAGAAGCCCAAAAACACAATAATGTCTGGAACAGTTCATACAAACATTTTGAAAAGTTCGTAAACGGGAAATGTACGTTTGCACAGGTTAATGTCGACTTATGCGTCAAATTCCGGGAATATCTTTTGTCTGCCTGTCGATTTCAAAATAGAGCAAAAAAACTCGGCATCAATACCGCTTCAAACTACTACCGCAAATTCCGCGGATTGCTTGCCATCGCTCTCCGGGACAAATTATTGACAAAAGATATAAACACGTCTCTGACACGGATTGAACCAAAAAGAAATCGAATCGAGTTCCTGACACAACAAGAGCTGTATAACCTCTCGAACGCACACTGTGAGATTCCCGTTCTCAAACGGGCAGCTCTTTTTTCGTGTCTTACCGGCTTGCGGTTCAGCGACGCCAAAGGACTGAGTTGGGATAATATCGTCCCTAATCTCGAAGGTACCGGGTACGACATTCAACCGAACCCAGAAAACGGAGACGGAAGCCACCATGCCTTTAAGTCCCGATGCCCTCGAACTATGTGGCTCACGAGAACAAGGTCCCGTTTTCAAAGGATTCAACCGCAATATGCTTTATGGTCCTCTGAAACGCTGGCTCCGAGAAGCCGGCATTACCAAGCGTATCACATTCCACTGTTTCCGCCACACCTATGCAGTCCTGCAGTTGGCGAATGGAACTGATATCTACACCGTAAGCAAAATGCTGACTCATAAACATGTCACGACGGCTGAAATCTATCTCGAACTGCTCGAAGACACGAAAACTCAAACGCTCGGACGTATACAAATACACAAAAATAACGATCCGGTCATAGCACAAATCATCTAACTTAAATAACTTGCTATTATGGAAGAATTGCAAAATCTAACATTTAACGATCTGCCGCAAGCCATATGAAGGATCATGCAGGAGTTGAAAGAACTTCGAGAAATGATAGCCGTATTACAACTGCCCAAACCGGAACGCAGGCCCATTATGATCGACGAAGCCTGCAAAATTCTGATTAAATTTTGTCGTTTATGTCCGCAATTTGTCCGCATTTCTCTTGAAACAGAAAATATTCGGTATTCTTGAATCCGATTGCCGGTAGACGTTTGAATACTCCTTTCTTTATTAATCCCCAAAAGATGGAGCCTTCCTAATCAAAGGCAAACTTTACACCTCAGAAACAAAAAGATATGCGATCCCCAATACCACAGACCTACTCGCATCTCTGACCAAACCGAAAGGCTATAAACACTTTTTGTAAGAATAAACGGAAAATTTAGGGAGATTCCAAGTGATTTTGGCCTCCTTGAAATCCCCCATTTTGCTCCTATTCTAATTGAAAAAACAAAACAACTATAAGTAATAACCTTAAAAATTCGATGATGAGTTTTCGGGATTTATTAAAATCAGGGACGAATCCAGCGTTACAATCAAACTAGATGATCTGCGGATAATCCTCGAAGAAACGGCAGGCACGTTAAAGCCCATACCGCAGGAACGACCACAGTCAGACAGTCTTTTCATTCGCCTCGCCATTCCGCAAATATCAACTTTTCACTCTACGCTAACGGGTAACTCCACCGCAATATCCGCCGACGAAGTTCCCAGCGAAAGCACATACTCTCCGGGATCGACGCGCCAGCCGTGCGTCCGGTCGTCCCAATAGGCCAGGGCGCTGCGATCGAGCTCGAATTCGACCTCCCTGCTCTTGCCCGGAGCCAATTCCACCCGACGGAACGCTTTCAGCTCCTTCTTCGGCCTCACGACCGTGGGATTCCGCTGCGAGACATAGAGCTGCACGACCTCGGCCCCGGAGCGGGAGCCCATGTTGGTCAGGGCTACACGAACGGTCAGCGGGCCCTTTACCGGAAATTGCTTCGCCGCATGGGGTTTCGACAGCGAAAAAGTCGTATAAGAGAGCCCGAACCCGAACGGATAAAGCGGTTCGATCCCCTTGGTTTCATACCAGCGATATCCCACCAATACGGACTCCGCGTAGTCGATGTCATAGATTCGGATCAGCTTCTCGTTATAGGCCCGCAGCGCCTTGTTGTAGAACTCCGCACCGGCCGGCATCGTCCCTTTGGCCGGAGAGTCCGCAAACTCCCTTTCGATGGTGATCGGGAGCTTCCCCGAAGGATTGATTCTGCCAGAGAGTATTCCCGCCAAGGCCGTCATGCCGTTCTGACCGGGATACCAGCCGTAAATCACCGCCGCAGCCCGATCGTTCCAGCCGCTCATGCGGATTCCCGACCCCGAGTTGACCAGCACGATCGTGTTCGGATTCGCTTCGACACACATGCGGATAAATGCCTCCTCTTCTTTCGGCAGGGCGAACGGACGCTCGAACGACTCCACGTCGATCGTTCCCGCCGAAAGCAGGACGACATCCGCTGCCGCAAGCTGTTCCCGCGTGGGACGTTCCACGACCTGCACGGCGTCGCCGAATTCCGCACGGACAGCATCCGCAAGCGAAACATTGTCGTATCCCAGTACTTCGGCCGACGAGGAGGTGCTGCCTCCGGTGCGGGGTATCTCCCGGATAAAGCGTCCGGTGAGCAGGATCCGGCGGCCGACGGCCAACGGCAGAATCCCGTTGTTCCGCAGCAGCACCGTGCCTTTCGCCGCAACTTCGCAGGCCGTTTCGGCATGCGCCGGGAAGCGGCCGAGCAGGTCGGGACGGTATTTCACCCGGTCGTAAAGCCCGAAAGCGACGGCGGTGGCGACGTTGGGCCGGATCATCCGTTCCAGATCCTTTTCCGAAATGCACCCCTGGCGAAGCAGCTCCCGCACCTCCTCAACGAACTCACGGCGGCCGGGCATCTCCACATTCTGACCGCTTTTGACGACTTTTTCCGTGTCGTACACGGAACTCCAGTCGCTCATCACGCATCCCCTGAATCCGAGCTCGCCGCGCAGCAGTTCCCCGATGACACGACTGTTCTGACCGGCCCACTCCCCGTTGAGTTGGTTATAGGAGGTCATCACATAGGCCACACCGGCTTCGATACCGGCGCGGAACGGAGGCATATAGATCTCGTGCAGCGCTCGTTCATCGATCAATGAATTTGACCGGCGGCGGTAAAATTCCGTTTCGTTGCCGATGAAGTGTTTCAGACAGGCGGCAGTCCCCGTCGACTGCATACCCCGCACGTAAGCCGCAGCCATGACAGAAGTCAGCAGCGGATCTTCACCGAAATATTCGAAATTGCGGCCGCATTGGGAATTGCGTGCGATGTTCAGTCCCGGTCCCAGCAGCACTTCGATGCCGCCCGCACGGCACTCCTCCCCCACGGCTTCCGCATAACGGAAAGCCAGCTCGGGATCGAACGACGAGGCGAGCATGATCGGACAGGGAAAGGCCGTCGAGCGCTCCAACTGGCGGACCATCGTGGAGTCGGGCAGGTTGTTGCGCAGATGAACCCCTTGCGTGGCGTCGGAGAGATAGAGATAGGGAATCCCCTTCTCCGGAACGCCGTAGAAGAAAAACGAGGAATAGCCGCGCGCAAAATAGATCTTTTCGTCGAGGCTGAGCCGGGCGATCAGGGAATCGGCCTGCCGATAGGCTTCATCCCAAGAGACGAACTGCTGAGCGAAGAGTCCAGCGGCGGCACAACAGGCCGCCAAGGACAGCATGATTTTTCGTATCATAAATATCAGTCTATTTTCAAAAAGGGAGGGGGCGGAAAATACTCCGGCCCTCTCTCCCGGTTTTGTCCGTTCTTTATTTCGTCACGCAGATATCGTCGATGAACCAGCGGGAGAACTCGTCCGAAGCAGGTTCGCTCGTGAAACGCAATTGCGTGGAGGCCGTCGCACCCGTGATCTTCAGCGAATAGGTATTGAACGCATCGGTCGCCAGTCCCGATACAATCGCCTTCGTTGCGCCATTGATCGTTCCGCCGCCAACTACCTCGACAACGATCTCCGTCAGATCGCCTTTCTTGTCCTTAGGTTCGTTCGCCTTGCCTTTAGGGCGATCCGAGCAGGTTTTGTAAGCCATCGCGCGGAAAGAGAGGCTCAGGTCGCCTGCCGCGTTCAATGCCGGCGTGAGCAGCGCCCCCGCTTCGTTCTTATACTCCGCCCTCTTCACGGCCTGCGACTCGACATAACCGATCTGAGCATAACCCGGCCGCTGACGGACATGGGTACCTGAAAGTCCGTTTTTCAACTCGGCGCTCCACTCCGAAATGTCACTGCCGCAATAGTTCAGCATAGCGGCCAGTTTATCGCCGTAAAGGTAATCCAACCCTTCGGTCAGTCCGTCGAAAGGTTCGAAATAAACCGCTCCGACTGGTTTCGACGTACTGAATTTCGGCACGGCTTCGATTGCGATACATGAATGCAGGCGCGAATCCGAATTATATCCGGCTGTACCACCATTGCAACTGACATTGTCCGTTGGATAAAGTTTCAACAGCAGCGTCTGGCCCTTCATCAGCCGCAACTGCGGCGTCAGGGTTACCGTGAAATAATAAAAATAGCCACTGCCCGTAATCGCCTCGGGAATCGCAATCGCCGTAGAGCCGTCAGACGGGGTGACATACTCCTCGCCGTCGGTCGAATAGGACATCGCCCAGTTCTTCGGAGCGCCGCCCGTTCCCGACATACCGAACGAAATGCGGAACGATGCGGGCATGTCCTCGGCCAAAGGTACGGTTAACAGGAAATAAGAATCTTGACCGTAAACCATCGACTTGGCCGGAATGTTATCGTGTGCACCCTCGTCTGCCCAGTGCGTCAGTCGGAAATGGCTGCTGTTCGACGTCGAGGCCACCTTCGCTGTCAGCACGACGCATTTGGAGACATCCTTGTCCTCGACTTTGAAGTCCGCGCCCAATTTATCGAACGAGCCGTCAGTCACCGTCACATACTTACAATCCTTGTTGGCCTGCGAGGAGGCGTAGAACGAGAAGACATAGGGCAGTCGGATGCCGACTTGTGCACCAAAACGCAACCCCGTGAGCTCCTTGTCCTCGGCCGTGCAGGGGCGGATCGCATAGGCACCATCCTGCGGCACGACGATTCCTTTGAGTACGCCGCTGCCCGTTGGCGCAGGGTCGATGCCGAATGAGGAAGCCTGCGAAGCAACCAGCCGAAAGCGATTGTTGTCAGGATCCTGCATCGACAGATTATCCTTAAGCGTCAAATCTCCCAACGAACCACCTTCCGGCACGTAAACCTGGGAATATAAGCCCGCATACATCGACTCGTAGGCACCCGATCGAAGCTCCTCATAAGTAATCTTCAGAGCTTCGATCTTCACCTGAGAAGTCTCCGTACGGGTGATCCTGTCGTCCGAAACGGGCTTCAGCTCCATCACGCCGGTCTCGGCGTTCACGCCCACTACGGCGCCTTTCAGATCGATCTCCAACTCTTCGCCCGGATTGCGGTAAAGCGTTTCGTCAGTGCGCAGCGTAATGCCGCAGCCGGGTTTCAAGGCGCTTTGTAGCGCGAGGCAGTTCTCGAAATAGTTGTTGTCCTGAACGCTCGATACCACAATGCCGCGTAGTTTCATCTCCTCGCTCACCGTATAGTCGCCGTCGGCAGCCAGTGCCCGAAGTTCGGGAATGGAGAGGTACCCCTCGGCTGATGCAGAAGCTTGCTCGAAAATTAGTTCATCTGTCACATCTGCATTACGTTTGGCCACGGCCCGGATCGTCAATGAACGACTCTGCGCAGTCGTGTTCTCGTCGACCATCACCGATACGGTAGCTGTCCCCGTCGCCGAAACCTGAGAAAGTTCAGCCCAGCCATCGTCGTTACCCGTAACAAATATCTGCCATTCGCAATTGGCCGCAACATCGAAAGAGAGTGTCGTAGCGAACGACGGCGCGAGAATCGCATGCGAGCTCAGCGTGATCGACTGCATCGGCAGCGCCACGTCATCCTTGCACGCCCCGGCCGAAAGCAGCAGCGCGAAGGCCGCCGCCATCCGGAAAAAACTGTTTAAAAGTCCGTTTTTCATAATCGCTTACTTTTTGAGGTCTACCAATACGGGAAGGTGGTCGGAAACCGTCATCACATTGATCTCCTCATACGACGGTACAGCCGTACCCAACAGCTCATAATGGGGCGAATTCCCCGTATAGACAAGCACATAATCAATGCGCGACGGCGAAGCGGTGTTCACAAAGGTGTTGGCCGAAGTACTGATAATCTTCCACGATTCGAGCGCCGTTTCCGGGATTTCCGACGTATTGAAGTCGCCCGCCAGATAGATCGGCTTCGTGTAAGAGATGTAATGCGCGGTGATATATTCGGTGATGATCTCGAACGACCGCTGTCGGTTCTCGTCGGACTTGTGGCAGAAGTGCGTAGCGATGAAGATATAGTCGTCGAACTCCGCCAGGAAGAACTTGCGAGGCTCTTCGCCCGGCAAGTCGCCCGCATAGGTATTTTTAGGCGCCGTTTTGCAGAGAATGCCGATACCGTAGTCACCGCCGCGGTAATCGATCGTCTTGCAGTAATAGGGTCGCATCCCGGTACGGTCGGCCAATTCCTGCAACTGGTCGGTGGGATGCCACGTGGTGTTCTTGTCCAATTCCTGCAAGGCGATCACGTCGGGGTCCATCAGCGAGATGACCTTGGCCGTGTTGTTGTAGTTCGCACGGTCGGTCCCGGAGTTCTGGGTCCAACCCTCGCAGCGGTGGGTGTTGTAGGTCGCCAGCCGGACCGAGCTGGGCAGGCGGTCGTACCCCTGCCCGTCATAGGGGTTCTCGGGTTCGTCGGAGGGCATGTCCCCGAAATTGAAATCGGAGTTGTCGCCCGACAAGTCGGAACACGCCACTGCGGAGAGGACCAGGCAGCAGCCGAATAAAGCAGACAATATGAATCTGGTGATTTTCATGGTAGTTCGTTTTTAGGTTTCCGTTTAGAAATTCAGTCCGTCTTTCCAGCCGGGATTCTGGGTGATGGCGCCCTGCGTCAGCACCCGGTCGTCGGTCGGAATGGGATAGAGATAGTCGCGTTCTTCGTTCCAGGTCCGGACATAGTCGGTATGGACGATGATGTTGCCGCGGTCGCCTTCGCTGAGGAAAATATCCTTGTTCAGCTCGTAAACCGTCGCCGCCGAAGTCGAAGGTTTCGAGCCGGACCAAATGCACACATCGTCCACCCCGTCACTATTCAGATCATAACTTCCCGTACCGGGGAAATAAAGTCCCGTAAAGGGCTTTTCGAAACGCTTGCCCTCCTTCCAGCGCATGATGTCCCAATAGCGGAGGTTCTCCATCAGCAGTTCGACGGTACGTTCACGGCGTATTTCGAGAATCACACCCTTGTTGTCGCCCGTCACGTTGGCGTAGCCCGTCTCCGCAGAAGCCAGGTAGGGATCAGGATGGGCGTTGGCCTCCGTGAGCGAGAGATCCGCGACATCGGCCCGCTCGCGCAGCGGGTTGATCGACAGTTCGATGTCGTCCTGGGTCAACGTCCCCAACTCGGCTTTCGCTTCGGCATAATTGAGAAGTACCTCGGCGGCGCGAAACAGCGGTAAATCGCTCGTCGAAGCTTGGTAGGAGTCATATTTGGCCGACGTCAGATATTTCACCAGCTGGTAGCCGGTCATCGTCGCGGCGAGGTTCGGGGCCGATTCGGCCGTGTCGTCGACACGCTTGTAACCGGGCGTGCGGACCGTCTGGGCGAAACGCCCGTCGCGGTTCCGGCTCTCGTCGGGCAGCTGCATAGTCTCCCAGCCGGGCTGCGAGGTGAAGGGCGTACCGTCTTTCATCAGATACATATTGGCAATGTTCTTCAACAGCCCCGGACGCCCCATCGTGATACTGGTGAGATAACCGTTGACGTCGTGTTTCAGACCAATGTCCGTATTATAGGCTCGGGCCAGAACAATTTCCGTGTTGATAGCCTTGAGTGAAGAGAATAGCCCCAGATAGGGTGTCGTGCCTGAATCGTAGATCGCGTAACCGCTTTCGTCGATAAATCGTTTCGAAGCATCTGCACAGACTTCGAGATAACTCTCCCAGCCTTGCAATCCATGATACTTGCGGAACGTGCCTTCGAACAGGCACGCACGGCTCTTGAGTGCCAGCGCCGTCCAGCGCGTCACCCGGTAAACCTGCCTTTCGGCAGGCAGGTTAGCGATAGCGAAATCGAGGTCACCGATCACCTTCTGCATCACGAACTCACGCGAATCTCGCCCCTTGTAAAGTTCCTGATCGTCAGACGCAAGCGGACGATCGACCCAAGGTACGTCTCCGTAATAGCGCACTTTGTCAAAATAGAAATAAGCCCGGAAAAAGCGCGCCAATCCTTCGTATTCGAACCGCACGCGATCGTCGGTGCAGTTGGAGGAGTATTGCAGGAAAAAATTGATGTCACGCAGCTTTTCCCATTTCCAGGTGCTCGCCGTGGCAGGCACGGTACGGTTGCCCAGCACCTCGCTCGTAAGCGTATTGCAGGTAATAATGTCGGCTGTCTCATTGTAAATGGAGGCCCCGGAGGGGAAGATCGTATAGAAATCATTCGTGTAAAGCTCGCACTCCTCCTCGGTATGGAAAAATTCGTCAGGCGTAAGCCGGTCTTTCGGGAAACGGTCGAGTGCATCCTCGCAACCGCAGAAACCGCACGCCGCCATACCGGTCAGTAGATAAAGAATGTATTTTTTCATAACGGCAATTGCTTTAGAAAGTTAAATTCAGTCCGATCGAATAAGTCTTGCACCACGGATAAACGTTAGCCTTCTTATCCGAATCAGCGGCCGCCTGCTCGGGATCAAGGAAATCACTCTTCAGCGCCGACCACGTAGCAAGATTCTCTCCGCTGAAATAGATGCGGCACTCCTTGATGCCGACCTTCGAAGTCAGCCGTCTGGGAATCGTGTAGCCGATCGTGAGGTTTTTCAGACGGCAGTAGGCCAGATTCTGCAAATAACGATCATTGGTGTAGTAGGCCGTGCCTGAATTCGAATTGAGCGATGTATAGGCACGGGCCCGTGGGAAATAGGCGTCGGGATTCTCCTCGCTCCACACCTGACTCATAAAGTTTTTCGGGACGAAGGTCGCATAGGGACGACAGTAAGGACCCCAAAAACGCAGATTGTCAGCACCAGGATACCAGTCCAGCCGGCCGATGCCCTGCATGAACACCGACACGTCGAATCCGTACCACGAGAAGTTCAGCGACGCTCCGTACTGGTAACGCGGTGACGAGTTGCCGATCACGCGTCGATCCCCCGGATCATCGAGCGTGCCTTTGCCGCCGTTGACGATGTTGTCGCCGTTCAGGTCGAGGTATTTGATGTCTCCTCCGCGGACTCCCTTGCCATAAGCACCCGTCGCGGTGTAGTAACCCGAGGCGACAGTCGAGAGGTCAATCCGCGAAGCGTATTCGGCGGCCTCCTTGTCGTTACGGAAAAGCCCGTCGACCTTATACCCCCAGATCTCACCGTACTTTTTGCCCACATAGGGATCGCCGATCAATCCCGTCGGATTGTCGCACTTGGTGTACTCAGCCGTATAGTCGGAAAAGGTTCCTGTGATACCGTAGCTGAAGGTACTGCCTGCTAACTTGAACGAATCGCGCCAACCCAACACCAGTTCATAACCCTTCGTACGCAAGTTGTTGGCGTTCATCTGCGGCTCGCTCGCGCCGTAGATCGACGGCAGCGATTTGCCCTTGCCCAAAATGCCTTTCGTATCACGGATATAGAAATCGGTCGTCAGCGACAAGCGATTGTTGAACATATTGAGGTCGAGTCCGAGGTTTTTCGACACGACCTTTTCCCACGTTTGGTCGCCCGACACGGGATCGCTCACCGTAGCGTGCTGGCCGAGGACCGTCCCGTCGAACGAGTAGTCGCTCATCGACCCCTTGGTTGTAATAGTCTGAATGAAGTCGTAGTAACCGATCTGCTGGTTGCCCAGCGAACCGTAGGAAAGACGGATTTTCAGATTGTCCACCGCCTTGCGCAACGGCTCGAAGAAAGGCTCCTCGCTGATGCGGTAAGCCGCAGAGAACGAGGGGAAGAAGCCGTAGCGCTTGCCGCGCGGGAAGCGCGAGGTGCCGTCGTAGCGGCCGTTGACCTCGAAGAGGTACTTGCCCCTGTAATCGTAGGCTGCCCGGTAGAAGAGGCCCATGATGGCGTATTCGTTGCGGCCTCCGTTGAGCGTGAAGTTGGTGGTGCCCTTGGCCAGGTTGAAGTCCGAGAGGTCTTCCGACAGCAGGCCGTCGTTAGCCGCCGTCAGGTCGCGGTAATACTTGGCCTCGTAGTTGTAACCGGCGATCAGCGTCAGGTTGTGTTTCTCAGCGAAGGTCCGGTTGTAGGTTCCGTAAACGTCGGCCACATAATAGTTCTGATCCCAGACGACCTCCTTGTATTTATTGGGGAAACTGCCTTCTGGTTCGGTCATCACCTCGCCCGGATACTGCGAATACTGGACGTTGACGCTGCGGTAGTCGTTGTGCAGGTAGCCCTGCGTATAGCTGAAGTCGGCCTTTATGTTGAAGTTTTTATGCAGTTTGAACGTGGCTTCGAACGTCGTGGTGATCTCCTGGGTCTTCTTGTTGCCGAAGCTCTTGCCCTTCTGCATCATGGCGTTGTAGCCGTCCATCACGTAGTGGGTCGAAGACTGCGTCATCGAAGTATGCGACACGGCCGTTCCGTCGGGATTCACCGGCACGAACGACGCCAGCGCATGCAGCGTGGGCTTGCGGAAATTGTTGTACTCGTCCTCGTAGCCGTAATACTTGTAGTTCGACTGGAAGAATTTGGTGTTGCTGGCGATGGTCAGCCACGGCTTGATCTCGGCCTGCAATTTCACGCGGAAATTGTAGGACCTGAACATGTCGGGTTCGAGCCGGTTGACGCCCTTCTGCTGGTAGTAGCGTCCGCTGACCATGTAAGAGAGCGCCTTGGTTCCGCCCTTGATGTTGATGTTGTGATCCCACGTCGGGCGGCTGTCGTCGTAGAGGTAGTTATACCAGTCGAAGTTGGCCAGATAGACGTACTGCTGACGGCCGTTGCGCCTGTCGGTGATGACCCACGGACGCGCCGGATTCTCGGTCTTGTCGTTGCGCCGCTCCCAGAGCGCCTTGTAATCGGCTTCGGTGTAGGAGGTGTAGGGCGTGTTCTGAGTCGCCATCATGAAGAAGTCGGCAATCTTGGCCGAGTAGTAGCCGCGGGTTTCGTAATCGGTCGAGGTCGTGGGGCTGGACATGGAGAAATAACCGTTGTACGACACCTCGGCCTTTTCGTTGTACCGCCCGCTCTTGGTCGTAATCAGAATGACGCCGAACGCGCCGCGGGCACCGTAGATCGCGGCCGAGGAGGCGTCTTTCAGTACTGTGATCGACTCGATGTCGTTCGAGTTGATACGGTCGGGATAGGTTTCCACACCGTCGATCAGAATCAGCGGACTGCCTCCGTTGGGCGAAGTCGTACCGCGGATGTTGTACGACGCGCCGGCTCCGGGCTCCCCCGAAGAGAGAGTTACGTTGAGGTTGGGAATCACGCCCTGCAAGGCGCGGCCTACGTTCGACACGGGACGGTCTTTCAGCTCTTTCTGCGACACCGTGGCGACGGCTCCGGTCAGGTTGGCTTTCTTCTGCACGCCGTAACCGACCACCACCACTTCGTCGATGCTCTGCTGGGCGGAAGTCAGGACCACGTCGAAAAAGGTCCGGACGCCGACCGTCGTCTTGTAGGTGTCGAACCCGATGAACGACACTTCGAGCGCGGCCTTGTCCGAAAGGCTGAACGAGTCGAAAGCAAAGGTACCGCTCGCCCCGGAAGAGGTGCCCCGGACCGCTTCGCCGTCTTTGAGCAGGATGGTGGCACCTACGACGGGATTACCGGAAGCGGCCGCGACCTTGCCCGAAATTTTGCGGGGGGGGGAAACTTGCGCACCGCGGCGCGGCGTCAGGATCACCTTGTTCCGCTCGACGTTTACGAGAACGTCGGGAATACATTTCAACACGATCCGTTCGATGGGCCAGGCCTCCGCAGCGACGGAAACGACACGGGTCAGGTCGATGTCGGCGTTGTTATACGCGAACGAGTACTTCCCCTGCGCCTCGATCTGCCGCAGCAGTTCGGCGACAGTGACATTTTTCAGATGGATCGTCACGGGCGGGTTAGCGGCGGAAACGCCCCCGACGGACATAAACAGAAAAATGAATAAGGACATGATTTTTACAGGCAAACACCGCTTGTGCGGGGCGCTGCCATCGGATTGTCCAAAAAATTTCATAGTTTTGTAACGATTTAAAGTTCATCATTCGTAGTATTATCTACGATAAGGTCTAATTTTAAGTCATGGGGCGGATGGTAGGAACATCCGTCCCAATTTTTTAAGCTTGTCAGATCATCATAGGCAAATGGTTTTCAGGATTCGAGTTCGGGATTGCGTCATTCCGGGGCGAGAAAAACCGTCCCGCCGCGGATGTCGTAGCGTATCGGGGCGATCCGCGAGATCAGGCGCATCGCCTCCTCCAACGATTCGTATTCGATATGGAAAGAGAGTTTTGCCGAAAGGTCGATGTTCCCTTCGGAATGGAAATGTACGCCGTACCAGCGTTCCAGATTGACCAGTATGGCCGAGAGCGATTTGTTGGTGAAGACCAGGCGGCGGGACGTCCAGCTGCAATAATCGCAGGCGGAAACCTCGGAAACCGCAATCCGGCCGGTCTGCGTATCGAACAAGATCCGTTCGTCGGGCCGCAGCAGGATCGGACTTTTACGGTCCGGGGTCAGGACACGGACGCTGCCCGATTGAAGGATCGTTTCGGCATAGCGAGTACCGGCCCGGTGACGGGCGTCGAACTCCGTACCGAGTACCTCGACCTGCATGACCTCCATATCGACGACGAAGGGATGGGAGGCATCGTGCCTGACCTGAAAAAAGGCTTCGCCGTCGAGCCGGACCCGACGGATTCCGGCATCGAATGTTTCGGGATAGCTCAGACGACTGTCGCCGTTGAGCCAGACCCGCGTCCCGTCGGGAAGCGTGAACTCGCTCTTGCTGCCTCGGGCCGTGACCAGGCACACCGAAGGGGCGCGTTCATACCGCGAACGCAGGAACAGGTATTCCCCGCAGACGACGAGCGCCAGCAGGGCCGCAGCGGCCGCAAAACGCCGCAAGGATATGAACCGGCTCTTCTTTTCGGCCCGGTCCAGCATGTCGATCCGGTGGTGTATGTCGGGGAGTTTATGGCGGTAATCGCGTTCCGCAGGCCGGGCGAGCAATTCCTTCCAGGCCTGAAAAAGCGCTGCGTCCTTCGTTTCCCGGTCGGCCGGGGCGGTCATCCACCGTCGGAAACGGCGTTGGATCTCCTCCGGCATATCGCCGTGCAGAAAATCGCGGACGAGTCTGTTGATTTTGTCGGTCTTCATCGTTTGGGGTGCTGCTCATAATATAGAACGACGAAAGAACGGCGAACCCCCAGCCGGAAAGAACGATTTTCAGAAAAAAAGCGTGATCGAGGCAAGCAGGCGCCGCAGTTGGCCGAGTGCGGCGGTCATATGGTTTTCCACGGTCTTGACGCTGATCCGGAGCCGCTCGGCGATCTCCCGGTTCGAAAGACCCTCGTAACGGCTCATCCGGAAGATACGCCGCCGCTGATCGGGCATCTTGTCCACGGCGATGGAGATCAGCAGCGCCAGATCGTTCGTCTCCACCTGGCTGTCGAGCGTATCGTCGTGAAAATAGCGGACGGAGGACAACTGGGCCGATTCGTATTTCTCATGCACCAGCGAACGGTTGTAAATGTCGAAAATAGCGTTTTTCGTCATCGTAAAGAGGTAATTGGAAAAACGGGTCATCTGCGCGATCTCCTCTTTGCGTTCCCAGACTTTCAGCATGATGGACTGCATGACATCCTCCGCCTCCGTCCGGTTCTTCAACATCCAGAACGCCAGTTCCTCGACTTTCGGAGCATAATGCAGATAGAGCGCATCGAACGCCTCCCGATCCCCCTGCGCCAGCCGATCCAATATTTCCCGCTCCTGCTCCACTCAAAAAATGTTTTTACAAAGATACGAAATATTCTTGCCATATTTTTCTTCCTTTATCAACTCTCTAATGGTTACCCCTAAAACTTTTGCGATATCATCCAATACCGCCAATGTCGGTTGTTAACGATTACAACAATAAGCATTCACGGTGTTAAAACTTTTGCCTATTTTTCCCGCCAACTCCGTTTGAGAAATATCTTTCTCGATGAGTACCAATTTAATCCGATTAAGGTTTTGATTCATATATCCGGCTACTTCATTTTATAAATATAGTAAATCGCCCGCTATCTACATTACATTTTCAGCTAAAAACGGGACACAATCCCTAACACACAACTCAACTTAACTCAACCATATCTCCTAAACAAAATAAGATGCCAATAAAAAACTTAGCTTACCCCTATACAAACCCGCATAGAGATAAGCCAAGTTACTAATTATCACAGTCCCGTCAAACGATGGAGTTCACCCGCTCCTCTTGCTGCCATTCTGCAAGGGAAACAATTGCTTGGTATTGTTCTAGAGTCAAATCCGAACCTCATCATCCGAGCATTCATATTCCCAGGGCAATTCATAGACAGCACCTTCTTCTTGATAGCCCATATATGTGATATGAATCGGGAACCAGCCGCACATAATCCCCTTCCCGCAGGATTCTCAGAAGCTTCTCTGCGTCGTAGATCAGCAGCAGCGCCCCAGCCTTATACAGGGCAGTAACCACCTCAATAGCCAGCCCGACATTGGACGAATAACTGTTGGAGGTAACAATCATCCAGCCTTGCTAACGCTTGTTTGAGGCAAAGATATTCAAGCGAGAAAGTCCTAGTTCACCGTAGTGGTCCGTTGCAAACCGTATAAAATTCGCCGGACTGTCAATGCCGTACAGGGTCTCCACATCCACGAACTTCATCTGCTTATAATAGGCTACATCACGCAGCGTTTCCGGAACATCCTGCAAATCCTCATAAACACGTCCGCTGGCGCCCCGTTCTCGGTAGTAACGCCTCTTGGCAATGCGGTAATAAGTGCAATACAGCCGGATGGTCATACGCTCCAAAGGAGGCACGGAACGCCCGTGCACCGAGTCCTCCAATGCATTGATGGCCGTTTCCCGATTTCCACCTCAATTTTGGAATTCGGTACTATGCGGTTAAATTCCTTTTGTGCAATACGCCTATTCGTTGTTGATACGGTAGGTTGTGCGCCACGTAGTCATTGAATCCGTCTGGATTCGCAACAACGACATCAATCAGCCGTTGCAGATAGTCGAAGAGGCGGGTTAGGGTCTTCCTGCACCACGCATCATCTGGTTCCCCATCAACACACGCGGAGCGGTTCGTGATGATGAACCTGGTACGCTTCCGGTCCGTAACACGAAGCGACCGAGAATCCCCGTACCAGGTCGAAGCGACATGGAACCACCGCGTCTCCAGTGGGTTGAATGCAAGCCAATCCGCAAGGAACGCCTCCCGGCCGTCATATTCCCCCGAAGCAATCAACTCCCCGGCATCGCCCCACTCTTCTGGCGTAGGCCGCGACACCTCGATATAGAATCCCCGGTACTCATCGTCGCCCATCACGGCCAGTCGTTTGAATTGACACTGAATTTCAACCAGCCGTTCCAGAATATCGCCACCAACGACAATCTCCCATTGGCAGCTTTCGCCCAACGCCTCCAAATGCAAAGCGTTCAGACCAAACTCCTTCGCCAAATCGGCAAGAAACCTTCTATCTATGATCTTCCTCTTGTTTATTTCTGTATACTCATAAGATCTTTTCTACGTTCCTTTGGCAAAACAGTCCTATGGACTGCTTCCGATAATATGTACACATAAATGGCATTGCAAACACACGTTCGACTAGACTACAAAATGATCAGTTATGTCAATAGTGAAACCGCAGCCTTCATAACTCGATTGTCCCGATAAATGTATTCATCAAACAGATCCAATACCTCATTCATAGCATCTGTATCTTCATGCAAACTTAGTTTCTTGTAAATCTCAAGCAAAACATTTACAACCTCATCATCGACTAGAGATGCATCCTCAGTATCAAAATACCTCTGAGACGATATGAATCTATAACATAATACTGGGCTAGTCGAAATACATTTCTTCACATAACCAAGCTCAAAATGAACTTGCTGATACTTTTTTCCTAAATATACTGGGGTAATGCTACAATACCAATTGAAAGCCTCCGTCGGGAGAGAATCACAATGCATACAATAGGCATTAACAACTTTTTCCCGACTGTCAGATGCATAATGTTCAAGAATTTTCACACTCAAATCTCGGTACTCTACATGCTCATATGATTTCATTGCCGTCTCAACAAGTTTGGCAACAATCTCTTCATTGTTAATGGCTAGTATCTTCTCAAGCCGCCTTTCGCATTCTTCCGAAATAGGAGTCCCTTTCATACCGTAAAAGTATATCTGGACAAGCAATTCATGAGTTGAAGGATCGGGCTCAATACGGTCAATATAATTACAGACCACATCATTCCTATAATAAAAGCACCATTGGATCGCATTCACCTGGAGATATAAGGACTCTGGCCCCATACCTGACAAAAGAGATCTCACCAGAGGGAAATACAACTCTTCATCATAATAATCTTCCATGTTCAAATAATGGAGTGGTACTGTTTTGATATACTCATGCAGAAGAATATTATTATCGGCAAAGAATGTATAAACTATCGGTCTTCTCGAAGGAATCGCACACATGCGTACTAACAATTCTGCGGCACAACCTTGGTATGAATTAATTGCTTTTGTAAGCATGTCTGTAGCTCGCCTACTCATATCCCTCTTACCATCTTCCGCCGTAAACAAACTACTTTCTTCAGAAAAAGGAGAGATGGTCAAGGTTTTACAAAGCTCCATTATTTCCTCAATGCACTCATTCTCTTCCTTGATATAGTACTCAACAATCTGACTAAAAGTATAGGGATTTGCTTTAGCGAACTCTTCTGAAATGTATCGTTTTGATAAATTCCAAAGTGAATATGGATTGACTCCACCTGCTAAAAGCCCTTCTAAACCTGCAATCTTGTACATATCTTGAATATCCGCCATATCACTAATTTCAAGCACGAAATCGTAAAATCTGTCCGGATTAGAGGATACACACTTTTTAAATGCATCGGCATGCTCCCTCAAACTAATAGGACCTCGACCCTCACGCCACTTATACTCACCAAGTTTCAGAAATGAATTCAACCAGTTAGAAATTGGCCATCTTGCATATGTTTCATCACCTACAACGCCACCGCAAATATGTGCCACACCGACGGAATGATAATTTCTCTCCACCATATGTTTCTGTCCGAATCTGCGCAAAAGTTCTTGGTAGCATCTCCTCATCTCCGGAATCATATGATCCTCTGGCAATGTATTGCATATCAATTCCCATTTGTCTTGCCATAAATGGGGACACAAAAACTGACTCCACCGTCTTTCTGCATCGTATTTAAAATCAAATTCAGACTTATACGATAATAAAGCCCGCTGATACCTCTCAGCGTCATTTTCATTCAACGTCTCATACCATGCCCTGAGCATTTTCAGAAAGAAGAACTCAACATCTCCACGAAGATATATTCCGATCGTCGCATTATCCTCCAACAGGAGCCGAATCTGGTCATCATACTGTCTCGGAGCCTCAGCCATAGCTGCAAAAGCCACAGACAACGTTGTCTCATTATTTAATGACAGAAGTTCAAGGACAAATGAACGCCCCAAAGTATCAGATGCATAACGAATCATTAGATCCTCATACATTTTCAATATCTTTCCTACATAATTATTTTCTGTGTCAACCCGATAGAACTTTTCAGTTGTTGAAAACCCATAATAGCCACTTTGCGCTGTTTTTCGAACTGTCTCACAAATACAGCAATGCAGTATTCCGAGTAGTTCTTTGGGATATTCTACACAGAACTGCTTACATAACACATCTGCCAACTCATAACCGTCATGGCTGTTATATGGACTATCGGATACAAGATACTCCATAATCAACTCCTGCGTTTCTTTCAATGCAAACTCTTTATTGCTTTTAATCGCATCCTGAAGGAGATGGACGGTAAAAAAAACGTTTTGTGGTTTTGCCTCAGCATACGCCTTGAGAACACAGGGTTGGCTATAGTCGTTATGCTCTCGCACTACATATGCGACAGCGTATAATCTCGACTCTCGATCTTGTATTTGATTTATCATTCCATACACCGCCTCTGGATTATCAAAGACATAGCGAGACAAGCATGATATTATAGGGAAGAATTGTTCGTCATCTTTCTTGAGTTCAGACATTATACCGTTCGGCATCTTCCGAATAGTCTGGAACCAATCCGGAGAATTTACTCCGCGGAGGAAATACACCAACAGCCGCCCATCCTTCTGACAAACATCAGCAACAAGAACCTTCTCTGCACGGGCCGGATTATTCACAAAAGCCAGCACAGACAATGTCAACAACTTCAAGTGAAGACGAATATCGGGATCCTCAAGAATACTGCGGGCTTCATCCACGAATTTGGCAGTATCATGACCTCGTTTGAAATCAAGGACTGCCTTGACCGTCGATCGTATCTCCAGGCCTTGAATCTCTTTTTTGAGATCAGCCGAGAACAGACCCCCGGTCTCAGAATAATGACGGGCAAGGGTATATTCATAGAAAGACTGATGAAAGAATGAGACAGCAGATCCATCACGCCGAATCAGACCATTACTTGCCAAATACTCATATGCACGTTTCTGACTGGAATCAGGAATAAACTGAGGATTCAGAGTCCCTGCAATTTGTATTGTTTCAACAATCTTATACATTAAATGCTCCCGCATTTCTACATCATGCCGTAGAGATGAGTCACAAATAACAGCATCCCAAAGAGCATCGTATAATTCAATCTGATTATTGAAGTTGATTTTAGACTTATTCCGCCGAAACAAGAGAGAAAATGAATCCAGCATTTGAACGGTCCTGAGCATCGTGGCCGTCACACGATCTATTTCCTGACCAAGACCATTCTCCAGTTTATTGAGAGCTATTGTCACCTCCTTCTCGGTTAGCTCTCCAATCTCAACAATTGTAGATCTATCCTTTAAACTGTTCAGGACAGAATCATACTCCAGATCATATTTACGGCACGAGACAACGGCTCTGACATTCGGCCAATCGTTTAATGAAGATAGTACCGCCATCATCATATTCAGATGCGTTCTATCATTCGTGAGGGATTGAGACAGCGCATCAATCTGGTCAACAATCAAAATCACCTTATCTGCTTCCGTGCTGTAATACGCCAATGTATCCTGCATATCGCTCAAAGAGACCGGGTTGCCATTATCATCAATAGCGTCGGACTTAACACACAAATACTTGATACCCTTCTCGGACAGTATGGCTATTAAATCTTTCAACACAGCGGATTTTCCGACTCCTGCATCACCCACCAGAAGACAGATATTCCCTTCGTTCTGAACAGGATCCTTGCTAATCCATTGCACAATCTCATCAACCTGGAGTCGAGATATATGCGAGTCTCTCACCCCATGCAACTCGGAAGAAACGGCATTGAAGCACATTTTTTGCCGTGAAGCAAACTGGTCTGCCAGATACTTATCATCCTTGATGGACTCCATCTTCTGTTTATACAACTGACGCCAATGATCGATGGTCGCGTCAACATTCTTCTCACCGCATTTTTCGTTGTCTTTAAAATAATATCTCGCCTTAGTTCGGATACGATCAGATTTATTTTTAAACTCTTCGATGGCAGCCGTATCAATGTTCCGCCAATAGAATTTTCTAGAGGCATAATCACAAGCTATAAAGAAGACGAGTTCTCCTTTATGTATTTTCGCATATGCATAAACCGACTCGGGAATATCATAAAACACTTTCCCATTTTTCTCCGGATATGTCAGGTGCTTAACTTGAACTGTTATTTTTTCTCGAGCTATTCCATTTTCATCAAGAATCTCAAGATAGCCATCAATATTTGGTAAGGTACCTCCCTCTTGAAGTTGAGAACAGTCTACACAATTATCAGGAAGGATACTCTTCAGAAGATTTATCGAACGCCGATCATGCAATACGGATTCTGAGATATTCCTATTTGGCTGTAATTCCATAACACTCACGATTCGTTTAATAGCTCAGATCTTGTAGTCACCTCTAATCATTAATTCTTTCTTGCACCCCATCAAACATCGCATCCGCCTCCTTCTCATTCAACCCAGCCTTTACCACTACAGCCAAAAGATCTTCTTTCGTCGGTTCGATACTGTCATTGATTGAAGTCGTGCGAAAACCATTAATGCCATCGCTGGGTAACAGGTCATAGGCCGGAGCAAAATACCAATCGCCATCCCGATGAATAAAGGCAAAGTTCTTAGCGTGGTCGTCCTTGTTATCAATGAGAAAATTGAATATCATCAGTCGATAAACTTTCCACAACTCGGCTACACTATGCGTCAGCATGGCGCACACCTGAAAAATATGCTTGTAGTCGATACTGGGTAACCGATAATCGGCACCAATAAGACCGGCCACGCTAACGACATGCAGTTTGCCACCCAGTGTTCGGTCGAAACGCTCCACACCAAAGTACTTGCCTTCAAAAAGTCGAGTCTCCGGCATTTCGATTCCGCACTCTTTGGCTAGCAGCGAATAGCGGTATTCATCCACACCGATACTCTGCGAATCCCTCTTGGCTCGAAACTTTACCAGCCATTCTTTGTCGTTATAACGAACGAAGATTTTAGGCCTCGCGCCTCCCGGAGAACCACCTCGATCCTGAAACTCCTCGATCCCTTCGCCCATATAATCGTCGCTGGCCAGTATCTTCTCGGCCTCCAAAGCAAGCTTCTCGAAATCAGCAAAATCCTGCCGCGTCACTACGCTATTATCAGGACGAAACTCCAATGCTCCGCGTCCTGTCGATCCCACCAAGGCAAGACGATCCAGTAGAGTGAGTGTGCGAGGATTGATTCCCTTTTGTTGCAGGTATCGGTCCAGAATAAGAAGTCCCCATCCATCGGGCAGGCAATCATCGAAAACACCGAATCCCCCCTCAAACGGACGGGGTTTAGCAATAAAGACACCGCTTCGCAAAGGCAACTCAAATGGAGAAATAGAGAAACCAGAGCTAAGCCACTCTGCCGAATATTCGAAGGCACACAACCCCTCTCGCGTCAGAGCAAGACGACCGACCAGCCGATTGTTATATATTACTTCTATCTGCTTGATACTATTCATTTTTCTTCCCTCGTTTGCGGGTAACACTCTGTTCATTCAATACATCATCCAACGATTGATATTGCTTTTGTGCAAAGAGAACATCAAACTCAGATAACACATTCAAAGCAAATCCAATCTGCAGCAACCCCTTCAAAGAGATTTCTCCTGTCTGTTCGAAACGGCGGTAAGTAGCGAACTTAAGACCGGCTCTTGCAGCCATACCTTCCTGAGTTAGGTTCAATTCCAGTCTACGAGTTTTAACTCTCGCTGCAATCTGCAAAGCTACTTCGCTTGGACTTAAGACATCAAATGCCAATATATTATTCATAGATTCATTTATATCAAGCAAACAAATAAGATAATATTCATTGTAAAGATAGCGAATATTTTTATTTTAACGTCAATGTTTAAGACCTATTTTTCTCACCAAAAGAAAAAGAACTTTACTTTATCTCCGTATTCACATATACGTTCAATAAAGTAAAGTCAAAATAAGGGAAGAAAAGAGATGGCTTCGCCATGATGAAATGGCTCCAGCCATTTTCTCTTTTGGCTGCAAAAAAAATATAAGTTACCGGATTGATAAGTCAATCATTCCGTCCCAATCTACCCACAAAATGACTCGCAAAACATATGCGGATTCACCTCCAATTTTATAGTATATTCTGGCGAAATAAACCCGCCCTGAACGGAATGTATCGAGGTCTACAAGGATGTTTTTCCCTCTGTTTGGATGGAGCCGATGAAAAGGTTGCATCCATAATGTTAAAGTTAGATAAGATCTGACTACAAACTTAATTAAGAATACAATCAAACAGGATAGTGTAATACACAATGTATAAACAAAAAAATTCTATATTTGTAAAATAAACTGTAAATTACTCCTAATTCCATGCAGGAGAACCCCATATCGAACAGCCTGTCCAAAACGGATTCCAATGAGGCATCGAATCCAATCCGTAGCCTCATGCCCTTTCGGTATGGACCGTTGTGTTATGCGATTGTGGACGTTGAGATCGGACTGACCGACCACCGGATTCACGACATTGGGGCACTCCGCTACGACGGGGCCATCTTCCATAAAGCCTCGAAAGAAGAGCTGCTACCCTTCCTCGAGCGTGTGGAGTATCTCTGTGGTCACAACATCATCCACCACGATGCCAAATACCTCTTTGAGGATCGACAAATTCCTTGGCGGCTGGTCGACACGCTCTACCTCTCGCCCCTGCTCTTTCCTGAACGTCCCTATCACCGGCTCGTAAAGGATGATAAGTTGCTCAGCGACCAAATGAACAACCCGGTCAACGACTGTGAAAAGGCCCGTGATCTGCTTCTGGACGAGATGGCCCGCTGGGATGCATGGCCCGAACAGAAACGGAGGCTCTTCACCGCACTGCTGAGGGATCAGCCGGAGTTCGACGGATTTCTCGATCTGATGGGAGCCGGCCTGAAAAATTGCGACCTGCGCGAACAAATCGCAACCGTCTACCGAGGCCGCATCTGCCAGAACGTCGAACTCGAACCGTTGATCGAACACTACCCCTGCGAACTGGCCTACGCATTGGCGCTAATCGACACGACCGATCATCGCTCCATCACGCCGGGATGGGTACTGCACAACTATCCGAGCGTGGAATTCATCATCAAGAAGCTGCGGTACACCCCCTGCCTAGCAGGCTGTACCTACTGCAACTCCCAGCTCGACGTCCACCGTAGCCTCAAGTCGCTGTTCGGTTATAATGCCTTCCGTACCTACGAAGGTGAACCACTCCAGGAGCGGGCTGCACAGGCGGCCGTCGAGGGACGCTCACTGTTGGCAATCTTCCCTACCGGCGGTGGAAAGTCGCTCACCTTTCAACTGCCGGCACTCATGGCGGGACTATCTGTCCACGGACTGACAGTAGTAATTTCGCCCTTGCAGTCGCTGATGAAGGATCAGGTGGACAACCTCGCCGAACGGGGCATCACCGAGGCCGTCACCATCAACGGCATGCTGGACCCTATCACACGGGCACTGGCCATCGAGAAAGTGCAGGACGGAACTGCTGCGCTACTCTACATCTCGCCCGAGATGCTCCGCTCGGCAACGATCGAACGCATTCTCCTTGCCCGCAACGTCGTCCGCTTCGTCATCGACGAGGCCCACTGCTTCTCGTCGTGGGGACAGGATTTCCGGGTCGACTACCTCTATATCGGCCACTTCATTCGCAAATACCAGCAGAAAAAGGGAAGCAAACTCCCGATCCCGGTCTCCTGCTTCACGGCCACGGCCAAACAGAAGGTGATCCAGGACATCCGCGACTACTTCAAACAGACGTTGGATCTGAATCTGGAGCTCTTCGCCTCGAAAGCCACACGTACAAACCTGAGCTACTCGGTGCTGCACGTCGACAACGACGAAGAGAAATACCAGCGGCTGCGCGAACTCATTGCCGACTCACAATGTCCGACCATCGTCTATGTTTCGCGAACTCGTCGAACCCGGGAGTTGGCGTCACGCCTCACCCACGACGGCTTCCGGGCCCTTCCCTTCAACGGCAAGATGGATTCTGACGAGAAAATCACCAACCAGGAGGCCTTCATGAACGACCATGTACGCATCATCGTCGCCACGTCGGCCTTCGGCATGGGTGTGGACAAGAGCGACGTGGGGCTGGTGATTCATTACGACATCTCCGATTCGCTGGAGAACTACGTACAGGAGGCGGGGCGCGCCGGCCGCAACCCCCATCTGCATGCCCGCTGCTACGTCCTCTACGGCGACAGCGATCTGGACAAGCACTTCATCCTGCTGAACCAGACGAAGCTGAGCATCGGTGAGATCCAGCAGGTATGGAAGGCCGTGAAGGAACTCACGCGCCAGCGCATGCGGGTCAATTCGTCGGCACTGGAGATTGCGCGTCAGGCCGGTTGGGACGGTTCGGGCTCCGACATCGAGACCCGGGTACGAACCGCACTTGCAGCACTTGAACAGGCCGGCTACCTCGAACGGGGTAACAACGTTCCCCACGTCTACGCCACGGGCATCACCGTGCGGAATCTCGACGAAGCCCGCCGACGGCTGACGGCCTCACCGCTGTTCGACAGCAAGGAGACCGAACAGGCGGTCCGCATCATCAAGTCACTCATCTCGAAAAAGTATATCGCTAAGGCGCAGGACTCGGAGGCCGAATCGCGAATCGACTACCTAGCCGACATTCTGGGCATGAGCAAGCGCGAGGTTATCTCCGCCGTGGAGCGCATGCGCCAAGAGGGGATTCTGGCCGATAGCAAGGATCTGTCGGCCTATCTGCTCGGAACAGGGGATTCGGAGCGCAAGTCGCAGCAGCTGCTCGAACGCTTCATCCAGCTCGAACGCTACCTGCTCCACCGCATCCCGGAGGAGGGGCTCTGCATCTCCTGCAAGCAGCTGAACGAGGATGCCATCCAGGAGGGAATCGGCACCTCAAAAGAGAAGGATATCCGGACTCTGCTCTATTTCCTTACGGTCAAGGGATACCTCCGCAAACAGGAGGATGCAGACCACAACCTGCAACTTCGGCAACAGACCGACCAGCAATCAACGGAGGCCCGGTTCGATAAACGGGCCGAAATCTGCCGCTTCGCCATCGGATGGCTCTACCGTCAGGCCGCCGAGCTGACGCGTACGCTCATGCAACCCAACGCCACCGGGCAGGAACACACCGTCGCAGACAATGCCGTGCAGTTCTCGATCGTCGAGTTATTGAATCAATTCAAGGCCGACAACCGGACGATGCTCTTTGAACGGAACGACCTGCAGCTGGGCGAGGTCGAGGAGGCACTCCTCTATCTCTCGAAGATCGGGGCACTGAAGCTCGAAGGGGGATTTCTGGTCCTCTACAACGCGATGGACATCCGCAGGATCAAGGACAACAAGTCGCGCTACAAGGTCGACGACTACCGGTTACTCAACGCCTTCTACAAACAGAAGATCCAGCAGGTCCACATCGTGGGCGAGTATGCTAATCTGATGGTCAAGGACTACAATGCGGCGCTGCAGTTCGTGCAGGACTATTTCCAGATGGACTACCGGCGTTTCATCGCAAAATACTTCCGCGGCGAACGCATCAACGAGATCCAGCGCAACCTGACGCCCAAGAAATACGAGCAGCTCTTCGGGTCGCTCTCCCCGCGACAGATGGAGATCATCTCCGACAAAGAGTCCCACTGCATCGTGGTTGCGGCCGGACCCGGCAGCGGCAAAACCCGAGTACTGGTCCACAAACTGACATCGCTGCTTCTGCTCGAAGATGTCAAGCATGAACAGCTGCTGATGCTCACTTTCTCGCGCGCGGCGGCCACAGAATTCAAACAACGACTAATGGTGCTGATCGGCAATGCAGCCCATTTTGTCGAGATCAAGACCTTCCACTCCTATTGTTTCGACCTGCTGGGGCGTATCGGCAACCTTGAAGATGCCCAGGACATTGTCTCCCGGGCTGCCCGAATGATCGAACAGGGGGAGGTCGAACCCAACAAGATCGGCAAGACGGTGCTCGTCATCGACGAAGCACAGGACATGGCCGACGACGAGTATGCCCTCGTAACGGCGCTGATGACCCGCAACGAGGAGATGCGCGTCATCGCCGTGGGTGACGACGACCAGAACATCTACGAATTCCGGGGATCCGACTCAGACTACATGTTCCAGTTGGCTCAGCGCCCCGAGGCGCGCTTCATCGAGATGACCGACAATTTCCGCAGTGCCCGCCATCCTGTCACCTTCGACAACGAATTTGTACGATCGATTCCCAAGCGCATGAAGCACACGCCGATTAAATCGATGCGCAGCGAAGAGGGGTGGGTCAGCGTCACTCACCACACGTCGGAGATCATGTATCAGCCGCTGGTCGACGAGTTGCGCTGCCATCGCCATGCGGGCACCTCGTGTATCCTTACCCAGACGAATGAGGAGGCGGTCATCCTGACCGGACTTCTACGCAAGGAGGGTGTTCCGTGCAAACTGATCCAGTCGATGGACGGCTTCCGCTTCTGGAACCTCTCCGAGATACGTTATTTCCTCCGATACCTAGACAAGCGAGTGACGACGCCCGTGATTCCGGGCGAACTCTGGGAGGAGGCGAGGCATGCCACGAGCAATACCTACGGGCGAAGTCAGAATCTGGAACTTGTGAAGCGCTGCTTCGAACAGTTCGAGCATCTCAACCAGACGAAATACATCAGCGATTTCAAGGAGTTCGTCTTCGAATCGTCAATGGAGGATTTCTGCGATGTTTCGGGCTCCGAGGTGATGGTATCGACCATCCACAAGGCCAAAGGGCGCGAGTTCGACGATGTCTACATGCTTCTGACTGACAACTACACCAAGAATGCGGAGCTGATGCGCCGCTACTACGTGGGGATCACCCGTGCCAAGAACCGGCTGTTCATCCATACCAACGGACACTGTTTTGACCGTCTGACGGCAGACCGTCACGATCACGACGATCGGAGCTATACCCTGCCCGAAGAGATCGTCCTGCAACTCTCCCACCGGGACGTCTATCTGGAGTTCTTCAAGGGGATCAAACGCGAAGTACTAGCACTGCAGAGCGGTGATTCGCTGCAATACCACGACTTCACGTTCTATACCGAGAAAACAGGCCTCCCCGTAGCCAAACTCTCGACCCGAATGCAGAAAACACTTACCGATTGGTTTACAAAAGGCTACCGGGTCAAATCCGCGACCGTTAGCTTCATCGTGGCCTGGAAACCCAAGGATGCCCCGAAAGAGGAGCCGGAGACAGCCGTCCTGCTGGCCGACCTTACCCTCACTCTCTGATCGAAGATCCAACAAAAGTCGGGGTTCCAGAAGACGGAGTTTACCTTTTCCCCACTGTTTAGAGAGGCGATAAAAAAGTTAAATTTTTTGATTTTTTTTACAAAAAAACGAGTAAATTTTTGAAAATTCTATCTTTTAAGTCGTAAGCTATTGATAATCAATAACAACACAATAGTATATCAGCAAGCAGACAAAATTCATCAATACCGCGAAAACTTATCAAAGTCATAGGAAAGATGACTATCCAAATATCGGATGGTATAATGTTTTTCATAAGGTGACCCATATCTTCGGAGCTAATCGATGCGATTACGCATGACATCTATTCAAGCTCGCGAATGAAACTTGGTTGGTTAGAACCGGGCCGTTGGGCGGCCGCGTTCTGAGGTGCGAGTTTTCCGAGCGAGAACGTCAGCGAGCCGGGTACGGCGGTATGGTCGCTGGGCTGCGCGAGTTCAGGAGGGGGGGGGCACATCCGCATCGCCGTCTAACCGGAAAAACCGCAGGCATCTCCGAAATACGGCTCGGATAAAAACGATACGATTCTGCCGGCGCGCTATTTCGAAAATGAGCGTACCGGCTTTTTAATCGGGACATCTCCATACGCCTCTTTTGGCGTAGTCCGCCAAACCTTTCATATAAACCGTATACATCCGTACGCACCAAGACTTCCGATCAAAATCCCAAGGCAAGACTCCTCCGCACAGAAGCGACCTCATCTTTCTTCTCCAGATACACGTCAATATCGGAAAAGCGTCGGAAATTCCACAATGCACATCTTTCGGCGCTCGGGCGAAGCTCATCGACCTTTCGGGCCGAAAAAAGCACGCGGCGAATGACAAATCACAAGCTCATTAAAAAAACTCGTCATCGCCTGTAAATTACAAATAATTTGATATTTTTGCCTAAAATACTTATTTCATTCAGGGGAACATCGACCGATCCGGCCCTAACCGTCCGGAAAAGCGCCGTATCTCCCGCATGTCATCCGATGGAAAAGCGACCCTTTCAGAATCCGACAGAACAGATGCTCGACCGCTTCCGGCAAGGCGATGCCAACGCATTCGCCAGTCTCTATCGCACCCACTGGAATCAGGTTTTCCGCTTCAGCCGCCTCTACCTGAAAAACGACGAGGATGCGGAGGACGTCGTGCAGGAGGTGTTCATCCGTTTGTGGCAGATTCACGAACGCATCCACCCCGACGGCAATTTTTCGGGACTGCTTTTCATCATCACGCGCAATCTGATCTTCAACCGCTTTCATAAACAGATCGACCCGTTGAGTTTCAAGGTATCCGTCCTCGCAGCCCTCGAATCGTCCGACGACATCGAATCCGAAGTGAGCGCCCGCGACCTTGCGGAATACATTGACCGACTGATCGACCTGATGCCCACCCGTCAGCGGCAAGTCTTCAACATGAGCCGCCGCGAGCACAAGAGCTACCGGGAGATCGCAGAAGAACTGAACCTTTCGCAAAAAACCGTCGAAGCGCACATGCACGAAGCGCTGCGTTTCCTGCGCGACAACCTCGCGCTGCTGCTCTGGCTCGCGCTTTTCAACGACGGACCGGTCTGCTAAACGACATTCCGACCGGAACCGGAGCGTTTTTTTCCGAAAATCACAAAAATTACCGCACGCACTAAGGGTATCTGGTGCCGTGCCGGGTATTTATTACGGATACCGCAAAAAACACGAAATGACAGATATAAAAACGCTCGTCCGCAAACTGCTCGCCGGCAAACTCCCGCAGAAAGAGATGCCGGAACTCTGGCAGCGGCACGACGTCACGCAATACATGCAGCGCGAATGGGATCGTTGCGCAAAACCGGCCGAAGACGACCTCCTGCGCGAAAGCCGTATCTGGGAACGCATCGTCACCCGCACGATGCCGCATGAAAAAATCCGGCGGAGGGGAGGGGTACGCACCGCATGGCTTAGCCGGAGCTACGGCGCCGCCGCTTCAATCATGCTAGCCATAGGTGCAGGACTCACCCTCGTCAACCTGCTGTGGCGTCCCGCTCCGAAAATCATCCACACCCAGTACAGCGGGAACCAAAGCACCGAACAGGTAGCGCTGCCCGACGGTTCGACCCTCTGGCTCGGAGCCAACTCCTCGTGCCGGTACGCCGCGGATTTTTCGGGCAGGGAACGACGGGTGGAGCTCAACGGCCAGGGGTTCTTCGAGGTGGCGGAAGATCCCTCCCGACCGTTCGTCGTGAGCAGCAATGGCATCGACGTCACGGCTCTGGGAACGGCTTTCGAAGTCTTTTCCGATCTCGGGGGCCGGCACGTGGAGGCCATCTTGCGCAACGGCAGCGTACGTGTATCCCTCCCCGGAATAACGAAACAGACCTTCACGCTCTCGCCCGACCAGAAATTCACCTACTCCGCCGACACACGCAAAGTGATCGTCAGCCGGGTAGACGCCCAACGCTACACGCTTTGGCACGAGCGCATGTCATTGAGTTTCGAGAACCAACCTCTGTCGGTCATCCTGCCGCGCCTCGAAAGATGGTACAACTGCCATATCGACTGTCCCGAAGAGATCGCGACACGCTACCACTACACGTTCTCGCTGAGCGACGAGACACTCGACCGCACCTTGCAGCTTCTCCAATCCTCGACCGACCAGACACCGCTCTTCTACCGACGCGACGGTATGTACGTGCGCATCTACGAAAAATAAAAAAGAACCCGAAACGACCCGCCTCATGAAGAAGAACCGAAGATACGGATAACGGCCCCGCCGAACATTCCGGCCGCACGGCGGCCGGACTCCGCACCGCACCGACCCAAACCTAATTCTAAAAAACCTTATGAAAAACCTTTACAACATCCGGAAAAGCCTCTGGATCCTGTTTTGCTGCATGTCGCTCCTTGCAGCAAACGGCATCCCCGCAACGCTTCATGCACAGGAGAGGAAGAGGTTGACCGTCGAAATGACGGACGCTCCGATCCTCGACGTGCTCAAAGCCATCGAAGCGCAAAGCGAACTCTCCTTTTTCTACAACAACAATCTGATCGACCCCACGCTGCGCATCACCGTATCGAAACGCGACGCTCCGATCCCGGAAGTGCTCAACCGTGTGTTCGCCGGTACGCCCTACGCCTACCGGATCGTCGACAAACAGGTGCTTATTTCGAAAAAAGAGGATGCACCGAAATCCGACGAACCGCTGAAAATCCAAGGACGGGTCATCGATTCGAAAGGGGGCCCGATCGTAGGTGCCACCGTCGTCAACATGCGCACGCTCCAAGGCACGGTGACAGGTTCCGACGGGCGCTTCGAACTGACGGTTTCCGCCCTGACGGAGGAGCTGACCTTCAACTATATCGGGTTCAAAACCAAAGTACTTCCGGCATCGAATGCCGAAGAGGTCCGTCTGGAAGAGGCCACCGTTCTCGAGGACGTCGTGGTCGTAGGCTACGGCACGGTCAAGCGCGTGAATCTCACCGGCTCAGTCGCCACGATCGATATGCGGGAAAAGGCCAACCAACCCATCACCAACACCGCGCAGGCGATGTACAACACCCCGGGCGTGTGGATCAACCAGAACAACGCCAAACCCGGAGCCGACGGAGGCACGATCCGCATCCGCGGCGTCAATACGCTCAGCAGCGCCAATCCGCTCGTGCTGCTCGACGGCGTGGAATACGACATCAACGAAATCAATCCGGCCGACATCGAATCGATCTCCGTGCTGAAAGACGCTTCGGCGGCCATCTACGGTTCGAAAGCCTCGAACGGCGTGATTCTCATCACCACGAAAAAGGGCGTCAAAGGCGCTCCGGTAATCAACTATCGGGCCAATTTCGGCGTACAATACGCCACCTACCTCCCCGACCCGATCGACGATCCGATCCTCTACATGCGTTTGCGCAATCAGGCAGAAATCAATTCGGGCAAAGCGCCCTCGGGAGTCTCCTATTCCGAAGCCGTCATCAAGGAGTATCAGGAGGGCATGAAAACCAATCCCGACGTCTACCCTGCGACCAACTGGTTCGACATTTGCCTCAAACCGGCCTTCGTCCACCAACACGATCTGCGCATCTCGGGCGGAACCGAACGGCTCGATTACAGCATGGCCGTAGGCTACATGAAGCAGGACGGCGTATTCATCGCCAACGACTGGGCCGACCGGATTTCGATGGATCTGAAACTCGGCATCCAGCTCAACAAATACATCAAGGTCGGCGGATCGCTCTACGGAAACATGCGTCACTACACGGAGCCGGGATACGGCACGAACAAGGTGATGGACGCCATGATGCGTGCCATTCCGATCATGTCCGACTACCATAAAAACGGCATCTACGGGTCGAGTTGGATCGCTACCCCGGGCCGCGGCAATTACGAGAATCCCCGCATGATCATCGAGCAGGGTTCGATCGACCGCCGCGTACAACAGCTGCTGGCCAAGGCGTTCGTGAAGCTGACGCTCCCTTACGGCATCACCTACGACGCCAATTTCAGCTTCCGCAAACGCGACACCCGCAGCAAAGACCACGTTCCGGCCATGTACACCATGAATCCCAAGACCGAAGAGGTCCGCAACTACAACTCGGCGGTGCCGCGCGTCAAGGACTGGGATGCCTGGGCGACGGGCAGTTTCTTCACCCAGACGCTGGGCTGGGAAGGGAACCTCCGCGACGAACACCACATCGGCGTCATGGTGGGCCAGGACTATCAGGAGTTCTACAACGACAATTTCCAAGCCTACAAGGAGGGATTCTACGACAACTACCACACCGATCTCAACTCCGCTTCGGGACAGGTCAACGCTCAGGCCACCGGCGCCTCCTCGCGCGAAAAGCTGGTCTCGGTTTTCGGACGTCTCTCCTACGACTACAAGCAGCGTTACCTCGTGAGCGCCGTCTTCCGCTACGACGGTTCGTCGCGTCTGGCCCCCGACCACCGTTGGGCCTTCTTCCCCTCGGTCTCGCTGGCATGGCGCATCGACCAGGAGAACTTCATGAAGAACGCGGAGTTCATCGACCAGCTCAAACCACGTTTCTCGTGGGGTAAGATGGGCAACCAGGCCGTCTCGCTATACAGTTACCTGAGTTCGGTCAACACGTCGGGCTACGATTACAGCTTCGACGGCACGAAATACGGCGGCGCAGCCATCTCCGCTCTGGCCGACAACACGATCACCTGGGAGGAAACGACCTCCTACGATGCCGGAATCGACTTTTCGGCCTTCGGCAACCGCGTTCTATTCTCGGCCGACTGGTTCCTCAAACGCACCGAAGGCATCCTGCGCACGGTCAACCTGCCCTCGCAGGTCGGCGATCTGAGCGGCCCGAAGAGCAACGTAGGCGTGGTGGACAACAAAGGCATCGAGCTCTCGCTCACGCTGCGCGACTCGTGGGGCGACTTCTCGGCAGGCATCTCGGGCAACTTCTCCTACACGCGCAACGAAATCGTGGATCTCAACGGCGAGACCGAAATCAACGGCCGGCTGATCTGCAAGGAGGGGTATCCGATCAATTCGTGGTACCTGCTCGAAACCGACGGCGTCTTCCAGAACCAGTCGGAGATCGACAACGCGCAGGCCGTCTACGGCAACCGCGCCAACCTGCGCCCCGGCTACGTGAAATACGTCAACCAGAACAACGACAACACCATCGACGGCAACGACCGCGTCATCGCCGGCAACACGATACCTCGGTTCGCCTACGGCTTCAACCTCAACTTCGGATGGAAGGGCTTCGCCGTCGAAGCGCAGTTCCAGGGCGTCGGCGACGTGTCGGTCTACCCGTCGAGCAACATGGCCTTCGGCCTCTACAACGGCGCAGGTCTGACCAAACAATGGGTGAGGGATTCGTGGAGCGCCACCAACCGCAATACCGAATATCCGCTGCTGACGACCTACCCCGAAGCGGGCGAGAACTTCCAGAATTCGACGCTCTGGCTTCAGGACGCCTCCTACCTGCGTCTGAAAAACATCCAACTGAGCTACACTTTTCCCAAACAGCTCGTCGGACGCATCGGTATCAAGGGCTTGCAGGTCTACGTCAGCGGCCAGAACCTCGTCACCTTCTCGGACTTCAAGATCTGGGACCCCGAAATTTCGATCTCGCAGGTCAACTTGTTCTCCTACCCGATCCTGAAAACCATCAGCTTCGGCATCAACCTCACCCTATAACCGATCTTACAAAAACCGATCAACCATGAAACGCATTCAAATCATCATACCGGTTCTGCTCGGAGCCTTCTGCACCGGCTGCGACCTGGACATCGAACCGCAGGACCGCTACGACCAGCAAACCTTCTGGTACAGCGCCAAAGCCGCGGAGGGCGGCCTGACGGGGTGCTACAACGCCCTGCTCGAAAACGGCATCTACGGCCGCGCCGCCGTCTACTGGGAAGACGACGCCACGCCCAACGGCTATAATTTCAGTAACGACGACTCCTGGACGACTATCGCCAACGGTGCGCAGACGGCCACTTCGGGAGGCATCATCGCCAACCGCTGGAGCCACGCCTACAAAGGCATCGGACGCTGTAATACGCTGCTGGACAACATCGACCTCAACCGCGAGCTGGACAAGAGCGTCATCGAGGAGTACAAAAATCAGGCGCGCTTCCTCCGCGTACTGTTCTACTACATGCTGACGACCTACTACGGCGACTGTCCACTGATTACCACGACCCCCGCCATGGAGCACAAATCCCTGCCGCGCACCCCGCGCACAGAGGTGGTCTCCTTCATGCTCGGCGAACTGGAACAGCTTTCGAAGGTCCTGCCTCCGAAGGCCGAACCGGGACGCCCGACGTCAGGCGCGGCACTGGCCCTCAAAGCCCGCATCCTGCTCTTCGAGGCCAGCCCGCTGCTCAACCCCGGCCACGACGACCAGAAGTGGCGTGACGCCGCCGACGCGGCCCGCGCCGTGATGGACTGCGATTCGGATTACGAACTCTTCACCGCCCCGGGCCAGATCGGTTCGGCCTACCGCAATCTCTTCCTCGAAAGCGGAGAGAACAGTTCCGAATGTATTTTCAGCGTACAGTGCATGAACCAGAACAAGCTGGGGCTCTCGTTCGAACTGATTGCCCGCCAATACGGGACGATGGCGCCGCTGCGCGACCTCATCGACTTCTACTGCGACCGCGACGGCAATGCCCGCACTCCCGGCGAACAGCGGCTCGATCCCTCGAAAATCGACCCGCGCTTCGGCGCCACGATCGTCTACCCGGGCTGCAAGTTCATGGGCTCGACGGTCACGGCGACGCAGTTCCAGCAAACCGGATGCACGATCAAAAAGTACACGGTCTACGACGAACACACGCCTACGGCCGCCGAGAAAAGCATCGGCGACACCGAATCGCCTATCGACTACATGATCCTGCGCTACGCCGACATCCTGCTGATGTACGCCGAAGCCAAAAACGAATTGAACGAGCTGGACGAGACGGTATGGAACGAAACGGTGCGCCCGATCCGCACCCGGGCAGGATTCACAGCCGAGTCGGCGCTCGAATTCCCCGGCAAGGATCAGGAGAAACTGCGCGCCGTCATCCGCTACGAACGCCGCGCGGAGTTCGTCGGCGAAGGCTACTATTACAACGACCTGCGCCGCTGGCGCGAGGCCGAAAACGTCAACAACGGCCCGATCCGCAAGTTCAACAACGATGTCATTCTGGTACGCAGTTTCGAGCCCTCGCGCGACTATTGGTGGCCGGTTCCGCAGGGCGAAATCGACTTGAACCGCAACCTGCTGCCCAATAACCCCAATTATTGACAATGAAACGAATACTCACGCTAATCGCACTCTGCATCGTGTCAGGAGTTTCGGCCTCGACCCGACAACTGCAAATCATTCCCCAGCCCGTCAAGGCCGAACTCCGTACGGGCGTCTTCGTCACGGCCGGATGCCGCGTCGAATGGGAAGGTTTCGACATCCGGCCCGAAAATCTGGCTGCGCTGACCGGACGACTGGTCAAGCCATGCCATCCCGCGTCGACATGGAACGGAGTGAATGCCATCGTTTTGCGACGCGACACCGCAGCCGGAATCCCGGCCGAAGGCTACCGAATCGACATTTCCGCACGCCGCGCGCAGCTCTCGGCCGGCGACGACGCCGGTCTCTTCTACGGCCTGCAAACCCTCCTCCAACTGGCCGACGAACGGGGCAACCTTCCCTGCGTCTCGATCGAGGACCATCCGCGCTACCGCTACCGCGGCCTGCATCTCGACGTCTGCCGCCACTTCTTTCCGGTAAGGTTCATCAAGCATTACCTCGATTGGATGGCTTCGTGCAAACTCAACACCTTCCACTGGCATCTGACCGACGACCAGGGCTGGCGTATCGAGATCAAACGCTACCCGCGCCTGACCGAGATCGGCGGCTATCGAACCCGAACCCAGATCGGCGGATTCCACGAAGACCCGATCACCTACGAACAAGGCCGCTACGGCGGGTACTACACGCAGGACGAGATCCGCGAAGTGGTAGCCTATGCCGCCGAACGGCACATCGCTGTCATTCCCGAGATCGAAATGCCCGGTCACGCGACGGCCGCCCTGGCCGCCTATCCCGAACTAGCGTGCGGCCACGGCCCGAAAAGTTTCGAGACGAGCGGACGCTGGGGCGTCCTCGACGATGTTTTCTGCCCGGGCAAAGAGCAGACCTTCGAATTTCTCGAAGGCGTGCTGGACGAAGTGCTGGAACTCTTCCCGTCGAAGCTCATCCACATCGGCGGCGACGAGTGTCCCCGCGTACGTTGGAAGGAGTGCCCCGACTGCCGGGCCCGCATGGAGGACGAAGGGATCGAGGACGAAGCCGGACTGCAAACCTACCTGACCCTCCGCATCGGCCGTCACCTCGAAGCCAAGGGCCGCCGGCTGATCGGCTGGGACGAGATTCTCGACGGAGAGCTGGCTCCCGGCGCCGTGGTGATGAGTTGGCGCGGCACCAGGGGCGGAATCGCCGCCGCACGCCGCCGGCACGAAGTGATCATGACACCGAGTACCTACCTCTATTTCGACAAGAAAGCCACCGATTCGTACGACGAACCCGTCAGTCTGAGCAGCAGCCTCCTGCCGCTGGAAAAAATCTACGGCTACGATCCGGACGAAGGGATCGCACCCGAAGACCGGCGCTACCTGCTGGGCGTACAGGCCAACCTGTGGACCGAATTCATCCGAACCGAAGGGCGCGCGAGCTTCCAGCTCCTGCCGCGCATCTACGCGCTGGCCGAAATCGCATGGTCGCCCGTCGAGCGCAAGTCGTGGCGGGAATTCTCCGAGGTGCGCCTTCCGGCCCACCTCGCACGGATCGACGCCTCAGGAGAGCCTTACCGCCTGCCCGCCCCTCTGGGCATCGAGGACGGAACCTCAGAAGGCGAAAGTTTCTCCTTCGTCATCCGGCCTCCGTTTCCCGGCTGCAAAGTCCGCTACACGCTCAACGGCGCCGTACCGCAGGATTTCGACCGTGAGATGCCCGAGAAGTTCGACATCGCGGTTCCTCGCGGCGAGCAGCGGACGCTGCGCTGCGTGACCATCGCCCCTTCGGGGCGGCGCAGCACCGTCACGACGCTCGTGCTCACCAACCGAATGCAAACCAATAACCCCGAATGATTATGAAACGCCGTATAATAGCCCTTTTATGCGCAGGCTGCCTCTTCTCCCTGACCGCCTGCCAGGAAGACATCGAGATCACGGAGGTTCCCATGCCTCCGGTCGAGGAGGAACCCGAACCTACCCCCGACGACACCGACAAAATCTACGAATGCGAGCACCCGCTGCTGCTGACCGAACAGGCACAGGGACGCATTCTCATCGTCGACGCCGATACCCGAGAGACCCTTTGGGAGTGGCGGGCCGCAAGCGCCGCAGACATGCCCGACGCTACGTCGCTCATGCGGCTCCCGAGCGAGGTCAAAGCCATCTACAACCGCCGTTACATACTGGCCACGGCTTCGGGCGGCGGCGTAGCGATCATCCGCATCGCCGACAAAAAGGTGATGTTCTACGCTTCGGCGGGCAACAATCCCCACTCGGCCGAGGTCTTCCCCGACGGGAACCTCGTCGTGGCGTCGACCGACAACGACGGGTTCCTCAGCACCTTCCGCGTCGACACGGTGGCCCGTACGGGACAAGTCGTCCAGAAACTGCCGCTGACCTTTTGCCACAGCGCCGTCTGGGACCGTTCGCGGGGCCGCCTGCTGGCCACCTCGGACAACAAGCTGTGCGTGTTCACCTACAACGGCGACGGCAACGATCCCCGTATCACGAAGGAGTCAGAAACCTCGATTCCCGAAGGCAACTGGGCCCACGACCTCTTCCCCGTCTACGGAGAAAACGCCCTGTGGCTCACGAACAACGATTACGCGATGAAAGTCTCGGGCTCCGATCTGTCGATGGAGACGGTCGGCTTTTCGCAGTCGGACATCAAATCGGTCAGTTCGGGGCCGGAGGGTTTCCCCACCGTCCTGCTGATTCCCAAAGCGGACGAATGGTGGAACACGAAGGTCATCGACACGGAAGGGCGCACGGTCTTCGAGCAGAACGGCATGCAGATCTACAAGGCGCGCTGGTTCCTCGACAACCCATACAGCTACCCTGCAAAACACGATTTCGTACAACCCGCAAAATAACCGGCATCCATGAAAAACGCACTCAAATTCCTCCCCCTGCTCCTGTTCCTGCCCCTCCTCGCATCCGGCCAGAAGCGGCTGAACGAAGTCGGCGCAGTCTACGGTGCCATCCGCTCGATGACGCCCGAAGCCTACAAGGAGGCGCACGACAAATACGGCATCCGCTGGATCGAAGCCTGGACGGGAAATCTGACCGGCGGCACCGAGGAGCAATACGACGCCTGGATCGAGCGGTTCAACAACGCAATGAAAGGCTCCGGACTGAAACTGTGGTCGGTACACCTCCCTTTCACGCGCAAGGCTCCGAACGACCTCTCGGACGACCGTCCCGAATGGCGTGAAGCGACGTTCAAAAACTGGATCGAGATTCTCGACCGCGCGACGCGCCTCGGCAAGTTCCGTGTAGTGGTGGTGCACCCCAGCAGCGAAGCCCGGATCTCCGACGAGGAGCGTCCACGGCGACTCGAAAACCTCCGCGAAATGCTGTTGCGATTCATTCCGCTGGTGAAGGAGCGCTACAACGCGGCGGTGGCCGTCGAGGATCTTCCGCGCGGGTGTCTGGGCAACAGCAGCTCCGATTTCGAATGGCTCGTGGCCAACGTCCCCGACATCAAAATCTGCTACGACACCAACCATCTGCTCGGCGAAGAGAGCCACGCCTTCGCGGAACGTTTCGCCCCCTACATCGCCAACATCCACGTCTCGGACTACGACGGAGTGGACGAACGCCACTGGATGCCCGGACGCGGCATCGTCGAGTGGCCGAAGGTAATCGACATACTCATGCGGTCGGGCTACGACGGGCCTTTCATGTACGAAGTCACGCCGCGCAACGATCCGCGCGGAAGCGTCGAATACATGCGGCAGACGACGGACAGCCTCTTTACCCGATACGCGCTCTACAAAAAACAGCGGGCAGGCGAAAAATAACCATCCAAAATCCGAACCTTTATGAAACGACACATCTGGTATCATATCGTACTGACGATTTTCGCAGCATGGTGCGGCACAGGCTGTTCCGAAGGCTACGAATATTTCAATCCCAATCCCGGCGACGAAGAGCAGCAGGCATCACCGATCGTCAATACGGGCAAAGCCTCCGTCGACGCCGCGGCGGGAAAGGCGACGCTCAACGGCAACTGCAACGCCATGGGCCGTACCGTCTCCGAAGCGGGATTCCTCTACGGCCGCACGGCAGCCGAAATGATGAAATCCGAACGGCGCGTCTGTCCGGTCGACGAAGAAGGGCGTTTTTCGCTCACGCTCTCCGACGTGGACAACGGCGACCACTATTTCCGGGCCTACATGGTCATCGACGGCAAAACCTACAACGGAGTCACCGGCTGGTTCGAGGTGAAAGTGGCTTCCGTTCCGGAAGTGACCACCGAACTGTCCGAAGCCGCCGGAGGAGTCCTCACGCTCAAAGGCAGCTACAAACTCGACCGCGACCTGAGCGTCGAGCCAGGGTTCCGCTACGCCGCGACCGCGGATGGCGTCGCCTCCGTACAGTTCGTACGGGCTACGCAAGTCGACGAAGTGAACAAAACTTTCAGTCTCGACATTCCCGACACAGGCCAACCCTGCTTCTTCCAGGCCGTTGTGCGCATGTCCACCGACTTCTACGACGGCGAAGTGAGCGAGGTGATCCGCCCGAAGGATCTTTCGGCGGCGGGCGTCGCAAACTGCTACATCGTCACCGAAGGCGGCTGGTACAGCATCGAACCCAAACGTCCCGACGGAACCGCCGTCCAAGGGTCTGCCGCCGACTGGGTATGGTCGTCAGGTTCCGGACTTGTATCGGGCGTGCACTTCTCGGCGGGCCGCATCGTCTTCCAGACCAGCGGGAACGCCGGAAATGCCGGAATCGCACTCACAAACGATGCTGGCGAGATCGTTTGGAGCTGGCACATCTGGATGGCCCAGGCCCCCGCCGAGCAGACTGTCAACGGCCGTACGTTCCTCGACCGCAACGTCGGCGCCACGGAGTTCGACGGGGCTCTGGTCGGCTCGCTGGGCGTCTACTTCCAGTGGGGCCGCAAAGACCCGTTCATCGGCGCCAACCGCATCCAGAAGAACTACACCGACGAATACGAAGGCGTCGGATTCCAGACCACGGGAGACAACGGCTTCACGGCGCTCTTCCTCTACAACGACGCTCTCTGCGAAGGGTTCAAGTTCGTGAACAAGGAGATGGACATGAGCATGAGCATCGCCAATCCGACCGTTTTCTACGGGGTCTACAACTCCGGCGGCTGGAAAGGCTCCAACAGCGAGGTCGAAGACTACTGGGGCGGCGCGAGCGGCACAAAGACCAACAACGACCCGTGTCCGGCCGGTTACCGCGTACCGACGTTCGACGAAATCAACGGGTTTATCAAGGACATCGACACGAACAAGACCGCGCAGGAAAACGTCAGCGACCAGTCGTACGGACGCAAATACACCGTCGGCGACCAAACGTTCATGTTCCCGGGCTCGGCCCTGCGCGTATGGAGCGCCAAGATGCGCTACCCGGGGCGCGTAACGTTCTTCTGGTCTTCAACTATTTCGCCGACAACGGAAAAGAAAGCCCTCGACTTTTATGATTACCGTTGGAACACCAATGCCGATAATACCTGTTGCGCCATGGCGGTTCGCTGTATTAAAATTCAGTAAATAAGTTCACCGGAAAGGAAAAATTCCTTTCCGGTGAAACATTGGCCGCACTTTATTCGTTAATAAATAAATCGGGGACGACTGTATCTTCATCTTCATGAGAATACCGCTCGTGGATACTCTTTTAATTCGGGAACCTCATTATGAAAAAACTGCTGCTGTTGTTTGCCCTCTTCGCTGTCGCCTTGTCGGCCACAGCATCTCCCACGGAACGGTGGCTCGATCCGGAGTGTTTCGCCGAGAACCGCGCTCCGATGCGCACGAGCTTCATCGTCTTCCCGACGGCCTCGGAGGCCGT
>JABLTQ010015194.1_pt1 | contig 56888 bp, 52 predicted proteins | sample 7160101 | NCBI WGS metagenome assembly JABLTQ01 (sample SAMN14651228, study PRJNA627086) | human gut metagenome | isolation source: feces | host: Homo sapiens | reverse complement strand
GCCTCTTTGAAAGGCTTGAACTTTGTGCGTGTTCCTATAGGGCGGACTTCAAACATAGAATTTACTAATTGGCAACTTGCGGACATTCATTTAATCGTATTCACCGACATTCTGATTGCCTAACGTACCGAATGATAAGCGCAATTTCAGGTTATCCATCCACGAACGCAAAGGCTCAAAAAATTTCTCTTCACTCATTCGCCAAGCAACTGATCCCGATGGGAATATACCCAATCTGTTGTCATGAGGGAATTTAGACGAAAGGTCAAAGCGTCCGTTAAATTCAATTAAGTATTTCCCTTTATAATCGTAATTGAACCGATAGAAGGCAGCACGGATAGCCCATTCCGCTTTCGAACCCAACAAATCAATGTTTTCACCGGTAGCTAGATTGAATGACCCTAAATCTTCCGAGATAGGTCCGCTACGCATAGCAACCGTACGCTCCCAGCGTCTCCACTCTTGATTGAATCCGACCATCGCCTTCAAGTTATGATTGTTATTGAACGTATGGCTGTAAGTGGCAAACGCATTGATAGCTTGGTATTGTGAATGCCAATGCCTTTCCTTATACAACTCCGTATTAGGTTTATAGTCTGTCACTCCAGCTCCGCCCGGTTGGTTCGTATGAGGAGTAGATACACGCAACTGGCGTGAGAACGGACTTTCCTTACGGAATGTATAATCAGCGTTCAAGTCCAGTCCTTTAATAGGAGTGTATTGTATACTGAATGTATTCATCAGGTCATATTCCGAATCCGTTCCGTGGCTCTTTCCGTAAGTCAAATCTGCAAAAGTACCGTCGGCAATATCACGCCCTGGTGCATATGGACTGTTTATCATAATGCTTCCGTCAGGATTGTGAGGCAAATACAACGGCGAAGCGTGGTAAGTGTATTTCCGCCAATCTTCATTGTTATTGTTTCCGCTCATATCGCGGGCGTTGGTCACCGGATAATCGTAATCGCTCATATAAATATTGGTGGAGTTGGTAAATTTCAAGTTGTCCAATATCTGAAAATCCACCTTCGAACGCAACGTGTAGCTTTTCATCTTGTCGGGATTGATGCGGTAGATACCGTCACGCGAATAGAAGCGTCCCGACAAATAATAGCGTACGCGGTCGGAGCCTCCGGAGATGTTCAAATTATGCTCCATCGAAGGCTGGTTGTTGCGGAAAATATAATTCCACCAGTCCGTATTGCCATAATGCACATAGCGTTCTACACCATCTATAGTCTTTATCAGCACACTGGGAAGCGACGGGTCTTTCTTGCGGGCTTCCATATAGGCATAGTCTTCTTCAGTATAGCCCAAATAGGTACTCGTGTTTTCCATCAGGCTCAGCTTGTCACTCAACCGTGCCCATTCCAACCCGTCTGTAATGAAATTGTCGGTATTAATGGTCGGATTGCTCCATGCAAAATGATTGGAGTAGTTCACCTGTATCTTCCCTTTCTCGGGATTCTTGGTCGTAACCAATACCACACCAAATGCGGCGCGTGCTCCGTAAATGGCAGCCGAAGAAGCATCCTTCAGAACCGTAACCGAAGCGATGTCCTTCGGATTAATGTAATTCATATCCCCTTCTACACCATCAATCAGCACCAGCGGTTCGCCTCCGTTGATAGAACCTTCTCCACGCACATTGAACGAGGCTTTCTTGTTGATCGCACCGTCGCTGAACGACACATTGAAGTTGGGGATAAGTCCTTGCAAGGCAGACCCCGTATTGGCGCTGATACGGTGCTCTATCTCCTTGGACGAAATCTGTGCTACGGAACCCGACAAGTTCGCCTTCTTCGCCGTACCATATCCTACAACCACCACTTCTTCCAATACTTCGGTATCTTCTTTCAATACAACATTCGCCAACGCCTTGTCCGTAGCCTTGAACGTCAATGTCTTGTAACCAATGTAAGAAATATCTATCATCGCGTCTTGAGGCACATCGGCAATAGAGAAATTGCCATCTATATCGGTAATGGTTCCGTTTGAACTTCCCCTTACCAATACGCTGGCACCGATAACGGGAATGCCGGTTTCGTCTAGGATCACTCCTCTTACATTGAGTCCTTTTTTTGCTGATTGCACCTGTTCCTGCGGCAGCTTCGAAATGACAATCATTTTTTCCTGTATAGTCCACGTCAATCCTTTGTCAAGGATTTGCGCCATCACGTCTTCTAAGGAAGCATTTTGAAACGATGCATTCACCTTCCGGTTCACATCCACCTCGTCTGTCTTGTAAACAACAGACAACCCTGTCTGGCTTTCCACTTCTTTCAATACGGTCTTCAACGGAGCATTGCTAAATGTCTTGCTCACCGTCTGGGCGTATCCAAACGTCAACGCACCCCACCCGAACGAAAGGCATAGGAACAGCCTGAGAAAAACTTTTCGGTTGTTCATAATTTTTTAATTTAATGGTTAATTGATTTAATATGATAAACATGATTATCCCACGTTACTGAGAACGGAATGATTTTCTGCAATGCCTTGAAAATCTGTTCCAAGGTTTCATCGTTCCGCAACGAAATGCTGAAGGTTTGAAACTTCAGTCTTTCATCTTCTATTTCAATCTTCACATTGAAGTGACGTGACAATTTTATCATCAAGTCCTGGAAAGTAATATTGTCGTTTACCAGCTGGTTGTCCATCCACGCATTCGACTGGAAAGCATTGACCGACGTGTGTTGCAGCTCGCCGGTATTCTTTATCAGTTTCATCTCTTCTCCCGGATTCATGTCAATCGACTCGTCTTTATAATTGACCGTAACTCTCCCTTCGATTAAGGTAGTGGAAATAAAGGGATCCCCCTCGTAAGCGGACACATTGAACTTTGTGCCTTTCACCACCACGTCATACCCTTGGGTACGGACGGTGAAAGGCATACCATTTTTTTTCGACACTTCGAAATAACCTTCTCCGCTCAATGTGACAATACGTTCTTTCTCATTAAAGTCCGTGGAATACTTCAATGTCGAACCGCTGTTGAGCCAGACCAAGGAGCCATCGGCGAGAAGCACTTTCGACTTTCCGCCCAACGGAGCCTCGCTGACGAAATAAAAACAGGCCTCCGTCTGATGAAAATAATACCACGAAGCTGTGATGGACAGGCATACCAAAATAACGGCGGAAGCGACCCAAGCACCTATCTGCCTGAACGTAAAACGCCGCTTGGGAATCATCGGAGCGACCGCTTCTCGGGCAAGCAGCCGTGCCTGAAGCTTTTTCCATTCTCTCTCAACTTCAGTGCTGGCGCACATTGCACTGGCCCACTGCTTTTCCCATTGTCTGAAAAGAGATAGGTTTTGGGGATTTTCGTTGATGAACTCAAACAACTCCCGTTCATCGTCACGGGTTATTTTCCCATTGAAGTACCGGATAGCCAAATTATGTTTTTCTGATGTTCTGTCCATAGAAATTGATTTCTATAGATAGAACAATTTGGCAGCTTTTTACCCAACCCCCGGAGATGTATTTTTTATTTTGTGAAGAGGAAGAAAGACATGATGACAATGTATTGGTAGTAGGATGAATTGTCCTTCAGATAGTCTGAAATCACCTTCAATGATTTGGATATGTGTTTTTCTACTGCAGTGGTGGATATGCCTAGCAGCTCGGCGATTTCTTTGTTCTTCATTCCGTCAAACCGGCTGAGCAGGAATATTTCTCTGGAGCGTGGAGAAAGTTTGGACAATGCTGCGTCAATCTGCGTTTTCAGGTCTTCGTAGAGGATGTTTTCGTCTGTAGAGAACATCAGGTCGGCGGAGTAAAGTTTTTCTTCACCGTCCAAAGTGCTCAGATAGTCTATTGAAAGGTAGTTTGCCAGCATGTGGTGTTTCAGGTAATTCAGACATGCGTTTCGGACCATTAGGAACAGCAGCGAACTGATGGATACGGCTGAAAGCAGTTGCCTTTTCTCCCAAAAATTCATGAAACATTCTTGCAGGATGTCTTTCGCCACATCTTCATCCTGAACGAAGCGGATCGCATATCCCAGCAGTCTTGGGTAAAAACGCTTGAACAGGTACTCAAAGGCAGCATGGTCATTTTGTTTGATAGATTCCAGCAAGTCCTCATTCGTTGAGAAACGAAGGGTGTTGGGTTGGCTTATTTGTACGGTCATGTCTTAAACTTACAAAAACAGTTTGTTGCAAATTTAGAGAATATTTTAATTTTGAATCAAAAAGATGTGCTTATTTTTGATTTCTTGCAAAGAAACTTCTTCTATTTCATTCCTTATTAAAAGAATGTTGCATTTATGTTTCAGTGTTTTGGAAAGAAACTGCAGTGTGAAAGGCGGATAGGCAAGGGGAGGCATTTCCTGTTCTTCTCCGTCAGACGGCGGTTGTCCTCCTCGCAAGAGCAGAAAAATGTCCTCGAAAACAATTTTCAGATTAAATGGCAGACAAATAGCCTGTAACAATATGGCAGATTCTTGCATGGAGATGGAACGGGATGGATATGCAGAGGCTATAAAAATACAAGTCCCCGGCTCCTTGCGGAATCGGGGACCTGTATGTGGAAAGTCGGTTTGCCGGGAGATTTATTCAGCCGCAGCAACCGGACGTTTTTCCTTGATTCTGGCTTTCTTTCCGGTAAGTTTGCGCAGGTAGTACAGTTTAGCGCGACGAACTTTACCGATCTTGTTCACTGTAATGCTGTCGATAGCCGGAGATTCCAGCGGGAAAATACGTTCAACGCCGATTGTTCCCGACATTTTGCGAACTGTAAAGCGTTTCTTTTCGCCATGTCCGCAGATTTTGATAACAACGCCGCGATACATCTGTATACGTTCCTTGTTACCTTCAACGATACGGTATGCTACTGTAACCGTGTCACCTGCTTTGAATGAAGGATGCTGTTTGCCAGTAGCAAATGCTTCTTCTGCAATTTTAATTAAATCCATTTTTTCTTTTTAATAAATTGTTAGATCGTTACAACGCAACATATCAAGTAACTCTTCATGACAGCGATTGCGCGAAAGCGGTGCAAAGTAAGCGATTTTTTGCGATACAGCCAAAACTTTCGCTCATATTTTGAGTCCGGTGGAATGTTTTTTGCGGGAAGCGGTGAAAATGCTTTGTCCCGTGTGTTTTTTTGGCTACATTTGACGTGAAAAATAGTTTCATAAACTGATATGATTGTAAAAAATAGCATAAAGATTGTTCTGCTGGGAGGGACGCTGCTGCTTGGCGGCTGCGCTTCCGGCTATGTGGTGAAAGATATTGAAGGAGGAAGGGTGGCCATGACCGCCGAGTACGACAAGAATCCCGACCGGGATGCGGAAGCCATCCTGCAGCCTTACCGCCGGGTGGTAGACAGCATCATGTCGCCTGTTGTCGGACATTCGGCGAGAGCGTTGGAGGCATACCGTCCGGAATCGCCGCTTTCCAATCTGCTGGCCGACATCATACGCCGGGGAGCGGCGGGCATTTCCGGAAAGCCGGCGGATGTGGGCGTGATGAATATGGGCGGAATACGCAATTCGCTTCCTGAAGGAGAGGTCACTTACGGCATGGTGTATGAAATAACTCCTTTTGAAAATGCCGTGTGTGTGCTGACTCTGGACGGAAAGACGCTGATGGAGCTGTTCCGGCAGATTGCTGAAAGGGGAGGCGAAGGACTCAGCGGAGCAAGATTGGTTATCTCTCCCGACGGAAAGCTCCTTTCTGCGGAGGTAGGAGGGCGTCCGGTTGATGAGGGAAAAGACTATACGGTGGCTACCATCGACTATCTTGCGGAAGGGAACGACAGGATGGCGGCTTTCCGCGAAGCGAAATCGAAAACATTTCCTCCCGAGCCGCTGCTTCTGCGTACCGTCTTTCTCGACTATGTGAAGGAGTGTGAGCGGAAGGGCCGCTTTGTCGATGCGCCGGCCGGCGGAAGGATAACGGTAGCGAAATCTGAAAACAAGTAACTTAAAAACAGTGTGCTGATATGAACCGAAGAATTACAGGTGTGTTGCTGATGTGCTTTGCCGCAGGTCTGCTGGCGGCACAGAACGTCAAAGAACTGCTTATTTATCATACCAACGATATGCACAGCCGCATCGAACCTTTTGCGGCTTACTATCCCGATACGGCGTTGGCCGGAAAGGCCGGTGTCATTCGCCGCGCTGCATTTATACGTGATGAAAGAAAGAAGCACAAGGATCTGCTGCTTTTTGATTCGGGCGACTTTTCGCAGGGAAGTCCTTACTACAACCTTTTCAAGGGTGAGGTAGAGGTGAAGATGATGAACGAGATGAAGTATGATGCCGGGACTATCGGAAACCATGAATTTGATTTCGGGCTGGACAATATGGCAAGGCTGTTCCGGATGGCAAAGTTCCCCATTGTGTGTGCCAACTATGCGGTTGAGGGAACCGTGCTCGAAGGACTGGTGAAGGAGTATACGGTGATTGAGCGCAACGGCGTACGGATCGGCGTGTTCGGACTGGGCGCTCCGCTCGATGGGCTGGTGGCTCATGCCAATTACGGAAATGTGAAGTTTGAAGATCCGGTTTCAGAAGGGCAGCGCATTGCCGACTTGCTGCGCAATGAGGAGCAGTGTGACCTGGTGGTCTGCCTGTCGCATCTGGGATGGAACGGAGAACCTTATTCGGATGTGGAACTGATTGAAAATACCCGCAACATCGATATCGTGCTGGGAGGACATTCGCATTCTTATTTTGAAGGCCCCCGGTATTACAAAAACTTGGACGGGAAGGAAATCCCTGTCCAGCAGATGGGCAAACATGCGGCTTTTGTTGGCCGGATGGTTGTCAGAATGCAGGAAGAATAATTTAAAGGAACAATCATGAAAAGGCAATTATTGTGTTTGGTGCTCGGCCTGCTGGCAACGTTTTCATTGCACGCGCGGCAGCCTTCGGTGCTGGAGGCGGTTGGCGATACGGCGGCGTGCAGACGGTGGGTTGACGCACAGATGGAGAAAATGACATTGAAGCAGAAGATAGGGCAGCTTTTCATTTATACTGCTCCGCCCGAATATACCCAGTATAACAAGAACCGTCTGCGGAAAATCATTGGCGAGTACGGTGTGGGCGGATTTCTTTTTTCCGGAGGCGAGGCGGAGAAGCAGGCCAGTCTGACCAACTATCTCCAGCAGGTGTCGGAGGTTCCTCTGCTCATCGCATTCGACGGGGAGTGGGGGCTGGCGATGCGCCTGAAAGATGCTCCCGGATTTCCTTACAACCGGGTGCTGGGATGTGTGGCGAACGATTCCCTGCTGTATGAATACGGGCGTGAAGTGGCCCGGCAGTGCCGTTCCATCGGTGTTCACGTGAATTTTGCTCCGGTGGCTGATGTAGACAGCAACCCGGACAATCCGGTTATCGGCTGGCGTTCGTTCGGGAGCAGCCCGAAACGTGTGGCCGACAAGGTGGTTGCTTATGCCCGCGGTCTTGAAGACGGAGGAGTGCTAGCCGTGTGCAAGCATTTCCCCGGTCACGGCGATACGGACGTTGATTCGCACGAGGCGTTGCCCGAACTGGCGTTCGACCGCCTGCGTCTGGACAGCGTGGAGCTGTATCCGTTCAGAAAGGCGGTAGAGGCTGGCATAGGCGGAGTGATGAGCGGTCACCTGCATGTGCCGGCGTTGGGAAAAAACCCCGCGTCGATTTCTTCGGACATTCTGCGCGTGCTGAGAGATGAACTGCATTTCGAGGGACTTGCGTTTACGGATGCGCTGGAGATGAAGGGAATTTCCGGCAATGAAAATGTCTGCGCGCAGGCGCTGGCGGCAGGAAATGACATGCTTCTTGCTCCCCGCAACCTGAAGAGGGAGCTGAAAGGCGTGATGCAGGCCATCAGGCACGGCGAACTTTCGGAGGAACTGATTGAAGCGAAATGCCGGAAGGTGCTTGTCTTCAAATATGCGCTCGGACTGGCGGACTGCAAGCCGGTTTCGCTGGAAAATATTGGAAAGGAATTGCAGGATGCCTCCGTTGGAGCCTTGCAGCAGAGCCTGGCTTGTGCAGCAGTGACCGTTGCCCGCGATTCAGACGGACTGGTTCCTTTGGATCTGGCCGTTTCAGGCACTGTCTTGCTGAGCGTGTCGCCTGCGCTTTCCGAGGCTTATCCTTTTTATAAGCGTTTGAATGCTGCGTTTCCCTTAAACTGGATACATGCAGATGCGGATTCCATTCCGGAAATCAGACGCAGGCTGCGTCCGGTGCAGCGTGTGATTGTGGCCGTTCATTCGGACGACCTGCTTCCGTATGATTCGCTGCTGACTTCTTTGGCTGAAGACAAGCCGCTTGTGCTGGTTTCGTTTGCCGATATGAAGGGACTGGAGAAAACGCCGGATCTGTTGCGGAAGGCATCGGCCGTGATTCTTGCGCACGACGGGCAAGAAGCGGTGCAGCAGTATGTGGCCGACTTGCTTTTGGGCAAGGCGTATGCCGACGGGCGCCTGTCTGTGCCTTTGGGCGATGTCTTTGCGGAGGGGACGGGTGTGACCGTTGATCCGGAACATCCGCGTACCTGTTCTCCCGAAGAGCTGGGCATGGACTCTTCCGTACTGGCGCGCATCGATGACATCGCGGAAGAAGGCATTCGTGAAGGAGCCTTTCCCGGATGCCATGTGCTTATCCTGAAAGATGGCATGCCGGTTTATGACAAGTGTTTCGGAAAGCATACGTATGAAGGAAACCGGAAAACGTTGGAAAGCGACATCTATGACCTGGCTTCGCTGACCAAGGTGACAGCTACCCTGCTGGCTGTTATGAAACTGTATGACGAAGGACGGATCGGACTTACTGACCGTGTGTCTGATTATCTCCCTTACCTGAAGCAGACCGACAAGTCGCGTATCACAGTTCAGGACCTGCTTTTCCACCAGTCGGGCCTTCCTGCCTATCTGCCTTTTTATCAGGAAGCGATCGACTTGAAGTCGTGCAAGGGCGGGCTGTTCAGGAAGAAGCGTGATTCGAACCATCCGTTCCGGGTGGGGGAGAACTTATATGCCTGTACAAACTTTTCGTATAAGCCCGAGTGGGTGTCGTCCGTACCTTCGGAAACGTATCCGCTTCAGGTGTCCGACAGCATTTTTGTCAAGGAGTCGTTCCGCGGAGAGATCATCAGGCAGATTGTTGATGCCCGGGTGAAAGGCAGTTCCTACCGGTACAGTTGCCTGAACTTCATGCTGCTCAAGGAACTTGTGGAAACTTTGGCCGGAAAGCCGATGGATGTTTACCTCGACAGCGTGTTCTATAAGCCGATGGGGCTGATCCATACGGCTTTCAATCCGCTTGCACGTTTCGGCAAAGACCGGATTGTGCCTACAGTGGAGGAGGATTTTATCCGGAGAGGACCCTTGCAGGGCTTTGTGCAGGATGAAGCGGCTGCGTTTATGGGAGGCGTATCGGGAAATGCGGGACTGTTTTCTTCAGCGCACGACGTGGCGCGCATCTGCCAGATGCTGCTTGATAAGGGAGTGTGCGGTGACCGCCGCTACCTGTCGCGCGCTACTTGCGAGCTGTTCACAACCCTGAAGGCGAAGCATAGCCGCCGCGGACTGGGATTTGACAAGCCCGATACGGAGCATCCTGAGGACGGACCGTGTGCGGCTGAAGCGCCGGCTTCGGTGTTCGGCCATACGGGTTTCACCGGTACGGCGGCCTGGGTGGATCCGGACAACGGGCTTGTGTTTGTGTTTTTGAGCAACCGCACTTATCCGCGCGCTTCTGACCGCACGAAGCTTACGGAACTGAATATACGTCCGCGCATGCAACAGGCAATGTATCAGTCGTTAATGAAATGAATCTATTTAGACAGGGTACAAATTGCGCAGATTTTGCAATGTCGGTGTTACAACTTATGATAAAAACGTTACCTTTGTAGCATCATTTTAGGACTAATAATAATTAAACTTTTTACTACAATGGCTTACGTAATTAGTGACGATTGTATCGCTTGCGGTACTTGTATCGATGAATGCCCGGTTGGCGCAATCTCAGAAGGTGACAAATATTCAATCAATCCGGATGCTTGTACTGATTGTGGTACTTGCGCATCTGTTTGTCCTTCTGAAGCTATTCACCAGGAATAATCGGATCGTCGTATGACAAAACTTATGCAGGAGCATCTCTTTGGGATGCTCCTTTTTTTATTTTCTTTCAGCCAGATAAACTCCTCCGACAATACAGGCCGCTCCGAGCAGCGATGTCAGCGTGATCTTTTCTCCCAAAATGAGATGGGCGGTGATGATGGTGGCAAGCGGATTGATGTAGAGATAGTTTGACGCTTTTGACGCACCGATCATGCGCACGGTGGCATTCCATGAGATGTAGCAGAGCATCGAGGCTATCAGTCCCAGAAAAAGCAGGTTGGAATAGACTTCCGGCCGCAAAAGAAGTCCGATATGAAGCTCTTCCGGACGGAAGGCGAAATAAACCGGCAGCGACAGGATGCCATAGAAAAACACTTTCCGGGTGATGAAGAGTGTGGGATAAGCGCTTCCCAATCGCCGGAGCACCATGCAGTATAAGGCCCACGAAACGGCGGCGGCAAGTGTCAGCAGGTCGCCGGACAGGTTGAATTCGAGCGTTTCGTTTCCGTTGCATACGATAAGCGCCACACCGGTCAGAGCGATGACCGTGCCGGGCAGAAAGAATCTTCTGAATTTCTCCTTGTAGAACAGCCGGGAAAGCAGCTGGGTGAATACGGGTGTCGTGCACACCAGCAGCGACACGTTTGAGGCCTGGGTGATTTCCAGCGCCGTGTTTTCGGTGATGAAATAAAGCGATCCTCCGAAAAGACCGGCCAGAAGCAGAAACAGTTCGTCGCGCAGGCTGTTGGCCATGAATTTCTTGTGCGAAATGGCCAGCAGGCATATGTACGCCACCAGAAAGCGGTAGAGGAATATTTCTGCGGGAGGAAGTCCTGAACTGATCAGAATTTTGGAAGATACGAATGTGGTACCCCAGATGCACACCGTCACGATGGCAAGGAGGTGGAATAAGTTTTCAGATTTCATGTGAAATTTGACGAAGGTATACACAAAAAAACACCACAGAAAGCATAAAACATGCGTTCCGGCTTTCTGTGGTGAAAATAAAGTTATGGCATGTTTATTTCAAGCGTGCCAATGTTTCCTTGATGCGGCGCATCGCTTCAACGATGTTCTCGTCGGATGTGGCATAGCTCATGCGGATGCACTCGGGAGCTCCGAATGAAGTTCCTCCCACGCAGGCTACGTGGCCCACTTCGAGCAGATACATGGCCAGGTCTTCCGCATTGCTGACAACACGGTCGCCGTCTTTCTTTCCGAAGAAGGAGTCGCATTTCGGGAACAGGTAGAAAGCTCCCTGCGGCACGTTCACTTCAAATCCCGGAATTTCTTTTGCCAGCTTGACAATCAGGTCGCGGCGGCGTTCGAATGCCTTGCGCATTTCTTCTACGGGCTCCTGTGTGCCGGTATAGGCAGCTTCAGCGGCTTTCTGAGATACGGAGCACGGGCCGGAGGTGTACTGTCCCTGCAGCTTGTTCACTCCTTTCACGATCCATTCCGGAGCGGCGATGAATCCGATACGCCAGCCGGTCATGGCATAAGCCTTAGAAACGCCGTTTACGATGACCACCCGGTCTTTGATGGCCGGGAACTGCGCAATGCTTTCGTGCTTGCCGATGTAGTTGATATGCTCGTAGATTTCGTCAGCGATGACGATGACACGTTCGTGTTTGGCCAGCACCTCTGCCAGTCCTGCCAGTTCTTCTTTGCTGTATACCGATCCGGTAGGGTTCGACGGAGAGCAGAGAATCAGCGCGCGCGTTTTCGGCGTGATGGCCGCTTCGAGCTGGGCCGGAGTTATTTTAAAGTCCTGCTCGATGCCGGCGCGTACAATGACAGGCGTTCCTTCGGCCAGCTTCACCATTTCCGGATAGCTAACCCAGAAAGGAGCGGGGACGATCACTTCATCTCCCTTGTTGACCAGTGCGAGGATGGTGTTGCATACGGACTGTTTTGCTCCGTTGGCGCAACTGATTTGTGCGGCTGTATATTCCAGACCGTTTTCCTTTTTCAGTTTTTCAACGATTGCGTTCCGCAGAGCCGGATATCCGGCAACGGGAGAATAGCGTGAATAGTTTTCATCGATAGCCTTCTTTGCGGCTTCCTTGATATGGTCCGGCGTGTTGAAGTCCGGTTCTCCTACGCTCAGGTTAATCACATCAACGCCCTGAGCTTTCAGTTCACTACTTTTTTGTGACATAGCCAGTGTAGCCGACGGCGACAGGCTGTTCAGACGATCTGAAAGTTGGTTCATTTTTCCTTATGATGTTTAAAGTTGGATTTCTTTGCAAAATAAGCTAATTTCTTGGATATATGAAAGAAATTAGCTTATGAAAGACGTTATTTCCTGTCGCCGAGTATTCTGAGCAGGTAGATGAACAGGTTGATGAAGTCCAGATACAGGGTGAGCGACCCCATCAGCGCTATTTTCTGTGTGGTTTCGTTCACTTCCACGTCATCTCCCGACAAAAGCTGCTTGATCTTCTGCGAGTCGTAGGCGGTCAGTCCCACAAAAAGCAGCACGCCGATATACGAGATGATGAGGTCCATCATGGAGTTTTGCAGGAAAAGGTTGACCAGCGAAGCGATGATCAGTCCGATAACTCCCATGATGCACAGGCTTCCGATGCGGGTCAGGTCTTTTTTGGTGACATAGCCGTAGAGGGCTGTAGCTCCGAACGTGCCGGCCGTCACGAAGAAGGTCGTGGCAATCGAGCTCATGGTATAGACCATGAACAGAACCGACATGGTGACACCGTTCAGCACAGAATAGAGGATGAACAGGATGGTTGCCGTTGTGAAGCTGATGCGGTGGATGCGTGCCGAAAGAAACATGACCAGTCCCACTTCTGCGATGAGGAGAATCCAGAACATCATGGAGTTCTGTGCCATTGCGTTGATCAGTGTGTAGGATTTGGCTACATAAAGCGCCACAAAGCCGGTGATGGCCAGAGCCAGTGTCATCCATACGTATACGCTGCGGAACAGGGCGGTCTGGGCTGTCCTGTTCGCTATGCTTTTCACTAAATTGTTTGTTTCCATATTGAAAGTTGTTGGTTAGATGTTTTTTTATTTGTTGAAATGGAGCGTATGTCCCATCCGGTCTTTTTTGGTATGGAGATACCGCTCGTTGAAAGGATTCGGCGTCACTTCGATCGGAACGTTCTCTATGATCTCCAGTCCGTAGGCCTCCAGCCCGACACGCTTCACCGGATTGTTGGTGAGCAGCCGCATTTTGTGGATTCCGATTTCGCGGAGAATCTGAGCGCCCACCCCGTAGTCACGCTCGTCGGCCTGATGTCCGAGGCAAATGTTGGCATCCACCGTGTCCATTCCTTCTTCCTGCAGCTTGTACGCTTTCATCTTTTCCATCAGTCCGATGCCCCTTCCTTCCTGGTTCAGGTAGATGACAGCTCCCTTGCCTTCTTTTTCGATCTGCTGCATGGCTCTGTGAAGCTGTTCTCCGCAGTCGCAGCGCATGGAACCGAAGATGTCGCCTGTGGCGCAGGAAGAGTGCACGCGCACCAGCACCGGTTCGTCGGGGCCGAATGTTCCCTTGATGAGAGCCACATGTTCCAGGCCGTTGCTCTTCTGCTTGAAAGGAATCAGGCGGAAATGTCCGTAGGCGGTTGGCATGTCCACTTCCACTCCCTTTTCTACCAGCGACTCCTGCTTCAGCCGGTAGGCGATCAGGTCGGCTATGGATATCAGCTTGAATCCGTATTCGTCTGCCATCTGCTTGAGTTCCGGCAGGCGTGCCATTGTTCCGTCCTCGTTCATCACTTCCATCAGTGCGGCGGCAGGATACAGTCCTGCCAGGCGTGCCATGTCTACACAGGCTTCGGTATGTCCGGCGCGGCGGAGCACACCCTTGTCTTGCGCATAGAGCGGATTGATGTGTCCCGGTCGTCCGAATGTTTCCGGGGTGGAGTCCGGATCAGCCAAAGCCTTGATTGTGGCTGCCCGGTCGGCTGCCGAAACCCCAGTGGTGCATCCGTCCAGCTTGTCGATGGTGATGGTGAACGGAGTGCCCAGCACGGAAGTGTTGTTCGTCACCTGATGAGGCAGGTCGAGCTCTTTGCAGCGTGATATGGTAATCGGAGCGCACAGCACCCCTCTGGCATGTTTCAGCATGAAGTTGATTTTTTCGGGAGTTACCTTTTCGGCGGCAATTACCAGATCGCCTTCGTTTTCGCGGTCTTCGTCATCAACGATGATGATGAATTCGCCCTTCCGGAAATCTTCTATTGCCTCTTCAATTGTGTTGAGTTTCACTTTTTCCATAATTGAACTGATATATGTTTTTATAATAGTTTCTGTCTGATTCTTTCCTGGATATCCTTGTTTGTCTTGATGATGACCTTCAGGTCTTTGTCGAGGCGCACCCTGTATCGCCAGATGTTCAGCCAGAGCAGCAGTCCGGCCGGAACGACCACTCCGCACAGCATGTTGAGCCAGCGGTTGTCGAACAGGCTCTTGTGGGCTTTAACAGAGAGGAACGGATAATTGTTCATCATGTTCAGCAGCACCGTGTCCGTTGAGTTTGAGAGTTCTTCCACCAGCTCCTCGATCTGCCTGCTGATGCCTGCTATGGCATCGTCGGGCGTGTTGTTGGTGAAAATCCGGTAGTAGTTCGGCGGTCCGAGCAGCTTGTGGGTTGCGGCATAGTCTGCACATTCTGCGCTGACTTTTTCCAGTTTGCTGATGTCTTCTGCATAGTCGGGCGTCTGGATGATGACTTCTTTCTTGAAGATGTGCCGCGACACCCGGATGCCGAACACCTTGCGGAAGAATGCCGCGTATACGTCGATATTGAACACCACGGAGTCTTTGTTTGATTTGTAGGTGAGGAATCCGCCCAGCGGAGCCAGGACGACTGTGCTCATCCATGTTCCCAGCACGATGTTCATTTCGCCGCTCTTCGCCACGCGCGTGGCTCCTGAGTCGATGATGTAGTAGAGCACGAATATCAGCACGGAAATGACGACCGGCATTCCCAGTCCCCCCTTCCGTATGATGGCGCCCAGCGGTGCTCCGATAAAGAAGAAGATGATGCATGCCAGCGACAGGGTTATCTTTTTGTGCCAGTCAGAGCGGTGTCCTCTGATCCGTCCGTCCACATCCTGCGTGGTGAAGCTCTTCAGCGACCATTCGGAGGCGAGCGACGCCACGCGGCTTCTGGTTGAGTTCAGTGTCTTGTATTTCTGCGCTGCGGTCAGGCTGTTGAATATGCTGTCGGTGTTGATGTGCGTAATCTTCTGTTCGGCCAGCCTGGTCGAATCCCTTGCAGTCAGCGGAGGCTCTTTGTATGTGCGGTCCATGGCCTCCTTGTAGAGCGAACGTCCCACGCTGTCGGCATACATGCTGAGCGAGTCGATGGCCAGCGATATTTCCCTCATGTTCTTGATGTCCGAGCGCTGGTTCAGGAAGTTTCCGTCCACCATTTCAAAGTTCGTGTCGAAAGCGATGAGCGTATGCTTTTCCTTGAAGGTTTCTCTTCTGTACGGCACGTTTCTGGAGATGACCGACTGCGAGCGGAGGTTTTCAAACTGTTCTCCGTTGTAGAGATGCAGGAAGAGGTGCTTCTTGTCGGCCGTCAGTTCCAGCTTTCCCTCTTCCGCCCAGATGATGTGCGCGTTTTCGAATCCGTCGGAAAAGTTGTAGATGAGCACGTCTTTCAGCATTCCGGTTTTGCGGTCTTTGTGCTTCACGTAAATGTTGTAGCCTTCGATGTCGCTGTAGAAAACCCCTTCAGGAATGTCCACTTCGGGCGACTTCTGTTTCATGGATACCAGGAGCGTCCACAGTTCTTTCTGGGCTTTCGGCCCCACCACATTCTGGAAAAAGAAAGAAAGCACGCCCAGGAAGAGGCAGAAGAGCACCACGGGACGCATGATGCGCAGCAGCGGGATGCCCGCCGCCTTCATGGAAAGCAGTTCGTATCGTTCGCCGAAGTTTCCGAATGTCATCAGCGCCGCCAGCAGAATGGCCAGCGGAAGCGACAGAGGTATCAGCGTCAGCGCCGACAGAAAAAAGAATTGCGCAAGCACGTTCATTTCCAGTCCTTTCCCCACCAGTTCGTCAACGTATCTCCAGAGGAACTGCATCATGAAGATGAACAGGCAGATAAAGAATGTTCCGGCGAAGAGCAGCAGAAAGCTCTTGAGAACAAATATGTCGAGTTTCTTTATGCGTAGCATCCTAAGTTTCGTGTATTATCAAGATGCAAAAGTAGCATAAAAAACAGACACGGAAACAATGTTTTGTGAAATTTTAGGTTTATAGTCCGAAAACTCTCCGCAGCGTTTCGATCTGCGAGTCCCAAAGTTCGCGCGTGTCGTCTTCCTCTTCGGGGTCTGCAAAGTCGGTCACTTCGAGCACGTGGTCGGTGGTCAGTTCGTTGTAGTGTATCTTGAATTCAAAGTACGTCTTGGCTTTTTCTTCATCGAGCCAGTGGAAGCGGATGAAATATTCCGATCTGTAGTTTACCACCTCTGCCTCTCTTGTTTCTGTCTTTCCCCACTGGAAGGTGAATTTCTTGTCTGTGCGCGTCACCTTGTCGGCAAACCAGCGTTCAAGTCCTGCCGGTGTGCTGATGGCATTCCATATGATTGTTCCCGATGAAGGGTTTAGCGGATACTCGATATGTATTTTTCGTTTCATGGTGTTTTTCTTTGGTTTTATGTAATGGCGGCAAATTAAAGTATTTTTTTCCGTACCGCATAGCGAATCGCTTTATTTTTTTCTCGTTGCTGGCGGATGGAGTAAAGGCCGGGTTGAAGCGGCTTGTTTTTTGACCCGTAAAGTCGGTTGAGATAACGGCTCATTTTAATCAAGATGATGGGAAACGTTGGACAGGATGACGGCTTATTTTTCGGAGGGAGTAAAATGCGCCCTGCTTTTCCGTTTTTCATTCCGGCGGAATGCTCCGCTTTTGGCGTGCAAATGTATGCTAAATGTTTTGTTTTGCGGTATATTCGTTTGATTTTGTCGGTAAAATGCATTAGTTTTACAATTGCTATGTTTGCATTTAAAAATGCATGAAAGCAGCCTTGTTGCTTTTTGAAAGTAAATGATAATTGAAATACATAACAAGATGAAGAAGACGGCGTTATTATTGGCAGGACTCGGCTTTTGTCTGTTGGGCCATGCAGAAGAACCTGCAAGGAATTTTTACTTTGCCGGATACAAGGTCGTGCTTATTCCGTCGGACACGTTTCGCGTAGAGGTGGAAAATCCGGATCTGGGGATTCAGGAGATGAAAGACGGAACCTTGTCGTTCACCCTCAAAGACGCAAGCGGGCAGATGCCGAAAGATGTGGTGCGCATCTATACGAATGGCGTTCGCCGCATCAGCATGATATATTCTGAGCTGATTGCAGACCAGCCGTTTGCAGTGGATTCGTTAAGCCTTTCTCTGGCTTCAGGATCAAAGGGCAGGGTGAACGTAAAGACAAAGTACTTACAAGTATCGGCAGGAGCCGGCAGCCGGTTGCGTGTGGAGGGAGAAACTGATGTGTTTGATTGCACGCAACAAGGCAATAGCAAGGTCAGTACGGCCAATTTGAAAGTTGAAAAACATTTTTGATAAGGGCGCTTGCTCTTTGAATCCAGCCGGAGCTTCGCAAAAGCATGCTTCAGGCTGGATGATTGTCCGTACACCCTTTTTCAGGGCGTCGGAACATTATGGCTTAATTCAATTTTCCGAATATGATCTTCGCCGTTTCCACGCAATCGCCCTCTTGGGCTGACGGGTAGGTGTTGTGTTGCAAAGTCCACGCTTCTTCCAGTCCATAATAGTCGATGGATGCGGCAGGGTCTTCATCAGGAAGCTGGCTCAGGCGGTCGAGCCAGGTTTTCCAGCGCAGATAATAAAAGTCTTTCAGCAGGCCGTTCCATTCCCGGTGGGCATAGTCGCGCAGCCCTCCTTCGTTTGCGGCATGGCGGTTGCCCCAGGTGGTAATCTGCACGCGCGCGTTCCATTCCAGCCAATCTTTTTCTGCGCCGGTGTGTCCTAAACTGCGCGCCTGTTCTATCCAGCTGCCTACCTTGAATTCGGGGCGGGTGGCGAGCAGGCGGTCCTGCGCCAGAAGGAGTTCGAGAAAACGGTCGGAAGCCTGTTTGAGCAGCTTCGGATCTCTTGCCTCATACGCGGCTCTTACCACTTTGTAAATCAGTCTGCCTTTTTCGGCAACAGCCTGACGCACAACATCAATCAAGTCATACTCAAAGTTGTTGTTGCCTTTAAACCGGTCTGCCTCTTCCACAAACATGCTTGCCGCACGGATTACTTCAAGCGGATTGTAGTAGTCGGACATTTCTGACCACGAAGAAACTTGATATACCTTCAGCGAGGGGCGGGCACAGAAAACGGATTCGTGTGTGCCTTGCTGGGTGGAGCGGGCAGGGCAGTTGTAGATGGAGTTTCCGAGCAGCACCCAGGCCTCCCAGAGGCGCGGCGAGAACTTTCCGTAGCGGGCCGAAACATAGCCTTTCAGCCATTCGTCTTTCGAGAATCTGGCCGGGCGCCAAGGCAGTTCGCACAGCAGCTCGTACATCACCGGATTGTTTTCCGTGCCTTCCATGGTAATGCCTACTCCTTTCAGCGAATTTCCAAAAGGACTTTCCGCGGCTTTGTAGTACTCGTCGATGACATGCTGCATCTTGCCGTGGAGTCCCACATTTCCGCCATAGTTCAGCAGCATGCAGTAGAGCCATTGGTGCCCGTCGAAACCGTTTTTCCGGTACCAGGTGGATTCGGGATCACCCCATTGCGGGCGGCTTTCGGAGTAGAGGTCGAGCACGATGAGGTCACCCTTCGGTATGTTCTTTATCATTTGCGGCCGTGGATTTGCTCCCCATGCCTGTATTACCCAGGTAGCGTTGGGGTTGTTCTTCTTCATAGCCTTCCAGATGGCTTGTCCGGCAGCGTTCAGATCTACTCCTGCCACCTTTCCGCCTTCGTGAAAAGGATCCATGCTGTAGTAGTCTGCCTTGCCGAACAGGCGGTTCATTTCCTTGTAGTAGAGTTCTGCTATCTCCTGAAAACGTTCGTCGGTGGGTTGCAGGAATGCGGGACGGTTGTAACCGTTCCAAGTGCCGGGATCAGTCACGTTTACGCCCAGCTTCTCCCTGGCGTTATGGGGAAGCATGCCCGAATAGCCCGGCAGAATCGGCTGGATACCATATTCGTGCATGCGTTTCAGTATCTTCTTTTGCAAGGCTATGCGGCTTTCATACCAGGAGTCGGTGTTCGGTCCTCCCCATCCTTCGAGGTTATTCATCAGCCACCATGCCTGGAAGCCCGGGCCGGCAATGAACTCGTTTGCCTCTTCTTTCGAGTAGCCCAGCTTGAACAATACGTTGCGCCACACGGCGTCTGCACCCACCAGCGCCAGCGAAAGGTTGATGCCGTGGAGTGCCATCCAGTCTATCTCTTTCTCCCAACGTTTCCAGTCCCAAAATGCCATTGTGTATGAAAAAGTGCAATAATTGAAGTCGTAACGAAACGTGCTGGCGGTTTCATGACGCTCTTTGTGCGGCACGGCCGGCAATACAGCGGGGAGCTGGGCGCTCATATTGTTCCACGACAAATGCACCCCTGCATGATATTTCAGATACCAGTTTATTCCCGTGGCAATGCTGACCGGGTTGTTGCCGCGTATGACCACTTTCTCACCCTTCTGGTCCAGCTCGAAGAAGTCGCTGGCAGAAGCCACCTGTTCAATGATGAATTTGCCGGAAGAATCCGGTGACACCCGTTCCAGCAGGCCCTTAACCGGTGATGCGGCCGAAACGGCTGTAAACAAACAAAGCAATATGAAGTTAAAAGCATAAACCCGTTTCATTGTCATTCTTAAATTTAAAGTTGTTGGTTGTTTTAGTTCGTTTAAATTTTCCGATTCAGTATTTTTATCCTCCCCTTTTGCGTTTGTTTCCGGTCTGTTTCCCCGCTTTCACTCGTCAGACAGCCCGCTGTCTTCCTCATCACACAAACGGAAATGCTTCAAAAACTCATCCCAAATCAGCACACGATAAATTCAAAACAGTTTCTAAGTTTGCATGTCTTGGAGAAACGCTTTGGCAAGTTATCAAGAAAATCTTGAACGTGCAAGCGAAAATGGTTGTTGTAGTGTATATTTTTGGAATCGGAAAGCACATTCTATGGATTCGGCTGAAAAAATATGGGCATAGACTTGCGTAATTGAAAAACTTAGCTTACCTTTGCACCCGCAATCAGGAAGATGGCGGGATAGCTCAGCTGGTTAGAGCGCATGATTCATAATCATGAGGTCCCCGGTTCAATCCCGGGTCCCGCTACTTTTAAAAGATAAGCCGTTGGGTGGCTTCCACGCCTGGCGGTTTTTTTATGATGGCGGGATAGCTCAGCTGGTTAGAGCGCATGATTCATAATCATGAGGTCCCCGGTTCAATCCCGGGTCCCGCTACAGAATATAGAAAATTGGATGTGAGGCATTTAAGAAAGGTTGTTTCTTAAATGTTTTTTTTGTTTATATAGCTCCTTGTGCAAAAGTTGACCCTTACAGTCTTGAAGCTCAGTGCTCGGTAAATTCGGAGAATAAGTTGCCTCGAAAATCCCTTTCTTTGCTTTTACTCATGCAGCGTTTGAAGATTATGAATGGTCCTGTTCTAAAATCCAATAGAAAATTTTGTGTTTAGGAATTTAATATATACTTTTGCGTAAATGGCGGGAGGCATGAGAATTATAGCGAGAAGCAAGATTATTGAATATTACACGGAGCACCCTGATGCGGAAACAGCTCTTGAAGACTGGTTTCAGAAAGTGAAGAAGGCCGAGTGGACTTGCTTTGCAGACATGAAACGAATGTTTAATAACGTGGATAGTGTCGGCAACCAGCATTATGTGTTCAATATCAGAGGGAACAATCATCGTCTGATAGTGGTCGTTAAGTTTACGATAAAAACGGTATTGATTCGATTTATCGGTACTCATGCCGAGTATGATTTGGTAGATGCAAAAAATATATAGTATGGCAAAGATTCAGAATGAAACGGCTTATGAGGCGGCAATGGAAAGAATTGAAGAACTTCTGCCATTGACTGATGACAATACACCAGTGACGGATAAGAATCTGATAGAGCTTGATTTGTTGTCCGAACTTGTGTCGGAGTATGAAGATGAGCGTTATCCGATAAAGCTTCCCTCTTTGGTAGATATGATAAAGCTCCGTATGTATGAAATGGGTATCAATCAGGCTAAACTCTCGGAACTTCTTGGCGTAAGCCCTTCACGTGTCAGCGACTACTTGACAGGTCGTTGCGAGCCTACATTGAAAGTTGCCCGTGATATTAGCAGAAAACTCAATATTGATGCGAATATAGTGCTTGGAGTATAAATGAAACAGACTTAAGGCAGCCATTTGCATAAGAATTGCACAAATTGAGAGGAAATGGAATATCCCGGGTCCCGCTACAGATGGTTAAAGACATTCAGAGTCATTTGCTGAATGTCTTTTTTCGTTTCACTCCTGTTGCAGAAACCGCAGGATGTCTTCGCATCTGTCAGCTATCAGGTCGGGGCTGTATGCTTCCAGCTCGGCGCGCGGTCTGAATCCCCAGCTCACTCCAATGGTTGTGACGCCGGCATTTTTGCCCGTCTGCATGTCTACGCATGAATCTCCCGCATACACCGTTTCTTCTTTCTTGACGTTGGCGAGTCTGATGATTTCATTGATGACCTGCGGGTCTGGCTTGGAGGGAACTCCTTCGCGCTGGCCGAATACAGCCGTAAACCGTACGGAGGGGAAATATTGCCGGATGAGTTTGGTTGTGGCTTCCTGATATTTGTTGGAAGCTACGGCAAGCTGCATCCCGTTTTGCTGGAGCGTGCCGAGCAGCGCTTCGATTCCCGGATACGGACGGCTCAGGTCTGCGTTGTGCATATTGTAATAAGGAATGAAGCTCCCGCGTATTTTCAGGACGTTCTGTTGGGATTTTTCTCCTTCCGGCAATGCCCTTTCAAAAAGTTTGTTTATACCGTTTCCCACAAAAAAGCGGTATTCGTCGGTTGTATGTGTGGGATATCCGAATTGCGATAGCGCATGGTTCGTGGCTGCTGCCAGATCAGCTATTGTATCCAGCAATGTGCCGTCGAGGTCAAATATGGCAAGTCTTTTCATAAGGTCAGTCTTTTGTGTATGTTGATTCAACTCCGATGTCTGTGCATTCCGCTCCCATCGGCGGGTTTTGCTTGTAGAGGCTGATTTTTACCTCCATAACCGTCGGGAAATCCTTCAGGATGCGTTCCGCTATCCGGCGGGCTGCATGTTCGAGAAGCTTTGACGGTATCTTCATCTCGTCTTTAACGGCCTGGAACACCTCCGCATAGTTTACGGTGCCCTCCAGCCTGTCTGTTTCGGCCGCATGGGCGAAGTCAGTCTTCAGCCTCAGGTTGATTGTGTATTCGGCTCCCACTTTGTTTTCCTGCGGCAGGACGCCGTGGTAGGCGAAAATTTTCAGTCCGTTCAGCCGTATGTACATCTCAGTTGCTTTCATGTATGCATAAAATGAAGGCACGAACCGCATGCCGTCTGTTTTCCTGCAGGCCTTATGCTGTTCGTGCCGTTATTCATTGTAGATCAGTATTTATCCGCAGCGTGATGAGCCGCAGGTTTTGCAGATGAGGCACCCTTCCTGGTAGACAAGCGTTTCGTGTCCGCAGTTCGGGCATTTGATGCCCTTGGCTTCCGTGCCGTCAATCACATATTTCTTGAGTGCGCGTTCAACGCCGCTCTTCCAGGTGTTGATGTTCTCGTTGTCAAACTGCAACGAGCTTACCAGCTTGATGACCTGTTCGATCGGCATTCTCCAGCGGAGGACTCCCGAGATCAGCTTGGCGTAGTTCCAGTATTCTTTGTTGAACTTCTCCGACAAGCCTTCTACGGTCATCTTGTAGCCGCGCTTGTTTTCGAACTGGAAGTCATAGTGTTTTATGCCCGCTTCATCATAGTTCTTGATGATCCGTCCGTGTGTGACAGACTTGGGGAGCAGGATTCCTTCCTCATCGTCCTGCAGGCCGGTGAAGATTTCGTAAGGATGCCCGTCGAGCAGTCCCACAAAAGCAACCCATTTCTCTTTGTTGTTCTGGAAGCGCACCACATCGGCTTCGAGCACTTTCGGGCGCACTTCTACTACCTGAGGCGGTTTGCACCAGCACTCTTCTTCCTTTTCCTTCTTTTTGTCTTTCTGTGCCGAGATCAGCACGCCTGCACGAGAGCCGTCGCGGTAAACGGTGCATCCTTTGCAGCCAGACTTCCATGCTTCCACATAAAGGCGGTTTACGAGATCCTCGTCTACATTGTTTGGCAGGTTGATGGTGACGCTGATGGAGTGGTCTACCCATTTCTGGATGCGTCCCTGCATTTTCACCTTCATCAGCCAGTCTACATCGTTTGAGGTAGCCTTGTAATAGGGTGACTTGGTTACAAGCTCGTCGATTTCTTCTTGCGTGTACCGCTTGTCGGGGTCGTATCCGTTCGCCTTCATCCAGGTGAGGAACTTGTGGTGGAACACAATGTATTCTTCAAAAGCGTCGCCCGTTTCGTCAACGAAGTCGATGTGTACATTGGCATCGTTCGGGTTCACTTTGCGGCGCCGTTTGTATACAGGCATGAATACGGGTTCTATGCCCGATGTGGTTTGTGTCATCAGGCTGGTTGTTCCTGTCGGAGCGATGGTGAGGCACGCGATGTTGCGCCGTCCGTATTTCGCCATCTCTTCATACAGTTCCGGGTCGGCTTCCTTGATGCGGTTCACAAACGGGTTGTTCTTTTCGCGTTCGGTGTCGTAGATTTTGAATGCTCCGCGTTCTTTTGCCATGTTGACTGAAGAGCGGTAGGCTTCAATCGCAACGGTCTTGTGCACCTGTTCTGAGAATTCGGTGGCTTCTTCGGTGCCGTATCTCAGCCCCATGGCTGCCAGCATGTCGCCTTCGGCAGTGATTCCTACACCCGTGCGGCGTCCCAGCCCGGATTTATGGTATATTTTCTCCCACAAGTGGCGTTCGGTTCCCTTGATTTCTTCGCTTTCCGGATCGGCGTCGATCTTTTCGAGAATGCGCTCGATCTTTTCAAGTTCAAGGTCGATGATGTCGTCCATGATACGCTGGGCCAGCGCAACATGTTTCTTGAACAGCTCGAAGTCGAAATAAGCTTCCGGGGTGAACGGGTTTACGACATACGAGTAGAGGTTGATGGCCAGGAGCCGGCAGGAGTCGTACGGGCACAAGGGAATCTCTCCGCACGGATTGGTTGAAATGGTGCGGAATCCAAGGTCTGCATAGCAGTCGGGTACAGATTCGCGTATGATGGTGTCCCAGAACAATACGCCCGGTTCTGCCGACTTCCAGGCATTGTGTACAATCTTTTTCCACACTGCGCTGGCGTTGATTTCTTTTGAAACCATTGGCTTGTCCGAATCTATCGGGTATTGCTGCATGTAGGGACGCTCCTCGATGGCTGCCTTCATGAAATCGTCGTCGATTCTTACGGATACGTTTGCGCCGGTTACTTTCCCTTCCGTCATTTTGGCGTCGATGAATGATTCCGAATCCGGATGTTTGATGGATACGGTCAGCATCAACGCTCCCCGGCGTCCGTCCTGGGCGACTTCGCGCGTGGAATTGGAATACCTTTCCATGAATGGAACAAGTCCGGTGGACGTGAGTGCCGAATTCTTCACGGGCGAGCCTTTGGGACGGATGTGGGACAAGTCGTGTCCTACACCTCCGCGGCGTTTCATCAGTTGCACCTGTTCTTCGTCGATCCGTATGATTGCTCCATACGAATCGGCCGGTCCATCCAGTCCGATAACAAAGCAATTGGAGAGTGAAGCCACCTGGAAGTCATTTCCTATTCCTGTCATCGGGCTTCCTTGGGGAATGATGTACTTGAAATGATCCATCAGTTCAAAAAGTTCCTCCGAACTGAGCGCATTCGGATACTTCGCTTCAATTCTTGCCACTTCGTTAGCAATACGCCAATGCATGTCAGCAGGCGTCCTTTCATAGATGTTCCCGAACGAATCCTTTACCGCATATTTGTTTACCCAAACGCGTGCGGCAAGTTCGTCCCCTTTAAAATACTCCAATGTTGCGTTATACGCTTCATCGTAGCTATACGTTTTTTTTTCCACGGTTGTTTATGGTTGATATAATAAATATTTTTCTAAAGCATTTGTAGAAATTCTGCCTTACAGATAACAAAGGATAGTGGGTGCAAAGCTAAAGATGTTTTTTTGAATTGCAAAATAAATCCAGAAGAAGTTGTCAACAAAATGTGAAGTTTTCAGAAACTGTTTTTTAATCCGTTTATATTCAGTCTGTTATGATTTTTTTCTGTTCGTAAAGTTGTCAAAAATGATAAATTGTTACTTTTGAATGGTTGTTCAATATAAAAATTAGGCCACGGGTGTTTTATTCCATTTTTTTTGTATCTTTGTGGTAGTGTATGATCAAAATGGAACTATTATGGATTCAATTAAAAACAGACGTACTATCCGAAAATATACGGAGCAGGATATCCCCGCTGACTTGTTGGACAGCCTGCTGGAAGAATCGTTCAGGGCATCTACAATGGGAAACATGCAGCTCTACAGTGTAGTGGTTACCCGTGATCCGGAGATGAAGGCAAAGCTTGCTCCGGCTCATTTCAACCAGCCGATGGTTACTTCAGCTCCTGTTGTCCTGACTTTCTGCGCCGACTACAACCGTTTCAGCCTGTGGTGCCGCCAGCGTAAGGCAGAACCCGGATATGACAACTTCATGTCGTTTATCAATGCGGCGAGCGATACGTTGCTGGTAACTCAGAACTTCTGCACGCTGGCCGAAGCGTCGGGGCTGGGGATTTGTTATTTGGGCACAACGATTTACGATCCTGCCCGGATTATCCAGATTCTGAATCTGCCGAAACTGGTGATGCCTGTGGCTACCATTACGGTAGGGTATCCCGACGAGCATCCCGACCAGCCGGACCGTCTGCCTTTGCGGGCCATTGTTCATGAAGAAACATATAAGGATTACACTCCGGCCATGATTGACGACATTTATGCATACAAGGAAGCGCTTCCGGAAAACAAGCATTTTGTGGAAATCAATCATACGGAAACCTTGGCCCAGATTTTTACCGATATCCGCTACACCAAGTCTGACAATGAGTCGATGTCTGCAAATCTGATAGAGGTCATTAAAAAACAGGGATTCTGAGCATAATAAAACCCGCAAAGCTGATCTTGCTGCAGGCTTTGCGGGTTTTGTTACGTTGGGTTGGTTGAGATATTCGCTTTATTTCGTATGCAGGCTCGACTCTATTTCTTCGACTTCAGCTTTGAATGCCTTGTCTACATCTACCTGTCCTTTTACAATCTTATAGGCATGCAACACCGTTGCATGGTCTTTGTTTCCGATGAGCTGGCCTATCTTTGATGAAGACGTTTCTGTATGTTTCTTGGCCAGATACATGGCTACCTGCCGTACCTGCACAACTTCGCGCTTGCGTGTCTTTGTGAAGATGGATGAGCGGTCAACTTTATAATGCTCGCATACCTTTTCGATGATATTGTCCACAGTCAACGGTTTGCTTTCGGCGCAGCGCACAGCCTTCCGTACTATGCGTTGAGCTAAATCCAAATCTATTTCCCGCTTCAGGTGGATAGAATAGGCGAGGAGCGAGTTGACGATTCCTTCGAGTTCGCGTACGCTTTCGTTTACATTCTCTGCAATGTAGCATATGACCGATTCCGGTATCTTCAAGCCGTCGTGCTTGATCTTGTTCCGGAGGATGTTTTTTCTCAACTCCACGTCCGGCTTCTCCAGTTCGGCCACCAGTCCCCATTTGAAGCGCGTAAGCAGGCGTTCCTCCATTCCTTGCAGCATGACCGGTGCGCGGTCGGAAGTCAGGATAAGCTGTTTTCCCGTCTGATGGAGATGGTTAAATATATGGAAGAATGTGTTTTGCGTTTTGGTAACTCCCGCAAATTCTTGGATGTCATCTATTATCAGAACATCTATGGTCTGATAAAACCCGATGAAATCGTTGAACCGATTGGTGCGTACGGAGTCTGTATACTGCACTTGAAACAAGTGTGCAGATACATAAAGCACCCGCTTCTCGGGATAAAGTTCCTTGATGCGTGTACCAATGGCGTTGATGAGATGTGTTTTACCCACTCCAGACGGTCCGTAAATGAACAGCGGATTGAAAGTGCGTGCCGGGTTCTGTGCAACAGTTTCTGCCACAGCTCTGGAGAATTCATTGCTGTTTCCTTTGATGAAATTCTCAAAGTTATAGTTCGGATTCAAATGCGGATCCAGATCCTGCGGTCTTGGCTCCTGCAGGATATTAGGGGTTTTGTTGCCGTCATGGATTGGCTTTTGCTTGGGGAGGGCAGGCGATCTGTCACCTCCTCTTAAATCGACCGTGATGTGGTTGGTCTTGTCTGTCAGAATTGAATACATCAGCTCGGTGCCCTCGCCTATTTCTTTATATATGGCGGCACGCAGCAACCCCACATAGTGCTCTTCCAGGAACTCATAGAAGAACGGGCTGGGGATGCCGATTGTCAGGGCCTTGTTCTCGTATTTCAGACCGACAGTTGGCTCAAACCATGTTTCAAAAGCCTTCGCGTTGTTGATGTTGTCCTTGATGAATCCAAGGCAACGGTTCCACAGCACTTCGGCTTGGTTCTGTTCAATCATACTTACTTTGTTATTGATAAAGCGAAATTTCTACGTTTGCAAATTTCGCAATCTAATTCTAGAAAAACAAATCTCTTTTTTCTTGCTTTTTTGGAGCCTATTTTAATGGGTTGAATAGTAGGATGTTACATTCATGTTAAGAAAAAAGATGCAACATGCTGATTTGTGAAATTCTAAGGGTTTGAAACTCAAATGTTTGTTTTGTTTCGGTTGCCACCTTGCGTGAAACTTTGTGTGTTTGTCTATCTGTTGGTTATCAATGGTTTATGTTATTGTACATCTATCACGGCGGATGTCTGTGTTATTTAGAATATTTCTATATAAAGAAAAATCCGGCGTTTTCTTTCGGGCGTTTTTCGGGTGATGCATTCGCGCGTAAATGGCTGTGGCATGCGAATGTCGGGAGCAGTACAGGAGTCTTCTCGGCACTAAACAGATACGTTTGGATATGGAAGTCTAACATCTGCAAAGGCAGAAGCATAGAATAGGGTACGGTTCTTATTCTGTTGTTTTCTGCCTTTGCGGGTGTTCTTTTTATCGGATCGTTGTCTGTCCTTGAGCTGGCCGGACAGTATTTCCGTTTTCTCTTGGGGAAGATTATTTGTCTTTTCTTCCGAACAATGAGAAATGCACATATCGTTTGGGGTGCTCTTGCAAGTCTTTGAGCAGGCTTGCAGCATTGGCTGTTGTCGCGTTCAGGTTGTTGTAAAGTGCTTCGTCGTTGAGAAGCAGCCCGAGCGAGTTGTCTTTGCGGTTCAGCTTGTCTGTCAGCAGGCGGACATTTTGCAGGGTTGAATCTATCTTTACGAACGTTGAGGCGTAGTCAACGTCTTTCAGGTTTTCGCTGATTCCTTTCAGGTTTTCGGTGATGGCGTTCACATTGCTTGTCAGTTGGGGAATGTCTTTGCTCATCAGCAGATGGAGGTCGTTGCTGGTAGCATTGAGCGATGCCGTTAACTGTTCTGCATTGTGAAGTGTCTCTTTCAGTGCGGGATCTCCAAGGAGAGCATTGACAGAAGTCAAGATGGAGTCAAGTTTGGGAAGCATTTTCTCGATCTGCGGGAGCAGGTTTTCTTCTGCAGCTCCCAGAATGCCGGAATTTGCCACTCCTTTTATGGTATCTCCGGGAGTTACATATACTGTTGCCTCATGGTTGAGCTTCATGTTCATTTTTACGGTTCCCAGCATTTCTGTTACCAGTTCAGCCTGGCTGCCTTGGGGAATGCGGAGATTTTCTTCCACTTCTATGCCTACAACGACATGTCCCGGGTTCTTGTAATTGTAGCTTATGTCACGCACGATACCGATCTGGTAGCCGTTTGCAAAGACAGGGCTTGACAATGACAGTCCGTTGATATTCTCGAATTCCACATTGTAGTAGCTTTCGGGTTTGAACATGCTGATTCCTTTCAGGTAGTTTATACCGAAGAACAATATCAGCAGTGCGCCGATACCGGCAAGTCCGATTTTAAATTCTTTTCTCATCTTTCTTCGTTTCTATTTGTTTTTCTTGAATTCCTTGATGGCTTGATTCACGTTTATTTTCTTTCCGTTTTTGAACGCTATGATGAAGGCGTCTTTAAATTTGCTGTCGACTTTGTTCCGTTTTAATTTGAGGATACTGTTATAGTTTGTGTCTGCACCGTAAGTGTATTTTATCAGACCATTTTCTTTGTAGTAGCTCACGGGCGACAGTCCCTTGAAGGCCCGGTTCTTGGCGGAAAGCACTTTTCCTGATGTGAGTATCTGTATTTTGAACACGGGCTTTTCTGAAACAGTGCTGTTATTGGCGGTCTTTGTCGTTTCCGGCTCAATAGCGGCAACCGTTTCCTCGATGTCATTCTGTACGGGCGTTTCTGCATTTTTTATGTCCGTGTTGTCCGGACGGTGCCCTTCTTTGTAGTTCCTGAATGCCCTGTAGATGCATTGGGCCAGGTTTGTGCTGCCGTTTTCTGACAACAGATACGATTCTTCATTGGGATTTGTGATGTATCCCAGTTCAACCAGTACGCTTGGCATTGAAGTGGCGCGCAATACAAGGAATCCAGCCTGGTGCACTCCCTTGTCGATTCGTTTTCCCTGCTTGAACTGGCGTTGTATCATTTTGGCAAAGTCAACGCTTTGCGACATGTTCTTGTCTTGCATGAATTCAAAAATGATATAGCTTTCCGACGATCCCGGGTTGAATCCGGCGTATTGCTGTTTGTAGTCGTCCTCAATCAGAATGACGGAGTTCTCCTTCTTGGCCACCTCCAGGTTTTCTTCGGTGCGGTGAAGCCCCAGCGTGTAGGTTTCTGCACCTGAAACCTGGCTGCTGCGCGAGGCGATCGAATTGGTGTGGATTGATATGAATAAGTCCGCCTTGGCGTTGTTGGCGATTTCTGCGCGGCGGTGCAGGGGGACAAACACATCTCTGTTTCTTGTGTAGATGACTTTCGTATCAGCGCAGTTGTTCTCTATCAGTTTGCCAAGCTTCATGGCAACTTTCAGATTGATGTTTTTTTCCTTTCCTCGTTTTCCGATCGCACCCGGATCATGGCCGCCATGGCCGGCATCTATGACCACCGTGAAGGTTTTGCCCGGCGCCGCATGTGTTTCCTGGTATCCGGAAAAAGGCATCAGGACGGATAACATGACAGATAGTATGTAGAATCTGATAGTCTGCATAAACATATATTCGTGGCAAAGTTAATATTTTTTTGTCTTTAATCGGGCTGTATTCCGAATAAATCTTCTTTATTGCTGATAAATGCTATAAAATCCGATAAATAGATGTCTTTTTACCTTTTAATTTGCTATTTTTGTAAAACTATGAGTTCAGTTTATCCTTAAAACAAATTATTGATATGGTATTGATTGACGGAAAAGCTGTTTCCGAACAAGTGAAACAGGAGATTGCAGCGGAGGTCGCTGATATCGTGGCCAAAGGTGGCAAGCGTCCCCACCTGGCGGCAGTGCTGGTCGGGCACGATGGAGGAAGCGAAACGTATGTGGCTGCGAAGGTGAAGGCCTGCGAAGTTTGCGGGTTCAAATCCTCTTTAATCCGGTATGAATCGGATGTGACAGAAGAAGAGTTGCTCGCAAAGGTGCATGAGTTGAATGAAGATCCGGATATTGACGGATTTATTGTGCAGCTTCCTTTGCCTGCACATATTTCAGAACAGAAAGTAATCGAGGCCATTGATTACCGGAAAGACGTCGACGGCTTTCATCCTATTAATGTAGGGCGGCTGTCCATCGGGCTTCCCTGTTATGTTTCTGCCACTCCGAATGGGATACTTGAATTGCTTCGCCGGTACGAGATAGAAACGCGGGGCAAGAAATGTGTGATTTTAGGGCGAAGCAACATCGTGGGAAAGCCTATGGCCATGCTGATGATGCAAAAGGCTTATCCCGGAGATGCCACGGTGACCGTGTGCCATAGCCGCAGCAAAGATCTGGTGGAAGAATGTCGGGAAGCCGATATTATTATTGCTGCAATGGGGCAGCCCAATTTTGTTAAAGCGGATATGGTGAAAGAAGGGGCGGTGGTGATTGATGTAGGTACAACCCGTGTGCCTGATGCGACTAAAAAGTCGGGCTTCAAGCTGACCGGAGATGTGAAGTTTGATGAGGTGGCTGCCAAGTGTTCGTTCATAACTCCTGTGCCGGGAGGTGTCGGACCGATGACTATCGTGTCGTTGATGAAGAATACGCTGCTTGCGGGAAAGAAGGCTATTTACGGGTGATTTTATGAAGCTGAAAAGAACTGTAGCGGGCAGGATGCTGGCACTTTTCTGTTGGGGAGTGTCAGCATCTTGTTTTGCCGGAGAGCAGGCAGATACGTTGTCTTTGCTGTTTGTCGGAGATTTGATGCAGCATCAGGCTCAGCTCGATGCGGCCCGCCGTGAAGACGGCAGCTTTGATTATTCCGGATGTTTTGCTGAGGTTTCCCCTGAAATCATGAAGGCTGATATCGCCGTTGGGAATCTGGAAGTTCCGTTGGGAGGTAAGCCGTACACCGGTTATCCGGCATTCAGTGCTCCTGACGAATGGCTGTTTGCCTTGCGCGACGCCGGGTTTGATGTCTTTCTTGAGGCAAACAATCATTGCCTGGACAGGGGGAAGAAAGGGCTGGAGCGTACTGTCGGGGTGTTTGATTCGCTGAAAGTGTGGAATGCGGGCATCTATCGGGATTCGCTTGATCGGGCGGACAGGTATCCGCTTTTGATTGAAAAGAAAGGTTTCCGTATCGCAATCCTTAATTATACGTATGGTACAAACGGGATTCCTGTTCCTTCTCCCGGAATGGTTAACCTGATAGACCGCAAGCAGATCCGTCAGGATGTAGTCAAGGCCCGTCGGATGAATCCGGATGCCATTATCGCTTGCATGCATTGGGGGATAGAGTATAAGCTGTTGCCGGAGAACGCAGACCGTGAGCTGGCACGCTGGCTGTTGAAGCTGGGAGTGGATCATGTGATCGGTTCGCATCCTCATGTGGTTCAGCCGGTAGAGGTTGTGGATACGCTGGCGGACAAGAAGCCTCATGTTGTGGTTTATTCTTTGGGCAACTTTATTTCGAACATGAGCCAGTTGCATACGGATGGGGGAATGGCTGTTAAACTGCTGTTGAGGAAGGCGAACGGAAAGACACGTTTGGCCGGAAGCGGCTATTCGTTTGTGTGGACGTCGCGCCCGGTCTTGAGCGGGAAGCGTAATTTTGCAGTCTACCCTTCGGATATAAATAAGGAAAAGGTAAATGCAGTGGAGAAAAACCGCATGGAGCTGTTCCTGAACAATGTGCGCCGTCTGTTTCATGATCACTCAACAGGCATGGAAGAATACTTTTTTGAAAGAAAGTGAGAGAAATGTTTGCGGATTAAAAAAAAATCTTTACCTTTGCACTCGCTTTTAGAAGGATAATCAACATGGTGACTATAGTTCAGTTGGTTAGAGCGTCAGATTGTGGTTCTGAATGTCGTGGGTTCGAGTCCCACTAGTCACCCCGAGGAGAGGAATTTCAGCGATGAGGTTCCTCTTTTTTTGCTGTACGCTGCTTTTCCATGCACTTGGAGGCGGCAAAACAAAAAGGCATGTATTAAGCGAGAATTCAATCTCCGTTTAATACATGCCTTTGCCTTATTTGCGGCGAATTCCGAATGTTCCGTCTTGCCGCATGAACTGGACAGAATGGATTAACCGAACCGTTTTTCCAGTTTTTCCAGCATGTCGCGTGTCATAGCGTCAAGGTCGTATTTGGGCGCCCATCCCCATTCTTCGCGTGCGCAGGTGTCGTCCAGAGAGTTTGGCCATGAGTCGGCGATGGCTTGGCGTAACGGATCCACCTGGTATCCCATTTCAAAATCAGGACGGTATTCTTTAATTTTCCGGTAAATGGTTTCCGGTTCGAAGCTCATTGATGCAATGTTGAACGAGTTGCGGTGGATGAGTTTGTCCGGATTGGCCTCCATTATTTCGATGGCGGCACGCAGAGCGTCGGGCATATACATCATGTCCATGTAAGTGTTTTGCGCTATCGGGCAGACAAACTTCTCCTTTTTTGCAGCGGCATAATAAATGTCTACGGCATAATCGGTTGTGCCCCCTCCCGGAGGGGTGACATACGAAATCAGTCCCGGGAATCTGACCGAACGGGTGTCTACCCCGAAGCGTGTAAAGTAGTAGTCGCTCAGCAGTTCTCCTGCTACTTTGGTTACACCATACATGGTTTTGGGACGCTGGATGGTGTCCTGCGGAGTCTTGTCTTTGGGAGTTCCTCCGCCGAATGAACCGATGGAACTTGGCGTAAACACCGCGCAATGTTTTTCGCGCGCTACTTCCAGGGTGTTGTAGAGGCCTCCCAAGCCGATTTTCCATGCCAGTTGAGGCTTCTTTTCCGCTACGGCAGAAAGGATAGCAGCCAGATTGTAAATGGTATCTATGTTGAACCGTTCTACCGCGTCTGCTATTTGTTGGGGATCAGTGATGTCTACCAATGCCGAAGGACCGGACTCCTTAAGTTCTCCCTTCGGTTCCGCGCCGGTGATGTAACCGGCTACTACATTTCCCTGATAATTCTTTCTGAGCAACATGGTAAGCTCCGAACCTATCTGGCCGGTAGCTCCTATTATCAAAATGTTTTTCATTTTATTTATGGTTGAATTTATACGGTGGCAAAAGTAGCAATTTGGCGGGAAGAATAGCGTGAAAAAGTGTTATTTCTTTAGGCTTTGTTTCTTTTTTCAGAAAAAAGTCCCATCTTTGACTTGAAATAAGAACCTTAATTCACTGCTAATATGTATGGTAATTTTAAAGAATTTCTGACAAAAGAGCTGGCCGATATTCAGGCAGCCGGATTGTACAAGAACGAGCGTGTGATAACCACTCCTCAAAAAGCGGACATCAAAGTGAATGCTGGGGAAGATGTCCTTAATTTCTGCGCGAATAATTATCTGGGACTTTCAGACAATAAGCGGCTGATCGAAGCGGCGAAAGCTGCCATGGATACGCACGGTTACGGTATGTCGTCTGTGCGTTTTATCTGCGGAACGCAGGATCTGCACAAACAGCTGGAAGCTGCCATTTCTGATTATTTCCACACAGAAGATACGATTCTGTATGCAGCTTGTTTTGATGCGAACGGCGGTTTGTTCGAGCCGTTGCTTACCGATGAAGATGCCATTATTTCGGATTCTCTGAACCACGCGTCTATCATTGACGGCGTTCGCCTCTGCAAGGCTAAGCGTTATCGTTATGCGAACGCTGACATGGCCGATCTGGAGCGTTGCTTGCAGGAGGCTCAGGCGCAGCGTTTCCGCATCATTGCCACAGACGGCGTGTTCTCGATGGACGGCAATGTGGCTCCGATGGACAAGATCTGTGATCTGGCGGAGAAGTACGATGCGCTGGTAATGGTCGACGAGTCGCACTCTGCGGGTGTGGTAGGTCCTACAGGACACGGAGTGGCAGAACAGTTTGGCGTTTACGGACGGGTTGATATCTTTACCGGAACTTTGGGAAAGGCGTTCGGAGGAGCGATGGGCGGCTTTACTACTGGCCGTAAGGAAATCATTGACATGCTGCGCCAGCGTTCGCGTCCGTATCTGTTCTCAAATTCGGTTGCGCCCGCTATTGTGGGAGCCAGTCTGGAAATGTTCCGCATGCTGAAGGAAAGCAACGAACTGCATGACAGGCTGATGGAGAACGTTGCTTATTTCCGCGACAAGATGCTGGCTGCCGGTTTTGATATCAAGCCAACGCAGAGCGCCATTTGCGCGGTGATGCTTTATGATGCGAAATTGTCGCAGGATTTCGCGGCCCGGATGCAGGAAGAAGGCATTTATGTTACGGGCTTCTATTATCCGGTTGTTCCGAAAGGCCAGGCGCGCATTCGCGTACAGCTTTCTGCCGGCCACAAGCGCGAGCATTTGGATAAGGCGATTGCCGCATTTGTCAAGGTTGGTAAAGAATTGGGCGTTATCAAGGGCTGAGAATCTGTTGGATTTTAAAACAGAAGGGCATATCTTCGGTGAAACATGCGGATGTTTTTGTGAAGATATGCCCTTGTTTTATGCATATGCGGGCTGCTTGTGCCCTTCATCTTTTTCCGGAGGAAGCCTGCCGCAGGCTTTGCCAAGCATGGAGCATTCGGGCTGCGGCTTCTGATTTTATGTGGGATGTATGAAAAAAATGCGCTATCTTGACCTTCACAGGCTGATAGCGCAAGCTACAATACAAAATACAAATACAACTAAACGAGATTATTTTTTAAAAGTGCGTAAAGATAAGAATTATAATCTCCCTCGGCACATCTTTTTTCCTCTTTTTTCTCTTTTATGTTTTTAAACAATTCCTTGAGCCATCATGGCGTGAGCCACTTTCATGAATCCTGCGATATTGGCTCCTTTTACGTAGTTGATATACCCGTCAGGTTCCGTACCGTATTTTACGCACTGTTCGTGGATGTTGTGCATGATGTTGTGCAGTTTTTCGTCAACCTCCTGCGCCGACCAACTGATGTGCATGGCATTCTGGCTCATCTCAAGTCCTGAAGTAGCTACTCCTCCTGCATTGACCGCTTTTCCCGGGGCATACATCATCTTGTGTTCGATGAAGGCGTCGATGGCTTCCGGTGTGCAGCCCATGTTGGATATTTCACCTACGCAGATGACCTTGTTTTTTATCAGGTTGGCTGCGTCTTCGCCGTTCAGTTCGTTTTGGGTGGCGCAGGGCAGAGCGATGTCTGCTTTCACTTCCCACGGGCGTTTCCCCGGCACGAATGTTGCGCTTGGGAATTTTTCGGCGAACGGAGCTACGATGTCGTTGCCCGAAGCCCGCAGTTCAAGCATATAGTCGATCTTTTCTCCGCTGATTCCTTCCGGGTCGTATACATAACCGTCGGGGCCGGAGATTGTGATGACCTTTGCGCCGAGCTGGGTTGCCTTTGTTGCCGCTCCCCACGCAACGTTTCCGAATCCTGATATGGCTACGGTCTTGCCTTTGATGTCGATCCCTTTCTTGTCAAGCATGTGCTTTACGAAGTACAGTCCTCCGAATCCCGTTGCTTCGGGACGTATCAGCGAACCTCCGAACTCGAGTCCCTTTCCGGTGAATGTGCCCGTAAATTCGCGGGTCAGTTTTTTGTACATGCCGAACATGTAGCCAACCTCACGTCCGCCCACGCCGATGTCGCCTGCCGGCACATCCATGTTCGGTCCCAGATGACGCCAAAGCTCCAGGATATATGCCTGGCAGAAGCGCATGATTTCCGCATCGCTCTTTCCGCGCGGAGAGAAGTCGGACCCGCCCTTTCCTCCGCCCATAGGCAGCGATGTCAGGGCGTTCTTGAAAGTCTGCTCGAATCCCAGGAATTTCAGGATAGACAGGTTGACCGACGCATGGAAGCGGATGCCGCCTTTGTACGGGCCGATGGCGTTGTTGAACTGTACACGGTATCCCAGGTTGGTCTGCACTTCGCCTTTGTCGTCCACCCATGTTACGCGGAATGTGAATATTCTGTCGGGTTCAACCAGCCGTTCGATGATTTTGGCTTTTTCAAATTCAGGATGTTGGTTGTAGATATCTTCAATAGAGAGCAGCACTTCTCTGACAGCCTGCAAATACTCGGATTCACCTGGATGCTTGGCCTCCAGCGATGACATAATTCTGTTGATGTCCATAATTAGATTTTTAAAGGTGTGACATTTTGAAACTTTCACTTTTACAAAGTTAGGAAACTTTCTGGTTCCTGCAAGTGGTTTTCTTGGAAAAATCGATTAAAATATGATAAAATGATACTTGCGGAGATGGCGTTGAAAATATTTGCAAATGTCGTCCGAAATCCCGAATTTTGCTTGTCTATTAACCGTTTAAATCAGAGATATCATGCTTAACGCTTTACGGATAAAGCTCAACCAGCTTTATTTCAAGGATACGCAGTTTGCCAATTTGATGACCAAGCGCATATTCAATGTGCTGCTGGTTGCCAATCCCTACGATGCTTTCATGCTGGAAGATGACGGACGCATCGATGAGAAGATATTCAACGAATACATGAATCTGAGCTTGCGCTATCCGCCTCGCTTCACCCAGGTGTCTGCTTTGGAGGAGGCTTGGGAGAAGCTCAACGAAACCACGTTCGATCTGGTGATCTGCATGCCGGGGTCGGACAACAGCGACTCGTTCGACATTGCGCATAAAATCCGTGAGAAGTATCCGCACATGCCGCTGGTGGTGCTTACTCCTTTTTCACACGGCATAAGGGAAAGGATGGAACACGAAGACCTGAGCATATTCCAGTACGTGTTCTGCTGGCTGGGAAACAATGACCTGCTCATGTCTATCATCAAGCTGATAGAAGACAAGATGAACCTGGAGCGCGACATAGAGGAAGTGGGCGTGCAGATGATTCTGCTGGTGGAGGATTCGATCCGTTTCTATTCGTCTGTTCTTCCCAATCTGTATAAGTTTGTGCTCCAGCAGAGCCAGCTTTTTGCTACGGAGGCTCTGAATGCCCATCAGCGTACCTTGCGCATGCGCGGACGTCCCAAAATTGTGCTTGCGCGTTCGTATGAAGAAGCCTGGTCACTGTACCAGAAATACCAGAACAATGTGCTGGGGGTGATTTCTGACGCCCGCTTTCCGCATCAGGGCGAACAGGATCCGCTTGCCGGCGTGCAGCTGTTGCGCGAAATCCGGAAGCGCGACCCGTTTGTTCCGCTTATCCTGGAGTCGTCGGAAGAAGACAACAGAAAGTATGTGAGCGAACTGGATGCCCACTTCATCGACAAGAACTCGAAAAAGATGGACGTCGACCTTCGGGAGGCCGTATCGCAGAATTTCGGTTTCGGTGACTTCATTTTCCGTGACCCGAAAACCATGAGAGAGGTTGCGCGTGTGCATAACTTGAAAGAGCTGCAGAATGTGCTGTTTTCCATTCCAGCCGAGTCTTTCTTCTACCATATCAGCCACAATCATATTTCCCGCTGGCTGTATTCGCGCGCCATTTTTCCGGTGGCCGAGTTCTTGAAGCAGATCACGTGGGAGTCTTTGCAGGACATCGATGCCCATCGCCAGATTATTTTTGAGGCGATCGTGAAATACCGCAAGATGAAGAATCAGGGTGTTGTGGCTGTGTTCCAGCGCGACCGCTTTGACCGTTATTCCAATTTTGCCCGCATCGGTGAAGGCTCGCTCGGAGGAAAAGGGAGAGGCCTTGCCTTTATCGACCATCTGCTGAAGCGCCACAGCGAGTTTGACGAGTTTGAAAACGCTTCGGTCATGATTCCAAAAACGGTGGTGCTGTGTACCGATGTGTTCGATGAGTTCATGGACACGAACCAGCTTTATCAGGTGGCGCTGAGCGATGCCGACGATGAAACCATATTGCGGGCGTTTCTCCGCGCGAAGCTGCCCGACCGGCTTGTGGAGGATTTCTTCACGTTTTTCGATGCGGTGAAGGCGCCGATAGCCATCCGTTCGTCCAGTCTGCTTGAAGATTCGCACTACCAGCCCTTTGCCGGCATCTACTCTACGTACATGATTCCGTATCTGGACGACAAGTATGAGATGCTCCGCATGTTGAGCGACGCCATCAAGGGAGTATATGCTTCGGTATATTATAAGGACAGCAAGGCCTACATGCAGGCAACCAGCAATGTCATCGATCAGGAGAAAATGGCAGTCATTCTGCAGGAGGTGGTAGGGACGCAGTACGGCGACCGTTATTATCCTGCTATTTCGGGGGTGGCGCGTTCCATCAATTATTATCCCATCAACGATGAACTGGCCGAAGAAGGAATCGTAAGCCTGGCTCTCGGTCTGGGAAAATACATCGTTGACGGCGGACTGACTCTGCGCGTTTGTCCGTATCATCCTACGCAGGTGTTGCAGACAAGCGAGATGGAGATAGCCCTGCGTGAAACGCAGACACGGTTCTATGCGCTTGACCTGAAGAATATGGGGCAGAATTTCTCGCTCGACGACGGATTCAACCTGCTCAAGCTGCATGTGAAGGATGCGGAGGCTGACGGATCGCTCAATTTCATCGCTTCCACTTATGATCCGTATGACATGGTGATACGCGACGGACTTTATCCGGGCGGACGGAAGCTGATCACTTTCGCCAACATTCTCCAGCACGATGTGTTCCCGCTGGCGCGTATTCTGCAGCTTGTCCAGAAATACGGGCAGGGTGAGATGAGGAGGCCGGTTGAGATTGAATTTGCGGTGAACTTCGATGCCAAGACGAAGACGGGCACATTCTATATGCTGCAAATCCGTCCGATGGTGGACGTGAAAGCCGATCTGGAGGAAGACCTTACGCTTATTCCAGATTCAAGGCTGCTGCTGAAGAGCGAGAATTCGCTGGGGCATGGAATAATGGAAGACATTCAGGATGTGATTTATGTGAAGACGGAGGGGTATTCGGCATCCAACAACCAGCTGATTGCATACGATATCGAGAAACTGAACCGCCGTTTCCTTGACGAAGGGAAGCATTATGTGCTTGTGGGTCCGGGGCGTTGGGGAAGCAGTGATACGTGGCTCGGCATTCCGGTGAAGTGGCCGAACATTTCGGCGGCCCGTGTCATTGTTGAAGCCGGACTGACCAACTATCGGGTCGATCCCAGCCAGGGCACACATTTCTTCCAGAACCTGACTTCTTTCGGTGTGGGATACTTTACGATCAATGCCTATATCAACGACGGAATCTATAACCAGCAGATACTCGACTGCATGCCTGCCGTAGAGGAAACGAAGTTTATCCGTTGGGTGCGTTTTGAAAAGCCTCTGGCCGTGAAGATGGACGGAAGGAAGAAACTGGGCGTGGTTGTACTTCCGGAATGATGCGGACTGCCGGATAATGCCGTTTCTGCCGGACAAATTTTTATCTCTAGCCTGGAGATGTATGTCTTCAGGCTAGAGATTTATGTTTTCAGTCTGGAGATGCATGTCTTCAGTCTGGAGATGGAGTTTTTGCCGAAGCTCTTCCGGTCTTCTGTGAGTGCTTTTATTGGATATTGACCAGCTTGTGGGTCTGGAGGCTCAATCTCCATTCGGGGTGTTCCAGGATGTAGCCGATCACCTGTTGGGTATTGCTGCATGAACAAGGCTGAAGGAAATAGTGCTTTGCCGGAAGCTTCAGGTATTTCGTCACATCCTGTCCGGTGTAGACCACTTTTACTTCGTCGATGTGTCCGGCCTTTATTTCGGTGCCTTCCTTGGGCGAGCAAGTCACCCAGTCGATGCTTTCCGGCAGCTTGCAGGTTCCGTTTGTTTCGATGCAGATGTATTTTCCCGCCTGATGGAGCAGGTCCAGCAGCTTCTTGTCAATCCACAGTCCCGGTTCTCCTCCGGTGAGGATGACTGTGCGGCACGGGTATTTGTTTGTTTCTTCAACGATTTCTTCGTCTGTCATCAGGCTGCCGCTTTCGTGCGCCGTGTCGCAGAATCCGCATTTTAAGTTGCAGCCGGAAAAGCGGACGAACACGGAGGGAGTTCCCGTATGGAATCCCTCTCCCTGAAGGCTGTAGAAAATTTCGTTAATCTTTTTCATAGATGACGGTGTTTCCTTCCGACTCTCTCACTTCCACCTTCACGCAGTTGCGGATCTGGCCGCAGATCCATCTGGCAATGTTTTCTGCCGTAGGGTTGAATGGCAGAATGTCGTTCAGGTTTTTATGGTCCAGCCGCTCCTTGACTGCCTTTTTGATATGGGTGAAATCCACCACCATGCCGTTTTCATCGAGTTCTTTGGCTTGGCAATACACTGTAATTACCCAATTGTGACCATGCAAATTTTCGCATTTGCTTGGGTAAGATAGAGTCAGTTTGTGTGATGCGGAGATCTCCATCCGCTTGATAACTGCAAACATACGCTTTGTTCTGTCTTTTTTTAGTTGCTTAAACAATGAAAATAAGTCGTGCGTCTAATGTCACCTCAACGCTCTGCAAAGTTAAAAAGAAAATTGTCAAACTCGGAATAAAAACTGCCCAAAAGGAGATAATGTCTTTTTTATATAGAATGACAGGATATTTCAGGGGGTGAAACCCTCGGCGGGCAAGACAGGATCGTGCTTTGTACCGAAGGACAACCGGCTGGCGAATAGAATCGGGGAAGACATGCCGGAAGCAAGCGCAAAAGAACCTGACAGAATATCATTTTATTGGAAAATTTAAACGCTCTTGCTCCAAACGCATAGGCTAAAAAATTAATCAATGTAAAAAAAAGCATTTTCTGCATTTTTTTTATGAGAACAATCCTTTGTTAATCAGCAAAAGCGAGAAAAAGGTTACTATCTGATGAATATGTAAGTTCTTGTTTGTCAGAAATAAGCGTCGTAATTTTGTAATCGGAAAAAAGAAATCAAGAACTGATTGTATTACTTTTAAACACTAAAGATTATGTTAGAAAATCGTTTTTTCAGACAGTTGAATGCTGCGAGTGCTTGCGGAGCGGGTGACAAAAAATGAAGTTCATTGTGCAGCAATGAAAAAAAGTTCCTGCCGGATGTTATGGTATGCGGCAGGAACTTTTAAAATAAAAAAGGCTTATGGAATATTTCGCATTTCAACGGCATATCACAGAAGCGTGCGACCAGCGGTGTAAACACTGTTATATCTATGCGCTGGGCAGTCATGCCAGATTCAGACAGATGGCTGAGAAGGATATGGATGCTGTTTTGGCAAATATCAAGGAGTTCGGGGCAGGATGTCTACTGTTGATGTTTATGTGTCAAAGGAGCAGCCGAGCATTGCCGATGACGCTTCTATCAAAAACGCTTTCTACGATGCGCCAACGGTAGTGACGCTTTTTGCTCCCAGGAAGTTCCTTTATGCGGAAAGCGACGCTTGCGTGGCTGCCGAAAATATGCTGTTGGCTGCAACCTCTTTGGGGATAGGGTCATGCTACATTGGTTCTGCATGGGACTCGTTCGACAACCCTTTCGGACACGAAACGCTTCAGCGGTGGGGCGTGCGCACCGATTATTACGCAGTCCTTCATGTGCTGCTCGGCCATCCGAAAGATCCGATGGATGAAATCAAGGCCAGACCCCGAAAAGGAGAGCGTCTGATCTGGGTGTAGCAACCGGTCGCTGATGATGTGTTCCGATGCGTTTGGAGAAGTGAAGCCGCTATTTTTCAGCGGCTTCAAATTTTTCTCTGTGCCTGATGATTGATTTTATGTGCTTTTGTGCCCATTCTGTCAACTGCACGATAAACGGGACTAGCGAAGCGCCCGTTTCTGTCAGTCTGTATTCCACTTTGGGGGGGCACTGTCGGATAAACCGTTCTTTCCACCAGCCCGTCTGCTTCAAGCGTGCGGAGCGTGCCTGAAAGTACGCGGGAAGATACGTCTGGTATCAGCCTGCCCAATTCGTTGAAACGCAAAACCTTGTTCTCACTTAAAATGAGAATCACCAATAATGCCCATTTGTTGCCGAAACGGGCGATCACGTTCCGGACAGGACATATCTCAATAATTGCATTCTTTTCTTCTTTCTTTCTCATGGCACAGTAAAATAGTTGTCGGCTTCCACATGCAAAGTTATCAAATAAAAGCCGTCGGCAAGAATAAAATAGATCTTAAATATGATCTTCCGCTAAAAAAAGAACATGTTTGCAGAATGAAAAAGTGAAAATCTGAATCCGTCTGCTTTCATTCTCTTTCATTGCCCCGTTCTTTCAGATAACCTGATAATCGGCTTGTTTTTAATGCCTTTCTGTTGCCTTATCGGATTTTTCTTCATAAAATAGGTAAATTCTTCTGCAAATATTTTTGAAATTCCAATCAATCCACTATATTTGTATACGAATTTCCTATATCTGATGATTGAAAAGAACGAAAAGCTGTTGGATGCCTTTGACGTGAAGTTTAAGCACCTGCTTGTGCTTTATGAGAATTTGCAGCAGGAAAACGCTTCGCTCCGCGGGCTTCTTTCTGAGAAAGAAGCGGAACTGGCAGAGATGAAAAGAGGCTTGGAGGATTTGAATGGAAGGTACAGGAATTTGAAAAGTGCTCGCATCTTGAGTGTCAACGATGATGAACTCCGCGATACGAAACAGAGGCTGGCGAGACTTGTGCGTGAAGTCGATAAATGTATCAAGTTGCTGGGAGAATGAATGTTTGGCAGTGAAGAAACATTATATGGACGATAAGTTTAAAATAAGACTGAAAATTGACAATAAGGAGTATCCGCTGACTATCTTGAGGTCGGAAGAAGAATTCTACCGCAATGCGGCCAGGCGGATTGATAAGGCACTGAATTATTATCGGAGCACGTATCCGAAGTTTGAAGCGGAAATACACTGGGCGATGACAGCCTTGGATTTCGCCTATGAAAATGAGCAGTTGAAAGTGCGGAATGACACGGAGCCTTTTTATGAAAGGATAGAGCAGATGATGAGAAGTATGGACCGTGTGCTGAAGCCGGAGGAGAAGAAAGAAGATGACGTGTAGACGGATTCGGTGGTGACAATTGAAGGATTAAAGGCGCACAAGCTGTCTGAAGGGATGACCGGAGGAAGTTTGTGCGCTTGTTTTTTATATATGTTTAAATTAAAATACTAATGTTGACGACAGTAATACTAGTGGTTGTGGCCTTTCTTGTGGGAGGGGCATTGTCATACGGATTCTTCAGGTACGGCTTGAAGTCGAAGTGTGAAACGATAATTAAGGAGGCTGAAACTGAAGCCGAGGTGATTAAAAAGAACAAACTTCTGGAGGTGAAAGAGAAGTTCCTTAACAAGAAGGCTGACCTAGAAAAAGAGGTGGCTGCCCGTAACCAGAAAATCCAGCAGGCGGAAAACAAGCTGAAGCAGCGTGAAATGGTGCTTAACCAGAAGAACGAGGAGCTTCAGCGCAAGCGGAATGAAGCGGAGGCCATCAAGGAGAATCTGGATGCACAGCTCAGCATCATCGAGAAGAAGAAAGAAGAGCTCGACGTGATGCAGGCGCAGGAGCGTGAAAAACTGGAAGCCATTTCCGGACTTTCGGCAGAAGAAGCGAAAGAACGTCTGGTGGAGTCGCTCAAAGAGGAGGCGAAGACGCAGGCCCAGTCGTATATCAACGACATTATGGATGACGCCAAGCTGACAGCCAACCGTGAGGCGAAACGTATCGTCATCCAGTCCATCCAGCGCGTGGCCACCGAAACGGCTATCGAGAACTCGGTAACCGTGTTCCATATTGAGTCGGATGAAATCAAAGGACGCATCATCGGCCGGGAAGGACGCAATATCCGTGCGCTTGAAGCGGCTACGGGAGTGGAAATTGTTGTGGACGACACGCCGGAGGCTATCGTGCTCTCCGCTTTCGATCCGGTTCGCCGCGAAATAGCCCGTCTGGCTTTGCACCAGCTTGTCACTGACGGACGTATCCACCCGGCACGCATTGAGGAGGTGGTGGCAAAAGTACGCAAGCAGGTGGAAGATGAAATCATCGAAACCGGCAAGCGCACGACAATCGACTTGGGTATCCACGGACTTCATCCGGAACTGATTCGCATTATCGGTAAAATGAAATACCGTTCTTCGTATGGGCAGAATCTGTTGCAGCATGCCAGAGAAACTGCCAACCTCTGTGCGGTGATGGCTTCGGAACTTGGCTTGAATCCTAAGAAGGCGAAACGCGCCGGTCTGCTTCATGACATAGGCAAGGTGCCTGACGAAGAGCCGGAACTTCCGCATGCGCTGCTGGGCATGAAGCTGGCAGAGAAGTACAAGGAGAAACCGGATATCTGCAACGCTATCGGCGCTCATCATGATGAGATTGAAATGACCAGCCTGCTCGCTCCGATTGTTCAGGTGTGTGATGCCATTTCCGGTGCACGTCCGGGTGCCCGCCGTGAAATTGTTGAGGCTTACATCAAGCGTTTGAACGATCTTGAACAGCTTGCCATGTCATATCCGGGAGTGACCAAGACTTATGCAATTCAGGCAGGACGTGAACTGCGTGTCATTGTAGGCGCAGACAAGATAGACGACAAGCAGACCGAAAATCTGTCGGCTGAAATAGCCAAAAAGATTCAGGATGAGATGACTTATCCGGGTCAGGTGAAGATTACGGTTATCCGTGAAACACGTGCGGTCAGCTTCGCTAAATAAAGAATCTGTTAAGTATGTAATAATTGTTTGGGAAAGGGCCGCGAGGCTCTTTCCTTTTTTAGTTTTCATAGCCCGGGTGTTGGGATATTGTTGTATATTCGCTGACTAAACATTGCTTATGGCCGATAAGTTGACACCAGAACAGAGGCATCGCTGCATGTCGCACATACGGAGCAGAGATACGAAGCCGGAAATCATTGTGAGGAAATATCTTTTTTCCCGCGGTTTCCGTTACCGTGTCAACGTGCGGAGGCTGCCCGGCACTCCCGATATCGTGCTGCGCAGATACCGTACGGTGATATTCGTCAACGGGTGTTTTTGGCACGGGCATGAAGGGTGCAGGTATTATGTGCTTCCCAAATCGAACGTTGATTATTGGCGGAATAAGATCGAAAGAAACCGGGAGCGCGACAGGAAAGATCGTATCATGCTCAGGGATATGGGCTGGCATGTCATCCAGCTATGGGAATGCCAGCTGAAGCCGAAGGTGAGGGAAAGGACGCTTGAGGGACTTGTGTGTACGCTCAACAAGATGGTTCTGCTGAATTACGGCGCGAAAAAATATGACCTTGAAGAAGAATCTGGGCGGAATGCGGCAGAGCCTGATCCGGAGTATGTGCGTATGAAGGAGTAATGTCGGCTGCTGCGGTTTGTGCGTTCTTCAGGGAGTTTCCGGTGATGTTATAAAACATGGAATCAATTCATATATTTTATAAAATCCGGTATCGGCAAATACTCTGATATTTCGTAACTTGCGAAACTAACCAATTTAACAGAGGCGATATGGAAATACTACATGATGAAGGAGGTAAAAGATTTTGGACTTTAGTTGATGGGTATACAGCTCATGTGGCTTACGAAATCCGTGAAAAGGGACTGGATATCCGGCATACGGTAGTCCCCGAAGCGATTGGGGGACGTGGTATTGCTGCTGCATTGGTAAAGGCGGTGTATGATTATGCCCGTGTGAAGCAGTTGAAACCGATTGCCACTTGTTCGTATGCGGTGTCCTGGCTTCAAAGGCATCCTGAATATGGAGGAGAAGTCGGCGAGGATTATGTGGACAAGGGATCTTGCGCTCTTTGACGGCAAGATCAGCGAACAGGCTTTGGACATAAAGGCACAGAAACACAACGTTTGCAGCTATTGGATTCAGCGTGTGTTTCTGTGCCTTGTTTTTGCTGGTGTGCCTAGATTCGTGCGGCGATGTCTTCTGCCAGCCGTCTGGCCTCGGCGCGGTCGGGTTTCCCGGTTCCTGTTTGAGGGAGCTTCTCTGTCTTGAACACCTGCTTGGGCCTCCAGTAAGGGGGAAGCGTGGAGACGGCCTTTTCGATTTCTTTCATCTGCGGTTCTCCTTCTGTCAGCATAACGATGCGTTCGCCGAATTTCGGATCGGGTACAGCCGTTATCATGAAGGGCAGGGAGAGCCGGGCGTGCAGAGCCTCTTCGATCTGTTCTATCTGTACTTTTACTCCTCCCGTATTGATTGTATTGTCTTTTCTGCCGATGATGCGGAATTGCCCCTTGGGGTTCAGTTCTGCGATGTCGTTTGTTGTCAGGGTTTCTTCATTGACACGCGGAGCACGGATGATGAGCGTGTTTTCGTCTGAAAGGGAAACAGTCACATCCTTGAATGGCGTATACCATCCGGAGGCTTCCGGTCCGCTGAGTTTCCGCAGTGCGATGTGCGAAAGTGTTTCCGTCATTCCGTAAGTGCTCCATACGGAATTTGGAAAGCGCCTGAGCGTTTCTTCCATTTGGCGGTCGATTGCTCCGCCTCCGATGATCAGGTGGCGTGTCTGTTGCAGCAGTTCGTTTTCTTCGCGTACGGCAAGCGAATTGAATACCTGCATCGGAATCAGGGCCGCGAAAGACGGAGCTTTCGCCAGATCTTTGAGCGGATGTCCGCTGGGGGTTACCGGAATCAGGTTCAGTCCGGCAACAAGTGCGCGGACCACGACCATTTTGCCTGCGATATACTGCAGCGGCATGCAGAGGAGCGCTGTGTCATGAGGCTGGAGCCTGAGAAATGAAACGGTAAGCATGGCACTGTTCATCATGCGCTCTTTTTCCACCCACAGTTCTTTCGGCTTTCCGGTGGATCCGGAAGTATGCACCTTCAGCCTGTCGGACGCATTGAACCATTCTGTGAGAAAGTCGGCCAGCCGGGCATGGAAGCTGTCGGTGCCGTATTTTTCCCGGAACAGACTTTGCAGCCGGCTCGGCTTGCCGTTTTCTGTCATCGAGTCGGCTGGCTGATAGACAGTTCCGTTGATGGTTATGGTTTGTTTATGTCTGTCGGTAATGAATGGCATTGTTTGCGTTTTTTATTCAGATAAATAATGTTTGAAATCGGGCGCCTGCGCTTCCGGGTCAAACCACAGGCAGTCGCCTTTGATAGAGAGCGGATAGTCAATGTTGTCGGTAAAGAGCAGTCCCGTTCCCAGTCCTTGGGGAAGAACCGGATTGAGTGTGGCACACCATTGGGCAATGGTATTCAGTCCGATGTTTGATTCCAGGGCCGATGTAATCCAATAGCCGATGCCCCGCTGTGTTGCCAGTGTGATCCATTCGGCCGATCCTTTCAGCCCGCCATGCAGTGAGGGTTTCAGAATGATGTATTGCGGCCGGATTGTTTCAAGCAGTTCGATCTTGCGTGCCACTGTATTTATGCCGATCAGCTCCTCATCCAGTGCGATGGGGAAGGGGCTGCTCTTGCAAAGCTGTCCCATGGCAGTCCATTGTCCGGCGCGGATGGGCTGTTCGATCGAATGGAGGCGGAACTGGCTGAGCGCTTCCAGTTTTTCGGGAGCGTCGTCAGGTGCAAACGCCCCGTTTGCGTCTACTCTGAGCTCGATCTGTTCAGGAGAGAAATGCTCGCGGATGTGCGCAAGCAGCTCCAGCTCTTTGTTGAAGTCGATAGCTCCGATTTTCACTTTGATGCAGCGGAAACCGAGGCGCATCTTTTCTTCTATCCGCTTGTACATTTCATCGAAGTTCCCCATCCATATCAGTCCGTTGATGGGAATCCCCTGTTTTCCTTCAGAGAAAGGAGTGTTCCACAGTTTCACGCTGCCGGTGTGGAGGTGCTGCAAGGCTGTTTCCAGACCGAAAAGCATGGACGGATAGGGACGCATCGCTTCGTAGTCGATGGTTCCTGTCATTCCCGTATTGCGGCAATGTCCGGCAAGAATGCTTTCATAGTCGGGCAAGTCGTCGCAGCTTAATGCCGGGAGCGGCGCGCATTCTCCAATGCCGAATCTTCCCGCATTGCGGTCTTCTATGCGGATGTACCAGACCTTGCGGGTGGTATAGACGCCTCGTGAGGTACCTGCAGGCTGTTTGAAGTGCAGGGTTCGTGGAATGATTTGAATCTTATACATGATCTTTTGCTTTTTAATTCATTTTGTTGAACTGATATTTGAATGATATCATGAAGTATCCTCTCAATTGTTCGGAGTAGGTTTCGCTGAAACGCGTGGCCGAAGCATACCGGTAATAGCTTTTCTTTTGGCTGAGTATGTCGGCCCAGTAGAATGAAATCTCGCCCTGCTTTTCTTTCAGGAACTTCCATCCCAGGCGGATGTTCCAGAGAATTTCATTGTTGTCATCGTTTCCCATTCCGGTGCCGTTGCGTATATTGTAGGCGGCATCCGTGTCAAAAGTCAGGTTCCATGGAAGCTGGATGTTGGTTGTAATGCCCATTGTGTAGTAGCGCGTGTACGTGTTGTTTCCCTGAAGCGAGTTCTTCGACTGCTGGTAGTCCCATCTCCCGTTCAAGTCGATGTTGCCCCAGTCCGGGACGTATGAAAGGCGGATGTCGGAAGACAGTCCGAGAGCACGTGTTGCGCTTTGTGCCATCTGTGATGAACCGGTGTCATCGATCAGGCTTATGCGGTGTGCAAAGTTGCTCGAAGCGTTGGCGAACAGTCTGAACAATCCCATACTTCGGTTGTATCCGGCATTTCCCATCAGGCTCCAATTGCCGTTGATGTTTACCGGAAAGGTTTCTCTTTTTCCGGTTTGCGGATCATATGAGGTGGCTTGTGACACGCTGTTGAATTCCTGGTTGAATGCCATGCTTATATTGATGCCTTTGGTGAAGTTGTTTATCATGAAATAAACCGCATGACTGTATGACGGCTTCAGGTCGGGGTTGCTTCGGGTGACAAGCAAGGGAGATACATATTGGGTGGGTGCCAGCAGGCTGGCCAATGAAGGCTGGCGGGTGTATCCTGAATAGCTGAGCATTGCATACCAATTGTCTTTTTGTCTGGTGAGGGCTAAAGATGGATGCCATTCAATGCTGGTTGAGGCTGTGTCGATCCGTGTATTTGCATCCGTCTGTTTCAGTGAACGCCTTTGGGGGATTACAGACAGTCTTGTCTGGATGCTCCATACTTTTCCCTGGTAGTTATAAGTGAGTGTAAACCGGTGGCTTGCCGTATTGCTTTCGCTCCGGTTGCTCAAGCTGTCGATGTGTCCCGATTCGTATCCTTGCGGAAGGTTTCCGATGGCCGGCTGTCCTGTTTCCGGCAGAAAGGACAGGTCGTAGGTATCCTGATTGCTTGTTTCTTGTTCGTATTTGAACGCATAGGCGAATTGCAGGCGCGCGTTCTCGCCGAACACCTGCGTATAAGCCAGTTCCGTTTCATGGCTCCGGGTGTCGTAGGGTGATTTCCGGAACTGATGCTGTCGGCTCACCGAGTCGTTTCCCCAGATGTCTTTCAGCCGGAAGTAGGTTGCTTCAGCCAGTGTGAATGATTCGTCGGTCATTTTGTTCCGGCTTGCCAGATAGCTTATTGCCAGGTTGTTTCCTTTGGGGTTTAATTTTCTGGTGAAGGATGCGTTGATGTCATATCCCCATGAATTGCGTTTGTGCTCTGTCTGGCTCAGATGGTCATTGATGCGGTTTCGCTGGTCTGTTTCTTCGATTTGCGCGAACGGGTTTCTCACGTCCACCTGCGGGTTGACGCTGAATATGGAGCTGTGCGTGTCGTTCCGGCTGGTGGAAGGCAGAAACCTTGCGTTGCCTCCTATGTTGACGCTGGTCTTTTCGTCGATGTTCCATCTGAGACCCAGGTTTCCGCTCGTGTTCCGGTCTTTGCTCAAAGAATTGTTTGTGTTGATTCCGTACTGCGTGGTTTCGGTCAGATAGTTTTCATTGTATCCGGATCCGGTCGCGCCGTTCCGGTTGTAATTGTATCCGATTCCCCCCCACAGCTCCACGTTTTTGGTCAGATGCCTGCTTGCGCTTGCTCCGATGGAATGCGAAATGTTCCGTTCGTCGGGAGTGGTGAAGTCTTGGTTGCTCGAGCGTCCGATGACGCTGAAGTTATCCCCGCCTTCTTCAAACCGGAATAGCTGGGCACTGGCATTTTTCTTCTTGTGGTTGCCGTATCCGGCTTCTGCGGAGGCTGTGAGCGTTCCGTTCAGCTTTTTCTTTGTCTGCAAATCGAGGACATAATTCTTTTCCGTATCTTTTATGCCCGTATCCTTTTCTTTATCCGTTTCTTTGTCGTACACTTTCAGTTTGCTGACAAATGAAGCCGGTATATTTTCAAGAGCAATTTTGTTGTTTCCCTTGAAGAACTCTTTTCCGTTTGCGGTGATTTCCCTGATCGGATAGCCGTTGAATGAGAGTGAATGGTTTTTAGGATCGTAGCTTAGTCCCGGAATGCGGCGGACCAATGCTTCCAGATAGGCTCCCTCGGGAACCTCGAACGCATTCGGATTGAAAACCACCGTATCTCCTTTCTGCTCCATCGGAGGGATGGGGGCGGTTACGGTTACTTCGTCAAGCAGCAAGGTATCGGAAAGATGAAACACGACAGAGTCTTTTGCCGCTTGCTCTTGGGCGTTCAGTTGCCGGCTTCCCACGATGCACAGGCAAAGTACGGTTATCAGACAGACTGCATGTTTCATCTTTGCGTCTATGTTTTTTTCTTGTGCGCAAGTCAAGGGAGTTTCGGATATTTCGACCAGTCGGGCTTGCGCTTTTCCAGGAACGCCTTTCCGCCTTCCTGCGCTTCGTCTGTCATGTAATAGAGCATGGTGGCATCGCCTGCCAGTTCCTGTATTCCGGCCTGTCCGTCGAGTTCCGCATTCAGTCCTGCCTTGATCATGCGCAGGGCGAGCGGGCTGTGCTGCATCATGGTTTCCGCCCATTCCACCACTTCATCCTCCAGGCGGTCAAAGGGAACCACTTTGTTCACAAGTCCCATTTCGAGAGCCTCCTGGGCGGAATATTGGCGGCAGAGGAACCAGATTTCGCGTGCTTTCTTCTGTCCTACCACACGGGCCAGATAAGATGAGCCGAATCCGGCATCAAAGCTTCCGACACGGGGTCCTGTCTGTCCGAAAATGGCATTCTCGGATGCGATGCTCAGGTCGCAGACCACATGAAGCACATGGCCTCCGCCGATGGCGTATCCGTTGACCATGGCGATTACCGGCTTCGGGAGCGAGCGGATCTGTTTCTGTACGTCAAGAATATTCAGGCGGGGAACTCCGTCGGTTCCCACGTAGCCTCCGTGTCCTTTTACGTGCATGTCGCCTCCCGAGCAGAAAGCTTTGTCGCCTGCCCCTGTCAGTACGACGACGTTGATGTCGCGGCAATCGCGGCAGTAGTAGAATGCGTCACTTAATTCCTTGGTCGTGTCCGGCGTGAACGCGTTGCGGTAACGGGGACGGTTGATCGTGATTTTGGCAATTCCGTTATAGAATTCGAACAGGATGTCCTGATACGTTTTGATGGTTGTCCATTCTCTTGGTTGTGGCATGGCTTTTATTTTTTGAGGTTATGGTAATAAGTTTTCAATAATTCAACATCTTTTTCTTTGTCCGTGAACACTTCGAGCAGAAGCGGCTGAGGCAGTCCGGTTTCTTGCGTGAACAGGGCGGAAGCATCTTCCAGCTCTTCTTCATTGCGTGCGGACAGATAGCGGAATCCCCTGTCTTCTGCCCATGCGCGGGCCGATGTCTGATGGCTGGCTATGACGAAGCGGGTGGTTGCCGGCTGCACCTCCAGTCCCGGCAGAGCATGGAATATTTCTCCTCCGCTGTTGTTGAGAAGCAGGATCCGCAGGTTGTTGCCGTAGTTTGAATTCCAAAGCGCGTTCATGTCGTAAAAGAAGCTCAAATCTCCGATAAGCACAAAGTTGAGCTTTCCGGAAGCAGAGGCATAGCCTGCTGCCGTCGAGAGTGAACCCTCTATGCCGTTTGTCCCGCGGTTGGAAAGCACTTCGATGTCCGGCGGCAGGTTGAAAAGCTGGGCATAACGCACCACCGAGCTGTTTGCCAGGTGCAGGACGCTGGATGGCGGCAGGCTGCGCATCACTTTTCCCACGGCACCCATCTCTGAGAACGGAAAGTCAGCCTCGTCCAGCGTCCGGCAGACATCGTTCCATAACGCTGGATAGCCGGAAGCCGTTCCGCTGATGAGCGGAGCCGTTTCTGTCAAGAAACGGTACGGATCCATCTCCACGACCGCAGTGAGCGACTGGAAGACATCGGCTACTTGTCCGTCGGGTGCAATGTGCCAGTGTTCGGCAGGAGGGCAGCTGCGGAGGAACTTCTTGAGGCGGCCGGAAATGATGTGGCCTCCGTAGGTGACAAGAAGATCGGGACGCATTTCTTCCCATCTGTCTTTGCCGAGAGATGCCAGCACGGGTTCGATGTGCCGGATTGCATTCGGAGGCGCAGCCTGGTTGCTGATGTTTTCGGTCATCCATGCAAAGTGGGGAGCAAGCGCTTCGGCGGTCTGTCTGCTGAGCGCGTTTTTCGGATTCATTTGTCCCACAACCATCATACGCCGGCTGTATTGTTTGAATTTCCGGATGAATCTGTGTATGGCTTCATTCCCCTCATAGCGTGAAATGACACGTGCCGGCGGAATTTCCGCTGTCGGAAAGTTGAAGAACGGCTGGCTGACGGGTATGTTGATATGTACGGGTCCTTGTCCGTGGTGATTCAGTTCGAGCAGCGCTTCGTTGATGAGGCGGTTGCAAAACCACTCGTCTTCGCTGTCCTTGATTTCGGGAAGGCTGACCGATTTTTTTACAAGCCCGCCGAACACGCCGGGCTGCGGCAGGGTCTGTCCGTCCATCTGTCCGATCCATGCGCCGGGCCGGTCGGCCGAGAGCACCACCAGCGGCACTTGCTGGTAGAACGCTTCCGCTACGGCAGGGTGCAGGTTGAGCAGAGCCGATCCGGAGGTGCAGCATACGGCTGCCGGCCTGTTTTCGTTGAGAGCCAGCCCCAGTGCGAAGAATCCTGCGCTGCGTTCGTCGGTCACCGGATAGCAGGTGAATTCAGGCATCCTGGCAAGTGTCTGTACGATGGGTATGTCCCTGCTTCCGGGGCACAGCACGATTCTTCTTATGCCGTGCGCTTTCAGCAGAGCAGCAAGTTGCAGTATGTTCTTTTTGTCGGTATACATGGCGGGTGCTGTTTTGCATTATAGGATGTTGCGCATGGTGTTCATCTTCTGTTGGGTTTCCTCCCATTCCGAGTCGACTTCTGAAGTCGGGAGTATTCCCCCTCCGGCATAGAGTGTGGCCGTGTCTTTGCCGATGTACATGCACCGCAGATTCACGTAGAGCGTTGTTTCTTCCCGGGGAGCCAGCCATCCGATGATTCCCGAATAGTAGCTCCGGTCGTATCCCTCCGTGTCCAGAATGAACCGGTAGGTTTCGTCTTTAGGCAGTCCGCACACGGCAGGAGTGGGATGGAGTTCCTGAAGGATGTCGCCCAGATGCTGCGTTTCTTTCAGCGTGAAATGGAAGTCCGTTTTCAGATGGACCAGTTGTCCGGCACGTGCGGTGTACGGTCCTTTCTCTGTCAGCCTGGAGCCGAATTTCTTGACGGCCTTCCGGATGTATTCGCTGACGAATCCTTGTTCCTCCTTGTTCTTGGTGCTCCATTCGGTCGGCATGTTCTCTCCGTTCATCGGCATGGTTCCTGCCAGCGACACGGTATGCCAGTCTGTTCCGTTTCCGCTGAGTATGACTTCCGGCGTGCTTCCTATCCATGTGCCGCCTGTCGGAGTATGGCAGAGCGAAATCATCATTCTTGGGTAGCTGTTGCATGCCTTTACGAAAGTGCCCAGCGGCGAAAAGTTATCCGGCAGCGGCTGGCGGCTTTGGCGTGAAAGCACCAGCTTGCGGAATTGCTTTTGGCGGAGCGGTGTGATGAAAAGGCCGAATGTTTCTGCATACCTTTGTTTTTCTTCGTCCGCCGAGGGCTGTTCTGCTGTCTGAGCGCCTTCTTCGGCCTGCGCTTCGGGTGCAGATTCGCCGGCAAGGGCTTCGGCAATCTTGTCCCAGTTGCGCGCCACTTTGTCCGGGCGTATGATAATGATCGGGCATCTGTCTGAAGCGTGGAACGGTGCCATGACAAAGCCCTCTTTTCCGTTCAGTTCGGCGAGCGTTCCGGCCGTTTCCGGCATCCCGTCTGCTTGCAGCACGAGAATCGGCTCGTCAGTCCACGGCAGGCGGTAGAGGGCAAAGCTCCGGCCGCCGTGTGTCAGGTTGTCTATCAGGTGATGGATGGATGTTTCGGGTATGTTCATGCGTGTTTTTTTACGATTTGATTGATTATGCGTGCCGTTGAAACCAGTTTCCCGTTGGGAGCCGTGATGTCGATGTTCCAGATGTGGGTGGTTTTTCCCCGGTGTACGAGCGTTCCGGTGGCTTTCACCCAGCTTCCTTTCGGAACCATGCTTACGTGGTTTGCGCTGACCTGTATGCCGCACGGCATCTGTCCTTCGGCGCAGAGCGGAATGGATCCGTGCCCCGCTACGATTTCTGCCAGGGCGAGCGATGCTCCCCCGTTCAGGATTCCGAATGGCTGGCACGTCCGTTCGTCAACGGGCATGACGGCTTGCACGAAGCCTTCCTTCATTCCGGTGAAACGTATGCCCAAATGTTCGCCCATCGAGTGCGACAAGTCGGGCAAAGGCAACTCTTTGTTTTCTTCTGTTTGCATACGGTGTATTTATATTGGTTTGCAAAATTACATAATTCCGTGCAAAACGTGTAGCAACAAGTGTGAAATTACCGCTTCGGGTGTGAATATTCTTGTCTTTCTGTCTGCTGGTTTTTCAGGGCGTTGGATCGTGTCTTGGACATAAGCCGGTCTTTTTACCTCTTCACTGGAGTGATACGTTCTTCTCACTGCAATGATACGATCTCTTCACTGGAGTGATGCAATCGTATCACTCCAGTGAAGAGGTTGAAGTGACGGCCTGTTTCAGGGCTGACGCATTACTTAATAAACTGAAAATCAAACTAAGTTTGAAAAAGCTCAGTGATAGATCCTATTTACAACAGCTTTTTTCTTTACTTTTGTCCTGTATATTCAAGTTAAAAGCATCCAATGGAAATCATCTCAATACTCCGTACAATAAAGGATCCCCGTCGTGAACATTTAAGGGAACACAGTTTCGAGTGCATATTTTATATCGCAATGGCAGCAGTCATCGGCGGTGCGGAAAGCTGGTATGAGGTTGCCGATTTTGGCAAGATGCACGAGTCCTTCTTCCGCTCACGTATAAAGGACTTTAAATGCGTCCCTTCTCATGACACTTTCAACCGCGTATTTTCCCTTCTTTCTCCCAGTGAACTCGAAAAAGGCTTCCGTACCTGGATACGTGAGATTTGCGGCAAATACCGTGGCCTTGTATCCATAGACGGTAAAGAGATATGCGGTGCACGTGAAGAGAAGAGTGACGGCAGTTTTGAATCTCTCCGTATAGTAAGTGCCTGGGCGTCATCCAACGGTGTCTCCCTAGGCCAGGAAAAGGTAAGTGACAAGAGCAACGAAATAAAGGCAATCCCCCTGTTGATAAAGGCTCTTGACCTTGAAGGCTGTATAATTACCATTGATGCCATTGCCTGCCAGCATGAAATAGTAAGTACAGTCATCGATGCAAAGGCAGACTATCTTATAAGCGTAAAGAAGAACCAGAAGAAACTTTATGAAACGATAGAAGGCTGGTTCTCTGACATTGACATATATGGAAACAATATTGGCGGAAGAGGCCATATACCTCAGACAAGATACAGGTACAGCATAACGGAAGAGAGTTCACATGGGCGCTTCGAGAGGCGTGTATGTCAGGTATATAACAATGGAGTCCTGTCTAAAGTCCTGAAATGGAAAGGTGTAAACTCGGTGGCATGTCTGACTAACACGAAAAAATATATAAAGTCAGGAAAGACCACAGTGGAGAGGCGCTACTACATAACATCCCTGCCATTGGATTCTGAACGTATAACTGAAACCATCAGAAGCCATTGGGGTATTGAGAACAACCTTCACTGGCAGCTTGATGTCTCATTCAATGAGGACAGTCAGAAAAAAAAGAAAAATGCGGCACAGAATTTTTCACTGCTCAACAAGATTGCCATGACACAACTAAAAAACAACAAGAGAAAAGCAAGCCTTAAGGGTAAAAGAAAAATGGCGGGATGGAGTGATGAGTTTCTTGCAGAACTTTTAGATGCACCATGGCAAAATGATGATATCAAGTAATGCGTCAGCCCTG
>JABLTQ010056852.1_pt1 | contig 57464 bp, 71 predicted proteins | sample 7160101 | NCBI WGS metagenome assembly JABLTQ01 (sample SAMN14651228, study PRJNA627086) | human gut metagenome | isolation source: feces | host: Homo sapiens | reverse complement strand
TATGGTAAAAAGGCTATCAAATTTCTAAAGAAACAAGATAAGCCTACACAAAAATGTTTGATGACCGCCATCTCCAGATTACCATTAGAAGGTGATATAAAAAAGTTACAAGGAGCTTCTGGTTATCGCCTGCGTGTCGGTAATTTTCGAGTATTATTTGATGTAAATGGTGTTATCATTGATATTATTGATATTGGTAATCGTGGATAGATTTATAAAGGAGTGTGATTATATGTCTAATGTAAAAGAAAGAATCTTTGGTGCTGTTACTATCATGAGCGATGAAGATGCTGAGAAAGTCTGGAATTTAATTCAGGCAACATTTTTGCTTAACAATGTAGAAGAAGTTACTCCTGATCCAGATGAAATCGCTGCTCTTAATGCATATCATTCTGGTGACCCTGATTATCAGCCTGCAATGTCTCAGGAAGAAGTTTTAAAGGAACTAGGATTATAGCAAATCGCTACATGGGAAGGTGGTGTCTCACTTGACATATGAACAGCTTTTAGATGCTGCCGATCAGGAGGGTCTGGCAGTAAAAGAACAACCACTCTCTACTCATGATGGTCTGATTATTGGAAGTCACATAGCAATTTGAAAGTATATTACCTGCTTACAAATATGGTTGCAGGAACTTACATGAAATGGCAGAGCATCTCGATGTTACAGAAGAATTTTTAAAAGATGCACTGGATGCATATCTCTTAAAATATGGAAAATGTACTGTAGTAGATAATTACATGGTATTTTTTGAACCATTAGGAGTTGTAGATATGAATTATGGAATTGAATAAGCGATTAGAAAAACTAATAAAGGCACTCAAAATGAATCAAAAAGGACTGTTTCTCCTAAAACATGGGACGATATTGAAGAAGTTGAACCAAATGAAGTTGATTTAGCCATGTTAAAAGAAGTCGAAGAAAACTCCGATTGTCATGAATTTATTTCACAAGAAGAGGCTATGAAAGAATTAGGATTATAGTTTAAAATATTTAAATATCTTCATCAAAGCCAAGGGATAACCTTGGCTTCTTTTTTACGCTTAAATAAAAATGAGGACAATTCTCTATTTTTTAATATCTATATGCATTTTTTCGACATTTTTCCGCTTTTATTGTATAATTGAAAATGAAACATTTTAGTTTCAATTCATATGTTATTACGGAGGAAAGGTACCATGGGATTATCAGATATTTTTAATATCGGCAATATAAAGAAGGAGAATGAAGAACTAAAAGAAATGCTTACACCTGATATGAATGATGCCATTGATCTACAACATAAAATCAACGATTTTAATAAGTAACTTTCATCTCTTGAATCTGAACTCAATAAGAAAAAGCAGGAAATAGAAGCAAAATCTAAAGAATTAGATAAGATTTCAAAGGATATCATTACTTTTTCAGATGAAGTGCTAGTTCAGGAATATGGTCTTTATCAACCTCGATATAATTTTATGTCATCTGATGTTTATAAGGAACGCTTAACCACCATTCGAAATCAACAAAAACAAATGATAAAACAGGATATTGCTGCCTCTGGTAATACAGACTGGACGGTAAATAACAATAAAGCTAAAGGTCGTAAAATGGTTAATGACATGAAAAAATTATTACTACGAGCCTTTAACAGCGAATGCGATGAGACCATCGGAAAAGTAAAATATAATAATATAGAAACTTCCGTACGGAAAATCGTAAAAAGCGCCGAACAAATTCAAAAATTAGGAACCATCATGAGTGTATATATTAATCAATCCTATATAGATTTAAAAATAGTAGAATTATATCTGGCTTTTGAATACCAACAGAAAAAGCAACAGGAAAAAGAAGAACAACGTGAACTTCGTGCCCAGCAACGTGAAGAAGCAAAACTCAAAAAAGAAATTGAAGAAAAGCGAAAAAAAATTAAGAAAGAACAGACCCATTACCAGCAGGCACTTAAAAATCTTCTGTCCCAAATCAAAGAACATGGTGAGACCGAGGATTTGATCGCAAAAAAAGCGGAATTAGAAACTGAACTTTCCAATATTGATAAGTCCATAAAAGATATTGATTACAGAGAAGCAAACCAGAAAGCCGGATATGTATATGTTATTTCAAATGTAGGGTCTTTTGGTGAAAATATTTATAAAATAGGTATGACAAGAAGATTAGAACCGCAAGATAGAGTAGATAAGCTTGGAGATGCCTCTGTTCCGTTTAAATTCGATGTTCATGCCATGATATTCTCTGATAATGCTCCTGCTCTGGAGGCAGCTTTACATCGAGCTTTCGAAGACAGAAAGTTAAATATGGTTAATACCAGACGAGAATTTTTCTATGTAACACTCGATGAGATAAAGCAGGTTGTTAAGGAAAACTTTGATAAAACTGTGGAATTTATAGACTTCCCCGATGCTGAGCAATATAGGACATCTTTAAAGATGAGAGAACAATTGCTCGCATAATATTAAAAAAAGAGACCAGAGATGCCATATAATATCATCATTTATACTGTTCTCTTTTTATTTATAAAAATTTTATCTAACCAAATATCTGTTCAATACTTCTATAAGTTTATCCTTATATTTATACAAATCATTCAATGATTCGATGTAAAAACGAATAAATTTTTTATTTTCATCTGGAATCAATAATTGCTTTTTCCTTGTATCCAGATTAATTCTGCATATCTGCTTCCAACTATTATTCTTATAAAGTATCCCAAAATAACTCTCTGTGTCCTTATATTTGATATCTTCAATAGGCACAGTATCAGCTAACATACCACGAATAATATTAAAGGACTCAATTTCTGCCTCTGTTGTCACAATTTTAGATACTGGCTCTTCATTCCCCTGTTCTTCCGTATTTTCTGTTTCATCTTACATGGTATCAAAAACCTCATTTAATTTTTGATTTACGATATCATTTATAAAAGCTGAAAATGCTTTCCTAACCATAGGTTTGAATTTCTCAACCATATTTTTGTTTTTCTTACCAGTATATATGTCATTAAGTACAAATCGGACAAATTCATCTGATGGAGTATCAAACTCATCTTCGAAAACTTTTTTAATAAGAGTACTATATTTTAATTCTTCTGCAGCTTTGTATATATTAGATTTATCAAATGTCTCTTTTCTAAATTTCATTAATGCCTTTATTCCTGATTCATTTATATTTTCAAGATTCACCTCTACAAATGGTTCTAAATCCATGATATTATCTTTTTCAAGATCTGTATAGAATCTATAAACAATGCCATTTGTAAGTATTCCAAATTTAACTGGAGCTGCGGCAAAATATCTAAATAATTGACTTGCGTGCTTATCTAAATCTTCGTTACAGGATTTGCATTCTACAAATATGCATGGTTTTCCGTCTATAATAATCGCATAATCTACTTTTTCTCCCTTTTTAATGCCTACATCTGCTACATATTCTGGAAAAAATTCTGTAGGATTAAATACATCATACCCTAAAATCTGAAAAAATGGCATAATAAAAGTGGTTTTTGTTGCTTCCTCTGTAACTACTGAGTTTTTTAATGTCGATATTCTTTTTGACAACTGCTTAATTTGTTCATTGAAATCCATAATACTATTTTCTCCTAATTGTATAATTTTTTTATTATATAATATCAATTTTTATTCATAATTTATATTGACAAATCGTACAAAATATATGTTCATCTAAACTAACTGGATACTTAATGATATTTTTCTGAAACCCAAAATGAATAATATGCTACAAACCAGGATATACTTGAATTATCTGACTCAATATGATATATTGAAGTCAGAAAAGAGTAAATGGTGATATCATTTATGCACCAAAAACCCCTCGGTACCGCTAATACCGAGGGGTTTTATTTGGGGCTTGGTTGCCGTTGTTCTTTACTTCTTCTTCCGGCCAAACCACTTGCTAAGTAACTTCATAATCATCTCAACAATGATTCCTGAAATAATACCAGCCAATACCGAAAAAAGAAAAGAGTATAATGATATCATTTGTGCACCTCCCTTCCGTCACCAGTATAGGGAGCGGCAACGATGGGATTATAACATAATTTTCTAAAAAAGTCTTAAAAAATTAATAAAATCTTAATTTCTTAAAATCTCAATTTGTGATATAATCAAAATATAAAAAAACAGTTGACATAATATAGATATTATAGTAGACTAATATAGTTTTTTTGCCAGTTAGTATATAATTGATAATATAGAGAAACAAGAGTCTAAGAACTCGTCAATGAGGCATTGCGACCTCGCACCTAAAAAGGATTACATTCAAAATGTAATCCTTTTTATTTTGTCCTTTTTTATGTTATAATGTCTTTAATTATAATATGGGAGGAAATTATATTGAATGATGTAAAATTAAAAGACTTATATATGGGGCTACCTGATGGAGAAGTTGAAGCTCGTGATAAAAGATTTCAAGAACTTTTCTTTGATCCCAACAATAAATATAATGAAATAATAAATAGCAATGAAAAATTTTTGATTATTGGAAGTAAGGGAACTGGAAAAACTTATCTTTCTAAATATATTGTAGAACAATCTCCTTCTAAACAGACCTGCATCATAGTTGATCCTAAAAATTTTTGGATATGTAAACTCATAAATATTGATGAGCAAGAATTAACAAATGATTATATTTCAGTATTGTGCAAATGGTTTTTACTATATGAAATTGCAAATTCATTATTAAATAAGCATCGTTGGCTTAAACATCTTCCCAGATGCAAGCTAAATAAGCTGAGAAAATTTATGCTTGAATACAATGATGACACATTTTATAAAATAGTATCTTTATCTACTACTAATAATCAAGAGATTACTGGAAATCTTTCTCACGGTATTTCTCACTCTGACAAGTTACAGACTTCGAATTTTCAACACTCTGCCGGAATTAAAACATCTGATGGGGTTTCTTATGAGAGTACCCGCAAGAGATTTTTTGATTTAATTGATTATTTTGAACAACTCGTTTTTGATTGTTTTCAAATAAACGACCATCTACTTATTATTTTAGACGATTTAGATGAATTAAAAAAGGAAGCTGGTGAACAAAGCGAAAATATTATATATAATTTGATAACCGCTGCCAAAAAATATAATTTTTATTTTAATTCTCGTGCCAAGAGTCTTAAAATAATCATGCTATTGCGCAGTGATATATTAAATAAAATGCAGGGAAATCATCCTAATCTAAATAAAATAAAAACCTCCTGTTCCATAGATTTATATTGGTTACTTGACTCTACTCATGATAAATGGGACCATCCTTTAATTAGTATGATTTTTCATAAAATAAGGGCTTCCTGCGAACCCTATAAAAATCGTTCAAACAAAGAACTATTTGAAATATTATTTCCTGAATCAATTGACAAGAAAAATCCTCTTGACTTCTTATTAGATCATAGTCTTGGGCGACCTCGTGACATTGTTACATTTCTAAACTGTGCAAAAAAAGAATTTCCGGAGAGAACGTGTTTTTCAGCTACAGTTTTAAAAGAGACTAGAAAAATTTATGCTACAGATTTTTATAATGAAATGCTCAATCAAGCTTCTTTTTACAAAAGTAGTGCTTATAGTACGCAATGTTTAAAATTAATAGCTGGAATTAAAAGACCATCTTTTTCTTATAGTGATATCCAAACTCTTTATGAAGAAAACCGAACTTCTTATAGCGAAATTGATAATCTTGATGATGCCCTACATTTTCTTTATGAATTAGGGGCCATAGGGAATGCGTGGAAATCAAAAAAAGGAAAACATCGTACCTGTTGGTATTATAAAATAGATGCTATAGATGAGGTTGATTTATCCCAAAATTTCACTATTCATTATGGTCTAAGGAAAAAATTTTCATTATAGCCTTTTAACATTTTTCAACATTTCCTTGCACATATGTTCTGCACGCTGTATAATGACCCTATAAACGGAAAAAATCCGGTACTTGCCATACCGGATTTCTAGTAACCTATCAACCAGGATGGCTGATAATCTTTACATCACTTAGATTATACCACGCATCCTGCATTTTGCATAGGGTGTATTTTTTATACCCTTTTTTCGAAAGGATGATTTTCATGGGAAAAGTTAGCACACGAAAACGCGGAAAAACCTGGCAGTATTATTTTCAATTGGCCAGTGTGAATGGAACGAGAAAATGGAAAACCGGTAGCGGATACCGAACAAAGGCGGAGGCTCAGGCAGCCGGCACAAAAGCTTTGGCTGAATATAATAGCACTGGTATTGCTTTTAAGGTCTCGGAGCAATCTGTAGCTGACTATTTCGACTACTGGATGGAGCATTATGTAGAACAAGAACTTGCAGAGACAACTGTAAATACATACAAGAAAAGGATCCGTCTTTATATTAAACCTTATATTGGTTCTTACAAACTTAAAAATGTACAGGGAGAAACCTTACGAAACTTTCTGGCCGAGTTACACCGAACTGGTATGAGTAGAAATACTCTTACTTGTATTAAGGGAATGTTGACATCTGCATTTGGATATGCGACTGTACAGGCAAAGTTCATTTCTGTGGATCCGTCTTACAAACTGACACTTCCAAATAAAAGGAAAGATTCCGAGGTAGGCACAAGGAAAGAGAATCATATTTTTGTTGAAGAAGATATGTGGAATGCGATTATTGAACGCTTTCCAGAAGGCCATCCTTCCCACCTTGCTCTGATGCTTGGCTATTATTGTGGATTACGTCTTGGAGAGGTCTATGGATTAACCTGGGATTGCGTAGACTTTGAAAACAAAACAATTACAATAAATAAACAAATGCAAGAACCTTCTGGATGTGGTAAGTGGCTTCTGTATGTACCTAAGTACGATTCATCCAGAACGGTTACTGTTGGTAACAATGTTCTTGCCTTGCTAAAAAGAACGCTGGAATTTCAATTGACTGATAAAGAAACCTGCGGAGAATATTATCATGAAAATTACATGAACTATGATGAAGAAACACACAGCCTTCTTTCACTTAATGATTTAAGGCCTGTACATTTTGTAAATGCTAAACAGGGTGGTCTTCTGGCTCACCCACGAAATATGCAGCACACTTCCCGCAGCATTCATGGTAAAGCAAAGAACTGTACTCTTATCAGTGAAGAATGGGACTTCCACAGTTTACGACATACTCATGCAACAATTCTTTATGAGGCAGGTGTTCCAATGCCACTGATCCAGAAAAGACTCGGGCATATTAATATTCAGACAACAAAACGCTACACAGATCATGTTACTAAGAAAATGCTTTCTATGCTTGATGAAGTAATAAATGGTGACAACATTGACAACAACTTAGAGTAAATGTTGTCAATATGTTGTCAAAACACAAAAATCGGGAGCCGAACGACTCCCGATAAATTTTTGTAAATCTCGTAAAACCTAGAATCTACCTGCCTTAGCAGCCTCTTCTACGGAAGCTGAAACGCTCTGAAAATCCGCTTAACTACTGGATTGTTCAATTTATTTGTGTATTACCTGTGTATTTCTAAATCTACTTATAATATAAACAACTTTTGTTTTTTATTTTCTACACAAGTTATTTACTCTTAATAAGTTTACCTCTTTTCAGCAAATTAATCAACTTCGTATTCTGTGATGCGCTACCTTTGTAATTTTTAATGCCGTTTAAAGTTGCAATTTTCTCCCTGTTTTTCTTCGAAGAATTGATTTTTAATGATTTCAGGGCATCTACAATCGAACTGGATTTTCCACGATATTTAGGATAATATACAGTCTTTGTCTTAGCCGGAGTTTTCTTAGTCTCTTCAACCTTTTTACTCGTTGGCTCTTTATACACTACATTTAAGTCAAAATTACCAGAGTTGCCAGTCGAAATGACTTTCGGAAACCTACCAGAGCTAGTATACTGCCATGCAATATTGGCCGCGTCTGGCTTTTTCTCCTGATCTGGTGCAGTTGCAATCTGCATACGTTTGTTTGAGTTGTAATATCTTGCAATCCACCAATTGTTACACTTTACGAGTTTTCTATCAATATGTTCGTTGTAATAACTCATGCCGGTGTAAACGCCGAACAGATAACCTCTCTTCTCTACAACCTGCTGTGCAGCGTTAATAATCTCGGCAATCTTTGTTTTGTTTAACGATGCCTGTACCTTATCCTCGATATCAAACCACACGCCATACTCAAAGTGTGTTTTATCAATTTTATCAAGAATATCACAGACAAGCTCCATGTCACTTTTAGCCTTTGTCGCTGTAGTTGCGTAAGAGTAATTATATACTCCCCAGGCAATTTCGTTCTCGTTGCAAGCCGCATAATTCTCGTTGAACTTTTTATCTCTGTTCAGATCTTTTCTGATGATTTTTAAGATAGCACCTTGGCAGCCGTATGTCTTCGCTTTTTCCCAGCTTACGACTCCGTTATAACTCGATACATCAACTAATTTTCTCATGCCTATTCCTCCTTACTTTCCTGTGGCATCTCGTCTGTCATATCGCTCAATGCCTCTTTAATGTGTTCTTTCAATTTTTTCGGTACTGGCAGTCCACATAATGTCATATTTTTTAAAATAGAAACGGCCTCATAAAGAACAAATAACAGGCAGAAAAATTCGCATACACCTAATTTTTGAATACCCAATAATTTTATGTACTGCTCCGGAATCATAAAGAGCATATTAATGTGCATGATAATGTCTACAAGCATCAGTAAGCCTACACTGAGCAGCATAGCCGCCTTTCTGATTGCTCCGTCAATTCCTACGCAAGAATTAAACTTATGTTCTTTAATCGCCCGGAGCACTCCCAAGATAGTGTCTAATACGACAGCGATTAATAAAATTTCAAAAAATGAATTTCCTGTAAGTAATTTCAACGTTTCCTGAATCATAATCTTCCCCTCCTATTTCTCAGCAAAAACTAATACATTACTCCATCTTCCATAGTATTTTCCGTACAGTGCCCGAACTCTTACATAGTATTTTCCATGCACCATTTCACAATCATCTTTCTTGCAATCACACTCAAAAGCTGCCCAATGGGCTTTTGGGCTTCCGGAAAATTTATATATGTAAGTCTTTGTCTTGTTTTTAAATTTCGGGTCTCTCGAAAATTGATTCTCGAATCCGGTTGCCTTTTTCACAGGGGTCCACTTGTACTCTATGACTCTCCTATCTTTTTCACTGTCGTATTTGTTCTGCACTGCTGTTGCCTTAGGCCGTGGAGATACCGCTGCATAAATCATGTTTCTATAATCATTTCTACTAACAGTCCTTGCTGAAACATTTGACGGAATAATCATTCCGGCTACAAGTAACATCGCTAACATTAAACATAATTTCTTCTTCATAACTTTTCCTCCTATTTTACAATTACTACGCCTCTGTATGTTTTGTTCGTACACCTTCGTACATTTTCTTTCTCAACAGTTACTACACTTTTCTTTCCGTCTGAGAAACGATAAATCTTACCCGATTTGTTATCTCTCAACAAGGCAACTGTGTGAATCGGATTTCCCTCTTCAAACAGGACCATATAGCCTTTTTTCAGCTTCGCATTTAGCTGTTCGGTCGTTAAAGATTTGTGATAAGTTGCCGGCTTCCCTGGGCAGATCATATTGATTCCCCTCGCAATTTCTGTGAGCGGATACTTTGCGTCGCATTTCAATTTCTTTCTGGCATGCCGCAGAACCTGTTGCATATTTTTCTTAATGCCTTTGTATCGCAGCGCCATATAAAACGCTACGAGACTGCATCCGTGTGTGCGGATGAACGAAGATTTGAAATTATACTGTGATGGCACCGGAATCTGTCTTCCGTTATCTAGCACGATTCTCCAGGGAAATTTCTTTTTGTTGTTCTTGTTTTTGTTTGCTACTATTCTCATTTTTTCTCACCTCCTTGAGAATAAAAAAATACACAACAGTATTAAAAAATACCATTGTGTATTACACAAAAGTCCTCTTTATTTAACGATTAAATCATTGCCCTTAATCCGTCAGAGCCAAAAACAAATGCAAACACAATATATAGCAAAAAAACAAAACATAAAATTTTTACTCTTTTGCTTATTGTGAATTTCTTTTTCTGTTTTGGCTCAAAATAGGGTCTATTATCAAATGCCAAGCATTTCGATGATGTAGGGCATTCTGGCGTTCCAAATTTCTTGCAATCACGGCATTTTCCATAACTATCTTCCATATTTTCGCCTCCTTTAGTTAATTAACGCCCTCTTTAGTTAATTACTTCCCTCTGGATATTCCTCTTTATACAGCATTTCGTATTCTTCCACAGGAAGTTTTCCTTTTTTCACATACTCAATACCATATTCTCTTGCTTTATCCTGATATTTTTCAGGAATTGCATCATATGTAATAGTTCCTACAATCAATCTGTTAAAATAAACTTTTGCCATCATTTTATTTCTCCTTTTCTTATTCAGCGTTTCCAAGTGTTTCAAATAATTCACAAACGGCAATTTCAAGGTCATTGATACGTTCTTCATTACTTACCACCGTTTCTTTTTTCTCAAATCCCTCCTTGGTTAATCCAAGTGCGTTCATCATCTTTTCCTGTAATTTTGTCATTCTGTACCTCCTGCTATTTCGGATAATTTAACTACATATTCCTCAGAACTTTTGACAGGTATTCTATACCCGTCAACGTTCGTATTTTTAAATGTTAATGTGCCACCTGATTCAACTTCGAGATTTGTCAGGAAATCGTCAGAGATTAAATCAGATATATCGGTGACAATCGGCTTTGCAAGTTCATAGTACAATACCCCGCTTGGTTGATTATCGTCAATAATTCTTAATTCTCCGTCAAGCGATAACATCCAATATAGATTGCTCGTTGTATCCGATGCCATGTCATTTTGTAAAATAACATCATATTTACTAGATATACCAACACTCTTTTCAACTGAACTAACAGGATGTTTTGCTTCTTTAAATTGTAAAGAATAAAATGTTCGTCCACTTACAAATGTTCTCTTTGTAAAATCTAAACTACCTAAATCTACGCTGCCAGCTCTCTGAATATACTGTTTGTTCTCCCAATTTACTTCGTTACAAACATCGCCTGCGCTCCATCCGTAGCCCGGTAAATCAAGAATTTCTTGCGGAATCTGATATTTATTTCGATGATAAAGAGAATATGTAGTTGCAACTTTGTTCTCTTCAATCTGAAAATTCTCAAAGAGTCCACTCATACCAGCGTTCCTAATCTCAATATATTGTTTTTCTCCCGTTTTCACAAACGTAAATTTAACAGTTATACGTGATTTCTTATTTAATACAAAATTATTTTTTGTCACAAACACTTGAAGTCCATTTACTAAGATATTAAGTTCTGTTACATTAGCAATTAACATCTTTGTCGGTGTAAAGTCAAATGACAATATATACTCTTTTTTATATTCTAGGTCATTTATCCCGATGTTAAAGTATCCATTAGTATAATTGCTTACAATATCAGTATTATTAATTTTTTCTTGCGTTACAACAATTGAATCTGCATAATCAATTGTTGATAATGTTGTCCCATATGAGTTACTAATTTTACGAGGTGCATCCTTAGTTATTATAGATTCAGCAGAAAATCCATAACAGCTAAATAAATTTCTTCCTTGTTCAATTACCTCATCCACAGGCATAGACATCAATGTTCCTTCGTTATATTCATAATAATCCTCAGGAAACATTGCTTCAAATTCTTCTGGTGTGGATGGCTCTTTACCTGCTCCGAACATTTTTGTAAGGTCTACCAGTTTAGGTGTTATTACAGTATTGTTAAGTGTAGGACCTATTTGTACGCAAATTAAAAAACGTAAGTTCGTAGCTCCAGTCGCGCAAGTCTTTATTTCTTTAGTCTGAGTACCAACAGACATATTAGTCCCTCCAAGTACAACTGAGAGTCCTGACATACTTTTTGTTAATCCTGTAGAAATATAATATTTATGTCCTTTCAAAATAGGAACTGGAAGGGCTGTCTCAGAAATTATAATTTCAGTATATGATGTGGCAGAACCATTTAAAGATATATTTTTTCCATCAGACACATAGTCAATACCGTTATCCGAACCCGTTTTAATTGTTACATCTGATAACCAATTCCAAACAATCGTTTTCCCTGCAACACTTTTTACACTCCCTAACTTCGCCCCTGTTGGAATAGCTTTCTGATAAGCTTCTTCATCGTCCTCTTCAAATTTATAAGAGATTCCTTGATTAAGTTTCCAGAGTGCATCAAGCTTTCTGTTGGTTTGTGCAAGGGATGTTTTGTCGGCTTTAGATGTCATGTCTTTCGTTAGATTACTTATCGCCTCTCCTGTCGCCTTTGCATCTGCAGCTTTACCTTCTTCTGATAAACCCTTATCTACACTATTACTGATGTTTTGCAAAGCATTTTCACCAGCTTCTTTTATTGCTTTAACCTGATCTGCACCTTTAGTCTCTATTGTAGATACCTGTGTACTTCCTGCAGTATTGACAGCCGTCACCTGTTGCGTTCCCTTGTCCGCGACTACTTTAATGGATGCAGTTTGCTGTGTTTTGACTGCATTAACCGCTGACACTCCAGCGGCACCTGCCGTACTCACTGCACTTGCCCCTGCACTCTTGACCTTGCCAACCTGCTCTGTTCCGGCGTCCTCTACATTTTTTATCTGCTTATTGCCTTCGCCCGTAACAGCCTGCACGGCATCACCCTGTTTCGCAGATACAGTATTAACTGCTGTCTGTCTTGCTTCTATGATTGCCGACTCTGCCGCAGACGTTTTTTCTGCTACATGCGTATCAAACCCTGTCACCTGTGCATTAATATTGTCCTCAGACTCCTTAGCCGCCGTTCTGCTTGTTTCAGCCGACTGAGCGTAGCCCGCTGCACTATCCCGGCTAGATGCCGCTTCTTCTGCTGCTTTCTGCGTATCCTGCCGCATCTGGTTCACATCTGCCTGTGCGGCTTCAACCTCCTGCTGAGACAGCTCTACGGCTGCTCTTGATGTCTCAACCTGTTTGGCCTTGTTGACTACATCGTCATGCATCGCAACCGCTTCCGGGGTTAACTGTCCCGGTAGAGTCAGCATCTGCCAATGTTCTGTGTTTTTACCTTGCGCCGGTGCAATTCCGCTGATACTCTTGCCCAGCTCTGCAACACATATATATGAGCCGCCTTCATATGACACAGTATCTAAATATTCGTAAGACACTTCATCCGAATACTCACCCCTGGGGTTTAGTGCAATATTTCCTAGATCGGTTTCAACATATGTATTTTCTGTCTGCATCTCCTCACCTTCCTTTCTATAGTGCTAATCTATACTTTAAACGGCTACCTTCCCGGCGAAAACGCACCTTATCTACCGTAGGATCTGAATACATTTTTAGCCGGCCTTTTACGACTGCAAATCCGGCAAAGTAGACATTTCCCGTTTCACCCTTTAACTGGCTTTCTTTTTCTCTCACATAATCATCAATCTGCTTTTTGCCCTCTTTGACCCGTCCCGGTACTTCTTCTGCTGCGTTTTTTGCTTCTGATGCATAGTATGCAGCATTATCTTTCTGCCGATCAGGATAGTCTGCGTGGCCATGCGCCCAAGACTCTGACTCTGCTGCCGCTCCGGTTGTAGTTGCTTTAGTCTCATCAAAATAATTCATAATCTGTTCATACAATGAAGGAGGCGGTTCCGGGATGTCCCCCTGCCGGTATCCTGACTCGTACAATTTAATTGTTACTGCGTTTGCAGTTATCATATCGCTCGCAACAACTGACACGGTAAAGGATGTGCTCGTAAGCACCTCGGCAGGAATCAAGCATGTATTCGTCTCTCCGAGCAAAATTGAAATTTGCTCATTGCCTTCATTATGAAACAATGCTATTTTGCTTACACCCGCCCAGTCTTCTGTTTTAAATTCGAATTCTGCATATAGATAATTTCTACTGTTACGGACGGGTACGAAAGTATCTGTCCTGGTAATAATCTGATTATTTACAACAAAGTGTAATACCGGCTGCATTTTCATCCCACCTTTCTAAATTTATAAAATTCTTGGGATTAACATTAGTTCTAAATATGTTTTGCTAGTGATAACTTTAGAGTCTCCCTTTATTTCAAAATGTTGTTGTTCACCCACATCAAGATCAAACCGTTGTATTTTTCCTTCTGAATATTTATAGGCCACTGAGGTTCCGGGTCTATAGTAATAATAGACTATCGCCCCTTCTGGAATAATAATTGCTAATTTTCTTGAGGTCTTCACACTAAAAGTAGTGCTCTTTAAAACTGAAGAACTTAATGTAAAAGTCAAATCTATTATGTCGGTCAATCCTTTTATCTGTCCCCTTACTGCCGCTCCCGCAGTGTCATACGTTGTGCCATCTACACCGACTCTCACATCCACTAATTCGTTTGTATAATCTGGAATTTTTACTTTTCCGTCATAATCTAATATGTGTATAGTTGTGTAAAGTGTTATCCACGTATCATCAAAATCGGATTCTCCAGTGAAAGAAATCGTATCACCCTCATTTAAGCTAACAATAAAATTTGTAAATTCTTCGTCAGTCTCTCCTATTAAACTAATCATGTATTCGTTTTTTTGTACATCATTAATTTTTAGCCTTGCATATTGTCTACCCGTAGACGCATTTACACCGGTAACTTGAACTTTACAATCAAATGAATACAACCCACTTTTTTTAATCTGAATCTTCGAATCACTGGAAATTGTTATGAAATTTCCTAAATTTTCAGATTTAGAACTAATGTTTTTGAAAACATTTAAAGTTGTCTCTGCAGTAGATGCCTGCGCATCATTTTTACATGACATTAAAAAATTATCTGCTGTATATTCTACAAAATTATCTGGCTTAACTTTAACCAAGTTATCAATTCTTTTACGCTCTGTATCTACATCTGATTTACGATCGGCTATTTCTCCATCGAGATTAGATGATATTTTATTTATTTCTCCCACTGTCGCCGCTACACTATCCGGATGCCCTGTCGCATCTTTATAGCATTGTTCTATCGCATCATGAATACTATCTCTTACTTCTTCTCCGTAAACGGCTTCTTTTATCTTTTTCAGATACTCATTTATAAGTCCCATCTTTTCTCCTTTCTACTCTATACGTTTCCACATATAACAAGTAATGTACGGCTGCATATTGTTGTGTGCATTACCGCCTCCTGCATTCTCCATCGTTGCACTTGCCGCATGGCTATGCGTTGCATCAATTTTAAATCCGTCTTTGTATTTTGTTGTTTTACTTGTACCACTCGGATAAAAAGCACTATCGTCACCTGAGGCGCTACATATGCCCTTTACCGTGTTTCCTGGACCCCAATCTGCTCCCTGTCCAGCAAAATTATGCACTGTACCTATAAGTGATTTTTCTGTAACTTTAACTGTTGTAGAATGTTTGTGTGACGCTAATTCGTCTGTTGATAATTTATGTGTTTTTTCTCCACCGGTTTTCTCTACAGTTGAAAAGTCACTGTCAGATGTATCTACTCCCACAGGTACTCGGCCAGTTCCCCAGGCTGCCCATGTGCCTCCGAAAAGTTTTTCCGGATTCGTGTCGTTTATGCTCATATAGATGCTGCCGATGGGATAGATTGTGTCAAAGGTAATTCCCTGTGCTACCTTCATTGCCTCCACCGATTTGTCATAGGCTTCCTTTGAGGTTCCTTTAATCCCCTCCATGCTGCTTGCGACTGTCCGAATGTCACTTTTAAGGTTTGCATTGGAAGCCATCTTTTCTGATAACACTGATAAAGTTTTACCTAATGTGATTTTCGTATTTGCCGGATTTTCAAGATCTATCTCGTATTTACTAACAAGATAATAAGTTGATACATCACCAAGTGTACTAAGTAATCCATGATACTGCGATACGCAAGGAATGAAATCTCCCAGCCCAATAGAATCAATATCAACATCTACCATATGCAAATCTACCGCCGTCAGCTCGATAGTTATCGCAAGATTGATACTCTTTTTAAGATATTCCTGTGCTTTTTCTAAAAGGGTATTCGGGTCGGTAATATCTGAAAAATCTACCTTACTATATATCCAACCGTAAAGATTTACCGCCTCCTGGTTAAAAACATAATCCTTTCCATCGTGCCCGCTTGCCGTCTTTATAGTTACATTGTTTGCTCCAATTGGAATAATTGCCGTTTTAATGTCTTCTGCTTTTACATACTTCTGAAAATCAAGAAGGTTTTCTCCGAATCGGATTACCTGCGTACTAACTTTTCCGTATTGCTTCACATAGTCAAGGTAACGAACATTATTTTCATAGCGCACCCTAAGATAACCTTCGTATTTTTCAAGAAAATTCGTATTAATAAAATCCCAAGTAGTTTCATAGTTTGTCGCCAAAGTTTTGATTTCTACTGAATCAATATCAACAATTCCTATTTCAAACTGCTTTTCTTTTTCTACCTGAGAGTTATGCTCTTCTATCAAACGCTTGAAGATTACAATATTAGTATCCGCTTTATGGATTTCTCCTGACTGGCTTCCGTAAGTATGCGGTCGCTGAATCGTGTCGAGCAAATAAGATAACTCACCTTCACATGTAATCTGACCAGTATATTCAAAGTCTCGCTGATCAGTAATGGAACGGCCACAATATAGCAATCTTGAAGCCTCCCCACTATTTGATACGTCAACGTCATATACTTTTAATCGAGATTTTAATTTCTTTATATCGTTTGCATGAGGATGAGATGGAAGCATTCCAAACTCAAAACTTCCTGTCTTATTAAGTTCTAATGAAATTTTTGGAGCTATAAGTTGATATTCTTCATCTCTCACATCATGCAACGTTTTATCATCACAATAAATGCGATACATTACAGTAGCCCCCCTCTATAATCAACCGAAATGGTTGCCATTCCGGAAAAAGTAAGGATATTCTTTCCTTCTTTGATACAGATACCAAAAACTTTATTTTTGCCAGGTGAAAGATCATAAGTTACTCCTTCGTAAGATACCTGTATAGCTGCATCACAGGAGATTACTGGCACGATTCTTTTTCTCCTGCCAGGTATAACAAGTTTGTATGTACCATCTACGGCAATATCTTTATAATTTCGGATGATTCCTGTTCTAAAATTAAAAGTATCCCACTCCCAGTTTTCAAGACTAGAAAACTTTTCATATTTATATGGGGCAACACTTCCAGACAGAATAAGAGTTCCTTCTACCCTGTCTAATTTTTCGACTTCAACATTTAACCTTCCGATATAATAAAAATCCGGGTCATTATCCAGGATTATCTTATATTTTCTTCCGGCCAAGTAATTTGCTATCTCTGAAATTCTAATACCCCAATCGTAATAGTCCTGTTCAGGGGTTTCAAATTCAAGAGTAAGGGTTCTGATTTTGTATTTCACATCCCCTCCAGTAAGAGATTCCGTAAAATCTAACACCCCGTCCATTCCCGGAATATCCTGCTCATACGTTTTTGCCTCTGGAAAACCAAGAGTAATTTTTGTCCAACCAAGTCCCCAGTCCTTAAGGGTATGTTTGTTTCCAATCTGCACACCTAAGCTTCCTCTGTACATTTTAAACGCCCCCTCTTGCTTTTCTGGCTGCCATATTTCCTAAGTACGCATCAATATAAGGCACCGAAGTTCTCGCTATCTCCCGTCCATCAAGATTAGTCACAAGCTCAATCTTTTCTGGTCCATTGTAAATTGTCTGACCTGCATCTCCTGCCAGTGCCGCTGTAAGCTGCGGCTGAATACTTGCAGATACTTTTGATACCTGTCTCGATAATGCAGCCTGTGTTCGGTCTGCAATATCTGGAAGAGATACTTTTAAGTTTGCCTTTGCAAAACGCTCTGCAAGGGTCTCTGATACATTTTCAACTTGACGGTAAAGTCGCGGAGCTTCTGCTTCATGTCCCTTTTCGGCTCCTTGTATGTTATAAACACCAATCCGCTTAAATACCCTTGATGGAGATTTTATTTTCAGCTGTTTTTTTGCAGTCTTTACAAGGTTTGCACAGATTTTCTTCATTGCTTTAGAGAGATTTCTTGACTCACTATCCATTCCTGCAGTAAGTCCTTTCGCAATATTTGTTCCAATCTGGTTCATCTCTTTTTGCAAATCCTGCGTTGCTTTTTTTAACTTTGTCTCGTATTCTTTTTGAATCTTAGCAAAATCATCAGCAAAAAAGTTGTTTGAAAAAGTTTTTGAAGAGGAATAGATTGCATTCCAATCATTTAAGTACGCTTTCTGCTCCGCTGATGTCATTCCTCTAAACCAATCCATGTAAGCTGTCGCTTCATCCACGTTCATTCCTAAGATTTTATCCATCATAGACTGTGGTATTTTGTTCTCAAGGACTTTCAGATTTGTCTGATACCGTTTGATGTCCGCAATATTTTGTTTCAAGTCATAGACATTTCCCCAAGACTGCTGTTTTTCCGTGAGAGTGTCCATTTTGCTTTTGATATCATTGTATTTAGTCTGATATGTCTCAGAAAGTTCCTGTATACTCTTTTCTGCAATCTTGGTAATACGGGTAGATTCTTTCTCGAAGGCATCATTATAAGCCGCTGCCGCCTTTTCTCCAGCCGTTTTAAGCTGTGACTCCTGTTTCTTATCTGCAGCTTTCATCTGCTTGAGCCTTTTCTTTAATGCAGCTTTTCTCTTCTTGTTTGCCTTTTTGCTTCCTAGCTTATCAATTTTATTTTGAAGCGCCTCTTCTTTCTTCTGATTGGCATTAGATAGACTTTCTTGCTGTTGATCAATAATTTCCTGTATTGTTTCAGAAGAACGAGACTTTGATGTACTCAGCGATGTAGATAATCCAGACAACAGATTGCTTCCTATTTCAGAATATTTTCCGCTTTTAGAAGCATTTTGTGCCGCACTAAGTGCTTCGTTCATAACACTTTCCATTTCTCCGACAAGCTCGCTTTTAGATTCTCTTACACCTTTTGCAATGCCTTTCGGGATATTCTTTCCGATAATGTTCTTGAACTTCCGAGAAGGAGAATGAATATCAAGTTCATCTGCAGAAGCTGTTAGAGCTGAGGCGCACATTGCTCTTGATGCATTAACTACAGAATCGGTATTATCCTTAATACCTACTGCCATGCCGAGGGGTAAGTATTTGCCGACCTCATTTTTCATCACCCTGGATGGTGATTTAATCTTAGCTGCAGCTTTCGCCGCTGCTACGGCTGCTCTTACTGCACTTCTGGCCGCTGCCGTTACAAATGGAGTCCCTGAATGAATACCGGATGCGATACCGGCAGCCATATTTCTTCCGGCTGACACAAAACCAGCTTTTCCAGAGCTTGCACCTGTCTTTGCAGAAGTAGATAGCGTTTTTCCTGCTTTTTGAGCCGCTCCTTTTTGGGATGCTACGCCAGAAATATATGACTTAGCATTTTTACTACCAGCAGATTTCCACTGCGAAGTTGTAGAAGCCACACTGGTTGCTCCGCCTTTTCCAATCTCTTTTCCTGTCTTCTTTACAGTGCTTACCGCCTTCTTACCTTCGTCTGTAACAGATTTATAAGTACTTTTTGCTGCAGCACTATTATTGGTTGCTTTTAACTTGCTATTTTTCTCAATCTCTTTTTTGGTACTTTTTGCTTTCTGACTCGCTGTATTAAGCGATGAAGTATAAGCTGAGGTATTTATCCCTTTAATCTTGCCGTTTCCAATATCTTCAACATTCTTCTTAATCTTAGTCGCTTTTTCTTTTGTCAGTGTCTCTGCCTGTGTTGTCGATGCTACACCAGAACCGCTAAGCAGTTGATTTATTGCCTCATCAACACTGATTTTGCCTTGCATGATACTTTGAGCTAGTTCTTCCGGAATTTCTTTTCCAGAAATGCCAGCTTTTTCTGCTGCACTGCTAAAATCCAGAAGCGTGTTCATCTGATTAATCGCTGATTGAAAGTTTATCGATCCATCTGAAATACCCTGCAATAAATACTGAGGAATTTCTATTCCGGCTTCCTGTGCCTGTTGAATCAATCCGTCAAGATTAATAAGCCTTTTTAAACCGTCACCCGTAGTTGGAGCTTTATAGTTTCCAGCTTTAATATTTTCTAATACTGTCTCTGGAATTTTCTTTGCTTTTATTCCAGCATCTTTCGCAAGTTTGTCTAAATTAGAAAGAAAATCACTATAATTTGTCTGGGTTGTAAATTTATCAGAATATGTTGTGAGTTCTTTGTTGGCTGCATTAAGATTCTTTTCCGATTTATCAAGAGCCTTCTCTGTTGTTTGCAGGCTCTTCTCATATTTCATTAAATCTTCTGCGGCTTTAGCTAACTCTTTATTTCCACTTCCAAGTCCCTTTTCTTTTTCAAGCTTATCAAATTTTTCTTGCGCTGCATTCTTCTTTTCAAGTGCTTCCGTATACTTCTCTGTCGCATTCTGATTAGCTACCTCAGCCTCTGCAACTTTTTCTGCTGCACTTTCCATTCCTGACTGATATGCCTTTGCCATTGCCTGCTCTTTTAAAGCTTGAATGTTTCTTTTGATTACCGCAGTGGATTGATTCAGCTTATCTTTCTGCTCATCATATTGTAAATTCAAATCCGGTAAGATATCATTTAACTGCTGTACTGTACTTTTTATCTGCTGTTTTGTTCCAGCATCCTTTTCCTGTACACCAATCAGACTCTTCAATTTAGAGAGAAGATTATCTGCCTGAACTCCTTGGGTCTTTACATCATTGACATTTTTCGCATTATCTTTATGCATGGAACGAATAGAACTTGCTACTTCATCCTGTTCCTTTTTCAATTTCTTGCAAGACTGTGCAAACTTGTCTGCTTCAGTTGTACTTTTTTTCTGTGTTAAAGTATAAGCAACCATTCCGGCCGTTAATGCTCCACCGGCAACAACTGCTAATGCAATAGGATTCGCCAATACACCAATCGCTCCAGAAAGAAGCCCTGTTGCTGTAGTGGCTGCCAATGCTTCTCCTGTGAACAACTTCACAACTGTTCCAAGAATCGTCATTCCCGTGCTTGCGCCAGCCATAGCAACTTGCGTCTCCGCAAAAGCAGTAGAAATCGTCTTTACGACCGTATACCCCTTAACAACCGTCAACAAGCTAGCTGCTACTGGAAGTACAGTCTGAATATTTTCACCAGCAAACTGCGCTGCTCCTCCAAGAACTTTTAAACCACCAGCACCAACAGCCTTTGCAGTAGTGCCTAAGTTTTTCACAGTCGTAATCGTTTCTTCTGGGATAATCGCTTCAATGCCGTTGTCTTTTATCGTGGTCGATAAACTCCTAATCTCTGTCGCGGCAGCTCTAACAGCTTTCTTAGCAGGATTCTTGATATTATCATATAATTCGATTCCTGCCGACTCTGCAGCAGAGCCTAATTCATATAATGCCCCCTGTAGGTTATCATTCATGATATCGGCCTGATCCTGTGCCGCTCCAGATGCATTATCAATCGCTTTTGATAAATTATCAAAATCTGACTCGCTTGCATTTATGATTGCAAGCAATCCAGACATTGCTTCCTGGCCGCCAAGTGCAGAAGCGGCGGCGGCTTTCTCATCTTCCGGAAGTCCTTGTAGCGAATCCCTCATGTTTTCCATCACTTCCATAAGGGATTTCATGGAACCATCGGAGTTTTTAATGGAAATTCCGTACTTTTCCATAGCTTTCGCCGCATCGGATGGAGGGCTTGCAAGGCGTGTAAGTATGCTTCTTAAAGATGTACCTGACTGGCTTCCCTTGATTCCTGCATTTGCCATTAATCCGATTGCCTGAGATAAATCTTCTATGTTGTATCCAAGTGTTCCAGCAAGTGGTGCAGCATATTTGAAGGTTTCCCCCATCATTGCCACATTTGTGTTAGAACTGCTTGCTGCTGTTGCTAATACATCCGCAAAGTGAGCACTATCACCTGCCTTTAATCCCATGGCTGTGAGAGCATCAGTCACAATATCAGAAACCGTTCCAAGATCTTCGCCAGAAGCCGCTGCTAAGTTCATGACACCGGGAAGACCATCAATCATCTGCTGTGAATTCCAGCCAGCCATAGCCATATACTTAAGTCCTTCTGAAGCTTGCGTAGCAGAGAACTTTGTTGTAGCCCCCATTTCTTTCGCCTTGTTCGTTAATGCTTCTAAATCTTTTCTGGAAGCACCAGAGATTGCCTGCACTTCTCCCATCCCAGCTTCAAAAGACTTCCCCGCATTAATAGCAGCTGTGCCGGCGGCAACTGCTCCAGCACCAGTAGCAGCCGTAATCGTACTTACAATACTTTTTATCTTGCTGCCGGCACCCGTCCAATACTGTGTAGCCTTTTCGGAAGATTCTTTATAAGGCTTGCTTGGATCCGACTCTGGTTTACTGGATTCTCTGGTCTTTTCCCGTTCCTTATACTGTTTTTTCTCTTCTTCTGTTACTCTTTTACTTGATTTCTTTACTTCTTCTTCTGCCTTTTTTGCAGAATCAATCACCTGTTTACTCGCAGAACTGGCTGTATTTTTTACTTCCTGTCCTGCCTGTTTCGCAGAGCTTTCTGTCTGCTTGGAAGCCTGTTTCGCAGAAGTTTCTATCTGTTTTACTGACTGCTTAACAGAACTTTCCGCTTTTTTTGCAGCTTGTGCAGTGTCTTTTTCAAGGCTTTTGCTTAAACTATCAAGCTCATTTTCTGCTTTTTCAGAATTAAGCTCAACTTCAATCTCAATATGTCCATCCGCAGACATAACTAAACCTCCTATAAACTTCGTCTGCGTCTGTCATCCATGTTCACACTGCACGTTCCTTAGGGCTACAGCTCCATCCCTTATAAAATTCCTGTCAGATCACCATCACCAAGAAGTGCCTGCGTGATCTTGTCCTGTCTTTCTCTTTCTTCCTCTGAAATGTCTTCCGGAAGTTGGTACAACCGCTTCATCCGGTTGTAAAATGCTTTCTGTTCTTTCTCCATTCCTTTCGTATCGATTACGCGATACATTATAATCTTGCTTATCATACAGTCCTCAGAAAGAGCAGAAAAAAGAGCAGAGAACTTCCACCAGTGAAGTTCCTGCTCTGCTAAATCAATATGATATTGTTCAAAGAAAGCTGCATAAATATAATCTGCATCATAGTTATAATCATAAATCTTTTTTCTGCTGCCCGACTTTTTCGACTTCTTTTTATCAATGTTTTCTTTTCCACATTCATAGAACCACAGCATCTCATTGATTGCTCCGTTGATGTTATTCGGAATCTCTGGATAGTAAAGTTCTAAGCCATCTTTATACTTTGCAAGTAGTTCGGCTGTTTCTCTGTCCATTTCCTTATCCAACAAACAAAGCTCGTTTGCAAATTCTTTCTGTTTCTCTGTAAGTTCTTTTTTCTGCATCAATATTTCAAATTGAATCGAGGTTCGGAAATCAGAGTTTATCTTATATAATTTTCCATCTACCTCAACTTGCTTTGGCGGCTTGTCCATTAAGATATTCATAATTATGCAAAGAGACCTTTACTTGCGGCTTCTCCATATTCTTTAACCTGTGCGTTGTTTAAACGTGTCAGCTTCTGCGTTGCCGCTACACGTTCTCCCAGATCATGTCCTTTAAACATCTTCTCGGCAGCTCCTTCTCCTAATATAGTATCAAGAAAAGCATCAATAATTTTGCATTCTGCAATAATATCATCCGCACTAAGAAGATTCCCTACTCCTACAACATCTTTTTCATAGTCTTCAAGTGCTTTTGCTGTTTTTGTTGCTTCGGGAATAAATTTTCTTGTTGTCTCTGCTTCCAATGCCGAGAAATAAAACTTCTCTCCATTCCACTGAAATGTCTTATTCATGCCACTTTCTCCTTTCTGTTATTCCGTTGTCGCTGGTGTAAATGTTCTTGTTTTCGTATCAAATGTGCCTACTACTGGGTCACCTTTATCATGAAGTGTTCCTTCCACCTGCAGTTCTCCATCATTATCTGCAAAAGAGGAAATTTCCACTGCAATATTAAAACACCTTGCCTCAAAAGTATTTTCTTTTGATTCTACTGGTTTATCTAAATCAACACGCACTAAAGAACGTTCCGCATCTCCTCCCGTCTTTCTTAACTTTCCAATAGATACAAAATCCTCAATTACCTTTTCTGAAAGAATCTGGTCCGCTGTAAACGGATGCGTTCCTTCATAAGATGTAATAGAGGAAGTAGAGGATTTATCATTGATATACTTCTTTGAAGAAGTCTGTGCCCCCGGCTCTTCATCTAATTTTTCAAAACCTGTGCCGGCTAACTCATAAGTTTCTCCAACTTCGATATATGCCGCTTCCTGGTATCTCTGTTTTACTTCTTTACTTGTATTCGCCATTATCTTCTAGCCTCCTGTTTATAAATAATCCTGCACTGTATCTGATACTTTGCCTTGTCAAGTTCCGTATCAAACACATAGCCGCATGTGATTGCTTCAATTTTTTTAATTGTCTTGCCGGCATCCAATTCCGGAAAATCTCCTGCCTCAGATACCTCTTCTAACCAGTCTGAAAAATGTTCATAGAATCCGATATTATCAAGATTCTGACGCACTTCTTCTGTGTACAGCTCCCGACTGGAAAAATTAAAAAGACACTGCCGCGTTGTATTCCCGGCAATGTCTCTCTTAGTAACCTGCTGTCCTGGAACAGAATCAATCGAATAGCTCGTGCTATCCTTTCCAAGTCTGTCTACGGAAAGGCTCTTATAATATTCATCAAGATACGGGCATTTCTTTACAATCTCCCGCACCGCTTCCATTACCATCATTTTGCTTTTCCTCCAATATAATCAGCCACACTCTGGGTAATCTCCTTGCCTCTGTCTGCCCACATTCGCTTATCCCATTCTCTTCCTCTTAAGCCATCGCCTTTATGCTCATAATACTGTCTACGAGCGTAAGGAGTAACATATTCGATAGAATTTTCATGTTCTACGGCTGTATTTTTAAGCGGACCATTAAGGAGCGGAACATAAGGGTCTGTCTTGTGCCTTACCTCGCTTACCATATACCTCTGTGCCTGCCCGCCTTTTCCAAGCTTTCTTTTTGCCAATATTGCACTAGCAGGGTCTAACCGAACCTTTACCCTCATTCTGCTGTCACCTTCCAATGCTGCATCGTAGGGCTTCCGTTATCGTTAGTTTCTATAACAGCAATTACCCTTACGCTGCCATACTTATCTTTAAGGTGTTCCACATCTTTCTGCTTTGTAAGTTCGTCTGTGACAACTCCTTTAACAATAATATCCTCTGGAGCAAGTGTGAAGAATTTATCCTTTTCCTGCTCTGAATTAAAATTAACCGGAGAACAATATTTTTTCTCTGTATCAATCAGAAACGGAATATACACCTCTGCTACATCGGCACTTACTACTCCAGTATCAGATGGCAGGACCTTTGTTGCATCCTGCCAGTTCACTCCTTTAAGTACTGTCCGGTAATATTTATTGCTTCCTTCGTCTCTGTCATAGACTTTATTATAAATCGTCACAGAAGCGTTAGTGATCATTAGAAACACCCCCTATATAACAATCCGGTTGTGGCAAGGTAAGGATATGCTGCAGCATATTGTTTTTTACGAAGAACTTTTTCTTTAATCTGACCGTCTGCCTGCTCTGTTACATAAGAAACTGACAACTTTCCAACCGTTTCAGACTTCTTTTCCCCTTCCGTAGAGCTTTCAGCTTTATAAATAACTTCCGCAACTGCACAGGCTGCAGCTTTCACTTCCTCTGGAATATTGTTTTCATCCACTCTTGAAAAAGTAATCGCCTTAATATATGTGCTTGCCCTTGTGATCACACGCTGGAACTGTTCGTTTGGGATAATATTACCGCCGTACTCTGTCATGTAAAATGCAAGATCTGCATATCTTACCATGGAGTCGCCACCTATCCTCTCGAAATGATTCTTGCAATCGGGATTGCCTTATGTTTGATTGTCTTTTTTGCAGAACCAGCTTTACCATTGTTTACAAGTTCCCAGTTTGCTCCGTTCGCAAGTTCATCGTCCGTAGGAGATTTTGCTGCCATAGATTTTCTTGTGAAGGAAATTCCATAAGGCGCAAATACTTTTCTCTGTCTCATGTAAAGCGTATCTTCGCCGCCATGTTTCTTTGGGTCACGATACATTTCATATGGTACCTTTGCTCCGATATCCTCATAATCAAACGCTCCATCACCTAATACATAAGTTGTATATTTTGTGTAAGCAGGCTGAGCTGGAATATATCCTGGATTTCCACTTGTTCCGCTTTCCTCTACTTCTGGAACATCTTCTGTTGGCATAGAATCATCAATTAAAACTAAGCGGCCATTCCATGTTGCAAGGGTTAATTCTCTCTCAACTCCATTTGCATCTGTCTGTGTCATGTATTTTAACAGTTTCAGATTTTCAAGATTGGTTGCCACAGTACTATGCATGATAGCCATCGTGAATTTAGACTTATTGTCTCCGGCCGCTTTCTGAATCGCAGTATTTAATGTATCTGCCTGCACAACATTTTTGACATTACCATCTTTATCCGTTGCGGTTACTCCTGTAATATCTGTAGTATGTTCATCAACAAATACTTTGTCATCTTTTCCTGTCATTGCAAAGATTCCTGTTAAAATCTTTGTCAGGGTTAACTGATCAAGGTCTGCTTTATAATCGCTTACCTGTGCCGCTACATTATCCATGAAGCTGACACCGCCTGTTACATCCTCGGAGAAGTCACGCTCTGTCCAACCTTTCATACGGCCAATAACGACAACCCCTCTTTCAAATGTCTCTGTTCCTTCGGATTCAAGGTCTGTTTCACCATCATAGTTCTGTGCAGTACCACCAATAAGTCCATGCATTGGAAGAACTGCATAAACGGTTCCTGTCTGAGAATTAAAGGTACGCTTGATATCCTGATTTCCTTTTAAAGCTTTTGATTTAATCAGTTCGTTTCTCTTTAAGTTCGGAATCCTCTCTGTATAGGCTCCAAAAGCCTGAGGATTAAAACTTTTTGAATCAAATTTCTCTCCTGCCATTTTCTACTCCTTTTTTAAATCTCTGCTCCCGGATTCTGTGCCATATAGTCACACAATTCGGTATATGTCATTTCACTCGGTTTCTTTCCTCCGACACTGCCAGAACCACCGTTTGTCCCTTTTACAAACTCTGGTGCCGGCTCATCGCTTTCAAACAGATAATCATTATCTGCCTTAATCTGAGCAAGCTGCTCATCCAGTCCAACAATTTTTCCATCGTTGAATTTCAGTCCATTCATATCGAGAAGTGCCTTGACAGCTTTGGCATTCTTGGCTTTTGCTCCAGTTAATGCTGCGGATAATGCATAATCAAATTTCATCTGGGAAATCTGTTTATCCGCATCGGCCTTTGCCTTTTCTGCCGTCTCTTTCCAGTCATCCGCTGCTTTTTTAATTCCATCAATATCCATGTCTTTAAACTTCTGGATTTCGGTATTGGCATCGTTTACCTGTGTTTCAAGAGATTCTGCCTTTAACTTATAGCTGTCTCTTTCCTGGATAACTTTTTCTGCTTTTTTCTGTTCTACTGCAATGTCTTTCCCGTTCTCGGCCATAATCTTATCAATTACTTCCTGCGAAAGATTAAGGCTCTTTAAAAATTCTGTTTTCATGTCTCCTGCTCCTTTCGTATTAGGTTGTTTTAGGCGTGTAACCGACCGCCACGAACCGACTGTTTAAGGTCTCATCTTCTGACCAATATCCAGCTTAACCCTGCTGGTGGGAGATATTTGGATCACCTCCTATGATTCAATACTTTTAATTCCATATGCAATTGCACAATCATGCTCAATCTTGCATCCCCGCGCTTCTTCCCATCCGCTTGCAAAATATGCAATATCTGCATTAGATAAAAGTTCGAGTGACTTTCCCAAGAACCACAATGGCTTAGCGTCTACTGGAGCTGACTGAAAAAAGGAATCAATTACTTCTACTGGTCCACCTACGAGTTTCTCAGCACTCTTGATTGCCGTTTCTCTTTCTCTTAAAATTTCCTGATCTGATTTGCCTCTCATCGGCTGACTAATAAATAATTTCTTCATGTTCTCTTACCTTCCTTTTCTTAAAAATTATAAATAACCTTGCAGCCATTGACGTTTCCGTTTGCCAACTGATACTCAATCACTGCAGGATATCCGTTTTCTTCTAACCATTCTCTCACTTTTGCAAATACGCTTTCCTTATACTGCACGGTAATTCCATTGTGTCCATTTCGGCTATATGCTGTTCTAACAATTTCATCTGTAAACAAATCAAGTTTCTGAATGATCGCCGCTACCGCTTTATCGTGCGGCTTTCCGTTCATCGACATGATTCCAAGTTCTTTTGCGATAGAGGTACAATCCCAAAGTTTGTTATCTTCTGTTATTATCGGAGAACGAACCGGATAACCGTTATCTGTGTAAATCCTTACAATTTCCGCTGCAATGAACTTATCATCCACACCAGCTTTACCTAACAGACCACTGATATTTTTTGCCATCTGATTAACAGAAGAGAGCTTTTCTTTCCCGCCATTCTTTTTCTTTGGAGCTTCATAAGAACCTGTTTTGCGAATCTGTGGGAGAACCTCATCCGTTACCCAATCGCTAAATTTTTCTGCTTCTGGCTTACGACTCTTGAAAACAAGTTTATAAACACCTGATTCAGTAAGAAATTTTTCACCTGCATTATTCAATTTTCGGATGTCCTTATCTCGGACATCTGAGTTTTTAACTATAATTGCCTGCCTCTAATTCATTTGAGCAAGATAATTTCTCACTGCGCTCTCTGAAAGATCTAAACATTTTCCAACGTGCTTTGAATTAAATAACACCCGTCCATTCAGTTCAAACACTTCCACATCATGTCCTTCAAAAATCATTAAGTTATTCATTGCAATTCTCCTTTCTGAATCACTAAAATAAGACGCAGCCTTTCACTACGTCTCGTGGTTCGTTTGGGGAGGTCAGGAGCATACCCTGACAGGAGTTCTCCCCATGTTAAAAATGAGTATAAAAATAACACACCTGATATATCGAGCGTGCTAAATTCAAATTTATTATTCTTTCTTCTGTTGTCCTTCTACCTTGTCTTTAATCAACTGGTACCAACCGTTATTTTCATTATCAAAATGTGGGCAATTATAATCTTTTGCGGACAAATATTTCTTTGGTATTTTCCCATATGCTTTACATAAGGTTTGGCGGCGATTACTATCAAAGTCTGCCTTCTTGCAAGCATCACAAAGAGGTATCGGACTTGCAACGGTAAACATGCCTGGAAAATCATCAAAACTTGGACCTAATTCGATTTCACAATACTTTCCATTTTCGTCATAATAATATCCCTTTTCTTTCATAAGATTGCCTCCGCTTTTATGTAATACCTATCATTTTCCTTTTCGATATTTTTTATTTTACAGCGAAAACCTCTTTTAAACAATACTTCCTGCTGATTTTTATATTTTTTAATTGCTAGACTTTCTATGTACAAACAACCTCTGTATCCCTTCGGTACTTCTATTTCAAGATGTACATTTCTTCCCCCATATTGAATATCCCTAAATGAAGTTGACGTATAACCAATATTAGTTAACGTTTTTCCTACCAATCTCTCCATATCATGCTCAGAATATTTAAATCCTTTTGGGAATACATTTAGAAATTCCGGTATCGTATCTCGATGAACGACTATCTTACGTTCAATAACTCCCTTATCTAACGCGGAATCCAGTACCTTCATATACTCCCGCTCTTTTTCAATCATTTGCGACTTGCCGGAATACAGTGCCCGGTTTACCCGGTGAGCGGCAAAGCCTGTATATCTTTGCACTGCCAATCTTTCCTCATCCGACAACTTATCAAGCTGCTTCACCATCTGCATCTTAGATGTATGTCTTTTACTTGCCCATACCGCTTTCTGTGCAACGCTTTTATTAAATCCAACGATATTTCCTTCTGAGTCCAATACTGCATGAACTTGTGTCCTTGCAGACTCATATCTTCTTCCGGTTTGCCTGCAAAATTTTTTAAGAGATTTCTCCTGCTTTTTTAACTCTGCCGACTCACTTTCAAACCTATTTGTCAGCTCTGCTTTTAATGTATTACTATCTGTATTTTTTATTCCAGCATCATATCCTGTAAGTTTTCTTTTTGTTGCTCTTATCTTTCTTTCCTGTGAACGCTGCATCTGACTCAACTCATACTCTGTATATTTTTTACCATTGTACTCGTACTTTCTGGCACTATAATCGTCAAGCATTTCCTGTGAATAAGCTGGTGCAGATATTCCAGGAAAGAACGCATGAAAATTGTGCCGACAGTTCCAGCCGCAAAGCCCCGCACCAGTTCCATATCCGGTACTTTCATAAAATGGAGGATATCTGCTATCTTTTCCAGAAACACAAAAGACTTTTCCTTGCCACACTGCATGAGTTGGTCTTGCTCCTGAGTGAGCGGTTGTTTCTACATGATCACAGCCAGACTCTTTGACATATTGAAGATTCATTTCCGCCGCCGACTGATTTACCCCGGTTAGAACGGCTCTCCTTACTGCTACGTCTAACTTATCTACATGCCCGGATGGATATAAAACCTCGGTTCCCTGCACCGCCGCTTCCTTAATTGCATCCGCAATCGCTTTATCATAACTAAAAGCCCCGGTCTGTACTTTCATCATTGCTTTATTGCAAGCGGTTATGTAAGCACTTTGCGTTTTAACAGCCGTTGTTAAAGTAAGATTATTAATCTCTTCTTTTGTCTTTCTTACATTTGCTGCAAGAATCTTCTGCATCGTTTCTGACTGATGAAGTTTTATCTCTTTTTCACCTGCGGCTTTATAAATAACTGCTTCATTCTTGAGGTTTCTTACTCCCGCTTCCTCAAAAACTCTTTCCACTTCTGTATTCATATATCCAGAAACCTGCGAAACACGCTTTAGAACATCCTTATAAAGGAGCCCCGCTCCCTGCAAAATTTCTGCTTGTCGTCTTGAAGTTTCCGTTATTTCTCCGGTTTTTACAAGACGTTTTGACATATCTGCTATAATCGCTGTGCTTAATGCATCAACCAGGGCAAGTAGCTGGTCTGAAAATTTTTCAAGGTATTCTGGCTCTAGCATAAAACATCACCTATTCTTCCGCTATCTGAAAACGTTCATCCTGCTGCGGCATCATTTTCAAAGCTTCCTCTTCTGACACACCATACTTGGCTGCAACGTATAATTCTTTTCGGATAAAGCCGGCAACCGCATCCTGCTGCATACTGGCAAGTTCCTGTTCTTTATCAATTACGATAGAATCATCCCAGTCAAAGCTCATCTCGTATTTCTTTCTGCCAGAAAGTCCAGAAAGTTGAGCCATGACATCCATAGCATATACTAACTGTTCTAATGCAGTCTGTAATGACTTTTGGATATCGGATACTGTACTATAGGAACGCTGCTTACTTGCTTTGATCTCTTCTGCGGTCTTATCAACGGTATTTGGGTCACTTAATGTCCCGTAAGCAAGCCCTACATTAAACTCTATCCTGCGAAGAATCGCATTAAATCCATTAATAAGGTTTTCATCACGAATAGCCGGTGCAAACACTTTATATTTCTCGGCATTATCATCAAGGTCCATCATGCGAAACAGTCTGTCCTTGCCCTTTGGAAACTCATAATTTCCCTTATCATCCTTTTTAAACAAGGTAATGTCTGCATCAATCGCAAGCTCCGAACCCTCAAACTCCCAAAGGAGTCTTGTCCACTGATTGTCCGCCTCTTTAATGTCATTGATAGCTCTGGAATATACAGAAACACCAAGAGGTGATGTATCATCCACATTGTTCGCATTAGGAATCTTGAAATAGGCAAACAGTGGCATCTTTACATTCTTAAGCGTAACTTCTTCCTGCAGATTAGCCCATTCCGGTACAGCAGTAAGAGGAACTTCTTTCCCCAAAACCTCAACATTATCAAGATCCTGTTTCACAAAAGCTTTGTTGTTTATGTGATACATTGTGCCTTCGTGTTGATGATACTCCAGTCTGGTATATACCTTTTTCCCTACCGTTAAGCTCTCAGCGAATACCGCTGCCGTAACTTCTCCTCTGGAATTAAACTTCGTAGGGAAGAACCTGTCTGCCTGAACCATATCTACCTCTATATGCCCTTCTGATGCATAAGGTTTCATTGCTAACCCGCCCTTAGCACAGGCATATTCTGTATATTTACGGATGTCACTAACAACTGCCTGGTACTCTTCGTTAATGAAGTCATTTCCTGTAACTTCTGTTTTCAGTTCCAGCGTAACAAGTCTTGCGAACTCTCCGGCAATAGCAGCAGGCAATCCACAAAGCTTTATATTCTTTTCCTTCCAGGGCGGTTCATTTTTATACATCTTAGCCCAGAGATCAATCTCGTTCGCCATTTTGTCAGATACCGCTACCTCAACCCCGATGGCATCTTTTATTTTTTCTCTTCCAAGCATCTTTCTAATCACCTGCCCTATTCTTTCGATAAATTCTTTTATCATCTATCTCAACTCCATTTTCGTTCCCGTCTTATGATGGTATAAGCAAAATATCGTGCAGCATCCATGCAGTGATCGTGCTGCTTTACCGGCTTATCATCTCCACGTTCCACTGCCTTTTCATCCCAGATATAGGAACCAAATTCTTTAATCGTTTCCTTACAATCTTTAAGAAACAATAAAACTCCCAGATTAAGAAGATTTCCAACAAAACGTATCCCATCGAGAACATCGTTCTTTGCTTTCTTAACCTTGAAGCCCCTTTTTTTAAGCTCTGCAATAAAGGAAGCTGCGGCCGGATCTACAATGATTGATTCTATTTCAATCCCACTGACGAACTCTTCCATATCATCCGCATACTCACCATCTGTTTTCTGTTCCGCTTCATCTCTTCCAGAATAGTAATATTCTTTTGTAGCAACCCACTGCCCTTTTCGGTTCTTCTCCCAGAGTAAGAAAACAGTTGCGTTCTGGGTACCGTAATCAACGCTTACATACTTCCTACCGACATAGCTCTGCGGCTCTGATATGACGTGCTTTTCTTCACTGAACATATCATAGATAATACCTTCCGCTACAGCCCAAAGGCCTAAGATATACCGTTTATAAAACACACCGGTATACATGGAGCGGTATCTCTTCTTAATCCGCTCCGATAGGCTGAGGTTATCATCCATCGTGAAATGAAGATATACTATCTTCTTTTTTTCTACTTTATCAATCCAATCAGTTTTAAACCAATGATACGGACCATCCGGATTGCAGTTAAACCAGTATTTCGAACCATCTACGGAACATCGTCCTGTTGCCTGATTCACGAAAGACTCTGGCATCAGGGCAACTTCATCAAAAAAGACCCCTGCCAGAGTAATACCCTGAATGAGGTCTTGTGAGCGTTCATCCTTGCCACCAAAAATATAAAAATAATTTTCCTTTCCATTTCTGCGAACAATTACGAGATTGTCCGCTCTATGGTCTTCTACATAGTAACCGCGGCTTTTAAGCATCAGTTTCAGCCAAAACAAAACATTTCGCCTGAAAGAACCGATTGTTTTTCCACACATCGCAAAGTTTTGACCATCAAACGATTCCATTGCCCACATCGCAAAGGAAAGAGACATAGAAACTGTCTTGCCCGAACGTATTGCTCCATCTGCTATGATGCCGTCCATATCATGAACTGGAGACTCCGGCATCCACCAGGTAAGGATTTTCTTTTGTTTACGTGAAAATGGTCTAAACTTAAAGGCTGCTTTCTTTACTCTTCTTCCCATACTCCGGATACCTCGCCTTTAAGCGCTTCTAAGAAGCCATCATCTTCTGTTTCTTCTTCATCCACACCAGATATAATTGCCGTCTTCGCCCTGATCTGCTCGATCCTAGCCTTCTGTTCCTCTGTTGCTAATTCATAATTACTATGCAACAGTTCATCATATTGCTTTATCAAGGACCTTAATTCTCCCTGTGCCCTTGCCTGTGCTTTTAAAAATGTTGCCTGTTTATCCCATGCTTCCTGTACCTCCCACTTCTCGCCTATAAGCTTACCCTTTGATTTTTTCTCTTCGACTTTCTCGATTGTCTTATCCTCGTGGTCCTTTACATACATGATCTGCTGTGCTCTGACGATTGCAGCATAAGCAATCTGTATATTTTCCCAGAGAATATCTAAAGGGTCCTTCTTTTCAATCTCCTGGATAATAGAAAAGGTCTCTTCCGGAAGATACTTCGAGAAGAAACCATGCTTTTCTGCGTTTTTATTTTGTTTTGGAGCGGCTCCGCCCTTGCCGCCTACGGCATTCTTGTTACCTGGCTGACCGCCTTTCTTTGCTTTCGCAACGTTGCGTTTCTCTTTTGCAACGTTGCAATCCCATTTATATCTATTTTTCCAACTTCGGACTGTTCCTTCCGGAACTCCTAATTGACTTGCAATTTCAATTAGCTTTTGTCCTTTTAAGTATAATTCTTTTGCCTGCGTTATCCTCTCATCCGGCTTCCTCGGCATCACCACCACCTCTCATTCGTTTTTGTTTTGGAAATATCCCCTCCAGGAATCGAACCTGGGACATTGCTTTATGCTCTACCACTGAGCTAAGGGGATGAAAAAAAGCACCCCGAAGGGTGCCCTTTTAATATAACTGTTTTTAAAATTGTAATAATTTACATGTTGCAAATATTTTTAAATTTGATATAATTTTTATGTTGCATGACAAGCAAAGTTTTCAAAGGAGGATTAATTATGGATATGCAAAAACGTAAAATTATGAAATTTACTGAGATATTCATTGATTAAACACCAACTTAGTCCTTCTTAGGCTTCTTCTTTAAATGCAACTCTTAATTAAACACCACTTTGGGCATTCGAATTTTCGATGTAAGTCCAAAAAAAGACATAAGGAGGAAATCCTATGGATTGGATTAAGTTGGTGTTTAATCAAGATTTTCTTCTATTTTTCTTAGGTGTGTATGGCCCTCAGGTCGCCAAATATACGCAAACTTTAATTACTAAATGTGATACTAATGTATTTACCTTTTTATTTTTGTTAGGTGTCTACATAGTTATCTCATTAAAAAAACTTAAGATAAAATAGGAGCGTAAAAAGCCGGACTAGCTACCCGGCTTTTTACTTTTTGTGATTCTTTTTCAATTATAGATTTTACTCTTTTTTTTCGTAACATGTGTAACATTCGTAACAAACTTTCATTTTTCTTCGAAAAATCTTTTAAGTTCCATCTTTAACCCTCCGGAGGTACTGCCTTTCATCCGATCGGCTACTTCTTCCCATGTAAGTTTTTTCTCATATCGGAAGCGGATAATTCTCTGGATACGGATTGGTGCCTGGTTAATGACTTCTAATGCCTGCAGTCTGACGCGGTTTGCTTTTTCTCTCCGCTTAGAAAGAATATCCATTTCTTTCGTCAAGCGTTCATTGCGTTTCTCATCATACGCAAGTCCTTCGATGTTAAAGGACTGTTGTGTATATGGATGCTCATTCATACTGCCTTTTACCTTATCAGAAGTGACTACAGACTGTTTCTGTTCAAGCTCTGCAATATCATCCTCCGTCTCTCTGACTAACTCGCAGGCATCTACATAATCATTGAGAACCTGTTTTATGTTCAAGATAACCACCTCCTGCTATCTATAAATCTTGCCTGTTTTCTTATCTCTGAGTTTAATCCGTCCAAATACTTCAAATTCATCTATTGCTGCTACTGCCTTCATAGCATTAATTGTTCTTGTTACTGAATCCGGCGGCTTATCCGCTGCCTTAATTGCATCATGCGCCGTTTTGTCTTTGTAGTGTTCGTGATTTCGTGTATTCATCCTACCACCTCACTTGTTAAGTATGTAAAATACAAATCCTGTATAAATTAATGCTGCTATAATTACTATTGCTTCTGTTATACTCATTTTTGCTCCAATCCAAGTTGTCTAAGCATCTCTCTTTTAAAAGTGCTAAAACGGCAGATTATTGTACCTTCCATTTTTACTTTGCACCAACTGCACTTTCTGCAACTATACATTCCTTCTGAGAAGTAGCATTTCTTGAAATCTTCTTCCATTTCCTCAGATACATGCAATCTAATTTCTACATGTGGTGCAGGAAAAATTTTAATTGTTTTTGCTTTCTTCATTTTATCGTCCCTTTCTTTTACTTTACAAATAAACTGGTTATTATTTCTTGTGTATAATGGTTTTTTGTCAAGTATCTCTTATTTTTCATGTTATTTTGTAAATTTCCGCTTATATATGCTCATGTAACTCCGGTGGTCCGAACGACTGAGGCTCCAGCTCCATCAAAGCATTATATCTCTCAACATGTTCATCTGGTGTAATCTCATCGTTCATAAGCTCCTGCTCCAGCTTGCCATATTCGGCATCTATTCTCTCTTTAAATTCCTGACGGCTTATTTGTCCTTCAATGAGCATACGCTCTAAAATTCTGTATTCATGGCTCATAAATCACCTCATTATCCTAGGTTCTTCTAATCTCCAGTCCGATGGATAATTTCCTACCTCAAAATAGCACGTACCTGCATCACTTCCCATCGGGCATTTCCGACATCCCTCATCATCCTGATAATAATCACAAGCTTTTTGGATATAAGTTAGCGCTCTATATAATTTCCGATAATTCACTTCCATCTCCTTACACCTCCTTCTTCGCTCTCTTATTTACCTGCTTCGTATGCTCTGCCCTGCTTACATGGCTGATTCATCCCCTCGCAACGGTCTCTTTCGGGACATTTCACGCATGGATTAATCATCTGTTTGCTCCTTTCATGAAATCACCTAATGCTCTATTTTTCCAAGGTGCTTCTTTTATGTCCTCTGGTTTGTACGGTTCCGGCAATGGCATCCATGCACTTACGAAATAGCCTAAAGACGCATATGTTCTGCCTGTAAATGGAGCATAAAAAGCTCCTCCCTCATCATCTACTTTCCAAGTACCTACAAGTGGATTCTGCTTCTCATTTGCAAATGATAACAATACATGTTCTCCGTTCTCAGGTGTTTTTTCTTCTAACGGTATCCATTCACAAATTTTAGGCTGCTCTTCAATCAGCTTAATTACGTTTGTGCCTACAAGTAATCTCTCTTCACATTCCTTAATGAGTCTTTTTTCGTCAATCATCTCTTTCTTCTCCTTTCTGCAGCTTTTCGCATATCTTCCCAATCCTTTCTTAAGTCTTCTGGGAATACTTCCGGATTAACTACTTCTTTTCTGGCTTCCAGCTCTGCTCTAATAAACTTTTGTTTTGTTAATTCTGTTCCTGCTTTTTCTAAGATATGCAGTGCTGTCTCTAAGTCTTCTTCTGTCAGCTTCGGATCACAAAGAAATGAAGTCAAATAGGGGGGCTCTGCTTCTAAATCATGTAAGCTTCTTTCGATGATTCTTCTGACATTGTCTGTGTAAGCCTCAAGAGGGATATCTATTTCAATCTTCTTCATTCTTCCTCCTCGATGTATTCCATCTGGCTTGCAGAAACTTCGTAAGCTATCTTATCAACTACCTTACCTTCTCCAATTCGTTTCTGATATTCTCTGCTTTGAATACGTCCCCGTAACTGAATCCTGCTTCCCACTGTAAGGTTACCTGCATATCTCGCATTACGTCCCCAACATATGCACGGAATATAATCAGACTTGCCATAAGCCCTGTTTACAGCCAATAACACATCTGCAATTTCTCTTCCAAGAGGTGTTGTTCTATATACTGGCTCTTTACAGATATATCCATCAAGAAAAATCGTATTTGGATTTCGATTCTCTATACTGTCGATGAATTCAAGTTCCATCACGAATAAGGATAAAATCAGATGACTTCGATTGCCTTCTTGTTTGTTATACGAACGGAACTGTCCACGAGCTTCCAAAAACTGACCTATATGCGATTCACTCACATCAATAAGCTGTTCTGATACAAGTAACGGAATAATATCACTTGAGTGACTAAGTCTGCTCACTTTTAACTTCACAAAATAAAATCCTTCGCCAAAAACTTCATGGCTAAATTCAAAATCAGAGATAATTTCTCCTGCAACTACTGCCTGGTTATTTTTTAAAATTTTTTCTGTCATGTTTACTCCTTCTCCCCGGCATTGCCGGGGAATCAATGGCATATAGCTCCGTGTTCGCACATGGAGCGGTTAACAAGTTGCTGTAATGTAAAAATCCTCTAAAGAGGCGTGTCCAGCTTTAAGCGACTAAAATATTCTTCTATCTTTTCTGCTGTTTCTTCTGGATTCTCTGTATCAAAGGCAATATTAGCAATCTCTTTCATATGTCTTAAGTCTTCTCTCAAAACTTCTTCTTTTATTCCTTCTACAATCAGCACGAAATCCATCATGTAGTCCGCAAGATTCCCTTCCATCTCTACAGTCAATTTTTCAGTGTCTGTTTTTATCATTGTTATCTACCTCCCGTGAGCCTCTCTTCCAGTGCACCGTAATCATATTCACGCTGCTCAAAATTGTGAAATCCATTCCTGCTTGCCTGCTGCTTAGCGGGGTTCTCCTGCTTGCTATTACGTTCCCAAGTTCTCACACACGCCTTCCAGTCTTTCATTTTGTTCTTCCCCACCATCCAGTTCTTCGATGTGTAAAAATCTACGAAATACTCCGCATCGATGCTGTTGCCTCTTTGCTCACAGTAGTCCCTCACTTCCTGAATAGTCGGTGGTTTGAAGATTGTGCGTGTTTTTTTAGATATATCGTCAGATATATCTTTTTTTATCTTAGTCTCTGTCTTATATCTATTTATGTCAGCCTTTTGTACTTCCTTTGTGCTTCCTTTGTACTTCTTTTGTACTTCTTTTGTACTGTCATTTGTATTGTACAAAATGCAGTACTTAGTGCATGTCCCTCGCTTTTTTGAAGATATAAAATCAATCAACCCAAGTTGCTTCAACTCGTTCCTGGCACGAATAAAGGCTTTCTCACTAATACCCATTCTTTCGCTCAGACTTACGTTAGTGCGAGAGAACCATTGTTCCCAAACGCACCTATTGTTGATCATTAAAAGTGTATGAAAAAGCAATTGCGCATTTCCAGAAACGACGTTGCACTCGCAAAAATCGTAAAAATTATTGAGCATATCTAAATATGTCATAAGACTCCTTTCAGGACTCAATATTTAATTTTCTATGATTTGTTTTCTAAGTTACTTATAGTGACCTCCACTCTTGGAGAGTCTGAATAAAATTTCTCCATGGATAACGAGACAATCTGCGTATCATCATGATAAGCAACTTTATTTAACGCATCCAGGATACTCTTAATAACATTATCTAAATCCGGTTTCTTCGTTGGCCGGATAAGACCGGCAAGCATCTGCTGCCGCTTTTTCTTACTGGTGCTCTTTGTTATCGGGTAATATGCAACAATCGTAGCCCGAAGCTCCTCATCCGCACCAAAGGGCCGAACCCCAGTCTGGTAATAGCAGGTCTTTATCAGATTCTCATAAAGTACCGTTCCATCTGGAGTATAAGAAAATGTACGACCATCCTTTGTTCGGACAGTCCGAGCCCTGGCCTTTCCTTTCGGAGGGCCGGGCACTGTAAAACTGATACTACTCATTGCTCACACCTTCATCCCCTGATGTTTCATCAGAAGGCACTTCGCTATACTCTGCATCTACCGTCTCTACTTCCTGCTCGTTTACAACCTCTGACATATCGACAGATAACTCTGATTTGATGCTTTCATCCGAAGTAATCGCTCTGGCAAAGTCAGCTTTCACTGGAGCATATTTAAGAACTTTCTTAATTACTGTCTTCTTTGCCATTTCCTCATAATTTTTCTTCCAAGGAGAATAGTTGCTAGAAAAAGACTGACTATACTTTCTTGCGTGCTGATCGATATCTTCTTTGCTCATCACTTCGAAGCCAAAACCACCGTTTTTAGACTTCCAGAAGGCGTATACAAGGAGAAGCTCCCCTCTATCTCTCGTAGCTGGTTTATGTACAAGCTTCGGATTTAATCCAAGTTCATATTCAAACTCATCATTCCCATAAACACAATGAGCCTGTACCGTCTGGATATCCTCATTTCTGTATACCATATCAATCATTCCGCGGTACCCAATCTGAAACTGACATTCTAATCTTCCTTTATTCTTAAACGGAATCAAATAGGCCTGTCCAAGTGGGGTGTTTGGTTCTAATCCAAGTTGTGCTGCGTTCATCAGTGCAGATAAAAATGTAATCTGACTACACTCTGCAAGTTTCGGAGTTGTATTAACTGCCGAAAGAGCCATTCTTGTAAATCTTTCTGGTGTGATTACTTTCGGAAGGGCTTTTTCAATTTCTGGCTTCATTGCATTAATCATATCCGCAATGTTCATGCCCTTTGTAAGCTTTGTTTTCTGGTTATTCTTTTCGACTAACTGTTCTTTTACTCCCATGTTAAATCCTCCTTATGCAATGCCTTTTACAGTGAATCGTCTGCTTTTTCCTACATTAATACAGTCTTTATAAACTTCTGGATACTCTGACTTCAATTTCTTTGTATCAACTCGCTTACTCTCTACTGTTTTCCACTTCACTTCATATGAGTTACTATATGCCGTTTCTGCTTCTTGCATATATTGTTTAACTTCCTGCTCAATTTGTTTCTTCTCAACTCCAAGCTTCTTTTCCAAGACGGTGATCTCTTCTCTTCTTTTCAAAGCTCCGTCATATGTAGTAATATCAACAGATTGCTCTGGATCACTGTCTGCATATCTGGAATTGATATAAGAATCTACAGAAGAAGAACCATCTGGCGCCGGCATAACATTTGCAATTACGTTATTCTGCCAGAAATCTTTTTCCAGCTCTTCAATCGTGGCAATCAGTTCCTCATCTCGCTCGATGCGGTGCCAGATAAACTCCTTGCCAAGAATTACACAGGCAATATACCAAGCATCTGCTCCGGTTACTGCCATATAGTGATTACATTGCACTTCATATTCTGGCGGGATAGAACCGTCTGCCCATTTATCTGCAGAAAAAGCCGATGCTGTTTTACATTCAAGTCCTGCATTTTCCCCAACGACCAGGCGGTCTACATTGGCAAGCATAAAAGGAAGTTCGGAATGAGAAAATATCGCATTTGCCCGTCTTACTTTCTTTCCGGTTTCCTCACAAAATCTTTCTGCTACATACTGCTCCAGATCTCGTCCCTGTCTCATTGCTTCGTTATCAAACTCTGATGTCTGTTCTGTAGTCTTGTCTAAAAATACGGATACAGCACTTCTATATTTATTTACCCCACAGATAGCTCCGGCATCGGAACCACCGATGCCTTTCTTTCGATAACGCAGCCATTCTTCATGTGGCATTTCTAACGTACTTACTACTTTATTTAACTTCATATTGCTTACCATCCTTTCTACACATTCATGCTATGATACAGGTTTGTTTAATCACTTTGCTTTTGTTCTTTGCATAATTTTCTGCTTCTGCCATTGTTCCGTAGAAACATTCTAGATTTCCATCTTGCCAGCGAATTATTTTCACTGGATTTCCTTTATTTTTCTTGGAATACTCCATTTTTCTGCATATCCATTGCAATCCACCATTCCAGTGCAGCTTTCCGTTCTAAGAGGCGGGGCGATGTAGGCTGTAGTTCAAGAGCAGATTCCGTCTGGTTGTACTTGTGTAATACAAAATTAATTATCATGTTTCTCACCTGCCAGTTTTTCAAGATACAAAATGCATTCATTATATGTAGCTTTCTGCTCCTCTGGTGCGTTATTATGCATATAAAATTGCTTATCCCATTCTTTTTCCTCAGAGATTTCGCCTTCCATAGCAATTACTTCTGTCGAGTAGTTACTATGTCTAAAAATAACATGGTTTCCTGCCTGCTGTGCTGCATATACTTTTTCGAGCAAAAACTTAACATCATCTAAGTTCAAAGTCTTTTCTTCCTCGTTCATAATTTTCTCCTTCCATTTTTCTGGTTTTGTGTTACAATTTAGTTGAGTTATTTTCTATGCGCCTGTTGGAGTTGCCGCTTCGCAGGTGCATTTTTTATATTCTTCCAAATCTATTCCCTGCGCTTTAGCAAACGTAATGGCATTAATAAAATAGATAGGTCTTTTCTTGTTTCTCCCTGGCAAAGCCTGCGCCCATGAATACATACCCTGCTGAATAGCAAGTGCAAGTGCTCGCTGTGACACGCCCATGATTCCAGCCGTCTCCGTGAGTGTAAGTCGCGGAATCTTAGGATATGGTATACTTGGTTCTTTGAAGTTTTCGTTTCCAAAGTAATCTTCTGGCATCCCTATTGCTGTAGCAATCACGCCCTGTCTCTTCTTGGATGGTATGTTTTTGCCTGATAGATACTGACAGATAGAACTTTTATTTATGCCTGTTAATCTGGATAGCTCTGCCTGAGATATATTCTGTTCTGAAAGTATGTATTTTAACTTTTGAGAAAATGTCATGGTTTCACCTCCTCTCCAACTATTCTTGACTTTTCATAAATTCTCTCATATTCTTTTTATACAGGACGCTGGCACGTCCAAGTACGAAAGAAAGGAGTTATTATTGTGAATGATGATTTAATAAAATCTGATAACTGGAAAACTTCTGACACGAAAGCTTTAATCTCTGAGCTTCGTAATTCGTTATCAGTACAAGCGTTGCCTGCTTCTGGTATAGGAAAATCAATTCTTGAATCATATATCAAAGGATTTACTTCTTCGGCTGGAAAATGGGATACATCCTCACTTGTTTCAGCCGCAGCACTTTCTGGTAATATTGCTAAGCAATCAATTGAAATATCTAGTGCCGCCGGCATTGCTCATTTGGTAAATGAAGAATTAACTAAGAGTATCTCTTCCTCATTTAATACCGAATCAGCAAACACTTTTGAAAAATTTTTCCCTCCAAATGAAGATTATGTAACTCTTGATAAGGATTCGATTGAGACATTCGAAATTCCTGAATCAATAGCTATTCCTCTTGGAAAATACCGAGTAAAAATGTCTACGGATGTGTTTATCAGTATAATTTCTTTACTGGTATCCATTATTTTGAGCACATCAATCGCCTTATATCAATCCAACCAAAGCCCTACTGAATCTGAAACCCAACAAATTCAACTTGATGAAACTCAAAATGCACTTCTCCAGACTCAGAACCAACTTCTTTATGATTTATTACATAGCATAGATACATCTTCCTCTAGTGAATCAGGATCCCTGCAATCTTTAAAGAAAGCAGTCGAAGAACAGAATTTACATCTATCAAGGATTGAGAAATCTCTTGATTCAATCGAAAAATCTCTCGATAATAATGCATCATCCGGCAATACTGAATCTGAAAAATAATACTAATAATGAGAAATCCCATCTGCGTAAGCAAGAATGCTATTCTTAAATTTCTGACTTGCTTACGCAGTTTTTGGATCTCTTCTTTATTTACGTCCATATCTCCCTCCTATCCTGCTTTCTCAGCCATCTTGTTTTCTTAGTTTCCCTTTGTTATAATTTCCCTAATCAAATATGAAAGGAAAATTATTATGTCTTTAAAATCGGTTTTGTCACTATTTACTCGCTCAAACATCACTCTCTTTCTTTCCATTTGGGGAGCTGTTGGCTCAACATTATCCTGGCTCTATACCTTTTACAAAAATCACAAGCATTTTTCTATTGAAATAATTGGATACCATCCTTCTTCAACTGGCTTATTACTCTATGTACGATTCTCCAATCATTCAGAACTCCCATTATCAATAAACGAAATAGCTGTTCTACATAACAATCATGAATACATCAGTAATAAAATTTCTGTAAGAGTTTTAGAGCAGATTCATAAAAGTGGAAAACAAATTATTAGTCAGCATGATTCTTATTCCATGCAATTTCCAATTAATCTTTCTCCGTTGTGCGGAGATTCTGGTTATTTGTTCTTTTCTGCTGAGAAAGATGACTTTCCACCTCTTTCCAAGCAGGTGACTCTGATAATTCGCACCAATCGCGGCCGGGAAGTCCGAAAGACACTATCACTTGGGAATCTTCTTGATTGATGTATCTTTTTTCAGACACTTGTACTTCTCGGTATTTTTTAAACCTTGGCTCCGGACGCAAAGTTTGGAGTTCTTTTCTTATGAGAACTAACTCGTTATAAATTTTTCTTAAAAACATATCGTTCCCTATCCTGCTTTCTAATTTTGATTAGTGAATTAAATTCAACATTTTAATTAAAAAAAATAGAATCGCGTTCTTTTTTTGTAAGACGTAAAATTCGAGTCAACGAAACAATTTCAGAGGCTCTAAAATCTGGATTATTCATTCTATTATAAAATGTTTCCCTGCCAACGCCCATTTTTTCTGTTAAAAAAGAAATACTCATTCCGGATTCTTTTATTTTTTCCTTAAGAAGTTCCACATTAGCCATCTTTTTCCCTCCTTGTTCAATATTTATTTTGGTGAATTACATTCACACCTGTAATATATCATCTCGTTGAATATATGTCAACATTTTTCATCATTTTTGTTGATTTATTTTCACACACATGATATATTGACTCTGGAAGGTGGTGATATTATGTTGCTACTCTATAAAAATATCAAGAAACGTCGATTAGAAATTGGAATGTCTCAAGAGGAATTAGCCCAAAAAACTGGCTATACGAGTCGTTCATCTATTGCTAAAATCGAAAAAGGCGAAGTTGATTTACAGTTGTCTAAAATTAAACTTTTTGCAAATGCCTTGCGTGTTAGCCAATCGGAATTGATGGGATTGGAAGGAATTGCAACTGCCGCAACTGCTGAATTTTTAGCCGACTTAACTCTTGATCCAGAATTATTAGAGTATACAACAAAACTTTCTAAAATGCCTAATAGCCATAAACATAAAGTCTATGGCTATATAGATAGAATTGTAGAAGAAATTAATTAAAGATACTGGGGACTAGCACCCCCAGTTTCTTTTTAATTTTTCAGCAAATACAAATACGAACTCGCAAAACGTTTCATTTTCGCAATTGCTAATTAATTTGAGAAGTTTCTTTCTGTACATTATGTAACGCTCCTTTCTTCCGAAAGTATGTTCGATTTTATTCCATTATATAACTCGAACATATTTTCGTCAATATGTAATTTTTGGAATTAAATTTCCCATCATTAATAGTATGTCAGAATAGCCATTCAAATAAATTTCTCCTTTCGAAAGCGATTATAACAGATTTTAAAATTGGACGATTTTTCTGTAGAAGTTTTTTTGTCATTTCTATCGGTTTGTATAGTGGGGATAATTTTCTCTATTATTCTTCCAAATTTTGTGTACTTATTTCATATTTTGTTGTATAATTTTACTTGTAACTATTTGATTTTTTCATTAATACATAAAAAGGAGTAAGAAATTATGAAAAAGAAAAAGATAATACCTGCAATAATCATTCTTTTGATAGTTATTGTTGCAGGTTCCTGTTTCTGGTATTTCCAGTACAAAAAGCCACATGATGAAGCTGTTGCTAATTTCAATAAGGCAGTTTCTGCTTTAAAAGAAAGTAATAAGCCATTAGACGAGGCAGTATCATCTCTCAAATCTGTAATTGATTCAAAAGAAGAACCCCTGGATCCAGCAACACTCACCACAGCAAAAGGTAAATTATCGGATGCTAAAAAAACTGAAATGAAAGTTCCAGAAATGCCAAAGAAGACAAATGATATTAATGCAGCAACTAAAAAAATATCTACCATTCCGGATTATTCAAATATTATAGCTACTCTTTCTGAGGCACAGACTAATTTGGAAAATAGCATCAAACAGCTTAAACAGGTAACAAATCCTTCGGAAGATTTTGTAGTGGAACGTTTGAAACAGATTAAGAGTATTTCCGGAGTTGAAGCCGTTACCGAAAAAACAGATATTAATAGGCTTTTAAATAAAAACGGTGGATATACCGCTTGTGTGTATTTCTCAAGTAAGAAAGTAAAACAGGATTATGTTTATGGTAATACCATTGCTGAAAAGGGAACAGATGGCGGTGGAGCTATTGAAGTCTTTGCTTCTGCCAAGGATGCAAAGAAACGGGAATCCTATCTTGCTTCTTTTGATGGAAATGGCATGATGGATTCAGGCTCTCACATTGTTCTTGGTACTGTTTTGATTAGAACATCAAGTCAATTGACTGCTACACAGCAGAAAAAACTTACAGAGCAGATTTCGAATAAATTTACAGAATTACAATAAATAAATTTGAAAGAGGAAAACTTATGAAAAAAATTTTGGGATTACTACTTTCTATGATTTTAGCAATTGGAATGTGTGGATGTTCTTCTGGAACTTCTTCGGTTAAAGAATATAATATTGACGAATTTCTTCCAACTTACAGGAAAATACTTAGTTCTATCGAAGAAAAAACTCAATACTGGAGTGAAGACGAGCTTCAGTCTTCCAAATATACTGAACTTGTTAAAAAGGAAGCAGAGTCTGGTGGATTTTCTTTAAATCAAACTATTATCATCAGGGGAAAGGTTGATACGACCTACCCTTCATTCTTGTTTATAAGTACCAGTAAAAACTCCAACGAAGATACAGAATCCGATGATTATGAAGATGAAGATTTTGAACCTGATTCTGAAGATGCAGACTTCGATTCTACAACATTTATGTGCCTTTTTTCGGAAAACCCTAACTCACCTGCACTATTAGAACCTGGTAGTAATGTAGCAATCGAGGGAACTCTTTTTGCGGAAAAGAAAGATGAGGAAAAAGGTACAAAATATATATCCGAATACCTTTCAGACTGCAAAATCAAATCCCCTGATATAAGTGAAGTTAAATTTGCCGATAATGTAACTGATGCTATAGCGGTTGATGGTTCAGAGCGGATTATGGGAACTGTAAATTCCATAGAGAAAATAACCACATCCGATGATGACAAAGAGGAGTATCTAGAAAGCGTAGATACCTCTTCTGATGAGTATAATTATGCATCCGCATACAGATTCGCTAATTATGTAATCTATCTTAATAACGGTCCTGGCAACACGTTACCTTGTTTTATAAATACTACCGAAGACCTTCTTCCAAAAGAAGGAGATAAAATAAGTTTAATTGGCGAACATTTTTCATACGATTACTCTGATTATATCAATGCTGAAAATTCTGCTATTTACATCTTTAAATAATTTTACATCTCTTTACATAACAGAGCAGCTCATCCGCTGCTCTTTTCTTTTTTGTAGACAGCTTTCTGACTAAATACGCATTTTTCAGTATACAGACTAAAAAAATCGCATATTGAGGTTTCCAGAAGCCTCCCCTCTTATAGGATATGACATGCTCTTTTACGGAAAACCTTACAGATTACATCAAAAAACATGCGTTTTTGTGCAAAAAACCTACCCCAAGACTGGTTTTCACATATCCGAAATCTCCTGAGGCACCTTTTAGCTCACTTTACATTTTTCAATAATTTTGCATCGCACAATCATACATAAAATTTCAAAACCAGAATATACTTGAATTATCTGACCCAATATGATATATTGAAGCCAGAAAAGAGTAAATGGTGATATCATTTATGCACCAAAAACCCCTCGGTACCGCTAATACCGAGGGGTTTTATTTTGGGCTTGGTTGCCGTTTGTTTTACTTCTTTTTCCGGCCAAACCACTTGCGAAGTATAGCCATGATCAGTTCAACAAGGATGCCAGATGCTACACCAGCCAATACCGAAAAAAGAAAAGAGTATAATGATATCATTTGTGCACCTCCCTTCCGTCACCAGTATAGGGAGCAGCAACGATGGGATTATAACATAATTTTCTAAAAAAGTCTTTATTTAATCATCAATTTTTAACATTTTTCAACATTCTCTTGCACATATGTTCTGCACAGAGTATAATGACCCTATAAATGAAAAAAATCCGGTACTGACAATACCGGATTTCAAGTTACCTATCAACCAGGATGGCTGATAATCTCTGCAACACTTAGATTATAACACGCATCCTACAAAATGTATAGGGTGTATTTTTTATACTCAAAATTGCACCTTGACAACTTCATAAGTGCGAAAACCCTTGTAAATAAAGGATTTTTTCATGTTTTTGTTTTGGTAAAATCCTATGAATTATACCTACCTCATACCTACCGACAAAAATAAGAGAACCACGTCCCTATTTTGACGTGGTTTAATGTTTATCTGAAGCAGATTCGTTTTGGTTCCAGGCAATCGAATAACCGATTATCTCAAGAACCTCCTCAACTTCTGTATATTTCAAGGATTCTCGTTTCAGTTTGGCACTAAAGTTCTGTACAGACATATTACGATCATACTTTTTATTTAGTTCATCGACAACCTGTGTCATAGTCCAACCTGATTTAATAATCAATGCTTTGAGTTCATCTTTTAAAGACATACACTACCTCCTTTTCAAATGAAAAGTTTAAAATTTAATAAAAATAATAAGATTTAAACTTGACAGTTGAAACTCTACGATGTATAATTCAATTATAGAGTTGAAACTTCAAGTACACATTTGATATTTCAACTCTAATAATACCACAAGAACATTGAAAAGTAAAGGAGGAACCATTATGGCAAGAATGTACGAGAACGCAAATGCAAGACCAAAGGAAATCGAGGAGTATCCACCGATATTGCAAGCAAGACACATCCAAGAGCTGCTGAATGTCTGTGAAGCTGTTGCTTACCAGATTCTTCACATCCAAGACTGTCCTACTCTCAAGATGGGTAAACGCATGGTAGTCCCAAGAGATGACTTCTGGGAATTCTTGATGGCCCACAAGGGCAAACAATTGTGGTAAGTGAGGAAATGTGCCTATGAGTGAAGATAAACGCTTAAATGAGGTCATACGAGTTCAGAAACGTCCCAGCAGATTCGTGATGATGGATAAGTCGTTTTTGGAAGATGCCAGGCTTTCCTACAAAGCCAAAGGTATATTAGCCTATCTTCTGAGCAAACCGGACAACTGGAAAGTAATTGTTGGAAATCTTGTGAACTACTCCACCGATGGCAAATCATCCGTATATGCAGGACTAAAAGAGCTGAAGGAATATGGCTATTACGAGAAAATCCCTATCCGAAACGAGCAGGGAACCCGTATTACCAGGTGGGAAAGTACGGTATATGAACTTCCACTTTCTCTACTTACCGATTTTCAAGAAATAGAAAATCTAGATATAGAAAATCAATTTATAGAAAATCGGGAACGTAATAATAATTATAATACCAATATATTAAATGTTAGTAATAATCATGTCCAGTCTTGTCAGGAAGAACATGACCGACAGCCTGATTTACAAACCACTCTCTCGCTGATCCACGAGAACATAGACTACGATAGTCTGAAAATTACTCATGCAGCCGACATAGAGTTGATTGATGAGTTTGTTAGCATTATCTTAGATGCACTACTGTCGCAAAGTAAAACAGTCCGTATTAACGGCGAGGATAAGCCTAGAGAGCTTGTAAAGAGTAACCTGATGAAATTAACCTATGCAGACATTGAACATGTCCTGTGGCAGTTTAAAGCACATGGAGAGCGGATAAAGAAAAAGCAACAATACATACTTACCATGCTTTATCATTCACCAATGGAGCTGAAAGCCCACATAACAAATTCGATACATGCAGATTGGGGGTATTAGATGAATCAGGCAAGAGAAGAACAGATATGCAATGAACTATTACATATTTGGGTTAAAGTTTACGATTTCAGAGAAGAACTTGGTGAAAAACATGAATTGTACGATAGCTTATACAAATTATTGTTTGATATCAATTCTGTTGAAAACAATTTTAGAAAGTTCTTAAAAAAAAGAAGAGTCCACTGTTATTGGCGTAACAATGAACTCGTAGCATTACCGCAAGGGCAACGCAGTATTCTTTCCACAAAAGAATTATACCACTGCTAACGCCCTTGTATCAAGTAATAATTGAAAAGAGGGACATATTAATGGGAAAACGTGAAATATTTCGCTGGCATAACATACCTCATTGGGTAACGCCACTTGCCAGAATCTATTATGCAACCATTATCATTCCGTACGAAGGGAGATTAAGGAAGATGCGTAATGTACAGAAGCATGACGTAATCAATGAGATTCTGCGAGAATATAAGGACAAAGCTCCTATCAATAGAAACGGATTAGAAACTTTATACGACAGAGCATCTAACAGAGGATATCTTCCGATGATGATTTATGTTGGGCTGAAGACTATGATTTGCAAAAATTATATCCGTAAAGAGTATATTCCACCAAATAATGATCCTTTACTGGAAGTTATTCACGAAAGAATGTACATGGAAGATTGGGAGTTCCGTAACATGTTTAGAAACACATATATTTAGCAGGAGGTATAGAAAATGAAAGTAAATGGTATAGATTATCCGGTGAGCGGAATGGTAAAATTAGAAAAATTAGGGTGTGAGGTTCCGCTTCTTGATATTCCTATGATGTCAAATGAGCGTTGGATGGAATTAACAAACACTCCAGAACAGATAGAACTCAGAAGAAAATACGGTATTGATCAGGCAGGTGAGCTTGATGGCTAAACGAGGACAAGGTGAAGGAAGCATTTCTAAGCGTCCTGACGGTACTTGGTGGGCTAGAATTACAGTAGGTAAGACACCTGATGGAAAGCAAAAAAGAAAAGCATTTTATGGTAAGACGAGAAAAGAAGTGCAAGAGAAGCTCACGGCTGCACTCAATGATATAAATAACAACACTTACATAGAACCAAGTAAAATGACCGTGGAGCAATGGATGTACATTTGGTTACGTGATTATAAAAAAGCATCCGTAAAGCCAAAAACTTATGCAGCATATGAAGTACATGTAAGAAACCATATAGCTCCAGATTTAGGAAATTATACATTAGTCACTCTTCGTAACGACATGGTGCAACGTTTTGTCAATGGATTGGCAGATAAAGGGCTGAAATCATTAACTATCGAAAGAATAGTCGGAACACTAAAAACAGCCTTGATCCAAGCGGTAGATAATGATTTGATAACCAAAAGTCCTGCTACCAGGATAAAGATGCCACTCAAACAAGAACGTACTCCAAGAGTTCTCACAGTAGAGGAACAAAATATATTTATGGAGTATTCCAAAGAACATCGTAACGGAGAGATATTCTTACTAATTCTCGGTACTGGATTGCGGATCGGCGAGGCTTTAGCACTTACATGGGACGATATAGATTTTGAAAATCACATTTTAAGCGTAAATCGTACACAGATTGAATATTGCGAACACATCAATGGAGAAACAATATATCACAGAGGATATAGTTCTCCTAAGACCAAGGCAGGTAAAAGAACAATTCCTCTCATTCCAAGTTTAGTAGATATGCTGCTGAAACTTAAAGAGGAACGCGAGCTGGAAAAGCAAAAATTCAAAGATGTTTATCAAGATAACGGATTAATATTCTGTAATTACTATGGTGTGTCGCTTAATTATACGGCTATATCAAAGAAAATACAGACTATCTGTAAAAAAGCAGGACTGAATGGAGTGCATCCACACACTCTTCGGCACACATTTGCAACTAGAGGACTTGAAAATGGAATTGATTTAAAGATAATGCAGGAACTCTTAGGACACTCCAGCATCAAGATGACCGCCGATTTATACACCCATGTACTTCCGGAAACAAAGAAAAGTTCCATGATGAAGTTGGCTGATACAATTAAGTTTTAGGAGGAAGGAGCCTATATGTATACAGTAATCAGAGGAACGAAAACGATTGACGAGTTCAAAGCAGTGCGAGCAGCCATAGAACAAGCGGCTGCAGAGCGGTCGGCACAGCACCGGGCAGCGTGTGAGGACTGGACGCACGGAGAACCAGAGAAGGTATGGAAAGACGGGGACGGTACTCTCTGTATCGAGTATGAGGACGGTTCCTGGTGGCATTATGGAGATAATGGAGAATGGTGGTAAATTAAAATATCAATTCACAAGGCATTCCAAAAAGTCTGGGGTGCCTTTAATTTTACCTTAGGTATATACCTACTTTTATACCTAAGAGAATAAAAAAGCATAAAATCTTTGTAAGGTAACAAAGAAAATATGAAGTTAAAAGCCAAAAAACGTTGTAAATACGTGCATTTAACGCCTAATAAAAATAATAAGGCATGGAGTATATAATATACCCAAAATTCGAAAGGATGAGAATAATGAAGTTACCTAATGGCTATGGATCAGTACATAAACTCTCTGGAAATCGAAGGAATCCATGGAGAGCGAGAAAAACTACCGGTTGGTCTCTTGATAAAAAAACAATGAAATACAAGCAGGAATATACAACTCTTGGCTACTATCCTACAAAAAAGGAAGCTTTGCAGGCTCTGGCCGCTTATAATGAACAACCATATGATTTGGATAATAATCTGACAGTAATGCAGCTATACGAACGCTGGAGCAAGGAATATTTTCAATCTTTGAAAGGTAAATCCGGACAACGAACTATTACTTCTGCGTGGGCTTACTGCTCTGATGTATACGATATAAAAGTAAGAGACCTTCGGGCAAGGCATATAAAAGGATGTATTGATGATGGTACGGCTGTTGTACGTGAAGTAAAGAAGACAGCTTCCGCCGGAACAAAGTCACGAATCAAAAGTATATTTAACCTTATGCTTGATTATGCTTTAGAATATGAAATTGTTGATAGAAACTATGCCCGAACTTTTAATTTATCCGATGATATCATTAAAGAGAAAGCAGAAGCCAAACGGCAGCACATTCCTTTTACCGATAGGGAAATGGAAATATTATGGGCAAATGTTGATAAGGTTCTTTACGTGGATGTAGTTCTCATTCAATGCTATTCTGGATGGCGGCCTCAAGAATTAGGGCTAATAGAAATGGATAGAGTGGATTTAGATAACTGGGAATTTACCGGCGGCATAAAGACAGATGCCGGTATTGACAGACTTGTTCCAATTCACCCTCGAATCAGAGAATTGGTTAAGCAAAAATATGATGAGGCAATTCGTCTCGGAAGTGATTATCTGATTAACTGCATAGACAGTCAACGAAAGAACGATATTAAAATGACTTATGACAAATATAACTACCGTTTTGAAAGAATCAGAGATACTTTAAAGCTCAACCCAGAACATCGACCACATGATCCTCGAAAACATTTTTCCACAATGGCAAAGAAATATAAGGTTGACGAATATGCTCTCAAGTATATGATCGGCCACAAGATTGAAGATATTACAGAAAAGGTTTATACGCAGCGTGATGTTAATTGGCTCAAAGAAGAACTAGAAAAAATAGTTTAAAATCCACCGGGATAGCTCTTGCTATCTCGGTTTTTCTATGCTTGAATTTGTGTATTACCGCGTGTATTACGCGTGTATTACTTGTGTATTATTTGTGTATTGTTAGCTGATTTTTCGCCATTTTTCTGCATTTTGAATGTTCAATTTCTATATTTTTACACAAACAATAAAAGTGGCATAGAGCCTTTATCTATGCCACTTTTGTAAAGTTTTCAATGATTGAAATTTAGAATCTACCTGCTTTTGCGGCTTCTTCTACGGATACAGCTACAGCTACTGTAGCTCCAACCATAGGGTTGTTACCCATTCCGATAAGTCCCATCATCTCAACGTGAGCTGGTACGGAAGAAGATCCTGCGAACTGTGCATCAGAGTGCATACGTCCCATTGTATCTGTCATACCGTAGGAAGCTGGACCTGCTGCCATGTTATCTGGGTGAAGTGTACGTCCTGTACCACCACCGGAAGCTACGGAGAAGTATTTCTTTCCTGCTTCTAATCTTTCTTTCTTGTATGTTCCTGCTACTGGATGCTGGAAACGAGTTGGGTTTGTGGAGTTACCTGTGATAGAAACGTCAACATTTTCTTTCCACATGATTGCAACACCTTCGCAAACGTCGTTTGCACCATAACAGTTAACTTTTGCACGTAATCCATCAGAGTAAGATTTACGGAATACTTCTTTTACAGTGTTTGTGTATGGATCGTATTCTGTCTCAACAAATGTGAATCCGTTGATACGGGAAATAATCTGTGCTGCGTCTTTTCCAAGACCGTTTAAGATAACACGTAAAGGTTTCTGACGAACTTTGTTAGCCTTTTCTGCGATACCGATAGCACCTTCTGCTGCTGCGAATGACTCATGTCCTGCTAAGAAAGCAAAACATTCTGTGTCTTCTTCAAGAAGCATTTTTCCAAGGTTACCATGTCCAAGACCTACTTTTCTGTTCTCTGCTACAGAACCAGGGATACAGAAAGCCTGAAGTCCTTCACCGATTGCTGCTGCTGCTTCAGAAGCTTTTCTTGCACCTTTTTTGATGGCGATTGCTGCACCTACTGTATATGCCCAGCAAGCGTTTTCGAAGCAGATAGGCTGAATGCCTTTTACCATGCCGTATACGTCAAGGCCTGCATCTTTTGTGATTTTTTCTGCTTCTTCTAAGGAAGCGATTCCATAGCTGCTTAATACGGAATTAATTTTATCAATTCTTCTTTCATATGATTCAAATAAAGCCATTCTTCTCTACCTCCTTAATTAGTCAATTACCTTGTCTGTTCTAGGGTCGATAATCTTAGCTGCGTCAGCTACACGGCCATACTGACCTGCTGCTTTTTCCCATGCTGTGTTAGGATCATCACCTTTTTTGATGAAATCTGTCATTTTTCCAAGATTTACAAACTGGTAACCGATAATTAAGTCGTCTTCGTCCAGAGCGATTCCTGTTACATAGCCTTCTGCCATTTCAAGGTAACGAGGTCCTTTCTGAAGAGTTCCGTACATAGTACCTACCTGGGAACGAAGTCCTTTACCAAGGTCTTCAAGTCCAGCACCAATCTGAAGTCCGTCTTCAGAGAATGCAGACTGAGAACGTCCATAAACGATCTGTAAGAAGAGTTCACGCATAGCTGTATTGATAGCATCACATACAAGGTCAGTATTTAATGCTTCCATAACAGTAAGACCTGGAAGAATCTCAGATGCCATAGCTGCAGAATGTGTCATACCGGAACATCCGATTGTCTCAACTAATGCCTCCTGAATTATACCTTCTTTTACGTTTAAGGTTAATTTGCAGGCACCCTGCTGTGGAGCACACCAGCCAACACCATGTGTAAAACCAGAGATATCCTTAACCTCTTTTGCTTTTACCCATTTTGCTTCTTCTGGAATCGGAGCTGCTCCGTGATGTACGCCCTGAGCCACTGGGCACATGTTCTGTACTTCTTGTGAGATAATCATGTTATTACTCCTTTCGGTATAAATTGATTTTTACTAAAATAACTTACATTCCGTAAGTAATCCCTAAGTCAAGACTTTTGTTTGTCTTCACAGTTTATTATTTTCTCACAAAAATTGCTTTTCGTCCATACTTTTTTTTAATTTTCGACAGAATTTTTGATAGAACTTTCACAATTCTCTCAATTTTTTCTCAATAAAGCAGTATTTTTGTGGTTTTATATGTTCTATTCCGTTGTTCCTTCACTCTCCATCTCATTACGATGAGTGCTTGAAGCATCTGATTCGGAAGTGCTGTCGGTCTGATCAGGAGCCGTACTTCCAGAAACTTCTGTTTCCTTTTGGGCAGTCTGTTCTGCCTTCTGTTTCTGATAAGCTTCTTTAAAAATGTCCTTCATTTTTGCGATGGCCGCTTTTTCCGCATGATACCAGATTGTTTTGCCATTCATATTTGTTACAGTGAAATATTCATCATATATCACAAGCTTCATTGTATTTCCATGATGGTAAAAAGTATAGGTTCTGCCTTTACTTACTTTTTTTGCCGCTTTTTTGCCCCATTTTTTCTTTGCACGGGCTTCATTCGACTTTTTCTTACTCATCTGGTCAATATAGGTTGCAACAGAAGAAGCAGCCTCGTTCTCATAGCATCTTCCTTTATCATTGATAATTAAAGGTGCATCTGCTAAGCGATGGAATAGTTTGGAGTTTGGATAGCCATTTCTGAAATGTAAAAATGCATCGCCGATAGCGGAAGCATTATAGGCATAATAAACATTGTTCGGCAAATCAGTAAACACAATGTAATTACCGCCATATACCATGATTTCATAAATAGCATTATCTTCATCATAAAGGATATATTCGTATCCTGGCCCGTACTTTTCCTTCACCTCATCTGGCGTATATTTTGTTGTTTTATCTGCTCTTGACGCAATAGTTGTTGCTAAAGAAAATACTGCTTCTTCCTCTATAAATTCACTGCCATCCATGTTGTCAGCATAGCCCACTTCAAGTTTTACAAGATGATCCCGAGATATCTTTTCAAGGTAATCACTGGCTCTTTGCTCATCCTCTGTCATGTCGTTCTCTGCATCTACTTTTGATTTCAGGGACTTATTCTGTTTTTTCAGCTTTTTATTTTCTTTTTGCAGTTCTTTATAATAACTTGACTCAAGTACCTTTTTCTTTGAAGCTTTACAGCCGGTAAGAGAAAATATCAATACCAGACTTATCAAAAGAACTACATATTTACTTCTTCTTCCTCTTTTCATGATGTCCTCTGATTTTCTTAATATTCTTCTTTCTGGACTACTTCGTTTTTATTTTTATAGATGGAGTGGCCAGCAACATATCCTCTTACGCTGGATAATGGATATATGTTACTGTGTCTTCCCACGATAGTTCCTGGATTTAATATAGAACCACAACCAACTTCTACATAATCTCCAAGAATTGCTCCAATCTTCTTCATATGTGTCTCAATCTTTGTATCATCTAAATGAACCTCTACTAACTTTTTGTCAGACTTTACATTAGAAGTAATAGAGCCTGCTCCCATATGGGATTTATAACCGAGAATAGAATCTCCTACATAATTATAATGAGGAACCTGTACTTTATCAAACAAAATAACATTTTTAAGTTCAGTAGAATTACCTACTACAGCTCCCTCTCCTACGATAGCGTTGCCACGGATAAAGGCACAGTGGCGAATCTCTGCATCCGGACCAATAATTGCCGGGCCATTAATATACGCTGTTGGCGCAACCATAGCAGATTTTGCTACCCACACATGTTCTTTTACTTCTTCATACTCATCTTTGGAAAGAAGCATTCCTACTTCCATAATGAAGTCATGAATCTTTGGAAGAACTTCCCACGGATAGGTGTTCTCCTCAAATAATACAGATGCGATTGTTCTGTTAAAATCCTGAAATAATTCCCTATTTTCTAATCGTTTCATTTTCTTTTCTGGCTGCAAACAGCCTCTCCTTTCTATTTATATCTATGTTACTATCTCTTTGTGACATCCTCTCCACCTGTAGAGGTGGGGCTTCCCAACCTCGGCAAGTTTGGTTCTCGTTTGATAACACTATATGCTAAGCATATGCGAGCTATCCCCGTGTGTCCCACGGAATGATTGTATACCATTCTCACACAGCCAAAAGTTTTAGCAAATAAAATCTTCTGTTCATCATTCGGGTATATTCTGAATGATGAACAGAAGATTTTATTTGCTAAAAC